>OGZX01001494.1_pt1 | contig 23058 bp, 12 predicted proteins | sample 1576881 | NCBI WGS metagenome assembly OGZX01 (sample SAMEA3541542, study PRJEB24748) | human gut metagenome | biome: human gut; feature: human-associated habitat; material: faeces | place: China | collected 2012
GCTGGAAAGCTTTTCCGACAAGACACCGATCTACTGGTGGGTCTTTGCCCTGGCTTTTGTTATTGTGGCAGCGATCACCATGCTGACGGTCACTTTCCAGAACTGGAAAGCGGCGAATGAGAATCCGGTGAACAGTGTAAAGAGTGAATAATTAAACAATAATATATTATGAATAATCTGTTAAATTTGAAATCCTTCTTTAAGTTTCTGGGGCGGAATAAAGGATACACCATGATTGACTTGTTCGGTCTGTCAGTATCATTAATGTTCGTTATCCTGATCGCTACTTATGTGATTGGCGAGTTATCGACCGACCGCTATCATGAAAACGTTGACCGTACCTATGTGCTGACTGATGGTAATTATATGGGTTCTGCTTATCAGATAGGTTACCGCCTGGAAGAACGTTATCCGGAGATTGAAAAAGTATGCCATGTTATGACACGCATCTTTGACAAGACACCGCTTCAGAAAGGCGATATGAACCTGACTGCCAATTTGATGCTTGCTGATTCTACCTTTTTCGACTTTTTCAGTTTTCCACTGGTTAGAGGAGATAAGAATACCGTGTTGGCAGCCAGAAACTCAGCCGTGATCTCCCAGTCTTTTGCTAATCGTTATTTTGCGGATGAAGATCCGATGGGTAAAATGATTCGTATCAACGATAGGCTATCGCTGACGGTCGACGGGATTATGAAGGATATCAGCAATTCCGTTATTCCATACGAGGATATCCTTTTCCGGGTTGAAAATATCCATCTTCTGACAGGAGAGGAAGGCATGTTCGGCAACTATAACAGTTACGGTGCTACCAACGTTTTCGTGATGCAACGTGAAGGAGCTGACCTTACTGCCCGCTCGGCCGATATCCGCGAATATTTTGCAACTTTCCTTCGGTCATTCGAACAGGATAAATCGAAAGGTGTCTACTTTGTACCCCTGAAGAAACTTTATTTCTGGGAACAAAACAGCCCCTGGGGTATTTACACCATCGAACGTGGTAACTGGCAGTTTGTTATGATCCTGATGTCCATAGGCCTGCTCATACTGATCTTCGCCATCATCAACTATGTGAATCTTACAGTGGCACAAACCGGTTTCCGTGCCAAGGAGATGGCTACTCGTCGCCTGCTGGGCTCGTCGCGTAAGGAACTCTTCTCGCGTCTGATCATGGAATCGACGTTGATGACGGCTGTTTCTTTCCTGTTCGGCCTGCTATTAGCCTTCGTATTTTCCCCCTATGCAGGTAATCTGTTGGAAAGAAAGATCGATCTACCGGGCATGTTCACGCCATTGAACAGTATAATTATGATACTTCTGATCGCCTTCACCGGCTTTATCTCCGGGTTGCTGCCGGCCATTGTGATCTCCAATGCAAAGCCTATCGAGGTAGTACGCGGCACGTTCCGTAAGCAGACGAAGATGGTATTCAGTAAGTTCTTTATTGTTTTCCAGAATACTATTACCATTTGTCTGATTGCCGCCTCTCTTACCATGTTTTTGCAGGTGAAATATATGATTAAGGCACCTCTGGGTTACAATACGACTAATATTATCGACATAAACGGTATGGAGCTGCCTGATGAACAGACCTGTTTCACGCTTATGAACGAGTTGGAACAATTAGCCAGCGTCAACCGGGTCGGTGCCGGATTAGGTACGCCTTTCAATATGGGGATGAATTACACCTCCCGTTACCCGAACGGTAAGACGATCAGTTTCCAAATGATCCGTTGCGAGAAAACGTTTGCCGATATCCTTGGCTTCGAATTTCTGCGTGACAATCATGTGGCTAATTCCGAACGGTATTTCCTCTCCGAAAGCTCTATGCGTGCTTTGGAATTGCCTGACGATGCCACCACCATTGATCTTACCAACTGGGGAACCCATCCGCTGGCTGGTATCGTACGTGACTTCCAGTTGCGTAATATCCTGCAAAAGAACAGCCCGATGATCATCATCCTGAAAGATAACCCGAAAAACCTCGACGATAAGCCTTGGAATATCCTCGTAGAAGTAAATGGTGACCCTTACGTTGCCCGCCGGGAAGTAGCAGACATTTTCAAACAGGTGACTGGGATGGACTTTACCGGTAAGTTTATGGATGAGCAGGTAGAAGAATCGTTTACCGTTCAGAAAAGAACCTTATCGATCGTTATGATCTTTGCCGGTATCGCGATCTTGATCTCGTTGTTGGGGTTGTTGGCAATGTCTACTTACTTTATCCAGCAACGTTCATCCGAAATAGCAGTGCGTAAGGTATTCGGTTCGACCAATGCACAGGTACTGATCCGGTTAGTGAAAGCTTTCCTGACCTATGTGGCGGTTGCCTTTATCATCGCTATACCGCTGATCTGGTATTTTATGAACGGATGGCTGACCGATTATTCGTATCGTATTGAACTTTCTCCCTGGATATATGTCGTTGCCGGCTTGTTCTGTCTGATCATCTCTTTTGTTACAGTGTTTGTACAGAGTTACCAGGCTGCCATATCCAATCCGGTAGAAAACATAAAAGATAATTAGGCTTTTGGCCTAATTATCTTTTAACCAAAACATTTCATATATTAGACCTAATGAATTAGTAGAAATAAATAGAGTAAACACCACAATGAACAATTTATTGAACTTTAAGTCCTTCTTTAATTTTCTGGGACGAAACAAGGCTTATACAGCCATCGACCTGTTCGGTCTGTCCGTTTCACTGATGTTTGTGATCCTGATTGCTACCTATGTAGTGGGGGAGCTGTCTTCCGACCGGTACCATGAAAATGGTGACCGTATTTATGCGTTAAGTGATGGTGAATCCACCGGATCGGCCTTTCAGATAGGATACCGGCTGGAAGAACATTATCCGGAGATTGAAAAGAGTTGCCATGTACTGACCCGGGTTTTCGGTGATATGCCGGTCCAAAGCGGAGATCAGAAGTTTATAACAAACCTGATGCTGGCCGATACTACTTTTTTCGACTTTTTCAGTTTCCCGTTGGTAAGGGGGAATAAAGAGAATGTATTGGCAGCAAAGAACTATGCCGTGATCTCCGAGTCGTTTGCGAATAAGGTTTTTGGGACTGAAGACCCGATGGGAAAAACGATCCGTGTCAATGATGGGCTGACACTGATTGTCAACGGAGTTATGAAAGATATCCGGCATTCCGTCATCCCGGACGAAGATATCCTATGCAGGGTCGATAATATCAGAGCTGTAGGAGGTAATATGTTTGATGACTACAACAGTGCGAAGTCTGTAAACGTTTTTGTGATGGAACGTGAAGGGGCTGATATTACTTCCCGGTCGGACGATGTCCGCGATTGGTTGAAGACTTTCTTTTGGATTTACGAAAGAGAATTATCGACAAAGGTTGAGTTCGTTCCATTGAAACAGTTGTATTTTTGGAAATTTAATTCTTCGCCTCGTATAGATAGGGGAGATAGACAGTTCGTACTTATCTTATTGTCGGTGGGCTTACTTATCTTGATATTTGCCGTTATTAATTATATTAACCTGACGGTAGCGCAGACCGGTTTCAGGGCAAAAGAGATGGCCACCCGGCGTTTGTTGGGTTCTTCACGTAAAGAATTGTTCTCCCGCCTGATCATAGAGTCTACCTTACTGACTGCTATTTCTTTTTGTGTCGGCATGTTACTGGCCTTCTTATTTGTTCCTTATGCCAGCGACCTGTTGGAAAAGAAAATATATCTGAACGAGATGATTACCCCGTTGAATGGTATGATTGTAATTATCCTGATCGCTTTAATCGGGTTTATAGCAGGTTTACTCCCGGCTATCGTTATCTCAAATGCGAAACCGATCGAAGTGGTGCGTGGAACTTTCCGCAAACAGACGAAGATGGTGTTTAGTAAATTCTTCATCATTTTTCAGAATATGATCACTATCTGCCTGATCGCAGCTTCGATAACCATGTTTCTACAGGTAAAACACTTGATTAAAGCTCCTTTGGGATATAATTCGGAGAATATGATAGATATAAGTGGAGAGGCCTTGTCGAATCGTCAGACCTGTTCCACCCTGGCAAATGAGTTGGAGCAACTGGCCTGTGTGGGCCGGATAGGTCTGGGACAAGGTACCCCGTTCAATATGGGGATGAACTTTACCGGCCGCTTCGGTGAAAAGAATATCAGTTTCCAGGAATTTAGCGGCGATAAGGAATATTGGGATATGCTCGGGTTTGATATTCTGCGTGAAAATCATGTTGCCGAAACGGTGAAGTATTATCTTTCGGAAGAAACCATGCGGGTACTGGAATTGCCGGAAGACGTTGTATCATATAAGTATAGGGGATGGAATGAAGTTCCTGTTGCGGGTATCGTTAAAGATTTTCAGGTAAGTAATATATTGATGAAGAAACATCCGACGGTCCTGATGCTCTATACCAACAAAGAAGATTTGCATCCCCGTAATATTCTTGTGGAAGTGAAAGGGGATCCGTATGTTGCCCGTAAGGAGGTCGCTGCTGTTTTTGAAAAGCTGACAGGTTTAGAGTTTACCGGTAGGTTTCTTGATGAACAGATTGAGTATTCGTTTGTTGCACAGGAAAGAACTTTAACGATTGTCATGATCTTCGCCGTGATCGCTATCCTGATCTCTTTATTGGGGTTACTTGCCATGTCCACTTATTTTATCCAGCAACGTTCTTCTGAGATAGCGGTTCGAAAAGTGTTCGGTTCGACAAACGCACAAGTGCTTCTCCGGCTTGTAAAAGCCTTTCTGACCTATGTGGCAATTGCATTTATCATTGCTATACCACTGATCTGGTATTTTATGAATGGATGGCTCTCGGATTATTCGTATCGTATTGAACTTTCGCCCTGGATATATATTGCTGCGGGGGTATTCTGTCTGGCTATCTCTTTTGTAACGGTATTTATACAGAGCTATCAGGCAGCTGTATCCAATCCGGTAGAGAATATCAGGGATAATTAGAAAACGAAAGGTTTCTGGTCTTTAGATAAAACAATAGCGCCTCGGTTATGCCGGGGCGCTATTATTTTCCCCGGTTATTAAAGGGAACTTCTTATATTTAATCTCCAAGGATTTTCAATGGTTTCGATAGTCTTCTTTGTGATCAGTGAAGCCATTGTCTGTCCCATCAGTTTGAAGTCGGTGGATAGTGTGGTGATACCTCCGGCCAGTATTTCTTTTAAAGGGGTATCATTGTATGAGATAATTCCGAAGTCCTTACCGGGTATGAAGTTCTGTTGTTCGGCCTGCTTGAGCAGATCTACCAGGTCACGGTCATTTACAACCATGTAAATTTCCCCGTTATTTAACTTCCGGTCTTTTACCGTACATATATAATCGTGCGTAAATTGATTATAGTCCTTACAGAATGCACATAACCCGTTATATCTTTCGATCGGTTCTTTCTCTTCTTTCTGAACCATGATAATATGCCGGTATTTCTGTATATAAGGTAATCCGTATACTAATGCCTCATAGGTGTCTTTCTCAAAATTTTGCGATACCGACGAGTATATCCCTTTTAACTCCGAGTGGAAATGGTCTAATAAGAATACATTACCCGATAAAGTTTGTAGTAAAGGATTGATACCGGAGAACTTTCCGGACATGATGATATATGTAGTATATTTATTGTTAGCTTCATTGATAAGCGTCTCGAACACTCTCCGGTTATAATTATGGAAATAAATATCCACGGTTGCGGTTTTTCCTATCGACTCCATGAACGAATTATATATGTCTTCTTTGAATTCATTAAACTCATTAAAGAGAAGAAATATATTGTGCCGGTGTGATATGCGGGTACTGGTTACATAATAGCCTACCCCCGGATTGGAATCGATGATACCTTTTGATTTCAATTCGCTTAGTCCTGCGAATACTGTATCTCTCGATAAATTATAATTCTTTCTGAATTCATTGATTGAAGGAATCCAGTCACTTTTTTTATAGGTACCATTATTTATACCGTCTATAACGTGGTTTACTACCAGTTTGTATTTTGATTCATTTACTTTCATCGTTGTTATTTTTGATGTGCAAATATACTTCTAAAGAATCGAACTGGTACGATCTGGTCTATGTTTAAGAACATAATTAAAATGCCGTACTAGTTCGTACCAGTTGTTGGTTTTATGCCTATATTTGCTGCCGATGAATCTAATGCCATAAAAACAATTTATAGTATCATGAAAGTAAGTAAGCTGAAAAAATACGTAATCCTGAGCGGAGGCGCATTCGTTCTTTTCTCCTGGAGTCTTCCTGCACAAGAAGCTACAATCAGTATAAATGCTTCTAAGGTGGAGAATAAGATATCTCCTTATCTTTACGGAGCTTGTATAGAGGATGTAAATCATGAGATTTATGGAGGGCTGTATGATCAAAAGATCTTTGGGGAGAGTTTCGAGGAGCCGGTCAGGGGTTTCACGTTCGATCACTTCACTGCCTATGAAGGTTATTGGCAACCTCAGAATGGGGGAGTGAAAATAGAAGCCTATCCCGGGGCCAAATTGGTTTATGAACGTACGGATGTGGATAATGGCTCGGTTGAGGTGGAGCTGCGTTTAAGTGGGAGTGCTGCTAATAATGCCGGTTTACTGGTTCGGGTAAATGACCCGGGGAATGGAGCCGATAATTTTGAAGGATATGAAATAAGCCTGGCAGCCGATGGTAAAAAAGTGATATTCGGGAAACATCGTCAGAACTGGCAGTCTCTGAAGGAAGTTTTTGTAGATTGTTCTCCTCAGGCATGGAATAAACTGAAGGTGCAGATGAACGGTTCACAGATTGAAGTTCTGTTGAATGGGAAAAGTTTGTTTATTTATAATGATACGGAAACTCCGGTATTAGGAGGCAAAGTAGCTTTAAGAACCTGGAATTCAAATACGGAATTTCGTGCTCTGAGTATAGAAAAGAACGGTAAAAAGGAAAGTGTATCTTATGCCGGGAAGACTGGTCAAGCGGTTAGTTTACATTGGGATCCTATACAAACTGCAGATGCGAAAGCGGTATTTATCCATGATGGTGAAGACGCTTATAACGGAAAGTATTCGCAGGTCATCCGGATGGACGGAAAGAGTGGGATAGCGGGAGTCGCTAACCAAAGCCTGAACCGGTGGGGGATTTCCGCGACGAAAGGACAGCAGTTGCAGGGAAGACTTTATATAAAAGGGAATGCTTTTGATGGTCCCGTAACGATCGCTCTGCAAAATGCAGACGGAACCAGAGAATATGCAACACATACAATAGGTGAGATTTCAAACCAGTGGGAGAAATATCCTTTCAGTTTGGTAGCCAATACCACAGATCCTCAATCCCGCCTGGCTGTTTATATAAATCGTCCGGGTAAGATCTGGATTGATCAGGTGGTGTTGATGAATACGGGAGACAAACAATTTCATGGGTTACCTTTCCGTAGCGATATAGGACAGGCTATGCAGAAACAGGGATTGACCTTCCTGCGTTATGGTGGAACAATGGTGAATGCTCCCGAGTATCGTTTTAAAAAGATGATCGGTGACCCGGACAAACGTCCTCCTTATAAAGGGCATTGGAACCCTTACTCTACAAATGGTTTCGGTATAGAAGAGTTTTTGAAATTCTGTGAAGCCGCAGGTTTTCAGGCAGCCTTTGCTGTAAATATAGAGGAAACGCCTGAAGATATTGCCGATATGGTAGAATATCTGAACGGGCCGGTCTCTTCGAAGTGGGGGAAGAAGCGGGCTGAAAATGGACATCCGGAAACTTATGCCGTGAAATATATAGAGATCGGTAATGAAGAAGTGATCCATGCGGATGACGCAGACGGTTACAGGCATTATATAGATCGGTTTAATTTACTATATGAAGCAATTAAAAGTAAAGATGCCTCTGTCGATGTTATTAATGCTGCCTGGTGGCGACCGGATTCTCCTAATATGGAAATGGTATTCAAGGCACTCAACGGTAAATCTCCTTATTGGGACTACCATCCCTGGGCTGATGACCTGACTACGGGTATGAATGTTGCAAAAGAGTTGGAAAAGATGCAGCAATTGTTCCTGAAATGGGATCCCGATACGAAGATGAAATGTGCCATTTTCGAAGAAAACGGGAATTTGCATAATATGCAGCGGGTATTAGGACATGTTACTTTGCAGAATGCCGTGCGCCGGCATGGAGATTTTGTATTTACCTCTTGTGCAGCCAATGCTTTACAACCTTATTTACAGAATGATAATGGTTGGGACCAGGGACAAGTCTTTTTCACCCCAACCCAGGTGTGGGGAATGCCTCCTTATTATGCACAACAGATGGCTTCTGAAAACCATCTACCCTTACTTGTCAATAGTGAAGTTACAGGAGATCTGGATGTTACAGCGACAAAAGATGAAGAGGGGAAGTCGTTGGTCGTTCATGTAGTTAATATAACCGATAAGGCTATCGATACGGATATGACGATAAAAGGACTGACAGGTGTAGATAACGTTGAAGTCATTACGCTGTCCGGTGATTTGAAAGAACGTAATACGCCCGAACAACCTTGTCGGATTATTCCGGTGAAAAAAGATTTGGAAATAAACGGGGATGTGAAATATACTTTCCCTGCCTATTCATACACGATCATGAAATATGAGAAATAACCAGTTCTCATTTGAGAGGATATTATTAGTAGTATGCAAGGAACGATTTTTAGTATTGAAGAATTTGCGGTGAATGATGGCCCTGGTATCCGGACTACCATATTCCTGAAAGGTTGTCCGTTGCGTTGTGCCTGGTGTCATAATCCGGAGGGGATATCCCCTGAACCGCAATATATGGATAAAAAGGGAGAACGGACATTATGCGGTTACCGGATTACAGTAGATGAACTGGCCGGTCAGTTGTTGAAAAATAAGGATATCTATGCCTTGAATAATGGTGGTATAACATTGACCGGGGGCGAACCTTTACTACAGGCTGACTTTGTAAGGGAGCTGTTACGAAAGATAAACCCTTTTGTTCATACAGCCATCGAGACAAGTGGGTATGCTCCTGTCTCTGTCTTTAAAGAAGTGCTCCCTTTATTGGATTTGGTCTTGTTTGATATCAAGCAGATGGATCCCGTACTGCATAAAAGATATACCGGGGTTGATAATCGTTTGATACTTAAAAATTTGGAAACGCTGTGCTCGTCTGGAAACAAGTTTATTATTCGGGTTCCGTTAATTCCCGGAGTAAACGATACAAAAGAAAACATGCAATCCATTTTGAAAGTAGTAAAAGGTGTAGAATCTCTGGTTCGAATAGAATTGCTTCGTTATAACAAGATTGCCGGAGCAAAATATTCCATGATAGGCAAGGTATATAACCCTCCGTTTGATCCGGATGCTTTACCACAGATCAATAATGTATTTGAAGAAAATAATATTAAAACGATAATTTTATGAACGAAAGAATTAAAAGCCTGCGTAAATATATTTTGGATAAGAAACATCACCGGTATCGCAGGACTCCGGAAGAATTGGGGATAAACGACCTGAGTGTCCGTTTCGAAAAGGAGAAACTTTCTCCGGTTGTCAGATCGTCTGTTTGTTTATCCGAACTTTTAGCAAAAGAGGAACCTGTTATCCTAGAAGGTGAAAAGATTGTTTTTACACGGACTATAACGGATATTCCCGATTTGTATACTCCGACGGAGTGGGAGACGATCAAACAAAACCATTATATTCATGAGCGTGGGGCTGTTTGTAATATATCTCCGGATTATGCTTATACGATCAGGAATGGTTTCGAGGTTCGTAAACAGGAAATACAGACAAGGTTGAAAGATGAATTGTTGACGGCTGAACAAAAGGAATTCCTGAACGCTACCTATAACTGTATCCTGGCTTTGCAATCATTTATAGGAAGGTATGCAGATCATGCTCTGTCGATAGGCGAAACGGAAATAGCAGAAACATTGCAGGCTGTCAGGACAAGAGGTGCCCGGAGTTTCAGGGAAGCACTTCAGTTGTTGCGAATACTTCATTTCTCAATCTGGGAGTCCGGCAATTATCATAACACACTGGGACGTTTCGATCAGTATATGTATCCTTACTACATACAGGATATCGAGAACGGAGTATTGACAGAAGAAGAAGCATTCGATCTTCTGGAGGAATTCTTCCTGGTCTGCAATAAGGACAGTGACCTATATCCGGGTATGCAACAGGGTGATAACGGTCAGAGTCTGGTGTTGGGTGGACGGAGCCTTACCGGAGAATATCTGTTTAATAACCTATCCAGGATGTGCTTGAAAGCGAGTTTTGAACTGGAACTGATCGATCCGAAGATCAACATCCGTGTCGATAAAGATACGCCTGCCGAGATCTATGAATTAGGTTCGCAGTTGACTAAGATAGGATTGGGTTTCCCGCAATACAGTAATGATGATATTGTTATTCCGGGACTTATCAGGAAAGGTTATTCGAAGGAAGATGCCGTAAATTATGTTGTGGCAGCTTGCTGGGAGTTCATTATTCCGGGAGTTGCAATGGATATTCCAAATATAGATGCACTTTCTCTGATCGACTGCGTGAAAACTTGTATGGACGAGTTGAAAGATTGCCCGGATTATGAAACCTTCTACGGTCTTGTCGAGAAAGAAATGAGTCGTCGGTTAGATCTGATCTGTGAAAAAGAGCGTAATATTTATCTTATACCGGCTCCGATGATGTCCCTGCTTATGGATGGAACGATCGAACGTGCCAGGGATATTTCAGAAGGAAGCAAATATAATAATTATGGTATCCATGGAACAGGTCTTGCCACGGCTGCCGATTCGCTGGCTGCCATTAAAAAATATTATTTTGAAGAGCATGCCGTCGATTGCGAAACCTGGATAAATGCGATGAAGGATAATTTTTCGCAGGAAAAAGAACTGCAACATACACTACGTACCGAAGCGCCTAAAATGGGACAGGATGACGATTATGTCGACCTGATCGCAAAAGACTTACTCAACTCTTTCGATAAGGTTTTGGATAACAGAGTCAACGAAAGAGGCGGTATCTATCGTGCAGGAACCGGTACAGCCATGTATTATATCTTCCATGCCACCGAACTGGGAGCGACTCCCGACGGTAGGGATGCCGGAGAAAAGATTCCCGCAAACTATTCCCCGAGCCTGTTTATCAAGCAGAAAGGTCCAATGTCCGTAATTAAATCGTTTACGAAGCCGGATCTGAAAAAGACAATAAACGGCGGTCCTTTGACACTTGAGTTCGACCAGTCTGTTTTTCGTAATGAAGAAAGTGTAGCCAAACTGGGTATGCTTGTGAGAACTTTCATTACTTTAGGCGGCCATCAGTTACAGTTGAACACAGTATGTAAAGAAAAACTGCTGGATGCCAAGAAATATCCGGAAAACCACAGGAACCTGATCGTTCGTGTATGGGGATGGAGCGGATACTTTGTTGAACTGGAAGAATGTTATCAGGATCATGTGATTAACAGAATAGAATTCGGTCTTTAAATTTAAACTCTACTTATTATGAAATCATCGGTAAAAGGTTTTATGTTTTATGTCGCTTTTGTGGCTTCTCTGGGGGGCTTCTTGTTCGGATTTGATACGGCAGTGATCTCCGGTGCAGAGAAGGCCATTCAAAAGATCTACGAACTATCCGATTTCAGCCATGGATTTACTATTGCCATCGCTCTTTTCGGTACCATCGTAGGGGCTTTGATTTGTAGCGGTCCGGTCGAGAAGTACGGACGGTTGAACTGCCTGAAAGCTGTCGCTTATTTGTATCTGATCTCAGCTCTGGGCAGTGCGTTGATCGTAAACTGGTATTCTTTTTTATTTTTCCGGTTTATGGGCGGTTTGGCGGTAGGTGCTTCTTCTGTAGTAGGACCTATGTATATTGCTGAAGTATCACCTTCCCACTGGCGGGGACGTTTTGTCGCTTTTTTCCAGTTTAATATTGTATTCGGTATCGTAATCGCTTATGTTTCCAACTATTGTATAAGCGGCGTACCGAACGACTGGCAGTGGATGTTGGGAGTGTTGGCAATTCCTGCTTTATTATTCGGTCTCTTATTGAATACCGTTCCGGAAAGTCCGCGCTGGTTAGTGAAGGAGCATAAGATCGACCAGGCCCGTTTATCGTTGGAGAAGATCGGTGAATCAGATGTCGATAAAGAGTTAGCTGAGATAAAAGCCTCTCTTTCCACTACCAGCGATAACAGTGAGAAGCTGTTTCAACGTAAATATCTGAAACCGATTTTATTCGCTTTCTTTATTGCTACGTTCAACCAACTGTCGGGAATCAATTCGATCCTATATTATGCACCCCGTATCTTCGAATTATCCGGAGTATTTCATGACTCGGCGATGATGCAGTCTATTATCATCGGATTGACCAATCTGACATTTACCATGATTGGAATGATCCTGATCGACAAGGTAGGGCGTAAACAATTATTGTATGTCGGTTCTCTCGGCATGGTCGTATCGTTGGCGTCAGTAGCTTACGGTTTTTATACCAACGACTTCTCCGGCTATTATATGTTGATTTGCCTGATGGGATTTATTGCTTTCTTTGCTGTTTCACTGGGAGCGGTGATCTGGGTGTTGATCTCCGAAGTATTCCCGACTTCTGTTCGTTCGAAGGGACAGGTGTTCGGTAGTATGACCCACTGGGTATGGAATGCTATCCTGTCGTGGATGTTCCCGGTCTTTCTGGTTTCAGGTGGAACGTATATTTTCGGTTTTTTTGCAGTCGCTATGTTATTCAGCTTTATCTTCGCTTGGAAATTGCCGGAGACGAAAAATAAATCATTGGAACAGATACAAAAAGAACTTACTTAATTAATTGTTATAACATGAAAAATGCAATATCGTTAGTCATTATAGCTTTGCTGTGTGCTTTCCAGGGAAAAGCACATGGCGAAGGAAAAAGCAAAATACATGAAGTACCTTTTACATCCGTACATTGTACGGATAACTTTTGGGCACCCCGGATCGATACTATCCGTACAGTTACGATTCCTTATGCATTTCAGCGTAGCGAAAAGGCCGGTTATATTGATAACTTTGCCATAGCCGGAGGGTTGAAAGAAGGTAAATACCAATCTTTTTTCCCTTTTGATGATGCGGAAGTATATAAAATATCCGAAGGGGCTTCATATCTTTTGACAGTAAAGAAGAACCCTCAGTTGGAAGCTTATCTTGATAGTGTTATCGCCATTATTGCTTCGGCCCAGGAACCCGACGGGTACCTTTTTACCAATCATACGATCAACAATCCGCTTCATCCCTGGGTAGGGAAGGAGAGATGGGTGCAGGATTGGGACCTGAGCCATGAGACTTTTAATGCCGGTGAACTTTATGAGGCCGCAATAGCCTATTACTATGCAACCGGAAAGCGTTCCTTACTGGACGTCGCCATTAAAAATGCCGACCTGATTTGTAGCGTCTTTCGTGAAGGTGGCCTGAAGATTGCACCGGGACATGAGGTTATCGAAATGGCCCTGGTCAGACTTTATGAAGCGACCGGTGATGAAAAATATCTGAAACAATCACGCTACTTCCTGGAAAGCCGTGGACATAAGGTCTTTGATAAAACATCTCCCGATATACGTAAAAACGGTATGTACTGGCAGGATCATCTTCCGGTTACCCAGCAAAAAGAAGCCGTAGGACATGCCGTCCGTGCCTTATACCTCTACTCCGGTATGGCCGATATCGCCTTGCATATGCAGGATAAAACATACCTGAATGCCATCGATACGATCTGGGATAACATTGTCAGTAAAAAGATGTATCTAACCGGCGGATTGGGCTCGACGGCCAACAATGAGGCTTTCGGTAAGAACTATGAACTTCCCAACGCCACCGCCTACTGCGAGACTTGTGCATCCATTGCCAATTGCATGTTTAACCTTCGCATGTTCAAATTGCATGGCGACTCTAAATATATTGATGTACTGGAACGCTCGCTCTACAATACCGTTTTGAGCGGCATCTCTATCAGTGGCGATAAGTTTTTTTACCCGAATGTACTGGAGACGAATAAGAACGGGCAGGAACGTAGTCTGTGGTTCGATTGCTCCTGCTGTCCGACTAACTTGTCTCGTTTTATTCCGGCCGTACCCGGTTATATTTATGCGGTCGACAACCGTTCTATTTATGCAAATTTATTTGTGGGTAGTTCGAGTGAGGTGCAATTCAACGGTCATAAAGTATTACTGGAGCAGCAGACCAACTACCCCTGGAGCGGCGATATAAAGATTATGGTAGATCCGGTCGAGACCAATTCCTTCGATATGAAGGTGCGCATCCCCGGTTGGGCGGAAGGAAACGTTGTTCCCTCTGACTTATACAGCTTTGTCGGCCAAAATAAGGGGAAAGTTCAGATTCTGCTGAATGGTAAACCTTACAGTTATAAGAAGGAAAAAGGCTACGCTGTTATCACCAATCAATGGAAAAAAGGTGATATCATTACTATCTCTCTGCCGATGGAGCCCCGTCAGGTAATCACACACGAGGCTGTTAAAACTAATAACGGTCTGGTAGCTGTGGAACGTGGCCCGCTGGTTTATTGTGCTGAATTTGCAGACAATAACGGGGAGGTCCGTAATCTCTCACTACCGGAAAAAACTTCTTATAAAGTAAATAGCCGTCCTGATCTGGTAAACGGACTTTATACAATCGAGGCTACCGGCCGGAAATATACCGTATCATCGGATATGAAGGAGGTAAAAGAAGAAAATGCTACGATAACATTGATCCCTTATTATGCTCGTGCTTACCGTGGAGCAGGCGAAATGAAAGTATGGCTTCCCCGGGATGGCGAAAAGATTATATCCAACCTCCGCGAAGAGTTACGGATAGTAGACGAAGTATTAGTCGGTAACGAAGAGTCGGAGCAAGCTCACAACTTACAGGGCGAAAACACCCGTGCCGACAAATCCGGAGGATGGCGCGATGCCGAGAACGGATGGTTCTCATACGATCTGAAAGTGCTTCCTGACCTGCCGATGGAACTGGTATTGACCTATCACAGTACGGATGGTGGAAACCGTCAGTTTGAGATTTGGATAGATGACACCAAGATAGCCGATTCTTTTTTGCGCCGCTAATCTTGCTGAAATCAACTTCCATCGGACGTCCGGTATAGTTGTATACCATCAGATAATCATTTCCACGTGTAGCGATAGCGCGGTCATAACGTTCTCCATTCTGTCCTGTGATGATAGACTGATCGGGTATGCGTTCGAAGAACGGGAAAGTCAACATCAGGTTTTTCAGATACTTCATCTGATTGTAGCCCGGATCATTCAACGCATCATACCAAGGTTTCTTTGCACCATAAGCACCACCTACACCCGGTTTGATAAATTGCATGATGGAATTATGACCGTAAGTATGTCCGAAAGAACCTGCAAATACAGACCAATAAGCATAACGACGTACGTCATAATCCTTCCACAACAGTTCGTTTTCATCGTGCAGACCATGAGGTATTTCTTCATAGATCGGTTCACCGTCAATCACAGGCTTCATGGGTTTCATGGCCAGGCTGCGTTCTACAAAACGCCAGTTATCTTCTTCCGTATTTTCTTCGATAGGGTAGTTACCATCTCCGAAACGTTGCCCGTAGCGACGATGTCCGCTTTGAAACATGTTGAAATCCAACCAGGGAGCGTTATTGAACCAAGTTGCGGAAGTTGTTCTTCCACGTGGATGGAATGTCATCAGGTGATTTTTGTCGATAGCTTTGATAGAGGTTGCCAAAGCTTCCCATTCAGCAGTTTTCACGTCGCCACGGATATCTCCACCGATAAACCAGATAATATTCGGTTCGTCCTTATAACGCTCTGCCAAAAACTTGCCGTATGCTTTTGCCTGTTCTACAGTCATCTCGCCCCGGTTCACCGGGCTTCCCCAAATGCAGACCATGCCGATATACTGACCTTTCTTGGCTGCTGTACGGATAATGTAATCCATGTGATCCCAATAACCGTATACGCCTTTTTGATTGATGTTTTTGAAGTTGTATCCGTCAATCATCGAATATTGTCCGTAGATATTCATAGACGGAACATTGTTCAACGTTTGAACCTGAATCACGTTGTATCCGCGACGTTTGCATTGTTCCAGGTAATATTCGGCTTCATCCCGGTTCAAGCGTTCGGGCAATAGCCAACCGGTTTCTCCTAACCAAAAGAAAGGAGCACCGTTTTCGTGTTTCAGGTAACGTCCCTCTTCGGAAACTACGAGTTTGCCGTTGTCCCAGGGGATATACGTCTTTTGTGTTTTCTTCTGTGCTGCAGCCGAAGTTGCCATTGTCAATAGCAGCAACAAAAGGGGAATAATCTTGAATTTTCTCATTGTATTTTATCGTTTTTAGTTTATTTTTTAGTCATTTTCTCATACTCAATAGCAGCCAAGATGAATGAACCTACCGATTTCGGATCATTTTCTATGATCGGTTCACTGATATAATATTCAAATGAGCCGTCACGATATCTTTTTGAATCTCCGCCCAATCCTGCAACAGCACAGCAATTGGTAATTGTATAGCTGCCATCCTCTTCCAAACGGGTAAATGTCTTTACCATTCCGTCAAAGGCTTTTTGTGTCGGTTCGATATACTCGTTGCCAATATATCCTTTATTGATAGCTTTGGCAAGCGTATAGATAAACAGGGCAGTGGCAGATGATTCCAAATAATTACCTTCACGTGCTCCCTGATCGGTTACCTGATACCAGGTTCCGGATGAAGGATCTTGGTATTTCACAATCGCTTTTGCCAATCCCTGTAGAATTTGTATAATGCTGTCGCGTCCGGTAGTTTCCTGTGGCAGGAAGTCCAGTACATCTACAATAGCAGCTCCATACCATCCGATACTGCGACTCCAAAAATTAGGAGAACAACCCGTTTCAGGATTTGACCATTTCTGTTCGCGACTTTCATCCCATCCGTGATAATAAAGTCCTGTTGCAGGATCATAAGTCTTGCTATTTATCAAAAGAATCTGTTTTGTTGCTTCGTCAAATAAAGCGGACTCATTAAAAGTAGCACCATATTGAACCAGATAAGGAGAAGCCATAAAAATTCCGTCCAGCCACATTTGATGAGGATATCTCAATTTATGCCAGAATCCTCCCTCACTGGTACGAGGTTGCTCTGCCATTTGCTTGCGCAAAGTATCCATGGCTATTTTGTAACGTTCGTCTCCGGTCTGTGCGTAAAGATCGAAAAGAATCTTTCCGCCGTTGACATTATCAATATTGAATGAAAGATATTTCATGGTTTTGATATGTCCGTCAGCATCGATCAGACTATCTGCATATATTTTGGCATACTCATAATATACGCTGTCCCCGGTATGTTTCCATTCTTCCAACATGGATTTCACTACTAGTCCGTGGGTATATCCCCAGCGTGGTTTTTTAGCTTTTTCAATCATCCAGGGTTCGGGGAAACGTTTCATTTCGGAGCGTGCCATGCGTTCACTCCATTTTTCCGTTTCTGTTTTTTGAGGTGCTGCGCAAGCCAGGAAACAAGCAGTTCCACAGGCGACAATCAGTTTCAATAAGTTTTTGTTCATATCGGTCGAGTTATTATTTTCCAATCAATACATATTCTTTTCCTGCTTTGGTAGGTAGGTCATAGAGGTATGTCTCTGCAATTTCCACTTTGTTCAAGTTGGCCTTTTCGTTAATCAATGGCTCCGGAATGGTGGGGACTGCATAAAGAGGGTTCGGATTTTCACCTTTGGCACGCTTCAAGCCATTCCCGGTTAATGGGTTGAGCGAACGTAAACGACAATTTCCTCCCTTATGAGATTTGACAACCAGTCGGCTGACTTTCCCGTTTTTCCAACTCAAATCAAGTTCGAAACCTCCACGGGCAATGATTCCTTTGATAGAACCTTCTTTCCAAACGGTAGGCAGTGCGGGAAGCAAATATATAAAACCGTCGTAGCTTTGCATCAACATCTCTGCAATGCCTGCGGCACAACCAAAGTTTCCATCAATCTGAAATGGCGGATGCGCATCGAACAGGTTAGGGTAGGTGCCTCCTTTTTTCTTTTCATTGCGTACGAGAGTCAGCTGGTCAGTTATCAGCTTGTAGGCGTGGTCGCCATCAAGCAGGCGTGCCCAAAGGCAAACTTTCCATCCCATGCTCCACCCGGTCGACGGGTCGCCACGATGAATCAGAGAAGTACGTGCTGCATCAAATAGTTCAGGAGTACGGTAAGGGGAAATCTGATTGCTGGGGAAGAGTCCGTACAAATGAGAAATGTGACGATGTACGTCCTTCGGATCATCCCAGTCGAACATCCACTCTTGTAATTGCCCCCAATGTCCCACCTGCATGGGAGCCATTTCTTTGAGACGTTGTGTCAGATGAGAGGCAAACTCCTGATCTGTATCCAGTATTTGAGAAGCAGATATAATTGCTGTCCAAAGATCGAAAATCAATTGGTTGTCCATGGTGCATCCGGCAGCTGTAGTAGCTTTCCCGTTACTTCCCGAATGTACATTCTCCGGTGAATTACTGGGGCAGACTACCAGCCAGTTGTGTACGGGTTCTTTCACCATAATTTCATCAAAGAAACGTCCGGACTCTTTCAGTATCGGATAGACAGAACGCAGGAATTCCACATCTCCGGTGTATAGATAACGCTCCCAAAGATGTCGGCAAAGCCATGCGCCACCACTGGGCCACATACCCGAAGGAGCTTTGTCAACTGCTCCTGTGATGCGCCATATATCCGTGTTATGATGCAACACCCATCCGTTGGCTCCATACATAATCTTAGCCGTCTCTTTTCCTGTGTTACTCACTTCTTTTATCAGACGGAATAACGGTTCATTCAGTTCACTTAGATTCGTTACTTCCGAAGGCCAGTAATTCATTTCCAAATTGATGTTACAAGTATATTTGCTATCCCAGGAAGGGAATAATTTGTCATTCCAAATTCCTTGTAAATTGGCGGGTTGTCCTCCCGGTTGGGAAGAACAGATCAACAAATAACGTCCGAATTGAAAATAGGTGGCAACCAGATGTGTGTCATTGGTGTTTTTGAAATTCTCCACACGCTTATCGGTGGTTACATTCGCATATTGGTCTCGTCCCAAATCAAGAGAAACGCGTGTCAGATATTGTCGGTAAAAATCAACATGATTCTTCTTCGATTCAATGAACGGATGAACCATTGCTTTCGCCAAATAGTTCTTTGCCCGCTCTGTCTGATTACCGGTGATATCTTGATAGTTGTTGAAATTAGTTGCAATGGATACATAGATAACCGCTTCGTCGGCTTTCTCAACAGAAAGTATTCCATCGGCACAAGCTATTTTCCCACCTTTATTTTTAGCAGTCAATCTGCCTTGAAATTCTACTTTCCCTTTCAATCCTTCATGCAAGGAAGAGACTCCCGAGAGTGTCACACAGTTTCCCTCTTCAGAAGCGATCATAACATCCTGGTGAGGGGAAGTGAGTTGTGCATTGAAAGTAATTTGTCCGGGACGATTGGCGGTCAGTCGTACCATTACTACCTGATCGGTGAATGAGGTGATCGTTTCGCGTTGATACTGCACTCCGTCTACTTCATAACGTACGATTGCACGTGCGGAATCCAGACTTAATTCCCTGTAATAATTGGAATAACGTGTATGACCTGGAAAAGCGATTCGCAGGTCACCAAAACTTTGGTATGGCATTCCTGAATTAGTCTCTGCCATCACCTTCTCTGTGGCCAGTGTCTGTGCTTCAAGATATTTTCCGGCAAAGACCAGCTCACGCACTTTCGGAATATATTCCAGTGCATCCGGATTGGCGTTATTATTGGGACGTCCCGCCCAAATGCTTTCTTCGTTTAGTTGTATTTGTTCTGTGCCTGGTGTTCCATATACCATGGCCCCCAAACGACCATTCCCAAGGGGTAATGCCTCGGTCCATACCTGTGCGGGACAGTCGTACCATAGCTTGTATTCGGGTACAGAAGACTTCTGTTCCTGCGCCTGAATACAACCAACAGACATCGTGACGAACAGATATCCGATTAATCTCTTTTTATTCATTTCCTTCCAATTGCTTTTATACTTTTATAAAAGGACGATTGAAAGGGATTTTTGTACCCACTATGCAGGCAGTAAGAAAGGGAGAAGAATAAAAATAAGTTAGCAAACTTAAATGCAGTTATAAAGCCATTAAAATAGATGAATTTCGACAAACAAACAGATATACTGATTGTTGTCACATTGAATCATTCGTTTTTTTATTCACCTAAAAAATACAGATTATGGCAAAGAATTCTCCCGATGAAGGAAAAAACATCAAAATGGTAGAAAAGCAGGCGGTTGAAGCCTCTATGATCAACCTCAAAGAGTACCGGGCAAAAAGGCAATTCGGTAAAACACCGGAACCGATGGCGGATACGGTGGAAACTCCCAATCGAATGCCTGTTTTTGTTGTTCAGAAGCATGATGCCAGTCATTTTCATTTCGATTTTCGTTTGGAAGTGGATGGAGTATTAAAAAGTTGGGTGGTGCCTAAAGGACCTTCCATGAATCCAAAAGATAAGAGGTTGGCCATAGAAGTAGAAGACCACCCCTTGAGTTATGCGCACTTTGAAGGAGTTATACCGGAAGGTAACTATGGAGCAGGTACGGTGGAAATATGGGATAGTGGAACCTATGCTTACGTTGGTAATAATCGTAACATTTCCGCTGCCATTAAAAATGGAATACTTGAATTCAAGTTACACGGGCATAAACTCAAAGGGCTATTTGTCCTTATACATACCAATATGGATGATCAGGATAAAGACTGGCTGTTGATAAAGAAAGACGATGTATTTGCGGCCACTCACGTTTACGATGCAAAGATTATTCCGTCTTATGATGAGGTATTCCTGTAAACTATGATCTGACAGTACTTATCAGAAGTCTATTATTTTCAAATTATATACGTGGCTTTATAATTCTACTTATTTCATTATTCTAATGATTAAGTGGAACTATATGCTCGTGTGGTTGTATTGTTTTGCGATAAAATATTTTACAATTACTGTGTTTTGCCAAATGAAATGATGATTTTAGAATCTATCCCTTGATATTTCGGTAACAAACGATATTGTTACCACTTTTGATAGAAAACACCCATTGTTTTTGTTAGAATCCACCTCATATGTGGACGTTGAAAACTTTATACTTGTGCCGGATTTAGACACGTTAAAAGATCATCAAACGTGTTTTGATGAAAATGTAAGTATTAATCAAATCCTATATAAGTATGAATGATTGTTACCTGAGTTTATTATTAAACTTTCGCGCTTTACTTTCTATAGATAGTGGAGCCAATTTAGTAAACAGTAAACAAGCTATTGGCGTAATTTTGCCTGATTTATCATTGCTTGGTTATGCAGTTCCTGTAGAGAGTTTCGGCATTGGGCTATTTATTGTTTTGTTTGCGTATCTTGCGGTAGAGTATAATGTCCAGTTGTTGTCACATGAAAAACTTAAGATAGCCATGAACATGCTCCATACTACGCATACCCCGTTGATACTGTTACGAAATCAATTGGAAGAACTTAAAACCGGTAATCTTCCCGAATCGTTTTCCCAACAGGTAGAAGAGGCATTGGGATATACCGAATGCATTATATATTGCAATCAGAATATTGTAACCCTCAATAAGGTAAACAAAAAAATACTTCCTAAGACATCAACAGTAAATTTGGAACTCTCTTCTTATATTACTTCTATTGTTAATCAATGTCGTCCCTATGCTGATTCGCGCCGTATACAACTGACTGTCAGCGAATGTTCGGATTGCGTCAGTTGCAGGATCAATGAGAACATAATGACGGCAGCGCTTCAACATCTTATAAGCAAACTAATTTTGGGTTCCGATTTAGGTTGTTGCATATCAATCAATATAACACATACAACAGATTCCTGGCAGTTGCAGATTACTAATTGTGAGATAGCAGACAAAAGAGTAGGGAAAATGTTTCCTTTTATTCCGGTCATATTTCCTATATATGGGTATAGTGATTTGTGGACTGTAAGAAAAATCATTCGCCTGCATGGTGGAAAAATAAACGGATATAGACATGGCAAATCATTTGCTTTCCAAATTGTCATTCCAACAGATTGTCATTGCCGGAATCAGGAATGTTCGGCTATCAAACATTCTTCAACAAATACGAAGAATAAGGCTAAAAAATCTTCTGAAAGTGATAAAGATGATACCCCGAATGCTAAAACAAAAGATACATCCCATATCTTATTGGTAATGGCGGACGGGGCATTCAGGAATTATTTAAGGAAAGCTTTATCGCGGTATTTTCAGATTTCAGTTTTGAAAGATCCTGATTTGCTGAAGGATACAGTAGTCCGCCAAAATCCTGATGCTATCATTATTGACGATAATGTAAACGGAACAAATGGAGATGCACTTAGTTTCCGGATCAAAACAGATAAAATGATAGGGTATATACCGGTTGTTCTTTTGATAAGGGCCTTTGATAACGAAAGTTATTTGTCTCATTTAGGAAGTGGGGCGGATCGTCTGGAATTACGAACAGAAAGCATTTGCAGGCTAAGGGCAAACATACGTATGCTTGTAGAAAACCGCATGGTCTTGCGTGAACGGGTCAAATTGTTTTTGTCAGATGCTGTTTTTCCAATGGTCCCCACCAAAGAAGAAATGGAAACAGAAAATACGGATCAGATATTTATGGATAAAGTCAATAAAATCCTGGAAAAGAACCTCTCTACTGATAAATATACAATAGATAAATTAAGTATCGATATAGGAATGAGCCGTACTGCTTTTTATAGCAGGATACGAGAGATAACCGGGAATCCTCCGGAAAATTATATCTATTCGTTCAAAATGGACAGGGCACTTAAACTGCTAGCCTCCCAACAGTACACTGTTTCGGAAATTGCAGGAATGCTGGGATATTGTGATGCTAAATATTTTGGAAAGAAGTTCAAAGACTTTTATCATGTATGTCCTACGGATTACATTAAAAGTATTATAGGGTAAAAGAATATATAGTCGCCCCTTAGAATGTGCTTTTACGCCTAATAATCAACATATTAATAT
>OGZX01001497.1_pt1 | contig 23013 bp, 18 predicted proteins | sample 1576881 | NCBI WGS metagenome assembly OGZX01 (sample SAMEA3541542, study PRJEB24748) | human gut metagenome | biome: human gut; feature: human-associated habitat; material: faeces | place: China | collected 2012
AATCTTTATTAACCGTCAGCTGAAGCAGACGGCAAAAGAGAGCCTGCGGCACGAGTTAATTGGATAACCGCCTGTACCGTCCCCACGATCTGTATCAGGCTTCGGCGATAGGTTTCGCGGTCGTCGCCGTTCAGTTCGTTGATGTAGCGGCTGTAGGCGATTTCGTGGGCGTAGGCAGCAGGGTTGTCGCTCTTGCTCCAGGCCGTGCGGTAGTTGTTACGTACCAGGCGGGCGAAGTCGAGGAAGGAGCTTTCCCGGCTGCCATACCGGCGGAAGTCCAGGTCGTAGCGCGAGGTGCGGACCGTATACTTCTGCCCGTGCCAATGCTCGTTGCTGCATCCGTAGGCCGTGATCCCGAAGAAGTTATGCGCCTCGCGCGCCAACTGGCTCATACCCCAGCCGCTCTCGAAGGCAGCCTGTGCCAGGATCACGGCCGGGTTCATGTTGTAGGCCGTCCCCGCCGCTAAGGCCGCGGGGAGGGACTCCCGGACGAAGGAGATCTGCTGCGCCGTCATGCCGTTACAGTTCTCCCGGACGCTCCTCTTCGCCCGAACCGCCGCCCTGCGATGGCGCCGTCTCTTTTCCGATACGTTCGACACTCACTTTTTCCAGGCTGCTTTTCAACAGCGTGCTCGGACGGAAGACGATGCGCGGTTTCCGTATCAGGCTCGCCTTGAACTCGTCCGTCGTGCTGACCCCCTTGCTCCCGAAATTGATCTGGAAATTCCCCAACTCGCCGAACTGCACGATCTCGCCGCGCAGCAACGCGCTCTTCATCACCGTGAGCGCCCCGTCCATCACCACCAGCACATCCCCGCGCGAAGCCGTCGAAATGGAGGCCACCGATTCGCAGAGGTTATCGAAACTGAACGTGCCGCTGTTATTCACCGATGCATAATACTTCTTGTCGTCCTTCCCTGCATCCTTGGAAAGATCTTTTCGCAACACCAACTTGTACTTGACTGACATATACGTTGAAATTTAAAGGTTGATAACTGATTTTTTCCCGATCACAATTCAAAGATACGCCACGCCCCTTCGCTTCTGAGGCCCTTTCCCGCCCTGCTGCCCCCTGCTCTGCCTTTTTCAGGCCAAAAGAGCTTAAGTAAGAGATAATCGGTTGTAGGCAGGCCTGTTCGCGCCAGGTGGCATAAATGGGTGCCGGCGCTGGCACTAAACCAATCTTTTTATGAAATAATTAATCTCATAAATAGTTGTATTTCAAATATTTATTACTACATTTACAGTGTAAAATAAAACACTAAATGACATGGAAAACAAAGCAAATTACTCCCGGGTATGGGCCGTTTACGAACTCGCCTTGTGTTATTTCCCCGACTCGTCTCCCAAGTCGGCCACCGACAAGCTGTCCCGTTGGATACGCCTGAGCGGTGACCTGAAGGACAAACTCGAGGTACTCGACTGGCATCCCGGAAACAAACTATTCACACCCAAGCAGGCGATGTGCATCGTCGACCACCTGGGTGAACCTTAAAAACAAGCATCATGCAAACAGAGAATCAACAAAACAGGGTAGAGGAAGAACCGTCTTTTTCCTATTATGAGAACCTTTTCCAGCTACGCGCCGGAAAGAACCTGTCGCTGACAGAAGTGTATAACCAGATCGCCGGCCCCGGGCTGCGCCACGCCACGGGCGAGGTCCGTCGTGCCATTGCCGAAGGGAAGCCGGAGCGGGGCAAAGAGCTGAAGATGCAGCTGCCCGCCATCGCCGTCTCCTGTCGGTTCCCCGAAGAGCGGCGTACGGAGCAGGCAGGGCCGTATACCGGCTATGTGCTTGTCGACAGCGACAACCTCACGTGTCCGGCTGCGGAGTATCGCGACCGCTGCGCCGCCCTCCCCTTCGTTGCCCTGGCCCATGTCAGTGCGGGCGGTAATGGCGTCCACCTGCTGGCCCGTGTCTCAACAGGCGTGGAAGACCATGTAGCCGTCTGCCGCTCCCTCCAGCAGTTCATTGAAACGGCTTTCGGTTATCCCGTCGACCACAGTTGCACCGACCTCACCCGCACGGCCCTCCTTTGCCACGACCCGGAGGCGCGGTTAAATACGCGGGCAACCGCGTATTTAATTGAAAATGGAAAATTGAAAATTGAAAATGAAGAGGGAGAGAAAAAATTTTCAATTGATACCGGCGAAAACCTTGGCCGGTATCTTGATGGGGCGGATAGGACGTTGGCTTGGGTGAAAGGGCAGCGGCATACGAACCTCGTCAGCCTCGCCTTTACGCTCAACCGGGCCGGGTTCGACGAACGGGCGGTGACGGACGAATGCATCCGCCGCTATGCGCAGCCGGATTTCGGGGAGAAGGAGATCGCCAAAGTGATCGCCTCGGCCTACACTTCCGGACGGGCCGAACATGGGTGTAACCGGAAAGAATTCGTGCCCCCGGCAGAGGGAGTTTCCGCCCGTTCCGCCTGTTCCGCACTATACACTCCTTCGTCCGATGAAACGGGGGATAGTTCGCTGGAAAGCAGAAGGTTAGAAAATGCAAAAGAGATGACGCGATGCTTCCCGCCGGCGGTCTACGAAAACCTCCTCCCGTTCTTCAAAGAAATGTTCACCGAAGGGCTTACCGAAGTCGAACGTTCGGTCACCCTCGTAGGCGGTACCGGCATCTTTTCGGCAGCCATGCCCGGCGTGAGAGGCTCCTATCAGGGCTCTATCTGCGAACCGCCCCTCTTCTGCTGTATCTCCGGCGCTCCCGCCTCCGGAAAGGGGATGGTCAACAGGATACATAAAGTCTTCCATGTCTACGCCGAAGGCATCCGCCGCACGTCGGCAAGAGAAGTGAAAGTTTATAACGATAAAATGAAACAATACAATTTTGAAATGGTAAAACAATTGAAAGCAAAAGGCGAGCTGCCGGAAGAACCGGAATGCGTGCGCCAGAAAGGCCTTGAACTGGCCGGTAACATATCACGTCCGCGGATGATCGAACAGTTGGCCGACAACGGGCACTATGCCGCCCTGATGTGTGAAACCGAGATAGACGTGATCAACAACTCGATGGAACAGGACAACGGACAGTATCACGACCTCCTGAACCAGATTTTCCAACACGAACAGGTCAGCAAAGACACGAAGCAGGACAAGTACTACTCCAACCCCTTTCCCCGCATGGCGCTCGTCTTCACCGGTACGGAAGGACAGGTGACGCGCCTGATCCATTCCACCGAAGACGGCCTCTTCAGCCGCCTGCTCTGTTTCTACATCTCCGGGCAAGGCGAATGGAAACCGTTGACCAATGCCGACGACACGCCCCAGCGTGCTACCTACTATTCCGACCTGGGCCATGCCCTCCAGGAGATCGCCCTCTTCCTCGACCAGCATCCTACCTGGGTGAGCTATACCGAAGAGCAGCGGAAGTTTATGAATGAAATCTTTCCGCTCGAACTGGAACGCCTGCGTGCTTTCGGCGAAGGCGACAAGACGGCTATCCTCTTCCGTATGGGCATGATCCACTTCCGTATCTGTATGGTCCTGACGGGCCTTCGCAAAGGCGAACAGCGCCTGCCATACGCCGAGATGAAGGTACGCGACGACGATTTCAACACCGCTACCCAGATCATTTTCCACTGTCTGAACCATTCCTTGGTGCTCAGTACGCTGCTGAAAAAAGACGAAGTGCTCAAGCCGATCTCGAACCCGATCGTCAGCGAGCAACTTTTTAGCCAGTTATGTGAAAATTTCAATACTCAGGAAGCCCTTGAAAAGGGTAAAAACCTCGGAATGGAAAAAAGGTCCGTAGAACGGGTTCTTACACGCTGGTGTAAAAAGGGATTAATCACCCGTGTTATGAACGGTAAATATCATCGTAACACATTGAAAACCAAAAAGAACAATGGTGGCAGGAGTGTATAGGGCGGAAGTTGCGGAACTGGCGGAAACTCTTCTTAAAAAAGTGTATTTTGTAAAAATACATTTAGAAAACTCCCGGCAGGTTTTTTCTGAAAAATGTAAGTGTTTTTCCGTAAAAACGACTATCTTTTGAATATCAACTGCTATTTGTTTAACAAAAATCTACCTGAAAAATGACTAAAAAAAACGATCGTTTATTTTAGTCATCAAAAGTCTACATTTTTTTCCAATCCTCCAAATTTTTTTAAAAGAAAAAACGCCTTAATTTTCAAGACTTTTCATTCGTTTTTTTAAAAAAACTCTCCAAACCCGCATCCAGCCTAAAAATGACTAAAAAAAAGGATCGTTTTCGGTCGTCAAAATACATAAAAAGACATTTGTTAACTGCTATTTGTATAAAACGATAGTATAGGGTAAGTTAATAAAACGATTATAGGGTAAATATTTTAATATCATTCAATAAACTCATTATTAATGCTTTAATTAAGGAAACATTATGAAAAAGAGATTACTTATGTTGCTCGCAGCCTTTATGGCGGTGACGAGTGTGGGGTGGACGCATGCGCAAGGCACCTCGGGAGACGGTTATGAAAAAACCAATGATGGTTACAAAGTAACTACTGCGGCTGGTTTCGAAACTGTTTTGGGAATACTAAACGGAGAGTCGGGAACAACGCCTGCAAAGATTACTTTGGCTCAAGGAACTTATACTTTGGAAGACCTTGTAGAGGTTAAGAAGGACCTCACGGTTGTGGGAACAGATTCTACTGATTGTGTAATTAATGGAAAGTTCCGCATCAATGGAAGCGGGCAGCAGGCTGTATCATTTAATAATGTAAAGATTAATTGTACGGATACAACGATTACCCTTACGAACCCGGAGGTTACACTGACATTGGATGCTGCTGCTGTCTATGGTTCGCATTGCGTTAAGTTTAACGATTATACAGCGACAAAAGCACCGACTTATATCGTTAAAAACTCGGCTCTTCATGCACGAACTCATTATGCTTTATGGACGCGTTCAACAGGAACATATACCTGGAAGATCGATAACTCTTTATTGGAGGGATGGTGTGCTTTGTATACATCGTTGGGTACACCTGATATAACAGTTTCCAAATCTCATTTGTATGGTACGACTACATCTACAGCAGGAAATAATCCTGCATATACGAATGGGCATAGCGGAAATGGTTTTGCTACGATCGTTTTTGAGAATACGCAAAATGGGAAAGTCTTATTGGATAACACAGATGTGAAGTCTAATTGGAGTGCAGATGCAAAGGATATCCTGAATTCCGTTATTTTCCAAGTCTGGGAATCGAATAACAATACGGCTAAGTTGGGTGCAACCGGCAATGTTGTGGAATTGAAAAACGGCTCTTCCTTCTGGATCGAGAAGCCGGATTTCACTCCTATTTTTGTTTATCATGGAGCAAGCGGAACTTATGGTAGCGTAACGAATAACTGGGTAACAACAGACGGTACGGCTACCTTTAAATATGGTACGGACAATCTGTCGGCAATGGTTATCTCCAATAATGGTAATATCCGCACTGCGGTAGCTCCTGTTCAGGGAGGTATCGATAATATGAATAGTTGGACTGCTGATGGGGATGTCGTAACTTTCCCGAATGCAGGTTCGATTGATTTGACAAAACAATGGGTAATCCAAAACGCAATTACTTTAAAAGGTAATAAGACTTCAATTCAGGCGACAGGTGAAGCTTGGCCTAAAAATGGTGATAAAATTGTAAACACTGCCAACCTGATTTCCGTTGAAGGGAGTAAGGAAGGTACTGTTACTCTCGAAGGCCTTAGTATCCTAAATTCTAAGGCTGCCGGCATCAATGCGCAGTCTAAAATGAAAACTGTTTTGAAGGATGTTACATTAAAAAATAATGCTACAGCCGGTCTGATAGTTCACTCTGCTGTAGAAGCTACAGGCTTACATACGGAAGGTAATACGTGGGGTGGTGTGAATGTCGACAAAGGGACTCCTGACCATCCTCTCTCCTTTACTTTCGACGCAACTTCTACCTTTGCCGAATCCTCCAAAATCTGGGCAGAAAAAGATAATGTACAACCTTCTGCTGTAACAGTTCCTTCAGCCGATTGGACTTATTTCGAAGGCTTAGGAGGTGGAGAAGGTAAGACACCGATGTACTATTGGACAAATTCGAAACTGATTTCCGAGAAGGTTACGGCATTTTATGGTGATAAAGAACTTGGAGCAGGTTCTTATACATTAGTTTATGCCAATGGGAATCCGATTACAGTGGCTGCCAATGGGAATGACGGAATTAAGATTAGTGCGGGAAGTGATGATGTCTTGGTACTGAAGACGTCGGATAATCCGATTATTTTCGGCGGTGCTAAATATAGTGATACGGAATCTTCCAATATAACCATGACAGGTGGTGAAGTATATATGCTTGTCGGTGGTGGCTATCTGGGCAATGTGAAAAATGCGAATATAACGGTTACCGGCGGTAATGTTACTAAATACCTGGTTGGCGGTGGCTATGGCCCGAGCCAGTCGTTTACTGATAAAAGAAAAACGGCGGATGTTACAGGCAAAGCAAGCGTAAAGATTGAAAATGCTACAGTGCGTTATCTTATATCCGGTGGTATGTTATATGCCAAAACTGCTGCAACAGATGTTGCTATAACAGGTGACAATACTAAGATCTCCTATGCTTTAGGTGGTGGTTTTGCACCGGTAGGCAGCGACCAATCTTTAGATAAAGACTTTGCAGCTACCTCTAATACGATTGCAACGGCAAACTTCTCGATGACGGGCGGTACTGTAAACGGCGCTATTTGTTTAGGAGGTGGTTATAGCTATTCCTATACGAAGGACATTACAGCAACACTAAATGGTGTTACCATAAATGGAGGTCTGTATGGTATTGGTTGGAATGGAAATTCGGATAAAGTAGACGCTACTGTTTCTAAATGTACATTTAAAAAGGCAGAAGGTTATACAACTATCGCCGCCTTAGTTCGTGGAAAAGCGAACGAAGTGTCTATGAATTTTGATAATTGTACTTTTGACAATGAGAATGGGTATGAATGTTATTTGGGAGCTGATGCGGATTGGCAAGATGGTAATTATCCTACCCCTGTATCAGGCAAAACAACTATGACATTTGCAGGTAGCTCTATACCGGCAGTGAAGGTTAGCGAAGGAATGCAAGATGTCGTACTGAATGGTGCAAAAGTCAATGTGAATAAGTTCCTTCAGAAAACAAATGGTAGTGTATATGTTAGTACCTTTAGTGTTCCTTCAGGTAAAACCTGGTCATTCCAAAAAGGTATGACGATTGGTGAAGGTGTTACTCTTACTAACAGCGGAACCCTGAACGTTGCCGGTATCGACAATGAGACAGATTTGAGAAGTGCCGTTTCTGCCGGAGCAAACAAGATTGGTTTGACAAAGGGTGAGTTCGAGCTAACAAGCCAGCTGAAATTATCGAAGCCAGTCTCTATCAGTGGTGTGATCACAGATAAAGATACGACAACGATTGCAGCAGCGGCAGCAGGTGCATGGACACAGTGTGCGGATAAGAACGATTCTACTCTGTTGAATATAGTATCTTCGGATAAGGTATCATTGAATAATCTGAACATTAAGAACTCCCAGCGGAATGGTATCAATATTTTTGAATCGAAGGATGTTACTTTAAATAATGTATCAGTAAGCAATAGTAAAGCTGCCGGTTTGGTTATAAACAGTTCGACAGTTGCTGCAACCAATTTCCGTACTTCAGGCAGTGGCTGGGGATATGGCGTGAATGTGGACAAGGGATCAAGTCCAAGCCAAGGAGCTCCTGATCCTGTCTTTACGATCGGTTCAGGCTGTAGTTTCGCAGAGGCGGTTGCTATTGTCTCAGACAAAAAAGATGCTCCGGCCAGCTATGTTGTCGGTAATGGCTGGTTCAAGACAACAAAAGGCAATGCTTCTGTTTGGATCAATGGTGCCACCAGCGGCCTGAACTTCGCCATTACATCTGTTCCTTCTTCCGTCATTTACGGCCAGGCTAATCTGCCGTTGCTGACGAATGTGGACAGTGCTTATATTAAAGCTGGCAAAGTAAAAATAACTATCGATAAAGAAAATATTGCAAAGATCGAAAATGACTCTTTGAAGATATTGAAGCCGGGTAAGGTTAATCTGACTTTGGCTGTAGGTGATACTACGGTTGTTCAGCCGTTGGAAGTTTTGAAAAAGACTTTGACTATCACAGGTATCACGGGAACGACAAGAGATTATAATGGCAGTGATGAGGTAGATTTGGTTACGACCAATATGGAGGTAAAGGGCCTTGTAGGAGACCATACTGTTGCTAACGTGATCACTGCGCCGACTAAAGGCAAAGCCGAGTCTGCTAACGCAGGCGTACAGCCGGTGGAAGTAACAGCTACTTTGAAGACTGATGGCAGTACTAATTATAGTGAGTATTACGAACTGGCAAAAATAACCGGCGTAACGGATACGATTAAGAAAGTCGAACTGACGGTGACGGCAACGGTCGCACAGACAAAAGCTCAGAATGCTGATACGTTAAGTGTCGATTATGGTAAGCTTCCTACATTTGGAGTTACATACAGTGGTTTTGTCAATTCAGAGAACAAAGATTCTGAAGGCGTTTTGAAAGGCGACGTTAAATACAACAGCTCTGCCACAACGACCTCTTTAGCCGGAACATATTCCGTAACTCCTTCCGGTTTGACTGCCGATAATTATGATATCAAATATGTATCGGCTCCGTTTAAGATCAAGGCAGTAGCTCCGACGGTAGAGATGACGGGTATAGAAGTTGCTTCCCTGGGTACGGAAGGATCAAGTAATGCCTCTGTTAAGGTAACCGGACATGTTACGTCGAATGGCGGAACGAAAACGACCGCCTTGAAGGGTGACTTTAAAGTAAAAGCGAATGGCAGCTATGTAAGTAAGGGTCTGTCTTTGACGGTTGATAAGGACGGTATGTTCTTTACTACTTTGGAGAACTTGTCTCAAACAGAAACCCATATCCTGGCATCAGCTAAAGCAAGCGAAAGCCTGGCAAGTCCTGACGGAGATGGTGATGAAAAAGCAATGTCTGTCAATTTGGCTCTGAAATTACAGAATGTCTCTTTCGCATCGGCCTTTAAAACATTAACCTATGGTGCTGCTCCGATCACATTATCTGCCAAAGATTTTGAAGAGGGAGCGAAGGTTGTGTTTACATCCAGTGATGCAGCGATTCTGGCAATCCAGGATAGCAACCAAATAGTTGTTAAGAAACCGGGTGTAGCGACTATTACAGTAACTGCAACAAAAGATCAGTATATTACAGCAATCGCCAAGCAGACTATCACGGTCAACAAGAAAGCGCTGGCTGTAACACCGGAAACGATTACAAAACCGTATGACGGGACAACAGAGGTACAGGTTAAAGGTACATTGCCTGACTTGGGGGATTTGCAAACAGCTACTCTTTCTTCCGCTTCTCTCGATGCAAACTTTGCAAGTAAGAATGTCGGTCAGGAAATTGCTGTTGCATTGGCTGACGAATTCAAATTATCTACCGGTAGCGACTATTACGAACTGATCCAGCCAACCAATCTGACAGGTTCGATTACCAGTGGTGGCGATGTAACGGTGGTTGTTTCGAATGTTTCTCGTAGGTACAACGAAAAGGCTTTGCACTACGATCTGGCATTCCAGGTCAATGGTAAAGAACTTGTATCTCCCGCATACACAGGGACTGTTTCCGTAACAGAAACAACGACCGGAACATACCAGGTAAATGCTGCTATTACAATTCCGAATTACGGAAAAGTAACAGCGACTCCGGCTGATGGTGATGTCGTTATTGAGAGAGGGACTCCGAAGGTGCTGACGTATAATAATGCAGATAAAAGTGTTGGCGGCTTGCTTCTCGATAAGGAAGGTTGGGAAGATGCTGAGTTGAGAGTGATCGGTGAAGCAGATAATAAGGCACATGCTTCTGTTTATTATAAGGGTGGCACGGATTCTATTGTCGGTAGAACTTTGACTGTGGCTACTCCTCCCTCTTTCGATTGGGGTTTTCAAGTACCAGCTGCAAACAGAATGTTAAAGGCAACAAAGGCTGTAACTAATGCGTCTGTTCAATACGGCCAGACAGCAACATTCAGCAAACAAACAGGTGTATCATTCGAATCATCCAATCCTAATGTCTTTGTAGTAAAAGAAGGAACAGGTAATATGATAATCGAAACCGTAGGTGTCGGTACTGCTGCTGTTATTGCAAAAGGTAGTGGTAATAATGCCGGTGTTACTTGTTTGCAGGTGGAAGTTACGCCGAAGACGATCAAATTGCAGGCAAACACGATCACGAAAGTGTACGACGGAACGACATCTGCAAATGTAACCTTAACTCCGGATGCCGAACTGATCGGCGCAACGCTCGACCTGGAAGGTGTGTCGTTTAACTTTGCAAATAGTAATGTGGGTAGTAGTGCTGTGACTCCTTCTAAAGACATCGTTCTGAAGAATAATAACGAGGCTTTGGCAAGTGCTGCCAACTATACCCTGAGTGTTCAAGGACTGACAGGTTCTATCACTCAGCGCGAACTTACTTTCACCGGAACGGAAGTCAATAAATTCTACGACGGTACGAGCACGGCAACACTGACCGATTATGCCGCTACCGGCTTGATCGACGGTGAAGCGATTCCGGCTTTGACGGCTACATTTACAAAGGCAGATGCTAATAATACTCCCGCAGAAGATGTTGCAACAGGCTTGAAGGTCGCTTTGAAGTTGCAGAACGAGAATGGCAATTATTCTTTGAAGACTCCAACTACAGAGATAAAAGGCAATATCGTGAAGTCTACCATCGACGCAACCTTGCCTGAAGGCGCTTCCGATGTAGAGAATCTGAAGAATAACGTGAAGTTAGTTGTTCGTGAGACAGGTGCTACTGTTACTCGTGCTTCTATTCATTATGAGCCGACTGCTACAGCAGAAGGTACTGGTGACAAGGCCGTTTACTATATCAGCGGTGGCGATAACGACAACTACTCTGTTGTTTACGACAAGAACCAGATCGGTTACAAGGCTACTGTTACTCCTCCTTCCGGTGGTAGTGACGACGATGCAACCGTTACAATCTCCTTAGATGCAACAGAGAAGACGCTACCGCGTCTGGAAGAGTTCGTCCTGAAAGCAACCGTCTCTCCTGCCGGACAGACCGTGACATGGAGCAGCAGCGATCCGACGATCGCCAGCGTGACAGCCGACGGAAACAAGGCGACAGTGAAAGCCTTGAAGGTAGGTACAGCTACGATCACAGCCAAGATCGGCAGCGTAACTGCTACTTGCGAAGTGACGGTAGACTTTGCAACTGGCCTTGAAGAAGCTCTCGCTAATACGCAGATATATGCAAAACAGGGTAGTATTTATGTGAATCCGATCCAGCCGTTGCAATTGACAATTGTGAATATGCTCGGTAAGATCGTTTACAATGCACGCATCAGCAGCTATGCGCAAATACCGGTAACAAATGGCATTTACATTGTGAAATTAACCAATGCCGGCAATACGATTGTTACCAAGGTAAATGTATACTAATCCATATAAATAGAGAGTTTTAGTATTGAATGAGAAAGGGTGTCCGTGAGGATGCCCTTTTTTCATGTCTTCCTTTCCCTAACGTCACAACAAACCTTACCTAACGAAAAGAGAGCCTCTTTTCCAAGAAGCTCTCTTTCCATATATAATGATTTTCTCTTTATGATTATTCATCCAAAGATTTAACCCATCGCTTTCCTGCTGGGGTAAGTAAGAATATCAGTAATCCGAATCCAATTATTCCCAACATACCATATAAAACATACGCTGCTTCCATAATTTAGTTATTTTTAACCCACCGTTTTCCAGCCGGAGTTAATAAAAATATAAGGATTGCTAACCCAATTATTCCTAACATTCCGTATAATACATATCCTGCTTCCATAGAAATTACTTTTTATAGATCAATATAATTAAACCTGAAAACACAAATATCAAAGTAATTATTCCAGCAATAACTATTAAACTGATTTTGTCAGAAGTTAAATCTAATGCAGTTGTTATCACTGCACCGCCTATAATAAGCTTTGATACATCCAATAAATACTTTGCAACCTCTTTTGAGACGCTAATCCTCTCTTCCTTAACAATCGGAAGAACCTGTACGTTCACATTTCGTTTTCTCTTCATAGCTAAGCATTTTACAGTTAAAACATATAATTACTACAAAGGTAGAAAAGATTTCAAACCTTTCCTACCTTTTCGGTTTATTTTTGACGGGAGATGATTTATATCACATCGGACGCAATTCCACTGTCAATCCCATTGCTGCGGCTATGCGGTACAGGGTCGAAACGGTGGGTATGGTCAATCCTCGTTCGATTCTTGAGATATACCCTTTGTCTGCTCCTATGCGCTTAGCAAGTTCTGCTTGCGTTAATCTTGCATTCTTGCGGGCATCCAACAGGATTTATCTCTCATCCGGCCAAGGGCAACTCTTTCCCGTAGCCTTGAAGGAAGGGCGTTGGGCGTCTACCTGGCGGAGGTAGGAGCCGAGTTTTTGGGAGAGGCGGTTGACGATTTCGGGGTGGCGGGTGCTGAGGTCGTTCTTTTCGCTGATGTCGGCGGGGATGTTGAAGAGCTCTTTTTTGCCGGTGCCGTAGTAGTAGATCAGTTTCCAGTCGCCATCGCGGATGGCACAGTTGAAGTTGATGCCCGGACCGTCATTACCCCAGTTGTTCGGCATGTTCCAGTAGAGGCAACGGCCGTCGGAGGGATCGCCTGTGCCGGTGATCAGGGGGACGAAGCTGACGCCGTCGATGGGTTGCACCGTCTGGTAATCTTTTACGCCTGCCATTTCCAGGATAGTGGGGTAGAAGTCTTCTATCAACAGATATTTGTCGCAGCGGGTATCCGGTTTGGCTACACCCGGCCAGCTGACGATCATCGGTTCGCGTATGCCTCCTTCGCAGAGGGAGCCTTTCCCGCTCAGCAGCGGATAGTTTTGCGTATGCAACGGACCGTCACGCCAGCCCGATTCGGAGGCCAAGCCGCCGTTATCGCTCATAAAGATGATAATCGTATTGTCTGCCTCGCCGTTCTTTTCGAGCCAGTCCATGAGGTCGCCCAGGCTCTTGTCCATTCCTTCGATCAGGGTGGCGTAGGCGGCTTCGTGGTCGGTCATACCTTTCTTTTTGTATTTGTCGTAGAAACGTATGTCCTTGTTCAGCGGGATATGGATGGCGTAGTGCGACATGTAGAGGTAGAACGGCTGGTTGTACTTCTTCGCTTTGTCGAGGGCCTTGATCGCTTCGAGCGTCAGGGCTTCGGTGGCGAATGTCTCCGTGCCCCAGTACTTCTCAAGGCCAGGGATGGACATGAGGGAGGTCGGTCGGCCGTCCTTCGTATGCCCGTAGTTCTCTTCGCCTAAATAGCTTGCCAGTCCACCGGCGGCATGGCCGGCTATGTTGACCTCGAACCCCCAGTGGTGCGGGTCTTCGCCCGGAGTGTCGATGGCTCCGAAATGGGCTTTCCCGCAGTGTATGGTGTGATAGCCGCTATTTTTCAGGAGTTGGACGAATGAGGTGCCGACGAAGGTGTTGTTGGTTCCGGGAACCTGGCTGACGCCGTTGTAGTTCCAGTCCGGGATGTCCAGCAGGCTGTCTTTGCGGTCGGTCGTCTTGTCCTTCTGGAGTGTCCAGTTGGTGACACGGTGGCGGGCGGCGTTTGTCCCGGTGATCAGGCTGCAACGGGACGGGGAGCTGATGCTGCTGGCGTATGCTTGTGTGAACATGACTCCCTGCCGGGCGAGGCGTTCCATGTTGGGGGTCTCGTACAATTCGTTGTAATGTGTCTTTTCTGTCCAGAAGGGCAGGGAGGTGTCTTCCCAACCCATGTCGTCAACCATAAAGAGGATGATGTTGGGGCGTTTGGCAGGCTGGTCGGCAGCCTGGATGTTTCCTGCTTGGAAGGCGGGAAGGAGTGCCAGAGACAGTAAGATTCGTTTGTCCATCTTTTTTTGTGTTTTTCGGTTTATATTCCTGTGTGTGTTGCTTGTATGACAAAGATACGCTTTGCAGAAGAAATGGAAGAGGCTTCTGTTTGCTTTAGTAAATATTTACGATTAAAGCTGTGTATATCTAATTATTGCTAAATATAGTAGTTTAACTATTAATCATAGTTGTATTATTGCTCTTTATAGTTACTTTTGGGTATTCACCAGTAAATAAAGTACGAAACATGAAGAAACTGACTCCCAAAGAAGAAGACATACTGAGTTATTTCTGGACGAACGGTCCTTTGTTCATCCGCGAATTGCTGGAATTGCAGGAGGAGCCTAAGCCGCATTACAACACGCTTTCCACAATAGTTCGCGTGCTGGAGGAAAAAGGTTATATCGGTTATCGTCCGTATGGAAACACATATCAGTATTATGCACTGGTTTCAGAGGATGAATACCGTAATAAGACATTGAAGAATGTGGTCAGCCGTTATTTTGGCGATTCCTATACACGTGTGGTTTCTTCGTTGATAGACCGTGACGAGTTGTCGGTGGAGGAATTGGAAGAGCTGTTGCAGCAGATTAAGAACCGTAAAAAATAAAGGATATGACGGCCTTTCTTCTCTATATAATCAAGTCGACCTGTTGCCTGGCGTTGTTCTACCTCGGCTATAAGGCGCTGCTGAGCAAGGAGACATTCTTCCGCTTCAACCGGATTGTGTTAATGGCAGGGATGCTGGTTTGTATGCTGCTGCCGTTTGCCGGGATACGGACGGCTTCGCCCGGCGTCCTGCAGATGCCGTTGCAGCAATTGGAGGAGATGATAGCGGAAGAGATGGGAGAGACTATCTCCCGGCAGGCGGAGGCTCCGACGGAGGCGGCGGGTGTTGCACAGGCTTCTGTTTCCTGGGGAGAGTTGATCGTCTGTCTTTATTTTGTGGGGATCGTGATCGGGACAGGTCTGTTGGCCCGTTCGTTTATCAGTCTGCTGTGGCTGATCAGGAGCGGGAGGAAAGTTAGCCGGGAGGACTATACGCTGGTGTTGGTGAACAGGGCGGTGGCTCCCTTTAACTGGGGGCGGTATATTATTCTTTCCTTAAAAGACTATTCCGACTATCCGGATGAGATATTGACGCACGAGTTGGTTCATCTTCGTAAGCGCCATTCGCTGGATCTGATTTATGCGGAGGTCCTCGTGCTCCTGCACTGGTTCAATCCGGCTGCCTGGCTGTTGAAGCGGGAACTGCAGGAGGTTCATGAATACCAAGCCGATATGGGCGTACTGAAAAGTGGCATCGATGCAACGAAATATCAATTGTTATTAGTGAAAAAAGCTGTTAGCGCGAGCTCCTACACCTTTGCTAACAGCTTCAATCACAGTAAAATTAAAAAACGAATTACTATGATGTTAAAAGAGAAATCAAACAGTTGGGCCCGGTTGAAGCTCGTGCTTCTAATTCCGGTAGCGGCATGCAGCATGCTTGCCTTTGCCCGCCCGGATGTGAACCGGAAGTTGACAAACTTAGTCCAAAGCGAAGGTACGACAATTTCTTCGTCTGACCAATCGTACACCCGTGAATTATTCGACAGGGAGATCGACCGGTATATTGAACAGGCCGGTGGCGGCAAGCTCTCGGGTACGGAAAGATTCGAGTTTATGAAGGCCCATACGAAGAAGGCCGACTTCTTTATCAATGCAAGGAACCAGATACTTTATAACAACGAATTCGCAGAAATGTCCGAAATGCCTGCCCTGCTGAAAACGACTATATCCGATTCCTCCGGCGATAAGCCCGTGATGATCTATTTCCTGTGCGACAAGCAAACGAGCGATGCCGCAGTAGAAAAAGCATTGGAAATCGCAGGAAAAGCTTTTGCCGGATATCAGGCAACAGAGGCAGGAAAAAATGTCCCGACTCTGCTTTTCTTCGGAGATCCACGCAAAGACTATCCGCCGAAAGAGAAATAATATAATTCATTACAGGAAAGATTATGTATAAAATAGGATTCGGGAAAATGGCATCTCTGTCATTTCTGATAGTTGTGGCTCTTGCCGGCTGTCATAATCCCAAACAGTTACCGGAAGAGAAGCCGGGTGAACTTCCGGTCTTTGACCTGGAAGCGGTGGCGGAAGAAACCGTACCAAGTGCGTTTATGTGGAATGATATTACTGGGAAGGCAACGTTTATCCCGCTCTCGTCTGATGAGAAGACTTTGCTTTCGGGTTCTTTGGGGATCGCGTTTATGGACAATGAATATATTGTTATTGTCGATTATAAGACCGGCTCTTTCTATCGTTATGGAGCGGACGGGAAAGTACAACGCTGCTTCAAATATGAGGGTAACGGGCCGGGTGAATATGTTTATATCTCGTACCTTTATGTTGATCCCGGACATGCTTTTATGGATGTCTACGATGCCGGGAACAGGAAACGGATTCGTTATGACTGGGAAGGAAATCTGCTGGAAGAAAGAGAACTGGTCGATATTGTCGCCCCTGTCTTCGCGACGGAGCGTTATATGGTTTCCTGTGGAATGCCCGAGACGGAGTATCAATACTTTATAGCTGATTCGGCGATGAATGTCTACAGAAAAGATATCCGGATGGGAGAAGGGTATGATGAGATAAAAAGAAGTGCTGTGCAGATCTTGACGAGTACCTGCCAGAACAAAGATATGTTTATCTTTTCCCGTCCGATGTCGGACACTGTCTATCGCATTACGGACAAGGCATTGGAACCTCTTTTCATCCTAAAGAAAGGAAAGTATGATATTAAGTATGAAGAATTAGGACGTTTCATGACACAGGAAATGAAGACCATGAAGTGCTTGATGTGGACCCGGATCTCTTCCCTGCCGGAGTATTACCTGATAGATTATAAGCAGGGAGAGCATCGGCACAGCGAAATCTGGAGCAAAGAGGAACATACGATTGTCGCACGTGTCCGGGAGAAAAACGGCCTGCCCTTCCGGTTGTCTTCGGGAAAGGAAATAACACTCCCCACAGAGAAACTGTGCATAAAAGGGAAAACGGTAATCGTCCCCGTTCCGGCAGAGGAATTGGAAGGAGAGATAAACGGAGTAACGGCGGACGACAATCCGGTTCTGCTTGTTCTGGAGCTCCGGTGATAATATTATTCTTCTACCAATTCAAACATCCGGAAGCTAAGAATATCGTCACTGAACTGCGGATTTAGATAATGACTGTCGGAAATGTATAACCCTTCGGGACGTACGAACATGATTCCGGGATTGTAAGTGTTGTCGGGGAAGAGCGTTTCTCCGACAATACGGAAATCCTTGTCGAGAATGATGATGCTGAAGTTCTTGCGACCGAATTGGACGAGTTCCATCGACCGGACACCTTTATCCAGCGTCGAATGCGGATAAGCGATCCGGTAATACACTTCCCGGTAGGGATCGTACAGCAGGTTATTATACCAGGCATTCACACAAAAGTCTTCAGGACTTGCGGTAAGCTCGTCCGGCAGTTGTACCTTATCGAAGTATTTACTTTTGACCGGGACTTTCCGTATCGAGTCGTGTTCGGGAGTGGCAACATAGATATTCTCGTCGTAATGGAACGAGTAAACGAAACGTTCGCCGTCATAGCAACGGCTGTAACTGCCTTCCATGCCATATTTCTTCAGTTTCACTTCCGATCCCGGATAGTCGGGATAGTCGAAAGGGAGCGCTTTACTTTCCTTTGTATCCATATCGATTGCAACGGTGACACGGTCATGTTCGATCCAACGGTTCGGTTCGATACAGGTATATAAAGTGCGCCCGAGGCGTACCGGCAGTTGAGCGGCGGTAGCCATGAAACAGGATGAGTTATGTTCCGGGTAACTTTGTTTGTCGAGAAGTGCACAGTCTTTATTGATGAGATAAAACTCATGTTCAACCCAACTGAAGACATAGATACTGTCGAGGTTCTGGATATAATAACCGAATGTTCTCCCGACACCGTTACTGCCTTCCCGGGGCGGATTTATTCTAAATGCTTGCTTCTGCTGCTTCAGGTCGTGGAAGTGAATCGTATTGTTATCATAATTCTGGAACGTAAAATACTCTTTTCCGTCTTTGTCTTTATAGATCGAATAGATATTGAAATTGTTTTTCGTGTCCGGATCGATCGGGAAAGACAAAGTCTTATCTGTCTGCTTTAGTTGGCAGGCTTCATACTTCTTCTCTGTTGAACAGGCAACAGAGAAGAGTAAAAAGAATAATAATAAATAGGGCTTTTCCATAATAGAAAGATGTGTTTATTCCTTCTTTACCGGAGGATAGTCAATCGTATAGTGCAGTCCACGGCTTTCCTTGCGTTCCATCGCCTGGCGTGTAATCAGGTAGCCGACGTTGATCATGTTACGCAACTCGCACAGCTCTTTGGAAGCCTTGCAACGCTTGAAGAGGCTTTCCGTCTCTTCGTACAGAATATCTAAGCGGTTCCAGGCGCGGGTCAGACGGGTGTTGCTGCGGACGATACCGACGTACGATTCCATGATCTGGTTCACTTCCTTCATGCTCTGGGTGATCAATACACGTTCTTCGGTCGAGATCGTGCCTTCGTCGTTCCATTCGGGGATATCGGTGTTGAAGTCGTAGCGTTCGAGGACACTCAGGATATGTTTGGCGGCTGCATCGGCATATACGACTGCTTCGATCAGCGAGTTCGACGCCAGGCGGTTTCCTCCGTGCAGGCCTGTGCACGAACATTCGCCGATCGCATACAGACGGCGGATGCTGGACTGGCCGTTCAGGTCGACACTGATACCGCCGCACAGGTAATGGGCGGCCGGAGCAACCGGGATATAATCCTTCGTGATGTCGATGCCGATGCTGAGGCACTTCTTATAGATATTCGGGAAATGTTTCTTCGTCTCTTCCGGGTCCTTATGCGTCACATCCAGATAGACATGGTCGTCGCCCCGGAGTTTCATCTCGTTGTCGATGGCACGGGCCACGATATCACGCGGAGCTAAGGACAGGCGTTTGTCATATTTCTGCATAAACTCTTTTCCGTCCAGTGTACGCAGAACGCCGCCGTAACCACGCATCGCCTCGGTGATGAGGAAGCAGGGACGGTCGCCCGGATGGAAGAGGGCGGTCGGGTGGAACTGGATGAACTCCATGTTCTTCACAGCGCCTTTGGCACGGTAGACCATTGCGATACCGTCGCCGGTGGCCACCAGCGGATTGGTCGTGTTACGGTAAACGGCTTCGCAACCGCCTGTTGCCATGACCGTCACTTTGGACAGGAAGGTTTCCACCTTGCCGGTGTCTTCGTTCAGGACGTATGCGCCATAGCATTTGATGCCCGGCGTGTAGCGGGTGACGATGATGCCCTGGTGGTGCTGCGTGATGATCTCTACCGCAAAATGGTGGTTGAATATCGTGATGTTGGGATGTCTCTTGATGGCTTCGATCAGGCTTAGTTGTATCTCGGCGCCGGTGTTGTCCTTGTGGTGCAGGATGCGGAACTCGGAGTGTCCTCCTTCGCGGTGGAGGTCGAACTCGCCGTTCTCTTTCTTGTCGAAGTTCACGCCCCAGTCGATGAGTGCCTTGATCTGGTCGGGAGCGTTACGCACGACCATTTCCACGGCTTCCCGGTCGTTGATCCAGTCGCCGGCAATCATTGTGTCTTCAATATGTTTGTCGAAGTTGTCTACCAGCAGGTTTGTAACCGAAGCGATACCTCCCTGTGCAAAGTAAGTGTTTGCTTCCTCCAACTCTGTCTTGCAGATGATGGCTACTTTCCCCTTATCGGCTACCTTCAAAGCGAGGCTCATGCCGGCGATACCGGAACCGATCACTAAGAAATCGAATTGTTGTACCATAGTTTATATCCTTTGTGGCTGACAAAGTTAGGAATTAACTTATTTGGTTGTACCTTGAAATGGCTGCTTTCGTGCAAAATAGTCCGTATTACCGATTCTTTTGATATTTTAAACTTCCCGGCGTAAACATCTCAGAAAGGAACCCTGTTCTATTGGGGCATTGGATATCCTGCTAATTATTAATACTTAAACGTTTTAAAATATGAAGTCTAAAGTAATATTGAGTGCGCTGGCCCTGCTGTTTGCAGCCGGTGCGATGGCTCAGGATTGTACGTTCTTTTTCCCGCAGACCAAAGGCACGCAGCTCGTGAAAAAAGGCTACGATGCAAAAGGAAACCTGCAGAGTGTGATGACTTACACGGTCGACGAAGTGAAAAACATCCCTTCCGGCCTTGAAGTGGAAGCCGATTACGTGTTCCAGAACAATGCCGGGACAGTCTACGACAAGGGCGACCTGGAGGCTTTCTGCCAGAACGGCGAGTTCTTTATGGACATGAAAGAAGTCCTCTCCAACCCGTCCTTTGTCTCCACCGTGCAGTCTGATGTGGAGGCGACAGATGCCGTTCTCAACTATCCGAGTGTGGCAAACGCTCCTTCCGGCAACGCTGACGATGTCTATTTCGATGATGCCTACATCCAGATCTATTCGAAGAAGAACCGTAAGGATCGCAAGAACGTGTCCATCTACGACCGCGAATATGTGACAACGGAACAGGTGACGACTCCTGCCGGCACGTTCGACTGCACGAAAGTAAAGTATAAAATCAAATCCCGCTCTCCGAAAGAAACGATCGAAGGCTACGGATATGAATGGTATGCGCCGAATGTCGGTGTCGTCAAGAACGAACAGTATAACAACAACGACCAGTTGCAGTATTATACTGTCCTCGAAGTCGTAAAGTAAAGAAAAGATATATTCCTTATTTGGAATTGTTTGACCGGTTTAAGTGGATGCGCTGTTACTGAGAAGTAGCGGCGCATTTTCTATTCCCCCGATCGCCAAAAGAAATAAAATGATTATCTTTCGCCAAAATTCAGGATAATGGACAGAGTCTTTAAATCGAAAGTTGGTTGGTGGTATCATCTGATACTGTTTGTAATGGCTGCAAGTACTGTTTTTGCTTTTGTCGGCGGCAAGTCTCCCGTCACGATGATCGTGCTGCTGCTGTTTACGTTAGAGTGCGTGCACATGTTGTTGTCGATCTGGTATAAGGTGACTGACGATGGTTACCTGATTGCCCATTGCAGCCTCTTCCCGGAAAAACGGATTCCTATTTCGGAGATCAGTGCAGTGGAAGTGACGGTCATGCCTGTTTCGAGTTATGCCCTGTCGCTGGACCGGCTGATTATTTATAAGGGAGACGCGCAATGGCTGCTGATCTCACCCGTAAATAAACAGGACTTCCTCAAGCTGTTGCGGAAGCATAACCCGGAGATCCGGATCAAGGAGCCGATGATTTGAATCTTACAATATAAAACTTAATTAAATCTGAGAACATGAAATACGATGTTGCCATAATCGGGGGTGGTCCCGCCGGTTATACAGCTGCTGAAAAAGCGGCTGCAGGTGGTTTGTCTACCTTGCTTTTTGAGAAGAACGCGCTGGGCGGTGTTTGTCTGAACGAAGGCTGTGTGCCGACGAAGACACTGCTCTATTCTGCTAAAGTGTATGATACGATCAAACACGCGCCCAAATATGCGGTGAGTGCGGAGAACCCGACTTTCGATTTTGCGAAGATTGTCGCCCGTAAGAATAAAGTGGTGAAAAAGCTGACTGCCGGTATCCGCATGAAGATGAAGGAAAACGGCGTGGAAGTTGTCAGCGGCGAGGCCGAAATAAAAGGACGCGCAGCCGACGGGACTATCTCTATCGCCTGCGGAGAAACGGTTTATGAAGCTGCCAACTTGCTGATCTGCACCGGTTCGGAAACCGTTATCCCCCCGATCCCCGGACTGGCGGAGACGGAATACTGGACAAGCCGCGAAGCTCTTCAGTCTAAAGAGCTGCCCGCATCGTTAGTGATTATCGGCGGTGGCGTGATCGGCATGGAGTTCGCTTCGTTCTTCAACAGCATGGGGACGGAAGTGCACGTGGTCGAAATGCTGGATAAGATTCTCGGCCCGATGGACAGGGAACTGTCCGAAATGCTACAGGCCGAATACGCCAAACGCGGCATTAAGTTCTATTTAGGACATAAGGTGACAGCCGTAAGTGCCGGGGGCGTGACGGTCGAGAAAGACGGCGAGACATTCGTCGTCCAGGGAGAAAAAGCCCTGTTAAGTGTCGGCCGTCGTCCCGTAACCAAAGGATTCGGCCTGGAAACACTGGCGCCCGAACCATTCCGCAGTGGCATCAAGGTGAACGAATATATGCAGACTTCCATTCCGAACGTCTATGCCTGTGGCGATATCACAGCCTTCTCCCTGCTGGCGCATACGGCTGTTAGCGAGGCGGAAGTGGCTGTCGACCATCTTTTAGGCAAGAACCGCGGCATGAGCTATAAGGCGATACCGGGCGTTGTCTACACCAATCCCGAAATAGCCGGTGTCGGCAAGACGGAAGAAGAACTGCAAGCCGAAGGAACTCCTTACACCGTAAAGAAAATCCCGATGGCCTTTTCCGGCCGCTTCGTTGCCGAAAACGAACAGGGCAACGGCGTCTGCAAGCTGATCCTGGCCGAAGACGAAACGATCGTCGGCGCCCACCTGTTGGGTAATCCGGCCTCCGAGCTGATCGTGATTGTCGGTATCGCCATCGAAAAAGGCATGAAGGCGGACGAACTGAAAGCCATTGTCTTCCCACACCCGACCGTAGGCGAGATCATCAAGGAAGCTCTCTGATAATTTTTTTTCCATAATGTCGATCCCGATTCATCCGGACAAACAATCCGGTGGGTCGGGATTTTTTCTTCAGGGAATGCCGTTGTTACAAAAGTTTCATGCCGATGAAACTAAAGTTTCTCCCGGGTGAAACAAAAGTTTCCTGCCGGTGAAACAAAAGTTTCACCCCGATGAAACAGGTGAAACTTTTTCATCTTTTCTCTCTCTGGTCAGGAGGAAAAGGCTTCTCTTATGTGACATTTCATCATAAATATCTTTATAAGCGGCTGAAAATGCTACAGGTTACCGAAAAAATCATTTACTTTGCAACCTTAAATAATATGCCAATGTGCCAAAGTGCTAATATGGGGATGTATCAAAAGTAAGTTCTAACGCTTTAGCGTGTCATTGCGGGCTTGACCCGCAACCTC
>OGZX01001499.1_pt1 | contig 23008 bp, 14 predicted proteins | sample 1576881 | NCBI WGS metagenome assembly OGZX01 (sample SAMEA3541542, study PRJEB24748) | human gut metagenome | biome: human gut; feature: human-associated habitat; material: faeces | place: China | collected 2012
TGGCATTCAGACGGCTTCCGCGCTATAGCGTGGGGCTGATATGTCATTTCGTGTTATTAGGGCTTCTCAGGGCCTTCCTACAGCGAAGTGAAACAATCAGTTTCACGCTTCGTGTTTGTAATAGGCCCTTTATGGAACTGAGGAGGACCACAACACAATTTATCAAAAAATGGATAATCCAAAGAAAGAGATGTACGAACCGCCGGCAGTAGAGGTGCTGGTGGTTGCAGTGGAATGTGGCTTTGGCGGCAGCGGCGGTGGCGGCACTAATGCCGACGCTACATTGCCCCCATGGGGAAGCGAGGATGGCTATTGGCAATAATCCTCTTCAGTAACTAAAAACAACTCAAAAAAGAAATTTATCATGAGAAATTTATTAAACATTAGTGCCCTGCTATGCGCAGTGGCTATGACAACCAGTTGCTCCAACGAAGAAATCGTGGAGAACGGAGCAACTGCCGGCGACTTTACATTGGTTGCCACAACAGGAGCAAACACGAGAACAGCGGTAGACGAAAATTGTAATGTGAACTGGACTGACGGTGATGCTTTCTATGCCTTCGGTACTGTGGTCGATGCAGGAAAGCACACTTATAATGCTACGGCAAAATTTACCTTGCAGAGTGGAACCACAACGATAGGAACCTTCAAAGGCACGGTGGGAGGCAAGGTGTCTGAACTGCAGTATGCGGTCTATCCTCTTAAGTCATACGATTCCGGTAAAATGGAGGTGAAATTCCCGACAGAATACACTTATCCCAATAGCAATGCCCCGATGTTCGGAAAAGTAGACGGCAGTAAAAAGAAAGTGGAATTCACCCAACTGCTGAGCGGTATGATGCGCATCAAGGTGCACGGACTGGAAGATGGAGTGTCCGGCACGCTGAAACTGGAGGGTGCAAATATTGCAGGCTCGGCTAAGTTGACGATTAGTGACGACGGTGCTGCTTCAATTGACCCAATCGGGAGTGGAACAAACACGATAGAAATGGCTTTCTCAAACTCGAAGAACGAAGACCCACTGTTCCTGGATATTCCCATACCGGCAGGTACTTATGCAGACGGTATCACCGCTACGATGAAGATTGGCGATGCTACAAGCGAACCGTTTAAAACAACGGCCGATCTTGTGGTGAAAAAGGGTGTCATAGTGGATATGCGTGAACTCAACGATGTTATAGTTGATGGTACCACCGTTTCGTTCACCAAAGAAGTGAAGAATGCGACAGAAGCCATTGCTGCGCTGAAAGCAGGTTCAAAGGACGTCACGGTTGAGGAAGTGTCAGCAGCAAGTGAGTTTGAAATTCCGAGCAGCAAGTCTCCTGTCGTAATCAACATCAAGAATATAAGTACTAACAGTATCACAGTGAAACCGACAAGCGGAAGTGGTAGTGTAGAAAAAGTATATATCAATGTACCGGCAGGCTCAAAGGGAACGTTGATCGTTCAGGACATCGAACATGTAGAGATTAGCGGTGATTGGGAGAAAGTAACTGCCAGCACGGGTGATAATACCTTTGTAGTGAAAGCCGATGCTGTGATAAAGGATTTGACCGTTACTGCGGGCAACATCGAAATAGAAGAAGGTGGCGTCGTTAATAAACTTACGCTGGGGGCAGATGTAGCTATCAACAATTTATTGGAGGTGCCGGCAGGAGAAAAAATGGAGGTAAACCTGGGAGAGCATAAGTTGACACTTGTCGGAAACGATTTTGGTCACATTTATGGAGAACTTATACTGAAAGGTACCAGCAATGAAGCAAGAGGACAGATACTTGACCAATCCAAGGGGTTGTGTTTGAGTGCGGATAACGCTAAATTGACCATGGAGAATGTAGACTATACATGTACCGGATACAACGGGAATTCCAGTGGTATCTTTATATATAAGCTTGTCAGCAACACATCTGCTTTAGTCAAAAATTCGACCATGAAGTGTGGGTACTACTATATCAATACCAATGGTACGGCGCCTGTTGGTTCCGGCAATACGTTTACCCTTGAAGACTCTGAATTCACGGCTGATGAAACAGCACTGATGATAAACAACAATGCTACGGTAAATGCTACGAACTGCAAATTCACGGGTGGCTGGCAAGCTGCTTTCCTGCGCGGCGGCACGTTCTCATTTGGCGCTTGCGACTTTAACTTGGACGTAGTGGAGAGTTATAGCGGTAAAAATACAACAGCAGCAGGTGCTGAAAAATGGGGAGACGGAAATAAAGCTCCTTCAGCAGCGATTACGGCAGGCAACAGATATGATGGTGACAGTTATGACCATAAGACAACACTTGCTCTAACAAATGGTTGTAGCTTTACGGTCAAAGAGAATGGCAAAACCAGCAGTAACTATCCTGCTATCTATCTTGATGCAAAAGCAGGTGTAAAGACTCAAGGTGTTACATTCACCTATGATGAAAGTTGCAAAACTGCAGTTGAAACCGCAGGAGTTCTTGTTGTCAATAATACGACCGGAGAGGTTACGGTAAACGGTATAGCCAGTAATGGTGGTGCCCCGGAATAATCACATTATCTCCCAAAGAGAACCGATATTCGCGCAGCCTTAGGCTGAAAGCCTTACATTATACAGCGTAGGGCATCGCCCTACGTCGTGATATGTATCTCATATTGAGCCCTGAAAGGGGCGGAACTTTACACACCGTTCCGCCCTTTCAGGGCTCGTTTGTGTGGGTGCGTGCAATACCCCTCATTTCCGTGCCCTATACTCCTTAGGTGACATCCCCGCATGCTTCTTGAAGTACCGTCCGAAGAAGGACTGGTCGGGGAAACGGTACTTATCTGCAATCTCTTTCAGAGACAAGTCGGTGGACTGCAAAGCCACCTTCAACTCCAGCATCAGAAACTCATCAATAATCTCCTTTGCCGAATCCCTTCCCATCTGTTTGGTGATGGCGGAAAGATAACGCGTAGAAATGCACAACTGCTCGGCATAAAAAGTGACATCCCGCTGGGTAGTGCAGTGCGTATGTATCAGATTTATAAACTTTTTGAACAATTGTTCCTTCCTGCTGCTACCCTCTATCTGTTCCTGCGTGAAGAGCCGTTGCACCTTGTCGTAAGTATCCAAAAGGAAAATCTGCAGCAAGTTCTGGGCGATACTGTCGCGGAAGCGGTTTGTGGAGTCATTGTAAATGGCATGGCTCGCCTCTATCAGTCCCTTGATGGAGCGGAGCACTTCGGGCAATGTATGCGTATAGCAAGAGTTTTCTTTCAGGAAATGAATGAATGCCGGATTGAGGCGGAAGCCGGCAGTGTTGAACATCTCTTCGGAAAAGGTGAAATAGTGCACATAGAAGTCCTTGCTCGCCGATATCAGGGAGAAAATAGAGTTGGGCAGTATGATAATATTTGTATTGGGAACAATGCGGTATTGTTTCAGGTCGATGGTAATATCAGCTTCTCCGCTGAAGCAGAACATAAGGATGCCATTGTTCATTTTGAGAAGGCGCTTCCGAAAAAAGTCCAGGTTATCGGTTCCTGCTTTGAAGGTTTCTTCCCGGGTTGTAAGTAGTGGATTCATATCTTTCAGATGGATTATAATTTATGGGGGCAAAGGTACAAGTTCTTTTGAATACTCAAACCGACTATTCCGAAAATGAACAATCGAGTACGCTCAATGAAACAAGATGTTGTTCAAAAAGAGCATACCTTTGCTGCCGTTTTTCAAGACAAGGAACAGGTATTATTTTCCATTAAGATAAAAAGAGTATGATAACAAAAAAGAGTATGATGAAACAGACGGTGATGACCATCCTCTGTAGTGCAACACTGGCAGCCTGCGGCAACGCCCCTGCCGTGCAAACTCAATCGGAGTATCGGGTGATGAACGTAACGACCACCGACAAAGAGCTACAAACCACTTATTCCGCAGCCATCCGCGGACGGCAGGACATCGACATCTATCCGCAGGTGTCCGGCACCCTCACCAAGCTTTGTGTAGAAGAAGGCCAGACAGTGCGCCGGGGACAAGTGCTGTTCATTATCGACCAAGTGCCCTATCTCGCCGCCCTGCGCACCGCCGAGGCAAATGTAGAAGCCGCCCGTGCCGGCGTGGCTACCTCTCAACTGACGTACGACAGCAAGAAGGAACTCTATGCACAGAAGGTGATTTCCGAATTCGACCTGAAGACTGCCTATAATAACCTGCTGACTGCCAAAGCCCAACTGGCGCAAGCCGAAGCCGGGCAGGTGAATGCAGCCAATAACCTCTCGTACACGGAAGTGAAGAGCCCGGCAGACGGCATGGTAGGCACACTGCCCTACCGCGTAGGTACACTGGTAAGCGCCAGCCTGCCGAAGCCGCTGACCACTGTTTCGGATAACTCCAATATGTACGTCTATTTCTCGATGACGGAGAACCAGTTGCTCGACCTCACCCGCCGCTACGGCTCCAAGGACAAGGCGTTGGCAGAGATGCCTGCCATCACGCTGCAACTCAACGACCGTTCTGCCTACCCGCAGACGGGCAAGATAGAGACCATCAGCGGAGTGATTGATGCCACAACGGGCACAGTGAGCCTGCGCGCCGTGTTCCCCAACAAGGAAGGCTTGCTGACGAGCGGCGGTTCGGGCAACGTGATTATCCCGGTGCAGAAAGAGAATTGCATCGTCATTCCACAGGCAGCTACTTACGAAGTACAGGATAAAGTATATGTGTATAAGGTAGTGGACGGCAAGGCACAATCTGCTCCCGTGCAGGTGACCCGCGTAAACGGTGGACAAGAGTACATCGTAGAAGAGGGGCTGAAACCGGGAGAGACGGTGGTGGCGGAAGGCGTAGGGCTGCTGCGCGAAGGTACCCCGATTCAGATTAAATCAGAGAAATGATAACTTAAATACCAGAATATGAATCTTAGAACCTTTATAGAACGCCCCGTATTCTCGGCAGTCATCTCCATTACGATTGTCATACTGGGTATCATCGGATTGCTCACACTGCCTGTAGAGCAATATCCCGACATCGCACCGCCCACCATCATGGTGAGCACCACTTATTACGGCGCCAGCGCCGAAACCCTGCAGAAGAGCGTTATCGCCCCGCTGGAAGAAGCCATCAACGGGGTGGAGAACATGACTTACATGACTTCCACCGCCAGCAATGCCGGTACCGTATCCATCACGGTTTACTTCAAGCAAGGCACCGACCCCGATATGGCAGCGGTGAACGTACAGAACCGCGTATCCAAAGCTACCGGACAGCTTCCGGCAGAAGTAACCCAGGTCGGTGTAACAACCTCGAAGCGCCAAACCAGCATCTTGCAGATGTTCTCCCTCTACAGCCCCGACGACAGCTACGACGAGAACTTCCTGGGCAACTACATCAGCATCAACCTGAAGCCGCAGATTCTGCGTATCTCCGGTGTGGGCGACATGATGATTATGGGCGGCGACTACAGCATGCGCATCTGGATGAAACCCGACGTGATGGCGCAGTACAAGCTGATACCCTCGGACGTGACGGCAGTGCTTGCCGAACAGAACATCGAGTCCGCCACCGGTTCCTTCGGTGAGAACTCGAACGAGACGTACCAATACACCATGAAGTACACCGGGCGGTTGATAACCCCCGAAGAGTTCGGCGACATCGTCATCCGCTCTACCGCCGACGGCGAGGTGCTGAAGCTGAAAGACATTGCCGACGTGGAACTGGGCGAAGAAAGCTATGCCTACCACGGAAGCACGGACGCCCATCCGGGCATCTCCTGCATGATATTCCAGACAGCAGGCTCCAATGCCACAGAAGTAAACCAACAGATAGACCAACTGCTGGAAGAAGCGCGTAAAGACCTTCCCCAAGGGGTGGAACTGACGCAGATGATGTCCTCGAACGACTTCCTGTTCGCCTCTATCCACGAGGTGGTAAAGACGCTGATTGAGGCAATACTGCTGGTTATCCTGGTGGTGTACGTATTCTTGCAGGATATCCGCTCCACGCTGATTCCGCTGGTGGGCATCATTGTTTCGCTGGTCGGCACGTTTGCCTTCATGTCCGTGGCGGGGTTCAGTATCAACCTGATTACGCTGTTTGCACTGGTGCTGGTCATCGGTACGGTGGTGGACGACGCCATTGTGGTGGTAGAGGCGGTGCAGGCGCGGTTCGATGTCGGCTATAAGTCGTCGTACATGGCGAGCATCGATGCCATGAAAGGCATTTCGAATGCGGTCATCACCTCTTCGCTGGTGTTTATGGCGGTGTTTATACCGGTGTCGTTCATGGGCGGCACGAGCGGCACATTCTACACGCAGTTCGGACTGACGATGGCGGTGGCGGTAGGTCTCTCGGCTATCAACGCACTGACGTTGAGCCCGGCGCTTTGCGCACTGTTGCTGAGACCTTATATCAACGAGGACGGAACGGAGAAGCAGAACTTTGCCGCCCGCTTCCGCCGTGCCTTCAACTCGGCTTTCGAGGTGCTGGTAGAGAAGTACAAGAAGGTGGTGCTGCTGTTCATCAAGCGCCGCTGGCTGGGCTGGTCGCTGCTGGCGTGCTCGGTGCTGCTGCTGGCATTCCTGATGAATACGACCAAGACCGGACTGGTGCCTGACGAGGACCAGGGAGTGATATTCGTCAACGTGAGCACCGCCCCGGGCAGTTCGCTCAAGACGACGAACGACGTGATAGAGCGCATAGAGAAGCGCTTGGAAGCCATCCCGCAGAAGCTGCACCTGCAGAAAGTGGCGGGCTACGGATTGCTGGCAGGGCAGGGAAACTCGTTCGGTATGCTGATTCTGAAACTGAAACCCTGGGACGAGCGCAAGAGCCGCGAGGACCAGGTGCAGGCCGTCATCGGACAGGTGTACGGACGGACGGCGGACATCAAGGATGCAACGGTCTTTGCCATTGCGCCGGGTATGATTCCGGGCTACGGCATGGGTAACGCCCTCGACCTGAACGTGCAGGACAAGCAGGGCGGCGACATCAGCACCTTCTTCCAGACCACACAGCAATACCTGGGCGCACTGAACCAGCGTCCCGAAATCTCGATGGCATACTCCACTTTCGACGTGCGCTATCCGCAATGGACGGTGCAGGTGGATGCCGCCAAGTGCAAGCGCGCAGGCATCACACCCGACCAGGTGCTCGCCACGCTTTCGGGCTACTACGGCGGACAGTACGTATCGAACTTCAACCGCTTCTCCAAAGTGTATAAGGTGATGATTCAGGCAGACCCCCGGTACCGCATGGACGAGGCTTCGCTAGACAATGCCTTTGTGCGCATGGCGAGTGGCGAGATGGCGCCGCTCAGCCAGTTCGTCACGCTGACGCGCTCGTACGGAGCCGAATCGCTGAGCCGCTTCAACATGTATAATTCCATTGCGGTGAACGCCATGCCGGCGGACGGTTACAGTACGGGTGACGCCATCCGTGCCGTGCAAGAAACGGCGGCGACGGCGCTGCCCAAGGGCTACGGCTACGACTTTGGCGGCATCACCCGCGAGGAGAGCCAGCAGAGCAGTAACACCGCGGTCATCTTCGGCATCTGCATCCTGATGATTTATCTGATTCTGAGCGCGCTTTACGAAAGTTTCCTCGTGCCGATGGCGGTTATCCTGGCAGTGCCGGTGGGCCTGATGGGCTCGTTCCTCTTCGCCCGCGTCATGGGATTGGAGAACAATATCTACCTGCAGACGGGACTGATTATGCTCATCGGTTTGCTTGCCAAGACTGCTATCCTGCTAACGGAGTACGCCTCGGAGCGCCGCAAGGCGGGCATGGGACTGATTGCAGCAGCTGTCAGCGCATCCAAGGCGCGCTTCCGTCCTATCCTGATGACGGTGCTGACGATGATTTTCGGACTTTTCCCCCTGGTCGTTGCTACGGGTGTAGGCGCCAACGGTAACCGTTCACTGGGCACGGGTGTCATCGGCGGAATGTTCGTCGGTACGCTGGGATTGCTGTTCATCGTGCCCGTGCTGTTCATCACTTTCCAATGGCTGCAGGAGCGCGTCCGCCCCATACAGGCTCCAACGGTGCCCGACTGGCAGATTGAAGAGGAAAAGAAGATTAGCGAAGAGGAGATAAAGAAATCACATTCTTAATATTATAACCCAAATGAAGAAACAAATCATAGCATTCGCCGCCCTCGCCCTCACGCTGAGCAGTTGCGGCATCTATACCAAATATCAACGCCCGGAAGACATCAAGACCGAAGGACTGTATGGAGAGGTGGAGCAAGACACTACTTCCATCGCCACCCTCGCCTGGCGCCAAGTGTTCACCGACCCGCAATTGCAATCGCTTATCGAGCAGGCGCTCGCCGGAAACACCGACCTGCTCTCCGCCCAGCAGCGCATCAAGGAAGCGGAAGCCACGCTGATGGCTGCCCGCCTCGCCTATCTGCCATCCTTCATGCTGACGCCACAAGGCGGTGTCAGCAGCTTCGACCACTCCCGCGGTTCGTGGACTTACACCGGCATCGCCTCTGCCAGCTGGGAAGTGGACATCTTCGGACGGCTGACCAATGCCAAGCGGCGTTCGCGCGCCCTCTATCTGCAGAGCCTGGAGTACGAGCAAGCCGTCAGCACCTCACTGATAGCCAACGTCGCCAACCTCTATTATACCCTGCTGATGCTGGATGAGCAGCTGCGCATCTCCCAAGAGACGGCAGCCAACTGGCAGGAAAGCGTGCGCACCCTGCGTGCCATGATGGCGGCAGGTATGACCAACGAGGCCGCCGTCTCGCAATCCGAAGCTAACTGCCGGCAAGTAGAGGCTTCGCTGCTCGACCTGCAGCAGCAGACCGTGGAAGTGGAGAACTCGCTCTCCATCCTTCTGGGCCGTGTCCCCGGCAGCATCGAGCGCGGGCGCCTGGACGGGCAGTGCTTCCCGCAGGAGCTCACCCTGGGCGTGCCTCTGCAACTTCTCTCCCGCCGCCCCGACGTCCGTAGTGCCGAACTCTCGCTCGCATCGGCTTTCTATAGCACGAATGCCGCCCGTTCCGCCTTCTATCCGTCCATCACGCTGGGCGGCACGGCAGGTTGGACCAACTCTGCCGGGAGCATGATTATCAACCCCGGGCGGGTGTTGCTCTCCGCCGTCGGCTCACTGACGCACCCCCTCTTCAACCGCGGACTGAACGTGGCACAGCTCCGGATAGCCCGCGCCCAGCAGGAAGAAGCAAAGCTCGCCTTCCAGCAAGCACTGCTCAACGCAGGCAGCGAGGTGAACAATGCCCTGACGCAAGTGCAGGTGGCACGCGACAAAGCCCAGCTTCGCACCGGGCAGATCGCGTCCCTCGAAACCGCCGTTCGCAGCACCCAACTGCTGATGCAGCACGGCACTTCCACTTACCTGGAAGTGCTTACCGCCCAGCAAGGACTGCTCAGCGCCCGATTGACGCAGGTGGCCGACCGGTTCAGCGAGATACAGGGCATTGTGAATCTGTATCAAGCGCTGGGCGGCGGCAGGGAATAGACAGGTTAACGATACCTACTTATTGCGATTTTGAGTAGAATTCCGTTGCTTCGTACAACTTCTTTGTCGTATCTTTGTTTTCCTAATAAAAGCATCGACTTATGGCAAACAAAAATACCGTTCAAGAAACCTTCCCTGTGCTGGGCATGAGCTGCGCCTCGTGTGCCGCACGGGTGGACAAGACGCTGAACCACCAACCGGGTGTCAGCAAAGCAGCCGTCAACTATGCATCGGGGGCGGCAACCGTGGAGTATGATCCTGCGCAGTGTTCCCCCGAAGCATTGCAACAGGCAGTGCAGGCAGCAGGCTATGATCTGCTGATAAAGAAAGATGAGAATACGCTGGAAGAAGCGGAGCAGGCACACGAGCAGCGATACCGCGACCTGAAGTTCCGCACGACCTGGGCCATCGTCCTGTCCGTGCCGATTGTTGTTATAGGTATGTTCCTCATGAATATGCCATACGCCAACCTTATCATGTGGGCGCTCTCCACCCCCGTTGTCTTCTGGCTGGGAAGAGGCTTCTTCGTCAGCGCCTGGAAGCAGTTGAAGCACGGCAGCGCCAATATGGATACGCTGGTGGCAAATAGTACCGGGATAGCTTATCTGTTCAGCCTCTTCAATATGCTCTTTCCCGACTTCTGGCTGTCCCGGGGGATTCATCCGCACGTCTATTTCGAGGCGGCAAGCGTCATCATCGCCTTTATCCTGCTGGGACGCCTGCTGGAAGAGCGTGCCAAAGGAAATACCTCTACCGCCATCAAGAAGCTGATGGGGCTGCAACCCAAGACGGTGACCATCGTCACAGCGGACGGCGAGCAGAAAGTGATTCCTATCGAGGCGATACGTCCCCAGGACATTCTGCTGGTGAAACCCGGCGAACGAATTGCCGTGGACGGAACCGTGACCGACGGCGACTCGTATGTCGATGAAAGCATGCTGAGCGGCGAACCCGTAGCAGTGGCAAAGCACGAAGGCGCCAAAGTATTTGCCGGAACCATCAACCAGAAAGGCAGCTTCCGCTTCCGGGCGGAAAAGGTGGGGACGGACACGCTGCTGGCAAAAATCATCCACATGGTGCAGGACGCCCAGGGAAGCAAAGCCCCAGTACAGCAACTGGTGGACAAGATTGCAGGCATCTTCGTACCCGTCATCATCGGCATCGCCCTGCTGTCCTTTATTGCCTGGATGGTGCTGGACGGCGAGAATGGCTTCACCCACGGATTGCTGGCACTGGTGACGGTGCTTATCATCGCCTGCCCGTGCGCCCTGGGATTGGCAACGCCTACCGCCATCATGGTGGGCATCGGCAAAGGAGCCGAACAGGGAATACTGATAAAGAATGCCGAAAGCCTGGAAATAGCCAAGAAGATAGATGCCGTAGTGCTGGATAAGACCGGAACCGTGACCGAAGGCAAACCGGTAGTCAGCCAGCTGACGTGGGAAGCGACTGCCGTCTCCGCAAAAGCCGAAGCCACCGCCGGGGTACAAAGCATCTTCTACAGCCTCGAAATGCTGTCGGAGCATCCGCTTGCCGAAGCGATTGTGGAACACTTCGGCAAAACACGCTTCACCGAGATAGAGGACTTTGACAGTATCACCGGGAAAGGCATCACAGGCAGGGTACAAGGCAAGACCTACTATGCCGGCAACCGTTCGCTGCTGGAAGAAAAACGCATCGCCATCCCCGCCTCTTTGTCCGATGCTGCTGCCCGACTGACAGCGGAAGCGCAGACCGTCATCTGGTTTGCCGGCGAAGAAAGTGCGTTGGCAATAGCCGGTATCACAGACCAGATAAAGAAAACCTCTATACAGGCAGTGTCCGAGCTACGCGCCGCCGGCATCGAAGTCTATATGCTGACCGGTGACAACGAAGCTACCGCCCGCGAAATTGCCCGCAAAGCTGGCATCCCCCACTACAAGGCAGGAGTATTGCCGCAGGACAAAGCCGCCTTCATCAGCCGGTTGCAGCAGGAAGGCAAAACGGTAGCCATGGTAGGCGACGGCATCAACGACAGCGCCGCCCTTGCCCAATCCGACCTCAGCATCGCCATGGGTGGTGGCAGTGACATCGCTATGGACGTTGCCAAGATGACCATCATCTCCTCTGACCTGACCAAGATACCGGAAGCCCTCAAGCTATCCCGCCTCACCGTGCGCACCATTCGCCAGAACCTCTTCTGGGCATTTATCTATAATATAATAGGTGTACCCATTGCCGCCGGCATCCTCTACCCCATCAACGGCTTCTTGCTGAATCCGATGATAGCAGGTGCAGCCATGGCATTCAGCAGTGTGAGTGTAGTGAGCAACAGCCTGCGGCTGAAAGGAAAGAAGATACAAAAAGAAGTTGAACCCTTAACAGAGAAAATTATGAAGAAAGAATTCAAAGTAGAAGGCATGACGTGCAACCATTGCCGTATGCATGTGGAAAAAGCATTGAACAGTATAGACGGCGTACACGCCACCGTAACGCTCGACCCGCCCGTAGCCAGTGTAGAATTCTCGAAAGGCGAGAAGACACTGGACGAATTACAAGCTGTTGTAACAGAAGAAGCCGGTGACTACACGCTGAAGGAATAATCTCCCCCCTCTTGAAACGCGGTCTTTCATATTTATCTTTATCTTTGTGGCACAAATGAATCTATTAGTTCCCAATTTATAAAGATAAATATGAGAAAGACCCTTCACTTGTTTTTAGTATTGCTTCTCTTCCCCATCGCCCTCTGGGCACAGTCGGAAGTTATCGTGCTTTATCCTGACAAAGCCAAGCCCGACGTGAACGAGTCCGAATACACCAAAATCTTCCTGGCAGGCACCATCGACATGGGAAACAGTGTGGACTGGCAAAAAGAGACCTGTAACTGGTTCAGTACCCTTCCCCAAGGCCGGTATCTGCTCTTCAATCCACGGAGAGACAAAGGGCTGAGCGGCGAAATGTCCGACTTTGAGCACCAGGTCAACTGGGAGTTGGAACATCTTGAAAAGTCCGACCTGATTATCATGAACATCCTGGCAAGCAGCAAATCTCCCATTACGCTATTGGAGATGGGGCTGCATATGCGTTCCGGCAAGTTGCACGTCATCTGCGAACCCGGCTTCTATCGCTACGACAATGTACGGATTACTTGCCAACGCTACGGCGTTCCTCTATACCACAGCATGGACGAGTTCCTGAAGTCGCTGCGCTCGGACATTTTTCCTTTATAAATCAATCTTACTGAAAGGAACTTTCAGTTTTTCTCCCTATCTTTGCCCGTAGATAAAGAAAAATAAACCTAAGAGAGATTATGGCAACATACAAAAGAATCTTATTGAAACTCAGCGGCGAGAGCCTGATGGGAGAAAAGCAATACGGCATCGACGAGAAGCGCCTTGCCGAATATGCCGGACAGATTAAGGAAATTCACGAACTGGGCGTACAGATAGGCATCGTTATCGGCGGCGGAAACATCTTCCGCGGACTGAGCGGCGCCAACAAAGGTTTCGACCGCGTGAAAGGCGACCAGATGGGTATGCTGGCTACGGTCATCAACAGCCTCGCCCTCAGCTCCGCCCTGGTAGCTGCCGGCGTCAAAGCCCGTGTGCTGACAGCCGTACGCATGGAGCCCATCGGCGAATTCTATAACAAATGGAAAGCCATCGAGTGCATGGAAGCAGGTGAAGTAGTCATCATGTCCGCCGGCACAGGCAATCCGTTCTTCACGACCGATACCGGTTCCAGCCTGCGCGGCATCGAGATTGAAGCCGACGTGATGCTGAAAGGCACCCGCGTAGACGGCATCTACACCGCCGACCCGGAGAAAGACCCCACCGCCACCAAGTTCCATGACATCACCTACGACGAAGTGCTGAAGCGCGGATTGAAAGTAATGGACCTCACCGCCACCTGTATGTGCAAGGAAAACAACCTGCCCATCGTGGTATTCGACATGGATACCGTAGGCAACCTGAAGAAGGTGATGCAGGGCGAAGAAATCGGTACGCTGGTGCACAACTAAGTATTGAATCCAGAGGTTCCTATAAAACAAACACATGAAAATACAATCCAACCGCTTCAAATTATTTGCTATTTGTTGCCTGCTCCTTGGCTGTGTATCAACAATGGCAGCTACTGCCGATCCCCTCACAGTCTCCAAGGACAGTTTGATCCGGTTATTGGATTCAGCATCCACCCCTTCAAGACGGCTGGAATTGTTGACACATTTAAGTGATATAGGCCTCATACAAGATGACTATACCTACACCGAAAAGCTATGGCAGCAAGCCGTAGAAAGCGGTGACCAGGATGCTATGTTTACCTCAGTCCGTTCTTTGGCGCTGCGATATCTGAATCTCTGTCAATTGGACTCCGCCAGTGTATGGACGGATAAAGCCCGTATCCACCTACAAGGAAAGCGCAAAGAAATCGCCCTTCAATACCTGGGCATGATGTACGACATCCGTGACCTGACGCAACGGAAGGAGTTAGCACAGAAACTGATAGCAGATAGCCAGGCGGTATATCAGCCCTCGAATCCTTATCCTTACATGAGGCGGCTCTATGCCCTGGCTGCCATCGCTACTATGATGGACGGCTACAACGGCAAACTAAAATCGTATGACAGCTATCTGCAAGAAGGCCTGAAAATAGCCTATACCATCCCACTCGAAGAAGATTATCTATTCAGAGCTCAGTTCCTGATGGGATTGGGCAGCTCCGGTCTGAAGTACACCCAGGCACTCATGGACTTGTACAAGGAATACCGCCAACTGCCCAAAGTCAAAAAAAGGATCTTCCTCTCCCACCAGATAGAAATTGCAGCCATTGCCCGCATGTTGCATCATGGCGATGAAATAGGCCGCAAGCAAATGGACCACTATTTCGCAGAGTTCAACCGCATGGTGAAACTTTATCCGCAGGATGTAGTGCCACCGCTGGATTTCTATTACTATTATGTAGCTCAGAGTTATTACGAATACACCAAGAACTATCCCAAAATCATTCAGTGCTGCGACTCTGTTATCAAGACCGCACCCAAATACGGTATGGATAACGTCTACTGCTACAAAACCAAAAGCGAATGCCTTGCCGCTTTAGGCCATTGGCAGGAAGCCTATCAAACCATCACGGAATACATGGCTATCAAGGACTCCATCGACTCCGAAAACATATCCGACGAACTGACCGAACTGCAAACACGATACGACGTGAACCGTCTGGAACTGGAAAAAGCAAACCTGATATCCGCCCAGCAGAAGATGTACATCTTGCTGGCAAGCCTTTTGGTGATAATCCTGTCCGGATGTCTCTTGTATGTTTACCGGACTCTGGGCATCACCCGTCGCCTGAAGAGAAATCTGGAAACCGAAAGTCAGAAAGCGCAGGAAAGCGAAAAGATGAAAACGCTCTTTATGAACTCCATGTCTCACGAAATACGCACTCCCCTGAATTCTATCCAAGGATTCAGCAGTATCATTCTGAGCGGGGAAGAGATAGAAAAGCACATGGAGCAAGAGATGAAAGCAAACATCGAGGGTGCCGTTACGCAACTGACCGACCTGCTGAACGATATGCTGGAAATATCCCAACTGGGATGTACCAACGATATGCTCCCCGTAGCTGCCGTCGATATAGAAAAAATGTGCAAAGAGTGCATGGACATAGAAACAAGGAAATACAAGAAACCGGAAATAGAATACCGGATTGAAAACAACTGTCCTTCGCCGATATACTATACAAACTATAACTACATTGTCAAGGCAATCTGCAACCTGCTTGCCAATGCCAACAAATTCACCCGACAAGGCAGCATCACTTTGGGTTGCCACGAAGACAGCAGCCACAACCGACTGATAATTTCGGTCACAGACACCGGTATCGGTATTCCCGCCGACAAAAGAGAATGGGTATTCGAAGCCTTCACCAAGATAGATGATTTCACAGCAGGGACAGGACTCGGGCTCTATGTTTGCCGCGAAATTGTGAAACACCTGAGAGGAAGAATCTATGTAGATTCCACATACACCGGGGGTACACGAATGACAATAGAACTTCCGGCAGACAAGAAATAAATCTCTCCGCCATGCTTTCTGCCTTGAGAGTTTGCAGGTTATCAAAAAATCATTTACTTTTGTTTTACTAATTAATTCCAATGCCAAACTTATAAATATATAGAAATATGAGAGACGTAAAAGACATCTTAGACGAAGCGCAAGAGAAAATGGACATGGCCATCATGTATCTTGAAGAAGCATTAGCCCATATCCGCGCCGGAAAAGCAGACATCCGCTTGCTGGACGGTATTCGTGTGGACTCTTACGGAAGTATGGTCCCTATTAATAATGTAGCGGCTGTAACCACTCCGGATGCCCGCAGCATCGCCATCAAACCCTGGGACAAAGGTATGTTCCGCATTATCGAAAAGGCGATTATCGACTCCAGCCTCGGCATCATGCCCGAAAACAACGGTGAGATTATCCGCATCGGTATCCCCCCGCTGACAGAGGAACGTCGTAAACAACTGGCAAAGCAATGCAAGGGCGAAGGCGAAACCGCCAAAGTAAGTGTAAGAAACGCACGCCGTGACGCCATTGACGCCTTGAAGAAGTCTGTTAAGGACGGCCTGGCAGAAGATGCACAGAAAGGTGGTGAAGAGAAGTTGCAGAAAATCCACGATAAGTACATCAAGCAGATTGACGACATGCTGGCTGCAAAGGACAAAGAAATCATGACCGTATAATTAGTTGATAGTGAATAGTTGATAGTTACCATGCGGAATAACATCGGAGTCAACTATCAACTATCAATTATCAATTATCAATTATCAACTATTTTGAGGGGACTCGTAATAAAAAATACAGGAAGTTGGTACTTGGTACGTACTGACGACGGAAAGGACGTTGAATGCAAAATCAAAGGAAACTTCCGTCTGAAGGGCATACGAAGTACCAACCCCGTTGCCGTAGGCGACTATGTACAAATCATACTGAACCAGGAAGGCACCGCCTTCATCAGTGAGATAGAGGACCGGAAGAATTACATCATCCGCCGTTCGTCCAATCTGTCCAAGCAGTCGCATATACTTGCCGCCAACCTTGACCAGTGCATGCTGGTGGTTACGGTGAACTATCCCGAAACTTCCACCATCTTCATCGACCGCTTTCTGGCTTCCGCCGAGGCATACCGCATTCCCGTTAAAATCATATTCAACAAGGTAGATGCCTACAATGAAGAAGAACTCCACTACCTGGAAGGACTTATCAACCTGTACACTACCATCGGTTATCCTTGCTTCAAGGTTTCTGCCAAGCAGGGCGAAGGCATCGACACAATCAAAGAAGAACTGAAGGGACGCGTAACTCTCTTTTCCGGCCACTCCGGCGTAGGAAAATCAACGCTTATCAACGTCCTATTGCCGGACCTGAACATCAAGACCGGTGAAATATCGACTTACCATAATAAAGGTATGCACACCACCACCTTCTCCGAGATGTTCCCCGTGCCGGGCGATGGATACATCATCGACACTCCGGGCATCAAAGGCTTCGGAACCTTCGACATGGAAGAGGAAGAAGTGGGACACTACTTCACGGAGATATTCAAAGTTTCCGCCGACTGCCGTTACGGCAACTGCACCCATCGCCACGAACCGGGATGTGCCGTGCGCGAAGCCGTAGAGAAGCACTACATCAGCGAATCGCGCTATGCTTCCTACCTGAATATGCTGGAAGATAAAGAAGAAGGGAAATACAGGTCTGCCTACTAATCCCCGTATCACCCCACCACTCTATCACTCTATCACTCTATTACCTTTTTTAACTTTTCGCCCTTAAACCTTTTCCCCTATCCTGTATCAAAATTAGGACTAACTCGTACTACTAATACAACAACATGGATAAGCGAATGAAATGGGGCATCATCATTGTGATTGGTGCCGGACTGATAGGTGGGGGTATTTATTCCCAGTTGCCCAAAGCAAACGAAGAATTGGCCGCTGCCGACAAAGTTATGGCCAGCCGAAGCGGTAATAAGAAAATTCTGAACGTAAACGCCAAAGTAATCAAACCCCAACTGCTGAAAGACGAGATACAAATCAGCGGCAGCCTGTTGCCGGACGAAGAAGTAGACCTTTCGTTCGAGACTTCCGGCAAGATTGTGGAGATAAACTTTGAAGAAGGCAGTTTCGTAAAGAAAGGACAGCTGCTTGCCAAAGTAAACGACCGCCCCCTGCAAGCCCAACTACAGCGACTGGTTTCCCAACTGAAACTGGCAGAGGACCGCGTGTTCCGCCAGAACGCCCTGCTTGAGAGAGACGCCGTCAGCAAAGAAGCCTACGAACAAGTAAAAACCGAGCTTGCCACCCTCAACGCCGACATCGACCTGATAGAATCGAACATCGCACAGACCGAGCTGCGCGCCCCGTTCGACGGTATCATCGGCCTGCGCCAGGTCAGCGTAGGAACCTTTGCTTCTCCAACCACCATCGTAGCCAAACTTACCAAGATATCTCCCCTGAAAGTAGAATTTGCCGTGCCCGAACGATACGCCAACGACGTAAAGACAGGCGCCGGACTGGACTTCACCCTCGAAGGAAAGCTGAACGCCTTCCACGCCACCGTCTATGCACGCGAGTCGAAGATAGACCCCACCACCCACACGCTGACCATCCGCGCCCTCTACCCCAATACCAACGGACTGGTATTGCCGGGACGTTACGCCAGCATCAAGCTGAACAAAGATGAGATAGAGAATGCCCTCGCCGTTCCTTCCGAAGCCATTGTGCCGGAAATGGGTAAGGACAAAATCTTCCTTTACAAATCGGGGAAAGCCCAACCGGTAGAAATCACCACGGGCATCCGTACCGAGGCGGAAGTGCAAGTGCTGCAAGGCTTGCAAGCCGGAGATACCATCATTACTTCAGGAACCCTGCAACTCCGTACCGGACTGCCGGTGACACTTGATTTAGTTGATAATTGATAGATGATAGTTGATAGTTACCATGCGGAATACAGAGGCAACTATCAACTATCCACTATCACCTATCAACTATCACCTATCAATTATCAACTATCAACTATATTATGAATATATCCGAATTAAGCATACGACGCCCGGTACTCTCCACCGTACTCACCCTGATAATCCTGCTCTTTGGCTTCATTGGCTACAATTATCTCGGTGTGCGCGAGTATCCGTCCGTCGATAATCCCATCATCTCGGTGTCCTGCTCCTACCCGGGTGCCAATGCCGACGTCATCGAGAACCAGATTACCGAACCTCTGGAACAGAACATCAACGGTATTCCCGGCATCCGTTCCCTCTCCAGTGTCAGCCAGCAAGGTTCGTCGCGCATCACGGTAGAGTTCGAGCTCTCCGTCGATCTGGAAACAGCCGCCAACGACGTGCGCGACAAAGTATCGCGTGCACAGCGCTTCCTGCCCCGCGACTGCGACCCGCCCACCGTGTCCAAAGCCGATGCCGACGCCATGCCTATCCTGATGGTAGCGCTGCAAAGCGACAAACGCTCTCTGCTGGAACTGAGCGAAATAGCCGACCTCACGGTAAAGGAACAGCTTCAGACCATTTCCGATGTCAGCAGCGTAAGCATCTGGGGTGAAAAGCGTTACTCCATGCGCCTCTGGCTCGACCCCATCAAGATGTCCGGCTACGGCATCACCCCGATAGACGTAAAGAACGCCGTAGACAAAGAAAACGTGGAACTCCCTTCCGGCAGTATCGAAGGAAACACCACCGAGCTCACCATCCGCACGCTCGGTCTGATGCATACCGCAGAAGAGTTCAACAACCTGATTCTGAAAGAAGACAATAACCGCATCGTCCGCTTCAGCGACATCGGCCGTGCCGAGCTGGGGCCTGCCGACATCAAGAGTTACATGAAGATGAACGGTGTGCCGATGGTAGGTATCGTCGTCATCCCGCAGCCGGGCGCCAACCACATCAAGATTGCCGATGCCGTGTACGACCGCATGGAAAAGATGCAGAAAGACCTGCCGGAAGACGTGCAATACTCCTACGGTTTTGACAATACGAAGTTCATCCGCGCCTCTATCAACGAGGTGAAGCAGACGGTGTACGAAGCGTTCATACTCGTTATCATCATCATCTTCCTCTTCCTGCGCGACTGGCGCGTGACGCTGGTGCCGTGTATCGTAATCCCCGTTTCGCTGATCGGCGCCTTCTTCGTCATGTACCTGGCGGGCTTCTCCATCAACGTGCTCTCCATGCTTGCCGTGGTACTGGCAGTAGGATTGGTGGTGGACGACGCCATCGTAATGACGGAGAATATCTACGTCCGCATCGAGCGGGGTATGCCGCCCAAGGAAGCGGGCATCGAAGGAGCCAAGGAAATCTTCTTCGCGGTTATCTCCACCACCATCACGCTGGTAGCCGTGTTCTTCCCCATCGTATTTATGGACGGTATGACGGGACGCCTGTTCCGCGAGTTCAGCATCGTGGTGTCCGGTTCGGTGATTATCTCCTCTTTTGCCGCGCTCACCTTCACGCCGATGCTTGCCACCAAGCTGCTGGTGAAACGGGAAAAACAGAACTGGTTCTATCGCAAGACCGAACCTTTCTTCGAAGGCATGAACCGTCTGTACAGCCGTTCACTTGCCGCCTTCCTCAGCAAGCGCTGGATTGCACTGCCCTTTATATTGCTGACCATCGTCATCATCGGCTACCTGTGGAACACCATCCCCGCCGAAATGGCTCCGCTGGAAGACCGCTCGCAAATCAGCATCAACACGATGGGCGCCGAAGGTGTGACCTACGAATACATCCGCGACTATACCGAGGACATCAACCACCTGGTAGACTCCATCGTGCCGGATGCCCAAGCCGTCACAGCCCGCGTATCCAGCGGAAGCGGTAACGTGCGCATCACGCTGAAGGACATGCAGGACCGCGACTACACGCAGATGTCCGTTGCCGAAAGGCTGTCCCAAGCGGTACAGAAGAAGACGAAGGCGCGTTCCTTCGTGCAGCAATCGTCCTCTTTCGGCGGACGGCGCGGCGGAATGCCCGTGCAATACGTGCTGCAAGCCACCAACATAGAGAAGCTGCAAGAGATATTGCCCGTATTCATGGCAAAGGTGTACGAAAGCCCGATATTCCAGATGGCGGACGTCAACCTGAAGTTCAGCAAGCCCGAAGCCCGCATCAACATCAACCGCGACAAGGCAAGCATCATGGGCGTCAGCACCCGCAACATCGCCCAAACCTTGCAGTACGGACTGAGCGGCCAGCGCATGGGCTACTTCTACATGAACGGAAAGCAGTACGAGATACTGGGCGAAATCAACCGCCAGCAGCGCAACAAGCCCGCCGACCTGAAAGGCATCTACATCCGTAGTGACAAGGGCGAAATGGTACAGTTGGACAACCTGATTGAACTTACCGGCGGCATTGCTCCGCCCAGACTCTACCGCTACAACCGTTTCGTAGCTGCCACCATCTCCGCCGGACTTGCCGACGGCAAGACCATCGGACAGGGTTTGGACGAAATGGACAAGATAGCCAAAGAAACGCTGGACGACACCTTCCGCACCGCCCTCACCGGCGACTCCAAGGAGTATCGCGAGAGTTCTTCCAGTCTGATGTTTGCCTTCGTGCTGGCAATTGTACTGATTTACCTCATCCTTGCCGCCCAGTTCGAGAGCTTCAAAGACCCGCTGATTATCATGCTGACAGTGCCCCTTGCCATTGCCGGCGCACTGGTATTCATGTACTTCGGGGACATCACGATGAATATCTTCAGCCAAATCGGTATCATTATGCTGATTGGTCTGGTGGCAAAGAACGGTATCCTGATTGTGGAGTTTGCCAATCAGAAGCAAGAGGTGGGCGAGGATAAGATGCAAGCCATCAAGGATGCCGCCCTGCAACGCCTTCGTCCCATCCTGATGACAAGCGCCTCTACCATACTGGGACTGATACCGCTGGCTTTCGCCACCGGTGAAGGCTGCAACCAGCGCATCGCCATGGGTACCGCCGTGGTGGGTGGTATGCTTATATCGACCTTGCTGACGATGTACATCGTTCCCGCCATTTACAGTTATATATCCACGAATCGAAGTAAACTCAAAGAAGTATGAAACGCATCCTCTTATCCCTTATAGCCGCCGCTTGCACTGCGCTTGCCATCCAGGCACAGCCTGTGCCCACCTATACCTTGAAGTCATGCCTGGAAGAAGGCCTGCTGAACAACTACTCCCTGCGCATTGCCCGCAACGAGGAGCAAGTCAGCAAGAACAACGCCACGCTGGGCAATGCCGGCTATCTGCCTACCCTCGACCTGTCCGCCGGATACCGGGGCACGCTCAACGATACTGAAACCAAGCTCCGCGCCACCGGCGAAACCACCAAGGACAACAGCGTATTCGACCAGACGCTCGATGCCGGCATCAACCTGAACTGGACCATCTTCGACGGCTTCAACATCACCGCCAACTACCAGAAGCTGAAAGAACTGGAACGCCAGGGCGAAACCAACACCCGCATCGCCATCGAAGACCTGATAGCCAACATCGCCGCCGAATACTACAACTACGTGCAGCACAAAATCCGCCTGAAGAACTTCCGCTACGCGGTATCCCTCTCCAAAGAGCGGTTGCGCATCGTAGAGGAGCGTTACCACATCGGTAACTTCTCGCGCCTGGACTATCAGCAAGCCAAAGTGGACTTCAACGCGGACAGCGCGCAGTACATGAAACAACAAGAACTGCTGCACACCTCGCGCATCCGGCTGAATGAACTCATGGCAAACAAAGACGTCGATGCCCCGTTCCTCATCCGGGACAGCCTCATCAACGTAAGCAATATCCTGAACTTCGAGGAGTTATGGAATGCCACCCTGCAAGTCAATGCTTCCCTGCTGAGGGCGGAACAGAACAATACCCTCGCCCAACTGGATTATAAAAAAGTCTGCTCGCGCGACTATCCCTATGTGAAGATGAACGGCGGCTACGGCTACACCCTCAACCGGTACGAGATTGCCGCCAACAGCCGCCGCAGCAACCTCGGCCTGAACTTCGGCGTCACCGTCGGCTTCAACCTCTTCGACGGCAATCGCCAGCGCGAACGCAAGAACGCCCGCATCGCCGTGCAGAACGCCCGCCTGGAACGCGAGCAACTGGAACAAGCCCTGCGTGCCGACCTCAGCAACCTGTGGCAGGCTTATCAGAACAATCTCCAAATGCTGAACCTGGAACGCCAGAACCTTGTTGCCGCCAAAGAGAACCACGAGATTGCCATGGAGCGCTATATGCTGGGAAACCTCTCCGGCATCGAGATGCGCGAAGCGCAAAAGAGTCTGCTGGATGCGGAAGAACGCATTCTCTCTGCGGAATACGACACCAAACTCTGCGAAATCTCACTGCTGCAAATCAGCGGGAAGGTGATGCAATATCTGAACTAAACAAAGGGGCAAGAGATTCTGATATTATGCTATCTATCAAAGCATTGCATTTACCGACTTTTACAGCACGATGTAAAAGCATTTACCCCGGTGTGTAAAGGCATTTACCCAAGTATGTAACGACCTTTACCTCGGTGTGTAAAAGCTTTTACCAC
>OGZX01001510.1_pt1 | contig 22872 bp, 19 predicted proteins | sample 1576881 | NCBI WGS metagenome assembly OGZX01 (sample SAMEA3541542, study PRJEB24748) | human gut metagenome | biome: human gut; feature: human-associated habitat; material: faeces | place: China | collected 2012
CACTGAAAAATGGTGTAGTATGAGGTCCCGGGTCAAGCCCGGGATGACAGAGCTGACGCTCTGATTGACTCATATTTGATAAAAAGTGGGTCTTTTTATGAGGCTTTGCCTCATGCCGCAGGCTCTCTTTTGCCGTTTGCTTCAGCAAACGGATATCTAAATGCTCCGGCTTTGCCGGATTCCTCTGTGGGTTTTAACCCCTTTGACATATAATGGTAGTCCCTGTTTTAAAAGGGGCTGAAGCCCACAAAGGAAGAGGCTTTGCCTCCTGTCTCTTATATCCGTCAGCTGAAGCAGACGGCAAAAGAGAGCCTGCGGCACAAGGCAACGCCTTGTAAAGAAAGGTAGTTCAAATCTGACAAATATTGAAACATTCAAATCTACCAATAACAGAGCTCCTCTTTTATTTCGAAGCGGTAACTATTCCTCTGGAGATGTATTGAAATTATAATATTTTCTACAACTGCTACCACCACATATAAAACATTCTGGTTATTAATATTTTATATGTGGTGGTAGCAACTCTTTGTTTGCAAGAGGGGAGGCCACTGCTATCACTAAATCTGTCTTTCTACCACTAAATACAACCTGCCCCGGTTTGTGTTGTAACTGGTCAGTCCCGATTTTTTCAGAAAACGTCCGAAATGAGAGATCTGTCCGCCCGGTAACTTCTGTCTGCTTTTTTCCTGTACCGACAGATAAATCTCGCCGGCCGACATTTTGACTCCTTCCTCCCGGTTTTCCGCAGGACGGTAGAAACGGTAAAACAAGTCTTCACACAACGGACGTTGCTGAAATTCTTCGTTCTCTTGCATCTGCACCAACTCCTCTTCGTGGGTAAACCAATAGCGTTCGCCTTTATTCAAAGCTGCAATCGCTTGACTGTAAAGCTGCTCGTGAGCAATAGGCTGGGTGTTGTCTATTATCCCTTTTACCTCGATGCAAATAAAACGGCGGCTACCTGACGGGTCGCTCAGCAGATCCGTATGGTTGCTCGTGGCAATAAACGAGGCATAACGCCTGATTGCCTCCACCTGGCTGGCATACGGCTTGCGCAGGTTGACCACCGGCTTTTGCAACAAATGTTTCAGGAAACCCTGATGCTTCGAGGTCACCTGGTCGAACTCGTCGATATTGATCAGCCCGAAACGTGTCAGGTATAACTCGGCATCCCGCTTGCGGCTGAAGTCGATGCTGTCGGTGTAATACTTATTGAGTTGCGGTGGGAGCAGATTGAAGCAAAAGGTGGATTTGCCGCACCCCTGTTCGCCCACCAGCAAAGGAGACACACTGTTGCCATGCTGCCGATCGCGTCCCTGCCAATGAGCCACCATAGACAGAAACCAGGTGTAAAACAACTGTTCCCACCGCAGGTTGTTGCACGAGATCCGGGCGGCTAGCGGCCGTATCCGGTCTTTCCCGTCCCATTCGGGCAAACGGGCCAGATAATCTTCTATCGGTGCATAATCGGGAATACGATCGGAATTGACATAGCGGCGAACATCCCTGTCCCAGAGTTGCAGGCCCTCTTTTTGCGCATTCAGGGCGATGCTGTTCATCACCCGTTCGGTCATCGGTCGATAATCGAAGCAAAACGAATTCCTCTCCCGGTATTCCGTCCCGCCGGCCATCGTGTTGAACCGGAAATCATAGCGCCTGTTCATAAACTCTTCTGTTTTCAGCGCCTGCAATTGTTCAGGCTTGCACAATACCTGGTTGCCGAAGCCATTCTCTTTCAGGTAAGTATGGCCGATCGTTTCGCGTATCTCTACCTCCGGTATGATATTGCCGAAGTACAGGAGCGTCCATTTCACACATTCTTCTTCGCCGATCCCGGCACCGAAGCAAAGCTGACCGAGGCAGACCAGTACCGGCTTAAAGTCGAAGTTTTCGTCCAGGTCGCCATACTTCTCGATGGCTTGCCCCAGGGCCAGTTCGTATTGTACGGAGAGGTAGCGGTGGTGGTCGTAGTACGATTTTACAAGATGCTGTGCCGGCATCCGTTTCTCGAATTTCTCCTGATACAAACTTTCGGCCGGCATCTCCGAAGGCTGTTCCAGGTGGATGACGAGAGCTTCGGGGTTGTAGTACACTTCCGGGTCGTAGCTCAGGCGGCAGCATTGTTCCAACACGGGGTGTTTCAATTCGATCGGATACGAGAGGCGCGGCTCGTAGGTTTTGAGTGCGTGCCGGTATGCATGTGCATGAAACAACTCCGCCTCGCTGTGCAAACGGGGTAATGAGCCGTCGGGACGGGTGTAAGGCACCACGAACTTCACGCTCCGCCCGCTCGAGCCTACCATTGCAAAGAGGGTTTGCGGATACCCGGCTACCTTTTTTCGCAAAACCGATGCTTCGTCTTTTCCGCTTAAGTGGTTGATCTCCAGTAGTACCCATCCGTTGTATTCTTTCATCTCGCCGCACCGGAACGTCCCGGCAAACAAGATTTGGGGTAATTTACGCGTGTAGGCGTAGCTCTTATTGGGATAAGCCCGTTGCAACCGTTCTCTGAAATGCTCCACGGTTTCCCGTATCTTCTCCTCCTTCAGTAGCATGACCAGCTCGTCAAGCCCCAAGGCTCGTTGTGCCGGCTTCTTCCGGTAGGTGTTTTGCTTCGTTACTTTCATATTATCTGTTGTATCTGATTATCAAACATAGTTGTGAGTTTCAGCTTGTTTCGTCTGGGTGAAACTAAAGTTTCCTATGGACAAAACTTTTGTTTCCTGCAAGTGAAACCTTTGTTTCCTGCAGGTGAAACTAAAGTGTCTTCACGATGAACAAACCTACTTGACCCAGCGGAAGCCTTCCCGGTAAGTATCGAACACCGGTTCGCTCTCTATATGAAAACGGCGGAACAGGTCACTTACATATTGCTGCTCCTTCGGGTCGAAGCAACGTTCTTTTCTTTTTAAGCGGTAGAAATGGTTTTTCCCGTAATGTTCGCGCATGGCATATCGCGCCTCCCGGGCTTTGGCGTAGGGCAGGTTGTCAAACAAATGATCCATTCCGTAAGCATATATCAAAGGGGTATCGCTCAGATAAGCGCGGCAATCGTCGCCGGTTCCGGCAATGGACGGGTTTATCACCGAAACGGACCAGCGTTCGCGGGGAATAAAAGGAGTTACCTGATAACGCAGGCAATGGTCGGCTAACCTGCAATCTTTCTTAAAACAATGGACGAAATCGCTTGGGACCTGGGAATAATCTAGTGTGTTCAGCATGGTAGTTTTTTGTTTGATTTCTTTCAAATTTAAGTAAAAAGAACCATGTATGCAATTCTTTTTGTATAAAAGAACGGAGAGGTGACAGTTTTAGTGTCACTTTTCGGGTGTTCGGTTGCTGCCACCACCTATTCTAAGCCTTATTTACCAAGTCGCTGAACGTTAAAGTGAGAGTAAAGGCCTTCTATGCGATTAAAAAATAAAAGCAGAGAAGGCCTTGTTATTACTTATTGGAACCTTCGAAATAACTGTGTTCCTTCACGACATTTCCTTTATCGTCGAAATAAACTTTCATTTCTTTCTGTTCACGGGTCATCAATACTACCTTGTATTTTACGAATGTACTGTTGTTTGAAACATAAACCGACTTGATCAGGCAATCCTGATATGCTTTGTTCACTCCCTCCTGTAAGATCTGGGGAATTTCTGTGATGTCGATTTCATAAAACTTATCTGTATTCTCTGTTTGTGCATTGTTACCCGATGCGTTCCGAGCCTGGATTTGTGATGTACATACGGCGCTTATGGCAATCATTGCCATTAAAATAATCTTTTTCATACTTTCTTTTTTACCTTAAAAACCTAAAACCTAAATTTACCTATTGCCCTATATTATGCAATATCCGTGCCAAAATACAACTATGAGAATGCGTAAAGAAGTAATATATTGTAAACTTGCTGCTTATCCATCCGATGTTTTGTTTTGTCCGCAAGATGAAAAACAGATCCAATGGAAGAAATGGGGAAATATTCCCTATCCTTCCGGGGAATTCCACAAATACCTCCATAAACCATCCTCCTTCTCTGATTGTTTATCTTTTTACACTCCGGTAGCTGTGTTAAAAAATTTGCTACCTTTGTGAACTTGAGATAAATAAACGATCCCGATATATAATTGCAGTGATAATCAGTATGAAACGAACGAGTATAATAATCACTTTTCTCTCTATTCTCCTGTTGACAGCCTGTGTAAATAAGCAGACGGAAGGAAATATAGTAACCGTAACGATCGAACCCCAACGCTATTTTGCTGAGAAAATTGCCGGGGATAAATTCAAGATAAACTGTGTGGTTCCTGCCGGGCAAAGTCCGGAAACATACGATCCCACTCCCCAGCAAATGATACAGGTAGGGAAAAGTATCGCTTACCTGCGTATCGGCCCTATCGGTTTCGAACAGGCCTGGATGGATAAGATTCGTGAGAATAATCCGAAACTGGAAATATTCGATACTTCCGAAGGAATGAAGTTGCTGGCCGATACGGAAGAAGACACCCATGCGCATGATCATGCCGCTCACGACCACGATGCCCATGCCGGGGAGGACGCCCATCACCACCATCATCATGGTGGAGTGGACCCGCATATCTGGAGTTCCATTGCCGGTGCTAAAGTCGTAGCCTGGAACACGCTGAATGCTTTTATCGCATTAGATCCCGATAACACGGAATACTTCTGGAAGAATTATAATGAATTAGTGGATGAAATAGACAAAACGGAAACAGAGATCAAGCAACTGCTCGATCCGCTGACCGACCGTACTTTTATCATCTATCATCCGGCTCTGACCTATTTTGCCAACGAATTCAACCTGATACAGTTGTGTATCGAAATGGATGGCAAAGAGCCTTCGCCCGCCCAACTGAAGATGTTGGTGGAGACAGCCCGCGAGAACAACGCCCGTGTAGTCTTTATCCAGCAGGAATTCGATCAGAAGAATGCGGAACTGATAGCCAAGGAGACCGGATGTAAACTGACCGTGATTAATCCGTTGGCTTATGACTGGTCGAAAGAAATGATTCATATTGCAAAAGCATTGGCAGATGGACAAACTCATTGAAATAGATAAAATAACAGCCGCCTACGGCAGCAAGGTCGTCCTGAAGGATGTCTCCCTGACCGTATGGAAGGACGACTTTCTCGGGATTATCGGACCGAACGGCGGTGGAAAGACAACGCTATTGAAGGTGATTCTCGGATTGCTTCAGCCGGTATCCGGTTCTATCCGTTTTTATCAGGATGGCGTGCCTGTATCTTCCCTGCGTATCGGTTATCTTCCCCAGTTGAATAATATCGACCGAAAATTTCCGATCTCGGTATGGGAGGTGGTCGCATCCGGACTAGCCGCCGAAAAGCCCCGTTTCCGTTCGTACACGGAAGCCCAGAAACTACGTATCGACGAGGTGATCCGGCAAATGGGGCTCGAAGAGCTTTACACCCGGTCGATCGGTGAATTGTCCGGCGGACAGCTGCAACGCGTCCTGTTGGGGCGTTCCATCGTTTCCCGTCCCCAGCTATTAATCCTGGACGAACCTAATTCGTATGTCGACAAACGGTTTGAGTCGCGTTTCTACAAACTGTTGGAGGAGATCAACAAGGAGAGTGCGATCATTCTTGTTTCGCACGATATCGGTACCGTTCTGGCAATGGTAAAGAATATAGCTTGCGTAAACGAAACATCGCATTATCATTCCGGCGTAGATGTCACCGAAGAGTGGTTGGGTGAGAAATATGCCTGCCCGATTGAACTGATCGGACACGGTAACCTGCCGCACCGGGTATTGAAAACACACGAACATTAATTCTCTTTTTCCATGTCACACCCACTTTGTTTAATCTCATTGCCGGAAATCGGCGTTATCGTTGGCATCGCGGTCATTCTGTTTGGCTGTAAGGCGGTTTCACAGAACCCTTTTATCAGCCGGGGACAGAAGATTGTCTGGATATTGCTTATTGTCGTACTCAACTGGATCGGCTTGTTGTGGTACTACTATACTTATTATATGAAGAATAAAGACTGATATATGAAGATATTGATTACAGGAGCAAGCGGTTTCATCGGCGATTTTCTAGTGAAGGAAGCGTTGCGCAGAGGATATGAAACCTGGGCAGGTGTACGTGCAACAAGCAGTCGCGAACACCTGCAGGATGAACGGATCCGTTTTATCGACCTGAAATATAATAATCAGGAGGCGTTGACAGCCCAACTGACGGACTTTGTCCGTGAACAGGGTGCCTGGGATTATGTGATCCATAATGCCGGCCTGACCAAGACGTTGGATAAGAAGAACTTCTTCCATATTAACGCTGAAAATACGCATCATTTTATAGAGGCTCTGGCCGCTGCCGGGTGTAAGCCGAAAAAGTTTCTCTTGATGAGCAGCCTGAGCAGTTACGGACAGGGAGATGAAACGACTTTCCGTCCGATCCGTCTGGATGATCCGCAGCAACCCGATACGGCTTATGGGAAGAGTAAATTGGTGGCGGAGAACTATGTGCGCAGCCAGTCGCATTTCCCTTATGTGATCCTGCGTCCGACCGGTGTATATGGTCCCGGTGAGAAAGATTATTTTATGGAGATCAAGAGTGTAAAGTCCGGCTTTGATTTTGCTGTAGGATTTACTCCCCAACGTATTACATTTATATATGTAAAAGACTTGGCACGAGTGGCTTTCCTGGCTTTGGAAAATGAGTCTGTACGCAACCGCCATTATTTTGTGGCAGATGGCGATGTGCATACCGACGAATCGTTCGCCCGGCTGATACAGGAATTGTTAGGCAAGAAACATGTATTGCACGCCCGCATTCCGTTGGGATTGGTGAATGTGGCCTGCCATTGTTCCGAATGGGTCGGTAAGTTGCTGAACAAGAGTATGACACTCAACACCGATAAATATATCATCCTGAAGCAACGCAACTGGATTTGTGATGTTACGCCGCTTCAGGATGAACTTGGTTTTACACCTGAGTATCCTTTACGTAAAGGATTGGAGGAAAGTATCGAATGGTACCGGAAAGAAGGGTGGTTGTAGGTCAATCCACTTTCTTTACGGAACCTAACCCTGCCCTATCCTCTCTGATGGAAGGATTTCCTTTATATTTAACCGTGCCCATACCGGCGATCTCGGCACTGATCTTATCTTTGGTATATGTTTCGATCGTTCCTTTACCAGCGATCTCGCATGATAAAGTCGAAAGTTCATAATCAAAAGCATGCACTTTGCCCATGCCGGCAATCTCGAATTCGGCCTTTTCGCCTGCGCCCTTCAGGTTGAATGTGCCTTTTCCGGCTATCTCTCCTTTAAACACTCTTGCATACAGGGCATCGGCGTTTAGCGTACTTTTACCGGCAACACTTATCTCCATTTGGTCGACTGTCACTGTATCTCTTAACTCTATTTTCGTATTGCCTGCCGTACTGAATTTCACTTTCTCGTTTGATGCGAATTTGCCGTTCAGATTAAACACTTCGATTCCGGCCATATCTGCTTTTTTCAATGAAGAAGAGTTGGTGGTGATGGTGAACTCTGTCGAACGGACTCTGATCGACTTTTGGCTACGGTCTTTGGGACGGATAACCAGTTTATTGTCTTTTGTCCCGAACTCAAACAAATCGTAAATATTTTGATCGACCGTTACCGTCAGAGCGGGAGCAGACTCCTGCTGTGAATAATTGAATATGATTGAAGTGCCTTGTACTTCAATCGCATCGTAATCGGTGATATCGATTGTCTGGGTAATTACGTTTCCGTTGCCTTTGATAGATGGCATGAAGATACATCCCGAAGTGAATAACAGGATGACGGACAGTAAAGATAAATAGAGTGTTGTTTTCATATCGTTATATTATTTGACTTCTTCTACGCTACCTTTTCCAATCACTTTCTGCTGGACGGCAGTCGGGCCTTTGTAACGGATATTTCCTTTACCGACAATATTTGCTTTCAGATTGTTGGTAGGGTGAACTTCCATTGTTCCGTTACCGGTCATTTTACAGCTCAGTTCGGGTACATCTACACCAAAGGCCATGATCTCGCCACTGCTGGTGATGCTGTATTCGCCTTCTTTGGCTGTTCCTTTTTTCAGGTTGATAGTACCGGAGCCGTTGATGCTGCATTCCAATTTGTCGGCTTGCAGGTTGTTGACTACCATATTGGCGCTTCCGGATACATTCAATTCGAGTTTTCCCATTTTAACCAGTTCCTTCAACTGAACCAGACAGTTTGAGTTTGCCTTGATCTTCAGTTCATCCCCAGTAAGTGAGCTGTTGATCATAAAGTTGGCATTTCCTGCCGCTTTTACCTCTTTCAGCCATTTCGAGTTGGTCTTAATAATGAATTTGGTATAATGGTCTACTTTGGCTCCCTTGAAGCCAACGGAAAGTTCCCGCTCTTTTATATCTATGTTTACAAATTCATGCAGGTTCTCGTCGACTGTTACCTCGATGTAAGGCTCTGCATTCGATTGTTCGTAATTAAAGTCGATGACACCATCGATTTTGATCGCATTGTAATCGTCGATCTTTATTTTCTTAGTGGTAAGAGTACCGTTCCCTTTTACATGATCGGCTGCCTGGACTGTGAATAACAATCCCAATAACATGATAATAGATAATAATCCTTTTGTTCTCATAATTTAATTGTTTAGTATTGCCTTTCCTTAATATAGACGCGACCCGAATGAGGTCGGTTACAAAAATAGGGGTAATTTAATTTATAATTCCTACTTCCGGTGAACTTTTATCCAGAAATAAAATGTAAGACACCTTTTTACCAACAAAAAGAACCCGGAGATCACTTTTCATCAAATGCCTTTATGAAAAGTAATTCCGGGTTTACAATAACTCTCCCTATATTGTATTAGTTCACATGATCGATATCGCTTGAGCCGCTTGAGCTCTTTTTCACTTCAGGATTGCCTTTGTATTTGATATCGCTGCTGCCGGATGCCGAAGCATTCAGTTTTTCGGTCACGTTCGTCAGTATATCGGAACTGCCGCTGGCGGAACACTTCAGGCGTTTCACAACGAAATCGTATGATTTGATATCGCTGCTGCCACTACAATGATATTCACCGTCGTTGGCTTTTCCGGACATTTTAATATCGCTCGATCCGGAAGAACGGCATTCTATCTTGTCGCATTCAAGGTTACTGGCTTTGACGTCACTTGCTCCGCTCAGGCTTATCTTACACAGGTTGGATATGCGGACAGAGTTTTCCAGGTATACGTCACTTGCCCCGGATGCATTTATTTCCAGGTTATCTCCCGTCAGTTTGCTTTGCAGGAAGAAATCCATGCCTCCGGAAATACCTAGTTTTCTTAGTTCTTTGGAGTGGCTGTTGATTTCCAACTGTGTCGGATTGATTTGGGTTCCCATTCCTGTACCAATAGTCAGGACGTTTCCGTTAGACTGAATATTCAGCAACGGAAGTAGGTTTTCATCTATTGTGATATTTAAACTTGCACTTCCCGATTGCTGGGTGTAGTTGAAACGGGGCGATTTGTTTTTCTTTGTGAAAGACATGTTGCCACTTTCTATGCCCTGGCCTACTTTGATCTCGTTATAATCGGATACCTGGATTTCTTTGGTGATGATATTTCCGTTTCCTTTTACTTTCTTCGCATGACAAGCTATGGTGCCGAAAGTCATTAATCCGATGAATGCTAATGCTATTGCTTTCATAATGTTTATACTTTTAAGTTTGTTTGTTTATCTTTTAGTTCGCTTTTTTCAGTTTGCCTGACCCGATGATACTTTTACTGGTGGTCGGATCACCTTTGTAATATACGTTTCCGCTGCCTACGATATTGGCTTCCAGTCGGTTTTTAGCATAAGCCTGGATATTACCGCTGCCGGCAATATTGCACTCTACTTTGCCAGACTGGCAATCGTAGGCTTTAATGTTTCCGCTTGCGGCAAGATTGTATTCTGCCTGTTCGGTCTTTCCTCCTATCTGGATGAAACCACTGCCTGCCAGGCTGCATTCAACTCCATTCAAGCTGATGTCGGGTGCGACGATACTGCCTGAACTGGCCAGGTTGATTTCCATTTTGTTTCCTGTCACTTTCTTTTTCAGGAGAATGTTTCCACTGCCTGCCATATTGATTTCCAGTTTGCTTATATTGAGCGGACTGGAAATAATGAAATCACCGGAGGAAACAACGTTCAGTTCCTTTATTTCACGCGAATTGGTTACCACCTTGAACGTCGTCGGATTCAGGTTGTAAGTATTACCGTTGCGGCTGTTTCCATTTATTCTTTTGGGACTGACTTTTAGTTCTTTGCCATCAACCTTTATCTCCAGTAACTCATAGAGATTTTCATCGATCATGACTTCCAGATAAGGAGCGGCATCCGATTGTTCGTAGACAAACTCCATGACACCTACTGTCGATATCTCGTTATAATCGTCGATCGAAACCGTTTTTGTAATTACATTCCCGTTTCCATCTACTGTTTTTTCAGTGACGGCAGATCCCGCCAGTGTGGTCAGCAGGCAGGTGATAAGAAGAAGTACTTTTGTTTTCATCTGTCTTTATTTTTAGTTCTTTCTTTATAAGACGAACGTAATCCGGTTTCGGTTGCATATCTGAAGAACTTTTTTTTAGAAAATAATAAAAAAGAAAACCGCAACCCGTATTTACAACGGATGCGGTCTCTTTGCTTCCCAACGAAGCAATCTCACGATTCCTCCTTTGCAAAGACTTGTTAACCTTAGATCTAAAATACTATGAAAAAAACTCGATGCAAATATAAGAGGAAATATATTATATGCAATATACTATTGTATCAAATTATTGTAAATTTGTCACTTTATGATTCAAAAGTTGTATTTTTTGACCGATTTATTCTATAATCCCAAACTTTTCCGGAATGGAATCCATAATATTGAATAGTTCGGCTACTGTTTCAGCGCGAAGCATGGCAACGCGTGTCGGCTTAAAGTCGGCAATTCCTTTGAAAAGAGGAGTGGCTGCCAGATGACGTCGGATATGTAAAATACCACGACGTTCGTCGAGACGTTCCACACTTTGCATGACCTGCTGCTTCAGGATATCCAGGTACCAGGTGAATTTCTCGTCGGGCAATGCCGTTCCGTTCGTCAGGTAATGTTTTACTTCGCGGAATATCCAGGGGCGGCCGATACTACCGCGTCCGATCATGACGCCATCCACTCCGTATTGGTCGAAACGCTGTTTGCAGGCCTCGGCAGAAGTCACGTCGCCATTCCCGATGATAGGGATATGCATGCGCGGATTGTTTTTTACCTCGCCGATCAGTGTCCAGTCGGCTTCACCGGTGTACATCTGTGCGCGGGTGCGTCCGTGGATAGAGAGGGCGGCAATCCCGCAATCCTGTAATTGTTCGGCCAGGTCGACAATGATTTTATTATCGGCATCCCATCCCAAGCGGGTTTTTACTGTTACGGGGATGCTGACGGCCTTTACCACCTCGCGCGTTATTTCTAGCATCAGTGGAATATTTCGCAACATACCTGCTCCGGCACCTTTGCCTGCCACTTTCTTTACCGGGCAGCCGAAGTTGATATCGAGAATGTCGGGGCGGGCGGCTTCGCATATCTTTGCTGCTTCCACCATCGCTTCCACTTCTTTACCATATATCTGTATAGCAACCGGTCGTTCATCTTCGGCAACGGTCAGTTTCTCCTGTGTCTTGTTCACGCTGCGGATCAGTGCATCGCTCGATACAAATTCCGTATATACCATGTCTGCACCGAAACGTTTACACATCAAACGGAAAGAGATGTCCGTCACATCTTCCATCGGTGCCAGGAATACCGGATGTTCACCTAAATCTATTGAGCCTATCTTCATACCTTCTTATTATAGACTGCAAAAGTACTGCTTTTTCCGCGAAGAATGATGATGGAATTGTCGGCAATCAAGGTAATTGTATCCAATTAATCATAGTTAGTATTTTAAGTGATACAATATGACAATGGGATTATCATCTCCATTTATCTTTTTTAGAATATTGGGAGCTGCTTTAAGCATTCCTTTATCTCGCAGATAATCAATGGTTGAAGCAGGAGTGCATTGTATAGATATTTTCTTATTATTATACCAATGTAACGGAGCAATAGGTAAACCATTGTCTATATCATTATTTATTCCCCACATCGTCATCCAAAAATCAACATCTGAAATCTCATTCATTTTATAAGGAGTGGGTGTTGATGATATTTTACCACTCTGCTTATCATAAAGCATTATGTATGATTTCTCATTATATACATATCTAAAGCAAATAGATTTAGGAAATTCTATTATGTCGTAAAGAAATAGTTCTGTATTTGTCGGTATAAAATTCAAGAGTGAATATGAATTTTTTAAAGATTCTTCACTTAGATTCCTCTGCCAGCAGAATGCTGGAATGATTGTATCTTTAGTCAAACGATAAATAGTATCGTTTGTCATTGTTGAAAACAATACCCCCGAATCACTAAGTATACATCTTGTTAGCTTAAAACCAGATTCTTTTGATGAAGATATTTTGTCATTTGAAAAATTGTTTTTCATAATTATCGTATCTCCTTTACCCATATTGCTAAATATGCCAATTCCAAAATGTCCTTCTGCTTCAAAAGGTATGCCATCAGAACTAGTTTCAACGACTCGTCCTTCTCCAATAGGATAAGAGTAAAAACTCATTCTTCCTCCCCGGTCGAACGCTTCTTCGAATTTTCCATCAAAATTGTATATTATTGTCTGATAAGCTCCAGTGATATATAGTTTACTGTCTTCTTCTACAGTATACATGCTTATAGGAAAAAGAAGTTCTCCAGGACCTTGTCCATATTTTGCTACTTGCCTGATGAAATTCCCTTTTATATCAAATTGAAGAACTCCGCATGTAGGGTCAGATAAGACAAATATATAATTTTCGGTGAGGGTTATATCCATTATTTGCCCGATCATTGAGCTATTGTCATCGGTTAATTCTAGCGGGATATATTCTATTCTTTCAATTTCATTCTTAATAGAAATTGCATCATTAGAATTTACATAAGCCTTAACGTCGATAGAGATAAGCTTGTTTTTTATAGTTTCTACCCCCTCATTACATCCTATAGTAATTATTGATAATATGAGTATAGGACACATTTTAATTTTATTAAACTTCATATCTTATAGTATTACGTTATTAATATTTAGTTTCATATATGTCACTTCCGATTCCTGACAGTGGATAAAATATTAGTAGATAATGATTCTATTCCTTTTATATATTCCCTGATTTTTGATTAAGTTATGCGCAAATATATAATGACAGGAATAATAAATAGCTACACTTTTGAGTAGAGAAATTATTTGTGAGTCATTTTTTTGTGAGAAGATGTCGTAAAATTGATTATAATGTTCGTATTTTTAGCAGGCAATAAAAAACAAGACATGAAAGAATTTAGTGTAGAGAAGTTTTTTGATCCTGTTAAGAGGCCAAAGATTGATGGTGATTTGGATGAAAAGATGAAGAACAGTATGGATATTGTTCATCGTATGGCATGTACCTTGAATCACTCTTTGTATGTGATTGATTACCTGAAACAAGCATTTATCTATGTGTCTCCTGATAAGTTATTTTTATGTGGTTACTCTGTGGAGCAGGTGCTTGAGTGGGGGTACTCATTTTATACCAGGGTCATTCCTGAAAATGATTTGCGACGTTTATTGGAAATCAATAAGGCCGGTTTTGACTTTTACTATAAACTTCCGATCGAAAAGCGGTATATGTATTCTATTGAGTATGATTTCGACCTGGTGCATATAAACAAAAAAGTAACCAGGGTAAATCAAAGATTGATACCGCTTATAATTAATGAGGATGGAGATCTTTGGTTGGCAGTATGTGTTGTGACACCGTTATATTCGAAAACCAAAAATAAAACTATCATTAAAAATTTCAATACTGGGGAGCAATTCATATATCAGGAAAATGAGCGATTCTGGTACAAAAATATTTTGCCGCTTCTTACAGTTAAAGAGAAACTTATTTTGCAACTGTCTTCCAAAGGGCATACAAATACGGCTATAGCCAAAGAGTTGTCGTTGAATGTGAATACTATCAAGTTTCATAAAAGGAATATATTCCAAAAATTGGAGGTCGAGAATTGTATTGAAGCAATTACAGTGGCATCCCATTGGGGATTAATTTAGGGTGTCCTGGCCTTTAATGATAATACTACTACGAATTATAGTAGATTAACTATATATTATAGTTGTATTACTGGAAAATATAGTTATATTTGGACATTCCTTTATTAAAACGACAGATTATGATACGATTAACTGCAAAAGAAGAAGAAATATTAGGTTACTTTTGGGCGAAAGGACCTTTGTTTGTCCGTGAATTGCTCGACTTACAGGAAGAGCCCAAGCCGCATTACAATACCCTTTCGACTATTGTCCGTACTTTGGAGGAGAAAGGATATATCGGTTACAAGGCCTTTGGAAATACCCACCAGTATTATGCTTTGGTCTCGGAAGACGAATACAGGAAAAAGACACTGAAGCAGGTGGTCGATAAATATTTCGATAACTCTTACACTCGTGTGGTCTCTACATTGATAGAGGAAGAAGCTTTGACGCTTGATGAATTGCAGGAATTGATACAACAGATCAAGAACAAGTAAAAACGTTTACTATGGGAGCTTTACTTCTGTACATATTGAAGTCTACCATTTGCCTGACCTTGTTTTATCTCGGGTTCAAGGCTTTGCTCAGTAATGACACCTTTTTCCGTTTCAACCGGTGGGTGTTGTTGGGTGGAATAGTGGTCTGTATGTTGCTGCCTTTTGTAAAGCTCGAAACATCAAAGCCTTTGTTTATCCAGCAACCGATTATCGGATTGGAAAAGATCATCGCCGGAAATGCTCCGCCGGTCGAAACATCTTTCCCTGAAGGCTATGGTGAAGAACGGGGTATTTCCGCTGAGGAACCGGCTTATATAATAGACTGGGGACTTTTGATCGGTCTTTCTTATCTTCTGGGCTGTGCCGTCTGCCTGTTGATAACCCTGGTCTCTTTCCGTAAGATGCTGGAAATTACCCGTCAGGGAGATAAAACGAAATGTGGAAACTACACGCTGATCTTGCTTTCATCTCCTGTTTCCCCGTTCAGTTGGGGGAGATATATTATTCTTTCTGAAGAAGATTATATGAAGTATCCGGATGAAATCCTGACACATGAGAAGATGCATCTTCAATATCGTCATTCCATCGACTTGATCTTCATGGAGATCATTCTGCTGCTTCACTGGTTTAATCCGGCTGTCTGGTTGCTGAAAAGGGAATTGAAGGAAATACACGAATACCAGGCCGATAAAGGCGTGCTCAATCAAGGCATCGATGCAACTAAATATCAACTATTGCTCGTGAAAAAAGCTGTTGGCTCCAGCCTCTACACTCTTGCCAACAGCTTCAATCACAGTAAAATTAAAAAACGTATTACTATGATGTTAAAAGGTAAATCAAAGAATTGGGCCCGGTTGAAGCTATTGCTCCTGGTCCCTGTGGGGCTTATCGTCCTCAATGCTTTTGCCCGCCCGGAAGTGAACCGGCAGTTGGAAACGCTTATCCAAAGCAAAGATAAGGAAACTCCTCCGAACGAACAGCAGGATGTGAGGGAATTTTTCCGGACAGAACTGGATAAGTACATAAGTGAAAAAGAGAATGTACAGAACCCTTCGCAGGAGTACATGTCTCGTTTCCTGAATGGAAAGACAGACAGGCAGGATCTGTTTGTTAACTCATTGGGACAGATACTTCTGAATAATAAGTATGCTACTGTCGATAATCTGCCGGAGAAATTGACGAATATATTTGCTTCTGCGAAAGATAAGCCGATAGCATTCTATTCTTACATTGATGCAGGAGCTCCTCCGATAGCAGCGGCTAATATCCTGAAAGTGGTGAAAGACGGTTTCATGCAGCAACAGGCAAAGGTGGGCGTAGAAAACGTTCCTATCCTTTTCTACATTGGCGACCCTAAAAACTTTAAAAGAGACTTGAGAGAGCAGTCGATGATTGTTGCTTATTATACTGTAAACGGGAAGAAGATATTCTTTGACGAATATGTAAAGTTGAGAAACCGTGCTGTGCGTGGTGCTGTGCGTAAAGCGGATCTGGCAGATGCAAAAGGCGAAGTAGTGGAATTATTCACCTATTATAAAAATACGGATGGCGAAATCGTTCCCTCACCTCCTTTCTATTATGAGTTATCTTCTGAAGAAGGCAACACGGCTTATGCTTTTTCGATTTCCTATTGATAGCATGATCGTGCCGGAGGTATTGGATCGGGCAGGAAAGTAATTTTAGTAAGGGTAGTATGAGAGGATATCTTTGAAGGGATATCCTCTTTTTGTTTTAAGCATTTTATTGTCAATTGATTACAGTTTCCTCGTAGTTCCTTGCTTTGGAAACTGCAGTTCCCTCCGCAGGGAACTGGAATTTCCTGCGGAAGAAACGCGCGTTCCCTGCCTGGGAAACTGGAGTTTCCTGCCGAGGAAATTGCGGGGACACAGGCAGGGATGAAAAGTAATCATACCGAATGCCGGAAATAAGAAGAAAGTTTTATCTTTGTTACTTCTAATCTGAAAATCAAACAGTATTGAGCGAAAAAGATTTTGAACCAATAGATAATGTATAAAACAGGAATAATCTTTTTCATTTATCTTCTTGTAGCCTGCTCTTCCGGCGGACGGAAAGAAGTAGTCACTACCCGGGAACTTCTCCAGCAGGCTGCTTTCTATGGAGACAGATTGCAATTTCTACCGGCATTGGATACATATCGGCAGGCAATCAGTCTGGCTGAAAGGGAGGAAGACAGTGTGGCTCTCTCTTTCGCTTACCAGGGGATGGGAGGAATTTTCCGGAATCAATCTTTAAAGCAAGAGGCGTTGCAAAGCGGGAAAAGAGCTTTGTGTTACGCAGGACAAATAACCGGCGACTCGTTACGAATGGCGATTTACCGGGATATGGGTGACGTTTATAGGCTGTCGGGAGAAGCAGACAGTGCCTTTTATTACTATCAGATGGGCGGTTACCGGATTGGGCAGGCAAAGATTTTACAACAGAGAGGAAATAGTGAAGAGGCCGAAATATTATTGAAAGCAGAACTCGGACAAGGAGTCTCCGAAGAGGGGAAAGCAGAACTCTACCTGGCTTTGGCTGATCTGCAGATTTCTCTTGGCCGATTGGAAGAAGCCGAAAACAATTTGAGTCATCTGCCTTCTTCCCATCCACATTTATATATTTCTCTGTCCCGGATTGCCGAAAGTCGTGGAGATAGTTTGCAGGCAGACTTCTATCGCAAAAACTATTACCATTATTTATCCACCCTGCGACAGGAAAAGGAGCAGAACCAGATAGCCCAGCTCCTTTTTACTTCGGAACAGAGAACGTGGGAGAACCGTTTATCGAATGCCCAAAAGACACAAAAAGGATATATTTACCTTTGGATCACCCTGTTGATCTTTTGCGGTATCGGGATCTGGGGATATTTCCGTTACTGGAAGAGGAAGACCATCGTTGCATTGTCTGAAGCAGAATTCCAATCATCCGAAGTGTATCAACGTTTCCACAGAAAAGAAGAATGGAAACCTGTCCCCAAAGATTGGGAAGAGTTATTACAGGCAGTGAACAGTGTCTATCCCGAATTTCGTGAACGGCTGAAAAGGAAGATACCGAAGTTGAGTGAACAGGAGTGGCGCATGTGTTGCCTGATCAAAATGGATGTTCCCCCTTCAGTAATAGCCATGTTGCTTTGTTGTACGAATCAGGCTATTTCGATGCGCCGTGTCCGACTCTACCAGAAAATAACGGGAGAAAAGGGGACACCGGAGCTCTGCGACGCCTTTATTCGTGATTTTTAAGCAGATGTGAACTGATGTGAAACCGAGAAAAGAGGCTTTCTTCTACTTTTGTCTGAAAAAAAGCGTATGAAAAAGGTATTGTTCGGGCTCATGGCAGCCATTCTTATTAGTACCGGATGCGGATCGAAAAAGTCTTCCGGTGAGTTGCTTCAGATCGATCTGACGGCAAAAGACTTTGCTTCCGGTCAGGTGGAAATAGCAGACGAGATAGAATCCGTTGAATACGTTCCTCTGGAACTGACGGATGAATCTTTGATCGCCAATATATTGGATATAGCGGTTACCGATGAGTATATATTCGTTTATTCTACCCGTCAGGACGGTGTGTTGCAGTTTGACCGGAAAGGTCATTTTCTTCGTCGGATAGCGAAGACAGGAAACGGTCCGGGGGAAACGGGGCAGATCATATCGTTCACTGTGGATGAAGAAAACCGTCTTTTCTGTGTCAGTGAGTACTTCTCTACCTCTTTTTATTCTTTCTACGGAGAGTTTATCAAGAAAATAACAAGTTTGCGTCCCTACTCTTATCAGCTTTCTGTCGGGCCGAACGTGATGGCTGAGTTAGGGCGGATGTATGTTCCGTTGAATATCTCGGGGATGTTCAGTCTGGGAATCTTTAACTGGGCGACGGATGATACGATCGCGCTTCGCCCGACCATTGGGAATATGAACCTGATGCCATTGGAAGAAACCAGTCTGAAAGGATGGATATATAACGGTAGCATGGACGGTTGGTTTTGCTATTCGGAAGGAACCGACACGGTCTGGAATGTGAATGCAAAAACGATTTCACCGGCTTTCCTTGTTAACAACGGCTATTCCGCATCGGAGGAGAAGGAAATGCGTTCGTCTAAAACCGGCAATGCCTCTGTCGACGGCACATATAGTGTTTTTAATCTCTTCGAAACGCCCCGTTTTTATTTTGCCAAATGCTTCCAAAGCTCCAATGAATCTAAATTCTTTTTATATCGACTGAATAAGCAGACCGGAGCCTTGAGCCGTGAAGCATCAGATATTGACGCCATGGAGCTATTCAAACACAACAGGGCGTTGACCGGCATCGGCATCCGCAATGAAACGGATGGCGGACTTCCTATCTGGCCTTTTTTCTCTTATCCGGCTAAAAAGCTGATGATACAGGTGAATACAGCAGTAGAAATTGAATATCTGAAAGAAAAAGATCTGAAGTTAAAGGAACATCCTGTGTTGCAGAAAATAACAGAAGAATCGAATCCGTTGGTCACTATTTATCATTTGCGCTAATAAAAGGCACGGATAAATTTTGCCCACAATAAAAGGTCCTGTTTCTTTAAGAAACCAAAGTGTTCTTATTGAAACAGGACCGATTGTAAATTAAGGTTTGGTTAAAGTATTATGAATTCTCAAATGTTGCTTTATTCTCTACCGCCACCCAACGCATGATAGAGGTTTATCATGCTTTGTATCTCGGTGAATCGGTTGGCGGTTTGTGACAATTGTGCACTTAACAGTGATTGACGGGCTGTCAGTACTTCCAGATAGGTATTTGTTCCGTATTCCATCAATAAGGAGGTACTCTCCAACGCTTTTTCCAAAGACGTAATTTGTTTCTCGTACAAGGCTGTCTTTGCTTTGCTGCTTTGGCAAGCCACTAATGCATCGTTGACTTCACTTCCGGCATTCAAAAGAGCCTGCTGGAATGCCAGGCTAGCTTCTTCCTGCTGGGCTTTGGCTATGCGATATTGAGCTGTGATTTGTCCTTTGTTGAACAAGGGCTGTGTCAATGAACCGACAGCCGATGCCAGGAATTTACCCGGATTGACAATCATGCCTCCGGCCGAGTTGGTCCAACCGGCGCTTCCGCTCAACACGATAGAGGGGTAGAAAGCTGCACGCGCTTGATTTGTTACATAGAAAGCCTGTTCCAATGAACGTTCGGCAGAACGGACATCAGGACGGTTTGCCAACAACTGCATAGGGATTCCGACAGCTATATCTTCCGGGAACTGCTGTTTGGCCAATTTGCCGCGCTCGTACCGACGAGGAGTTTCAGCAAGCAATAACGAAAGGCTGTTTTCTACCTGATTGATTTGTTCTTTCAGGTCGACTATGGATGTTTGCACACTGTAGTAGGCAGCTTCCATTTGTGAAGTGGCTGCCTCGTTTGCTAAACCGGCATCCATCAATGCACGAGTAGAAGCTACCGCCTCTTTCCAGGACTCTTCCGTTTGTTGAGAGATTAATAACTGCTCGTCCAGCATCAATAGCGTATAATAGGTGTTTGCTATTCCGGCAATCAGTTGGGTACGTATGGCCTGTTGATAGTCTTTGCTTTGGGCGTATAACGCTTTTGCTTGTTGCTTGGCATTGCGCAGACGTCCGAAAATGTCTAATTCCCAGCTGGCAGTGACAGGCAATGTATATGTTTGAGTTGCTTTGCCACCATCGAAACTGCTTACTGTTCCTTGTGGAGTAAGGGCCAGTGAAGGCAAAAAGGCCAGTTTTGCCGACAGCAATGATGCTTCCGCTTCTTCCACTCTCAGTTGGGCGGACAAAAGGTCTGTATTGTTTTGCAACCCCTGTTCGATAAGTGTTTGCAGCTGCGGGTCTGTAAAAAGTTCCCGCCAGTTGATATTACCGAAGTTTGTTGTATCGTTGACGACCACCTCTTCTCCGTATAAATTATCCGGAGTTGTTGTGGCCGGTTGATATTTGGTGTATATGCCGCAACTGCTAAGTAAGGCAGTTGCGGTTGTCAATACAATTATTTTCTTCATGTCTTAATTCTTTTCATTGTTTAAACCGTCACGTTCGTCCTTGCTTTTTTGTTTTTCCAACGCAACTTGGATATCGGTTTCCACTTCCATTGGCGGACGAATCTTTTCTTGCAGATACTCGAAAATGATATAGAATACCGGTACAACAAACAATAAGGCCAATGTTCCAACAGCCATACCACCGACAACGCCTGTTCCCAATGAACTGTTACCGTTAGCACCGGCTCCGGAAGCGAACATCAGCGGAAGCATACCGAAAATCATGGTAAGTACGGTCATCAGGATCGGACGTAGACGGGCCTGTGCTGCCGAATAGGCCGATTCGACGATGCCCATTCCCTGGCGGCGACGCTCGATGGCAAACTCTGTAATCAAAATAGCCGTTTTAGCCAAAAGACCAATTAACATAATTACACCAGTCTGCAAGTAAATGTTGTTTTCCAATCCGAATAATTTAGCGAACAGGAATGAACCCATCAAACCAAACGGGACGGAAAGGATAACCGCCCAAGGCACAAGGAAGCTTTCGTAAAGACAAGCCAGAATCAAGTAGATAAGCAAGATACAGACGGCATAGATAAAGAGTGTTTGAGAACCTCCGCTGCTAGCCTCTTCGCGTGCCATACCACCATATTCGTAACCGTAGCCTGTAGGTAACATTTGTGCGGCCACCTCTTCAATCGCTTTCTGTACTTCACCTGTAGAATAGCCCGGAACCGGATTTACATTCACTGTGATACAGCTAAACAGGTTGAAACGGTTGGCGACTTCCGGACCTAATACGCGTTTGAGCGTTACGAACTGGCTAATCGGTGCCATTTCTGTACCGTTTCTTACGAACATGTTGTTCAGCGCTTGTTCATCCAAACGGTATTCCGGTGAAGCCTGCGACATGACGCGATATACTTTTCCGAATTGGTTGTAGTTGGAAACGTAGGCACCACCGCAATAACTACCTAGTACATCAAGCACTGTTGAAGGTGAAATACCCGCACGTTTACATTTGGCAGCATCTACATCCACTGCGATTTGGGGGAAGTTCATAGCATACGAAGTATAAGCCATAGCCACTTCCGGACGCTGGTTTAATGCTCCGATATATTGCATGGCTTTTTGGTAGAACGTACCCATATCCCCTCCGGTACGATCCTGCAAGTTAAGCTCAATGGAGTTACCCATACCGTAACCCGGAATCATACCCGGCTGGAAGCAGAATATCTGCGCCTCTTTGATTTGAGCGAATTGTGCATTCAATCGGGTGATTACGGCATCGGAAACATGTTCGCTGCCTTTACGGTCACTCCAGTCTTTCAAACGGATGATAGCCATACCGTAAGATGTACCCTGACCAGCCAGGAAACCGTAACCGGCTACTCGGGAGTAGTGTTCTATCTCAGGGGTGTTTTTGAGGATGTCTTCCACCTTGTCCAACACCTTGGTTGTCTCTGCCAGCGTACTACCCGGAGCAATCGCCACGTTGGCCATGATAGTTCCTTGGTCTTCCTGAGGAACAAGACCTGTTTTGGTACTGCTGATCAACCATCCTAATAAGACGATAGCTCCTACCATACCAACCCACACCATCCAACGGTGGTGGATAAAGAACATCACTCCTTTTTTGTATTTGCCCAATACGGCGTTGAACGAAGCATTATAAGCGGCGCGCACCCGTCCGTTGAAACTTTTGGCACTCTTGGTTCCATCGCTAGGACGCATCATCATGGCACAAAGAGCCGGACAGAGCGTTAAAGCACAAATCATGGAAAGACCTACGGACGTAGCCATTGTTACACCGAACTGTGTATAAAAGATACCGGAAGTTCCCCCCATAAAAGTTACAGGTACAAACACGGCCATAAATACACATGTACAGGAAATAACGGCCATTGTTACATCACCCATCGCATCTTTTGTCGCCTGGTAAGAGGAGGTGTAACCGGCATCGAATTTCGCTTGTACGGCTTCAACTACCACGATAGCATCGTCCACCACCGTACCGATAGCAAGTACTAAGGCGAACAAGGTTAAGATATTGATGGTAAATCCGGCAGCTGTCAGACAGGCGAATGTTCCGATAAGCGAAACTATAATCGAGATAGAAGGTATAAGTGTACTCTTGAAGTCCTGAAGGAAGAAATATACCACAAGGATTACAAGTATGATTGCAACGATCAATGTTTCTACTACATTATAAATAGAGGCAAAAAGGAAGTCGTTGGAACTC
>OGZX01001513.1_pt1 | contig 22778 bp, 9 predicted proteins | sample 1576881 | NCBI WGS metagenome assembly OGZX01 (sample SAMEA3541542, study PRJEB24748) | human gut metagenome | biome: human gut; feature: human-associated habitat; material: faeces | place: China | collected 2012
CTGACAAAAAATCTTCTCACAAAATCAGGCACAGAAAGATTCCGAGAGAACATCAGGGGTTTTGGGGGAAGAAACTTATGGAAGCGATACTGATGCGGGCCGGTTCTTTTATGGCTGTTATCATCTTGGGGTATGTTCTGAAAAAAGTAGGATTTTTTAAGGAAGATGATTTTTATGTTATGTCAAAGATCATGGTGAAGATCACACTTCCTGCCTCCATCATAGTCAATTTTTCGCAGACGAAAATGGAGCCATCCATGTTTTTACTATGCCTGTTAGGTTTTGGCGGGGGTATTTTATATATGGCTCTTGGATGGATCATGGGTGGAAAAGATCTGGATGAAAAGGGATTTCAGATCCTGAACCTTTCCGGCTACAGCATCGGAAGCTTTACCATGCCATTTACCAGCAGTTTTTTTGGACCTGCCGGCGTAGTTGTTACCAGTCTGTTTGATACGGGAAATGCCGTGATCGCTTTAGGCGGTTCTTACAGTATTGGTGCCATGGTTAAAAACAGGGAAAAGAAATTTTCATTTATCCCACTGTGCAAAACACTTCTCTGTTCTGTTCCTTTTGATGCTTATCTTTTTATGTATATTTTATACTGGCTTCACCTGTCACTGCCGGTACCTGTATTAAACATTGCACAGCTGGTGGCAAATGCAAATGCTTTTCTTGCCATGCTTATGTTAGGTGTTGGATTTAAGCTGTCAGGAGACCGGACACAGATGAGCAAGATCGTGAAAATGTTAGGTGTCCGCTATGGAGTGGCTGTTTTAACAGCAGCAGCATTTTACTTTCTGCTTCCTTTTTCACTGGAATACCGTCAGGCTCTGGCAGTGCTTGTGTTCAGCCCTATTGCCGCAGCGGCGCCTGCATTTACAGCAGACATGAAAGGGGATATTAACCTGGCAAGCGCGGTAAATTCTCTTTCCATCATTATCAGTATGGTCTGCATTACCTGTGTGCTGATCGCTGTTTTATAGAAATGATGGATATAAGTTGTAGTTACTGTTCATGCGTTGCATGACCGGCAACGGAATTTGCCGTGGCTTCGCATTTAAATACGGCAAATTCTCGTTACCACTACGTTATCGTACGGCACTTTCGGTTCCAAAAGTACCTACCATGTACAGTAACTATGTTGTATACAAAATGAACAGTTTGTATGCAAAATAACTTTGAAATAGCGCAGGTTTGTGTTATGATGATACCAGGGTAAAAAGGTCTAAAATCCGATGAGGGCTTGCTTGCGGGAGTGCAAAGCACGCAGCAATTCGGTATCAGAGGGGGCAAAAGATCATAAATACAGCCTGTTTAATACAGGCGGGTTATTACGGAGGACAGAAAAAATGGAAGCGATCCTGATGAAAGCAGCTTCTTTTATTGCAGTTATTATTTTAGGATATGGATTGCGGAAAGCTGGCTTTTTTAAAGAAGAAGATTTTTATGTATTGTCAAAGATCGTGCTTAAGATCACACTTCCTGCATCCATCATTGCAAATTTTTCACAGGCTGAGATACAGCCTGCCATGCTTTTGCTGTGTCTTGTAGGATTTGCAGGCGGCGTGCTTTACATGAGCCTTGGATGGATTCTTGGAGGAAAAGACAGGGATGAAAAGGCATTTCATATCCTGAATACGTCCGGTTACAATATTGGAAATTTCACCATGCCATTTACCGCCGGTTTTTTTGGTCCTACAGGTGTAGTCATCACCAGTTTATTTGATACGGGAAACGCGTTTATCTGTCTGGGAGGTGCTTACAGTGTAGCTTCTATGGCAAAGGATAAAAACAGCCGGTTTTCTGTGGGTCCTATTTTGAAAACACTGATAAAATCCGCGCCATTTGATGCATATATCGGTATGCTCATCCTTTCCCTGATCCATGTTTCTCTTCCAGCACCTGCTGTCAGCATTGCACAGCTGATCGGAAATGCCAATGCGTTTATGGCGATGTTAATGCTTGGAGTTGGTTTTAAGCTTTCAGGTGATAAAAGACAGATCGGAAAGATCGGAAAGATTCTTTCCATACGTTATGGTGTGGCAGTGGTAGCATCATTGATGTTTTATTTTGTTCTTCCCCTTCCATTGGAATACCGTCAGACACTGGCAGTACTGGTGTTCAGCCCTATTGCAGCAGCAGCACCTGCGTTTACCGGTGATCTGAAAGGGGATATTGGTCTTGCAAGTGCAGTAAACTCTATTTCTATTATTATCAGTATGGTCATGATAACTACTGTACTTATTTTTGTACTGTAAATAATGAATGATGAAATAATTCTGCGAAAGCAGAACGGATTTTTGAAGAAAAGAGAATAAACGGGGGAGGAATGGTTATAATAGGATTATTACCAAAGAGAAAATATTAATACTTATCCTCCCCTTTTTTATACCTTGTCTGTTGACGAAGCGCAGCAGATAAGGTATTGTATTTTCTGGCAAAAACACGGATAATAGACACGAACATAGTAATGAGAGGATAACGGACATATGAAATTTTATCTGGCTCCCATGGAAGGAATCACAGGATACATATACAGACAGGCATATAACAGCTGTTTTAAGCCTATGGACAGGTATTTTACACCCTTTCTGGCACCGAAGCATAAAAGCGGTTTCAGCAACAAAGAATTAAATGACATCCTTCCGGAGCATAATCAGGGAATGGAGGTCATTCCCCAGATCCTTACATCAGATCCGGAGGATTTTTTAGATACAGCGGTAAAATTAAAGGAATATGGTTATACAGAGGTTAATCTGAACCTGGGATGCCCTTCAGGTACTGTGGCAGCCAAGGGAAAAGGCGCCGGGTTTTTAAAAGATACTGAAAAGCTTGCCAGGTTCTTAGGAGAGGTCAGCGAGGGAATGGAACGGGAAAATCTTCATTTTTCCATCAAGACCCGTGTGGGTGTGGAAAGTGAAGAAGAGTTTCAGACTCTTTTAGGTCTGTACAACCAGTGCCCATTAACAGAACTCATCATCCACCCCAGAGTATTAAAAGACTTTTATAAATACAATGTGCGGATGAATGCTTTTAAAGAGGGATTTGAAAAAAGCAGACATTCAGTGTGCTATAATGGGGATATTTTCCGAAGGAAAGACTATGATCGTCTTGTAAAAGAGTATCCGGATCTGGATAAGATAATGATGGGACGGGGGATCATGATGAACCCATTTTTAATGGAAGAGATTGCTGACGGAACATCCCAGAAAGTATCTGGAAAAATGTCTGCCGCCAGGAAGGCAGACCGGCTGGAGAAGTTCCACCGTCTGCTCTGTGACGGATATACCCATGTTATGAGCGGAGACAGACCGGTATTGTTTAAAATGAAAGAACTGTGGGGATTTCTGATCCATTCCTGTCCGGAAGAAGAAAAGCTTATGAAGAAGATACGCAAGGCACAGCACCTTGCAGAATATGAAGGGGTGGTATCAGAACTGTTCTGCCGCATGAGAGAGCATGAATAAGATCATGGATAAGAGCATGAATAAGGCTATGAGAAAATTTATTGCCCCATAAAATGGAGGGAGCCGGCAGAAAAGGGGGGAATCTGCCGGCTTAGGTATGAAAAAGTGTCTTCCTGTATGGTAAAAGGTCTCATCAACCTTACAAGTAATAATATACAGGTAAATTGTGGACAAAGTTTGAGCAGACGATAAAGAAAAAATAAAATTCCTGAAGGGAAAATAAAGAAATTATGAAAGACTCCGAGGAAAGCGGATCAGGAGGTATAAACATGTATGATAATCTGACAAAAGACGATATTAAAAAAATGCAGGAAGAAATAGAATACCGTAAGCTGGTGATGCGCAAAGAAGCATTGGAAGCAGTAAAGGAGGCAAGAGCCCAGGGGGATTTAAGCGAGAATTTTGAATATAAGGCGGCAAAGCAGGATAAGAACCGTAACGAGAGCCGTATCCGTTATCTGGAAAAAATGATAAAAACAGCACGTATTGTTTCGGATGAGTCAAAATCAGATGAAGTAGGTCTGGGCGACCGGGTGGAATTATACATTCCGGAAGATGATGAAACAGAAAGCTATAAATTAGTGACCACAGTCCGGGGAAACTCCATGAAAGGACTTATAAGTATTGATTCTCCTTTAGGAAAGGCAATTAAGGGCCATAAAACAGGAGATAAGGTGTATATTAAAGTAAATGACACTTACGGATATGAGGCGGAGATCCGTTCCATCGATAAGACAGCCAAAGAGGAAGAAGACCAGCTGCGCAGCTATTAATTACTATGAAAGTCCCGGACGGCAGCCGCGAATGAGCCATGCTTGCATGAGCGAATTCACGGGTATCGGACGGGCAAGCCGGTATGAGCAAGGAGCGCGATAGCGCGGATTGCGAATGCTGGCGACGATTGCGGGAGCACCAAAGGTGCGGAGCAATCGGCTTTCATGAATGGTGATGCCTGCGTCAGCAGGCATGTCCGTTTAGAAACGGCCCCTTATCACAGAAAGGCAGGAAATGATATGGGCAATGATATGGATAAAAAGGGAATACTGACTGTGCGGATGATGGGAACCATATCAGTGGAATATGAAGGGGAGTTTTTTCCTGTAGGGACTGCTCTTACAGGGAAGATCCTGCAGCTTTTCCTGATCCTTTTGTATGCAGGAAAGAAGGGAGTGGGCAGGGAAGAGCTGTTAGATGTATTTTACGGAAATGGAGAGTATGCTAATCCATCTGGCAGTTTAAGGGCAGCAGTTTTCAGGCTGCGCAGATTATTAAAAGAAATGCTGCCGGAGCATGAGTATATCTGCACAGATGGCGGTATTTACCGGTGGGATGAGGGAAATGTGACTGTTTCCATTGATGCTAGAAATTTTGAAAAAGCAGCTCAAAGTGCTCTTGCAACAGGAAAAAAAGAGGAACTGTGCCACGCCTGCAGCTTGTATTATGGGGAATTCCTTTCCCAGATGACAGGAGAAAAATGGGTCAATGTGATCGGGGTAAAATACCAGGAGCTGTATTTTAAATGCCTGCGCCTGGCAAGCCGGCTTTTAAAAGCCGACCGGGAATATGACCGGCTTTTAAAACTAAGCACAGCAGCCAGCAGTCTGTATCCTTATGAGGAATGTCAGATGATGAAGCTGGACTGCCTGATCGCTTTAAAACGGTATCAGGAAGCTATGGAAGTTTATAAACAGGTGGTAGTCCAGTATTTTGAAGAACAGGGGCTTCCGCCTTCTGAAACCATGCTGCAGCGCTTTCGCCTGATGAGCGGACAGATCCGCTATACTTCCGATATGCTAAAGGACATTGAAAATACCTTAAAAGAGAGGGAAGAAACCCAGGGACCGTATTACAGTACATATCCTTCATTTATTGACAGTTACCGTCTGGTGAGCCGTATGGCAGAACGCTTTTCCTTTGAATATACATTGTTCTGCATTACTCTTGTAGATGGAAAAGGAGCATTGCTGGAAGGCGAAATGGTGCAGACGACATCTGAGATGTTAAAAAATGCCATAGGAGAGAGTCTGCGAAAGGGAGATCTGTTTACCTGCTACAGCCCGGTCCAGTACCTGGTCCTGTTAAATGGAGCAGGCCAGGAACATGTCCTGGCCGTGTGTGAACGTGTGGAACGCAGCTTAAAGCAATGGGAAAATGGAAAAAAGATCAATTTTAGTCATCAGATCCTGGGGTTGGCACCATAGCGTCCTTCCAGATATTGTTTACCATAGGCTTCATCATTTCTTGGGATGAGGCCGTTTTCTTTTTTATAAGAAGAAAGTGGATAGAAAACAGCATCCGTTCCTTCCGGGCGGCAGCACAGACAGATCTCGTCTCTTCGCATAATAGACGGATTAAGGATCGCTGTGTTGTGGCTGGTAAATACTAACTGCGCATGGTGAGGATTTTTCTCATGATCCTGGTACAGAGACAGGATAAAGCGCAGCAGATGAGGATGGAGCACGTTATCTAAGTCATCGGCTAATAGAAGACTTCCCAGACGCAGGCTTTTTACGACTAACGGGATCAGGGTAAGCAGCTTTCTGATGCCGGTGGATTCTTCGTTGAAAGAAACAAAAAAGGTATTTCCATCTGCTTTCCCATGGGTCAGGATCAGGGATGGATCATCGAAGCTCTGTTCTTTTGTAATGGAGTAATCTAAAATATCAATATCCATAGCCTGGAGCAGACGGCAGATGACCTGACGTTCTTCTACTTCAGAGGGCAGATCCGGAGCTTTTTTATAGTCATGTTCCCGGAAAAACAGAACCTGGCTGAACCAGGATGCAGCAGCTTTTGCACATTCAGAGGAAGATTTTGGGTCAAGATAGCGTAAAAGAGAGACCCCGGCCGGGAGAGTGGAAAAATCCATTTTTCCGGCTTCATTTCCAATATGGAGTTCATTTGCTTTGCGGGCAAAAAGAACACCGGCATCATCAGAACCTGGTTTGCCGTAAAACATATTTTCTTCCAGGACAGCGCCCTGTTTTACATCAAGCTGATAACGGAAGAGAAAACCATTTCTGCGAAAAAGCAGGTCAAAACTTAAAGGAAGCTCTCTGCATGTATGATCCAGACGGCAGTAGGAACGTCCGGAAGAGGTGATAAGAGAAAAATCACCTACAGCCAGACGGCATACATTCCAGAGCGCCTCTAATATAGAAGATTTCCCGCAGCCGTTTGGACCATAAAGGGAGATAACAGGGAGAAAAAATTCGCCGTCTCCCTGCGCTGTCAGCAGAGAAGCTTTGTGTTCATTAATAGGAGCCGGAAAAAAGTCCAGCAATGTTTCAGTTTTAAATAATCTGTAATTTCTTAAAACAAACTGATTCAGCATACAAACCTCCAAAATGCCAAGATGTTCTCTCGATAGAACATGAAATATGAGAAAAAAACTCATTGAAGCGAATTATAGCATATGTTATAAAAAAGCACAAGAGCGACTGAGAAAAAAGCTCATAGAGTCTGTGAATTATTTGAAAAATTGAAAATTTTTTGAAAATACAAGTTCGTATAACGCCTGATATAACGCCATCTCTGCTATGATAAAGATAAATGAAAGTATAAACTGAATGACTGTGAAACGGGATTCAGGAAGTACTGGAGTTTGGCAGGAAATGGGGCCTGCACAAAATTCAGAGAGAGGAGAAACAGGGTATGAGAGGACGAAGCAGACGCAAGAAACGAACGGGAAAAATGGTTAGTTTACAGAAGCGTTTTCTGGCATTTATGCTGGCATTTGCCATGATCTTCACCAATGTGGGAACAGATCTGCATGTCAGCTTTGCAGCATCAGGAAACAGAGTGGACTTTACCATTGGCGGCGCTGACCTGGTGGATGCCATCCGTCAGGCCATCGAAGACGAAAATGTGGTATCACAGGACAGCCTGGATTTTACCGACGGTGCCACGGAAAAGTTTGAAGCACTGTTCTTTGGAGACGGAAAGGTATATGAAGTCTATCCGGACATCCAGGGAGACAGCATGGAGGCAGAGTTACGGGTATTTGTAAAGCTTCCGGATGATGCAGATGATACGTACATGGTGACAGGAGAGGAAGAGGTTTATTTCCTTTACGTAAATAACGGGGAAGATACCATCAGCTGTTCTACAACTGTAACAAGAACAGAAAACGGAAAAGAAAAGGAAAAGACCACCAAACGTATTACCATAAAGAGTTATGAAGATAAGTTTGGGGATGAAGAAAGAAACATTATTTCCAAACCTGCAGAAACTGCTCCGGCAGAAAAGCCTTCAGAAGCAGTGAACGAAGAAACAACAGGAAATGTTGTAAATCCAACGGATGCAGAAAAAGAGACCACAGAAGTTCCAGAAATTAAGGAGGATGTGGAAGAAAGCAAAGAGCAGCCGGAAGAGACTAAGGAAGAAGAGACTGAGGCAGCAACAGAAGCTCCTGAGGAGATAACAGAGCCTGAGACTGAGGCACCAGCTGAAACGGAAGCAGCAGAACCTGAGACAGAAGCTTCTGAACCAGAGACAGATGCTCCGGCAGAAGAACCGGCGCAGGAAGGTGAAGTAACAGCTTCTATTTCCAGACATGGTGTACCGTTAGTTGCCATGAAGGAAGATGCAGCAAATGCAGCAGGCGGGGCAGAGCCAACAGAACCGGAAAAGGAAGAAGCAGCAGAGGCTGCAGAGCCGGTGAAGGAAGAAAAGGCTGAAGAACTGAAAAAGGAAGAAGCTTCTGAACCGGAGACTGCACCTGAAACAGAGGCAGAAACAACTGTAGAAGAGACTACGACAGAAGAAACCACAGCAGAAGAAACCACAGCAGAGGCAGAAAAAGAAAGCAGACCGGAAGGCTCTGCCGGAGAAGAAATCACAGAAACACCGGCAGAAACTGAACCGGAAGTTCCGGCAGGCCCGGGAGAGACAACTGTACCAGAAGGCACCCCGGAAAGTACAGAACCGGAAACAGAGCCTGCACAGCCGGCAGAAACAACAGCGGCTATCCCGGAAACATTACCAGCACCACAGCCAGAAGCACCGGCAAAAACAGCAGATGACGGAGATCTGGTAGGTATTGGTTACTGCAGTACAGCGAAGGTTTATAAGAGTACACTAAATGCATTGCGTGTATTTGATTCTGAAATTGTACTTTCTGCAGAAGTTGCAGGAGCAGAAGGCGTGACAGTGAAGCTGACAGCTTTAAGCGATGTGCTTCCTGAAAATGGCTATATTGAGGCTAATGCAGTAGAGGATGAAGCTCAGCTGGAGCTTATGAAAGCAGCTGCAGATGATATATTAAAAGCTGAAAACCGCAGAGTAACGGATCTTTTTGCAGCAGATATCACCCTTTACAATGAAGATGGAGAAGCAGTTCAGCCAGATGGAAGTGTAAAAGTTACTTTTGAAGGAACCGCCATTGGAAATTCCGGCACCAGAGTCCTTTACATGGGTGAAAATGCTTCTGATACAGAAACATATGATGCACAGATGATAAAAGCTGTAGCAGCAGACGGTGATGCAACAGCATTTATGACAGATCATTTCTCACTGTATGTAACAGCTGATACAGAAGAAATCACCTGTTATGAAGTAAATTTCTATTATAAAGATGCAGAAGGAAACGATGTGCTTATTTCCGGTTCGCAGTACGTGGAAGAGGGAAATGCAGCACAGGCGCCAGCAGTACCGGATCGTGATGGATACAGGTTTACAGGCTGGGATAAAGATTTCAGTGAAGTAACTGGTGATATGGCTGTTTATGCTGTTTATGCACCAATAGCCGGTCAGGTACGCCTTACTGTAAATTATGTGTACAGCAATGGCAGTCTGGCAGCACAGCCGTGGGTTTCTCATGTAGAATCAGGTGTTTCCTGTAACCTGACAGCAGAATCTCCTGCAATCCAGGGATTCACACCAGATCAGACAAGTGTATCCTTTAATGATGCATATACAACAGACCAGACTGTGACCGTTACCTACAAAGGTGCAGAAGTTAATTACACAGTAAATCATTATCTGTTAAATGTAGATGATACAAAGCCAGATACACCTGAATATACAGAAACGCTGCCAGGTGAAACCGGACTGACAACTGCAGCCACAGCAAAAGAGTATGCAGGATTTACACCACAGGCTATCAGTCAGGCAACTGTAAATGCAGATGGAAGTACGGTAGTAGAGATTTTATATGAAAGAAATTATTATACTCTGACCTGGAATACAGGAGAAAATGCTTCTTATATTGCACCTGAGCAGGTACGCTATGGTGCAGCCGTAACAAAACCAGACAAGGATCCGACAAAGGTAGGCTATGAATTTAACGGCTGGGAAAATCTTCCGGAGACCATGACCATGCCGGCAGGAGATCTGGTAGTTACTGCGAAATGGGAAGCAGCAAAGAGAGCTGATTACAAGATTATTTACTGGACTGAAACTGTAAAAGAGGGTGTTTACACTGTAAACCATGTGATAAATGGAATTGGTACAGTGGGAAGTTCTATCCCGAATGGAAGTTACACAGTACCGGAGGGATATGAGACAACACCAGTAGCAGGAAAAACGGATGGTGATGTGAAGATAACGGCCGATGGAACGGCGGTTAAGAATGTTTATTATGCAAGAGATACGTATACCATTAAGTTTATGAGACAGTATAGGAACGGATGGAGTTGGACTTGGGCGGAAGATGAAAGTTTAAGGATCATCGCCCGTTATGGTGTAGACGTATCTGCACAATGGGAAACCGCCTGTGCAGATGACGGCTGGGGACCAAATAGTAATGATTATATACAGTATACGCTTTTAGCGAATATGCCAGCTGAAAACCTGACCATGTATGAAAAAAATGCAGGTTCAGGTAAAACGATTATTTACTATGTGGAAGGGTTAGATGGAAAACGAACAACGTACAGGACATTTGAAGCTTCAAGTAATGTACATTTAACCGATGAAGATAAGATGCCAATTACTGGATTTAAGTTTTCTGACTGGAAGCAGTATAATGAATGGTACGAAAAACCTGTTCTTTGGCTCTATTATACCAGAAATTCCTATAATCTTCACTTTGAGAATTGTCAGCCAATGGATCCGGTAAGCATCAAATTTGAGGCAAAACTGTCCACAGGCAAACCTTCCCGAGATCCAGGAAGACCTTCATATGTAGATTCTGATTATACATTTGCAGGCTGGTATCTGGATCCTGGCTTTAAGGAACCGGTAGATTGGAATGAGACCATGACGGAAGATGGACTTACCATCTACGCAAAATGGGAAAAACCGAAATATACAGTTGATTTCGTAACTAATTGTGAAGAAGACAAAGCTAGTATTACCAGGGAAAAAGGTTTTGTTTTAACAGAAGATGAACTGGCAGCACCAGACAAAGCGGAAGATGAATTCCTCGGCTGGTATACTGACAGAGAACTTACAAAGAAGTTTATTCCAGAGTCACAGATTGTAAAGAATACAACTTTATATGCAAGATGGAAAAACTCTGATACAGTCACATATACAGTGAAATATATGTATGGTGTTACGGAGATTGCCACTGCGAAGCAGCAGACTGTAACAAGAAATTCCACAGTAAGTGAACCTGCTAAAACAGTAGATGGATATTATCCTGAAACTTTATCCATCAGTGCAATGATCACAAAGAATGGACAGGAGATCATATTTAACTACAGAGCAGTACAGAACTGGACTTATACAGTAAAATATTTACTGGAAGACACTGAAACAGAGGTACCTGGAAGTACAGTTGAAACAGGTACTACCAGTGACCAGAATGTAATGATAACCTTTAAGACATTTGAAGGATATACATTAAAATCTGATCCAGTGCAGAAAGTAACCCGGGAGAATCCGGAAGTTATTTTCTACTATGTACCTAAGACTGCAATTTATCATATACAGCACTGGTATGAAAGATTAGATGGTTTATTTGGTCTGCGCTATATTGATACATTCAATACAGCAGCAGGACAGTCTGTTACAACAGAAGAAAAAGACAGACCGGTTGCTGGATTTACGCTGGATACAAGTATTGATGGAACAGTAACAGAAGGTACTACAAATATTCAAAATGTATTATCCCTGAAGCTGTATTACACCAGAAATACCCATCAGGTAAGATATGAATATGAAGGTGCTGTTCCAGAAGGTGCTCCGGCAGCTCCTGGTGTAGCAGATCATAAGTATCAGGCACAGGTTACAGTAGAAGGAAATCCGAATGTAACAGGATATGTTTTCAGTGGCTGGACGGCAGCAACTGAAGAAGGAACAGCAGTGGACACTGCAGGCGGCAAATTTGTAATGCCGGATGCAAATGTGATACTGAAAGGTTCCTTTACAGCAGCAGAGCAGACTTATAGGGTGAAATATCTGGATGAAGATACAGATGTTGAAATCCATGATATGTCAGATCCAAAGGCTGCACACTTTGGCGATGTGATCAAAGGTTATACAAAGAAAATTGATATCAGTGGATATACCTTTGTAAGAGCTGATGACCTTACAGTAGAAACAGACAATGAGAAGAACATTGTAACTGTATATTACAGTAAAGATGCTGATAAGGATGATATCCCGGATAAGTATCAGATCACATTCACCTATGTATCAGCAGATGCTGATAAGGGAACTGTGACAGGAAAAACCAGTGAAGTGGCTACTACTTATGAAATCACCAGAGATAGCGTGACTGGCGAGATCACAGTAGGAAATGGCCCGACAGCACAGCATCCGACCCAGCCATCTACAGTAACAGCAAAAGCTGGTTACAAGTTTGACAAGTGGACAGATGAAGATCAGAAATCTTTCAATGATGATACAGCACTGAAAGCAGCGTCTTACCTTGAAAATCAGACTTTCACAGCATACTTTACAGAACGAGCTGATCTTCATTATGAGATCCATTACTTCTATGAAGATGCCAACAGCGTTGTAACAGAAGATACAGCAGCAGCGATTGTAAGTGCTAGCGGTGTATTCGGAGAAAAGATCCTTAAGACTACAGTGGCAAAGGAATCTGAATTTAACGGAAAGCATTACGTTCTGGAACGCATTATAGGAGCGGATAAGAGAATCAGTCTTGATTCTGACGAAAATATTGTAAATGTATATTACAGTATTGATGTAATAGGTAAAGAAGACCCGGATAAGCCAGACAATATCCCGGATAAATACCAGATCACATTTACTTATGTATCAGCAGATGAAGATAAGGGAACAGTAACAGGAATAACCAGAGAGGTTGCTACTGTTTATGAAATCTTCACTGACAGTGAAACTGGTGAGATCACAGATGTTGGCCGACCGATACCGCAGCATCCGACCCAGCCATCTACAGTAACACCAAAAGGCGGCTACAGATTTGAAAAATGGCAGCAGGATGATCTGACATTCTTCAATAGTGATGATGAGCTGAGAAATTCTGAATACCTGGAAGATCAAACATTCATTGCACACTTTACTGTAAGAAGAGATCTTCATTATGAGATCCATTACTTCTATGAAGATGCAAATGGCGTTGTAACAGAAGATACAGCAGCAGCGATTGTAAGTGATAGCGGTGTATTCGGAGAAAAGATCCTTACGACTACAGTGCCAAAGGAATCAGAATTTAACGGAAAGAATTACGTTCTGGAACGCATTGAAGGAGCAGATAAGCAGATTGGTCTTGATCCTAAAGAAAATATGGTAAATGTATATTACAGTATGGACGAGATCGGAGAAATTGATCCAGATGAGCCAGACAACATTCCAGATAAGTATCAGGTTACTTTCCAGTATATTTCTGAAAATCCATCTTATGGAACAGTAAGCGGTAAGGTAAAAGAAGTTGTTACCAGAACTAAGAATGCAGATGGTACCTACAACATGACTTCACCGGTTCATCCGAAGGCAGAAGTAACAGTTGCAGGAATCGGAAATTATAAGTTTAACCGCTGGTCTGATGGAAATACGAACTATAGCGCAGCAAGTGAGATCGCAAAAGCCGGATTTATCGCAGATACCACATTTACCGCATATTTTAGCTACAGTGGCGGAAATAGTGGCGGCGGTTCATCAGGTGGAGGCGGTGGCGGAAGCCATAGATCAACTATCTCCAATACAAGCGGAGGTCCTGGTGTTACTACAACGATCACCCCGGGAGACGTACCAATGGCAGAATTACCAGAGTCACCGGCACCAATCGTCATTGATGATGGTGAGATTCCAATGGCAGCACTTCCAAAGACTGGCCAGACCACTGTAAAAGCAGCACTGACCATGATGTTCTCAGGAATCTTCCTTGCATTAACTGCAATCGGAAGGAAAAAGAAAGAACAGGATGTATAGAAAGAATATCTGAAATAAAGAAAATATTCCCAAACTCATAAACATACCCTGTTAGCGGAAAGCTCCGGTCGGAAACGGCCGGGGCTTTCTGCGTATATAACATACTAAGAAAAAGCGGGAACACAAAGGGAAATAGGCCTGGAGGATAAAATGGGAGGGGCATAAATATATTGCAATCCACTGTGCCATGTGCTAAAATGAACATGAGCAAGGTATCTGGAATAATTCTAAAATATTATTAATTCAAATCTAAGCTGGTTTCACCAGTATCTGAAAGACTCTTTGCTTAAACCCAAATCAATTTAAGCAGGGAGATTGGATCATAAGCAGTATCTTCCTGCGACATTACGCGAAGGAAGGACAAATGCCTATGAAGAAAAGAAGAAAAATCTGGAGAACGCATAAAGACCGTCTTTTTCACAGACTGTTTTCAGAGAAAGAAAATGCTCTTTCCCTGTATAATGCGTTAAATGGAACCAATTATGGAATGGAAGATGGATTAAAGATTGTAACCTTAGAAGATGCCATTTATTTGACAATGAAAAATGATGTGGCGGTATGCTTATGCGACAGTATTAATTTATGGGAGCAACAGAGCAGCGTGAATCCCAATATACCTCTTCGCGGCCTGATGTATTTTTCGAAGGAATATGAAGGATGGCTGTCAGCAAACCAGAAGTATATATATGGAGAAAAACTGGTAAAGATCCCGGCACCGAAATTCTATGTTCTGTATAATGGAGAAGAACAGATGCCGGAGCGGGAAGAATACCGTTTGACAGATGCCTTTGAACATCCGTCACCGGGCTATGAATGGACTGCTTATATGGTCAATATCAATTCAGGGAATAATCCGCAGTTGATGAAAAGCTGTAAAGTCTTAAATGATTATACCGAATTTATAACCCAGATCAGGGAACGGCAAAAAGCAGGGAAAACCATAGAAGAGGCTGTAAATGAAGCGATGAAGTACTGCATTGAAAATGATTGCCTGAAAACATATTTATTAAAGAACCGAGGGGAGGTAATGTCAATGATCTTGACGGAATTTGATGAGAAGCTGTACAAGAAAACGTTGTTAGAAGAAGGAATTGAGCGTGGAACAGCGCGCGGTATAGAGATTGGAAAGAAGCAAACAGTTGCATTAGCCAATACTATTTTTAAGCTTTACAGAGCCGGAAGAAGCTATGAAGAAATTGCCAGAAGTCTAGGAGTATCAATAGAACAAATACGGGAATTACTGGATTAAAACAAGAATCTTTGAGAAACAATCTATTGAAATATCGGTTGAGAGGTAATGTCAATGATCTTGACGGAATACGATGAGAAACTGCATAGTAAGACGTTGAAAGAAGAGGGTAGAGAAGAAGGAATCGAGATTGGAACGAAACGAACAGTTGCATTAGCCAATACCATTTTTAAGCTTTACAGAGCTGGAAGAAGCTATGAAGAAATTGCCAGAAATCTGGGAATATCAATAGAACAAATACGGGAATTACTGGATTAAAACAGGAATCTTTGAGAAACAATCTATTGAAAAATATATATGTAAATCATACCGCAGATATCCCAGAAAGAGGTATCTGCGGTATTTTATGAAAAAAATTTGAAATAAAATTAAGAAAAGTTTAATTTGTAACTGAATTGTAACTCTTCTGTGCTATACTGGGCATAAACAGGGATAATACATCTGTGATGACTCAGAAAAAGAGAAGAGAATTGGTATGAAAGGATGGAGAAAGCCTAAAGCATTTGCAGCAGCCTATAGTGCTCAGAAGCGTTTCCTGGCATTTGTTCTTACATTAGCTATGATTTTTACCAGCGTTGGCACAGATCTGAATGTAAGTTATGCAGCACAGGGAAATAAAGTAGACTTTGAGATATATGGGTCTGATCTGGTAAATGCGATCAATGAGGCTGTAGAAAGTGACAATGTAGTCAAGCCAGACAGCCTTGAATTTACAAACGGAGCTATAGATAAGTTTGAAACACTTTTCTATGGTGAAGGAAAGGTTTATGAGGTTTATCCTCAGATCGACGGCGGTGATATGGATGCGGAACTTAGAGTATTTGTCCGTCTGCCAGAAGATGCCGATGATATGTACATGGTTACAGGTGATGAAGAAGTAATCTTCCTGTATGTAAATAATGGAGATGAAACGATCAGCTGTGCAACCAGGATCATCCGCTCCGTTGATGGGGAAGAGAAAGTCAAGACAACTAAACGTATCAATGTAAAGAGCTACGAAGATAAGTTTGGTGATGAAGAAGTTGATATCGTATCCAAGAAAGATGAGACTGTAGAGGAAACAACAGCTGCTGAGGAAAAATCTCAGGATACTGTAAATGATACAGCTTCCGAAGAAACCACAACAGCAGAAGAGAAAGAAACTGAGATCACAGACGAAACAGCTGAAGCAACTGAGGAAGAGACAACTGAGGCTGCTGAAGAAAATACAGAAGCAGAAACAGAAGAAGCTACCGAAGCTGAGAAAGAAACGGAAGCTGAAACCGAAAAGGAAACAGCAGAAGAAACTGAAAAAGAGACAGCTGAGGAAAAGGCTGATGCAGAAGGCGAAGTAACAGCATCCCTTTCCCGTCACTATGCACCAGTTGTTGCTATGAAGGAAGATGCACAAGCAGAGCCTGAAAAAGAAACAGCAGAAGCAGCAGAGACAGAGAAAGAAGTAGTTGAAACTGAGAAAGAGACTACCGAAGCAGTAGAAAAAGAAACTGCAGAGGCAGTTGAAACAGAAAAAGAAACCACAGAAGCTGAGACCAAGGATGCAGAAGTGGCAGAAACTGAGACAGAAGCAGCAGGTGAGACTTCTGAAACAGAGGAAACAGCAGAAGACGCTTCTAAAGAAGAGACTGCAGTTGAATCCGAAGAAACAGAAGCAGCCAAAGAAACTGCGGCAGAAACTTCCAAGGCAGCTGAGACTACAGCAGAAGCAAAGGAAGAAGAGAATAAGAAAGCAGAAGCAGCAACTGACAGTGATCTGGTTGGAATCGGATACTGCAGCACAGCAAAAGCTTATACAACTACTGTAAAAGCATTAAAAGCACTGGATGATATCCAGGGACTGAAAGTTACATATGCGATCAACCCGGAATACAGCGCAAGGATCGTAGATGGCCCTAGAGGCGTTGAAGAAGGAGATGCACTTGTATTCGGAGTAAAGAACCAGATCGGTTATGCCATCGAATCTGTAACTGCAAACGGAGAACTTCTGGAAGCAGACAGCACTTCTGATAATGAAGATGGTTCTGTAACTGCATGGTATACAGTACCGGAAGTAACCGAAGAGCAGGAAATCGAAGTCTATATGACTGAGACTGACGAGCATCCGGAATTTAACGCAGAGCTGACCATGGAAGATGGAACGATCATCACTCTCCATGCAGCAGAAGGTGTCCTTCCAGCTGGGGTTACAGCTGAGGCGACTGTTAAGGATGATCTGGCAGATGCTTTAAAGGAAAAGGTAGAAGCTGAGAATGCAGAAGGCGGTGCAGTTAAGACTGTTGTTGTTTATGACATCAATCTGATGTTTAATGGTCATAAGCTGGATAATACCTGGGCTCAGAATGGCTCTGTCGAAGTTACATTCAGCGGAAGTAAGATCGAAGAGATGAGTACTGAGGCAGACAGCATCGAAATCTGTGCGCTGGATGATGCTTCACTGGAGAATCCGGTTGCTGAGAACTTGAGTGTAGAACATATTTCTACTGAGGCTGTAGCTGATACTGCTAAAGACAGCGTATCTTTTGAGGCAGAGCATTTTACAGCTTATGCAGCTTACAGTTGGATTTTGGGACGGCCTGAAACATGGCAATCTGCAAGCTTTATACCAACAATTGAAAATGCGCAGGTTGCATATTCATATTTTTATGAAGGAGATACCAGTGGAAGTGCGGATATCATACCGGTTGAGTCTGGTACAACAAGGATTCAGATCGATCAGTATGTCAGCTCAAAGAAAGCTGGATATGTAGTATTTTTTGTAAAACCGGATGAGGATTATTTACTTACTGGTCTGGGGGCTGCCGGTAATGGCGATTTATATGCCCTTACAAGAACAAGCTTTGGTAATATCGATGGATATCCAGGACTTAAGAAATTAGCAGCAAGAGCTAAAGCAGCTGGATATCTGGCATGCTTTGGATATACCAGAGCAAAGGGATCAGACGGTATTAGAAATTCAGAGTTTGTTGTAAAAGCGGTAAAACCAACTCTGTCTGTAAAGGCAGCAAGCAACAAAGTTACAGATGTTGCACCAGGCGAGACATTAACATTTACGATTACTGTAAATCCTGTATCCTGGGTAAATGGCAAACAGATTGATATTACTGATATCAGGCTTAAAAAAGTAACTGTAGAAGGAAATGAAATTCCAAGTGGCAGTTTGACATTACAGCCAGATGGAACCTATACTACCACTGTTTTGTATACAGTTACTGAAAAGGACTGTGAAGGCGGTTATGTAAATTTATCAGTTACTGCAGAAACGGATTATGAATATCTTTTAAGTCTTTCTGATATTGTAGGTAATAGAAGTGATGTAGTAACAAAGACTACGATTTCTGCCAGTGGAGATGCAAGATGTTATATCGCTCCAACAAGTGCTGTTACATATTCTGCAAATTATATTGGTGCAGAAGGAATTGATCCAAGCAAATATCCGGCTGCAATAACTACAGCGGTATCAGATGATAATACTTATTATCAGGGCCGACCTGTTACTGTTAAAGCTCTTCCGGGCAGTGAATATGTAGAAGATGCAGTTAATGCAGGTTATTGGACAAGAACAAATACCTGGAGATATGGCAATGGAAAGACTACTGAACCAGGTAAACAAATAGCATTGCCAGAAGGCGGTCTTCACTTTATTGTAGACTGGACTTTCCACGCATATGTAACCATTAATTACCGTGTTGCATCTGGAAAGGGAACTGTCAGCGTTGCATCTGAAAAAGTAAATCCGAGAGTGGGAACTGCTCAAGGTTCTACTGCAACTCCTGCAACAGGATATGGATTTGAAGGATGGTATAGCGATCCTGGATGCACAACCAAGGTTGGAAACAATGCTAAATATGTACCAACTGATAAGACTGAAGCAACTTACTATGCGAAATTTACAGCTAAACAGGATGTTTCCTACACTGTTCATTATTATGAAGAAGGAACAACTGAGAAAGTTGCAGATGACAAGAATGTAAATAACCAGACATTTGATGCTACAGTAGAAGAAACTGCTAAAGTTATCACAGGATATACTTTAGTGGGGAATAATAAACAGACAGTTACATTAGATGCTTATAATAAAGAAATTATTTTCTATTATAAAGCAAATACAATGAGCTATACTGTACAGTATCTGGAACAGGAAACCAACAAAGTACTTCATAATGAACTTGTAAAACTAAATGTGAAGTTTGGTTCTAAGGTTATTGAAAAAGCTGTTGATATTCCAGGATATACAGCAGCTGTAAAGGAAAAAACAGTTGAAAAACTGAATTATACAAACAATGTTATTAAATTCTACTACACTGAAAATCAGTTAGTTAAGATCCAGTATCAGGTAGCAGATGGTCAGAACTTCATGGGAAGTGTTACTCGGTCTGATGAAGATGTAAAACCTGTAACAGGAACCCCAGCAGGTTCTACTGCCAATGCAAAAGACGGATACAGCTTCGTAAACTGGACTGTAAACGGAGTAGAAGTCAGCAATGAGAAGGTATTAACTCCTGATGTTGTAGCAGCTCATGCAAAGAATGGTGAAAATGTATTTGTACCAACCACGTTTGTAGCTAATTTCCAGCGTAAGCTTGTACTTAAGGCAAAAAATGCCCAAAAGACATATGATGGAACGGCATTGACTGGCGCTGATGCAGGATATGAGATTGGTGGTCAGCTGAAAGCCGGTGATCGTCTTGAAGTAACTTATAGTGGCAGCCAGACAGATGTTGGTAAAACTGTAAACCGTATTGTAAATGCTGTTGTGTATCGTGGAGAAGAAGATGTTACATCACAGTATGCGATTGCTCCTTTCCAGAATGGCGAACTTGAAGTAACACCAGCAACTGTAACCATGCAGTCTGCAAACGCAACTAAGACTTACAATGGCACACCACTTACAAAGACAGACGAAATGGTGATCACGGGATTTGCAGATGGTGAAGGTGTTGAGTGTTATGATTTTGCAAGCCAGACTGACGTTGGAAGCACATCCAATACCTTTAAGTACCGTGCGGCTTCTAATACAAAGTTATCTAACTATGATATTAAACCAGAGAATATCACATATGGTACATTAACTGTTACAAAGATCACCACACCGATTGTTGTAACTGCCAGCTCATTAAGTAAGGTATACGATGGAACGCCTCTTACAGGAGAAACTTATGCAGTTACAGGTGATGAAAATCTGGTAACTGGTGATCAGCTGGTTGTAAAACTTAGCGGCAGCATTACCAATGTTTCAGATGCTGCAAATGGTACTGTTACAAATAAAATTGATGCTTGCAAAGTAATGCGTGGCAGTACAGATGTTACAGCTAATTACACAATTGAAACTCATGATGGTACTTTGACAGTAATGCCAAGACAGATCACACTTACTTCTGCCACAAAACAGAAACCTTATGATGGAACACCATTAACGGATGAAACAGTTACAGCAACTGCAGCAGAAACTTATGCACCATTTGCAGAGGGTGAAGGACTTGTTTATGATGTAACAGGCAGCCAGTTAGATGAAGGAAGCAGTTACAATACCTTTACTTATACGGCAATGAAGGGCACTAATTTAGCTAACTATGCTATTACCAAAGTGGAAGGTAAGCTGACTGTTACCAAGAATACAAACGAGATTGTGATCGTAGCAAATAATAACTCTAAGATGTATGACGGAACACCTCTTACAGATTCTGGATACACTTATACAACGGGTATTCTTGCAGATGGTGATGTATTAACTGCAACAGTAGAAGGTACGATCACGAATGTAGGCGAGACTGCAAATGAAGTTAAGAGTTACGTTGTAAAGCGTGGTGATAAGGATGTAACGAATAACTATACTTTCGGTGAAAGTATTCCTGGTACATTGGAGATCACCAAGAGAGATGTAACGATCACTTCTGGCTCTTCAAAACGTGCATATAACGGACAGCCACTGACCAATTCTGAAATTACTGTAACAGGTACAGGATTTGTAACAGGTGAAGCACCAACAAGTTATGACGTAACTGGTACTATTACGAATGTAGGTGAGGCTGATAACACATTTACCTACAACCTTCCTGCAAATGTAAATGCTGATAACTATGATATTAAGCTGGTTAAAGGTAAACTGGAGATCACTCCTGTAACAGCTAAGATCCAGATCACAGCAGATAGCGACAGCAAGGTATATGATGGAATTGCTCTTGTAAAGAATAGTGCTACTTATACACAGGGAATTCTTGCAGAGGGCGACAGACTGGAAACTACAGTAGAAGGTTCCCAGTTAGGAAAAGGCGAATCTGCAAATACAGTTAAATCTTATAAGGTATTAAATGCTGCTAATGAAGATGTGACAGGAAACTATACCTTCGCAGAAAGTATTCCTGGCAAGCTTACTGTAACTGCCCGTCCAATTAAGATCACAGCAGCAAGTGACAGCAAGGAGTACGATGGTACACCATTAACAGCAGACAGATACACTGTAAGTGAAAATGGCCTTGCAGATAGCGATGAGATTTCTGCAATTACCATTGATGGCAGTCAGATTGAGATCGGAACCAGTTCCAATGCAGTTAGAGCAGGTTCTGTAAAAATCACCAAGAAGGCTGAAGCAGCAAATTCAAGAAGTGCAGCTGAAGATGTAACTGATAACTATGATATTAAGTTAGAAGAGGGAAGCTTAGAGGTTACAAACCGCAATGACCTTTCCTACATCGTAAATTATCATTACTTAGATGCTAAGGGCAAAGAAGTTGATGTAGAGTCTGTTACTAAGGACGATGCATTCATTGGTGAAGAAATTGCTTACAGTGATGCAGCAAGCAGAGATCATGCTGGCAAGACTTATGCGCTTGTCCGTGTAGATAATGCTGGAAAAGCTGTTGAATATTATGCTGACGGTGCCGAGAATCCTAACGTAGTTGATGTATACTACGGATTAGACGAGATCGGTACAAACACAGAAAAGCCTAAAACACCAGACGGTATCCCGGATATGTACCAGGTAGTATTCAGATACATTTCTGAGAACCCAAGTTACGGTACAGTTGATGGCGTGGCTGTTGTAGACGGTTATGTAATGGAAGTTGTTACAAGACCTCAGAAGGCAGACGGAAGCTACGATATGGATGCAGAAGTTTATCCGCTGGGTAATGTAACAGTTACTGGTATCGGCAACTATACATTTAACCACTGGTCCGACAGCGATACCAATTATGCAAATGCAAATGAGATCGCAGGCCATGGATTCAAGTCAGATATGACCTTTGTTGCACACTTTAGCTATGATGGAGGAAACAACAACAATAACAACAATGGCGGCGGTAACGGTGGTTCCGGTGGCGGAAGCAGCTCCGGTGGCGGAAGCAGTTCCGGCAGCCACGGCGCGATCAAAGTTACTTCCGGAGGTCCTGGTGAACAGACCGTAACCATTGACGGTGGAGATGTGCCGCTGGCAGGACTTCCAGATCTGCCTGCATCCCCGGTAGAAATCGATGACGGTGAAATTCCGTTAGCAGCTCTTCCAAAGACAGGACAGACAACTATGAAGCTTACACTGACCCTTATGTTCTCCGGTATATTCCTTGCACTGGCAGCTATGAGCAAGAAGCATAAAGAAGAGGAATCCTAAGGCACAAGGATCATGAGAGTTTCAGACAACAAAATAAGTCTTAAGTGACTGATAAGAGCCGCACACTGGCAAAAGAAAGCAGTGTGCGGCCTTTTTTTATGGACTTTAGTCTGTTGAGCCCATTGGAGTTTTTCGTTGTTCCGAAAAATGG
>OGZX01001527.1_pt1 | contig 22589 bp, 18 predicted proteins | sample 1576881 | NCBI WGS metagenome assembly OGZX01 (sample SAMEA3541542, study PRJEB24748) | human gut metagenome | biome: human gut; feature: human-associated habitat; material: faeces | place: China | collected 2012
TCTACGTGTTCCGCTTCCTGATCAGGGCCAGACTGGATTTCCTCTATTATTTTAAGGAGATTATGATTCCCGAGATCATTTTTACCACTGTGACCACACTGCTGGTTTACCGGTTCTTCCTCTTTATAAGCAGAAAGCTGGAAGAGCGGATGCAAAGGAGAGATTCTACCATTGTTTAATGATTTACTTGAATATTTAAAGGAACTGGTAAAAAAGACAGTTACCTCCCGGCTTTTCGTCATCTCCCTGGTGTTCCTGCTGCTGTACGGGATACTGGTTGGGCGCCTGTTTGTGCTTCAGATTGTGCGGGGCGAAGAGTATCAGGCTGAATATATAGAGCTGACCGAAAAGGTAATCAAAACGGACAGCACAAGAGGTAATATCTACGACAGGAACGGCAATGTGCTGGCTTACAATGAGCTGGCCTACAACGTGACTGTGCAGGACATCGGCGCCCTGGAGGACAGCAATGCCTGGAACCTCATGCTCTGGGAGCTGGTGGAAATACTGAACGAACACGGAGAGACAGTGGAGGGCAGCCTGGAAATCGCCGTCGACGCAGAGGGAAATGTATCCTACACATCGGCGTCCGAGGCAGCCAGAAAGCGGTTTCTGCGGGATCTGTACGGACTGAGGAGCGTGGACGAGCTGGACGATCCGGAAGGAGAGCATCCATCGAGTGTCACGGCAGAAGAACTTTTGCGGGGACAGATAGAAACCTACGATCTCGATGAGGTGAAGGATGAAGACGGAAATCCCGTGGAGATTCCTCTCAGCACGGCTGTCCAGATAGTAAACATCCGATACACCATGAGGTTTACCAGCTATCAGAAGTACAATGCGACGACAGTGGCAGAGAATATCAGCGATGAAACCATGGCTGACATCATGGAGCACAAGGCCGATTTGCCAGGCGTGGACATTGAGGAGTCTACCATCCGCGTTTACAATGACGCCATCTACTTTGCCCCTGTCATAGGATACACAGGAAAGGTTACGTCTGACGGCCTGGAGGAACTGAAAAAACAGAGCGACGACTATGAGCTGAATGACGTGGCCGGACGTACGGGAATTGAGGCGTCCATGGAACTGGATCTGAAGGGAAAGAAAGGCTCTCAGACGATCTATGTGGATAACCTGGGAAAGGTAATTGAAACGGCCAATGTGGTGGAGCCGACTGCCGGAAACGATGTCTGGCTGTCCCTTGACCGGGACCTCCAGAAGGGTATCTACCATATTATCGAAAAGCAGCTTGCCGGTATCCTCACGAATGTTATCGTGAACCAGGAGCCGGATCAGATCAACAATGTGGATGCCTCCGAGATCAAGCTGCCTGTCAAGGATGCCTATTTCCAGCTGATAAACAACAATGTGCTCTCCTTTCATGCGTTTGCCTCCGAGGAGGCCTCCGATACAGAGCGGCAGATAAACGCCAAGTTCGAGAGCGCGAAGGCGAGGATAGAAAACGAGCTGAGAAATGAGCTGACCAGCAGTTCGGCAGCTCCCATGAATGCACTGACAGAAGAGATGCAGTCGTATATGCAGTATATCTACACGCTCCTCTCCTCCGACTCAGAGGGGATCATCATGACCTCTGAGATTGACACAAAGAGCGAGGAGTATGAATCCTGGAGAGCAGGAAATATGAGCCTTCGGGATTACCTGTACTATGGAATTGCCAGCAACTGGATTGATACCACAAAGCTCGATATAGAGAGCCGGTATTCCAGCGCGGACGATGTGTACAGTGTTCTGGTGGAGCGCATCTTCGAGCTTCTCCAGGACAACGACGCTTTCTCCAAGAGGATTTACCGGTACCTGATCTACAATGATGTGGTGACAGGAAAAGAGCTCTGCCTTGCCCTCTACGACCAGGGGGTGCTGGCCTACGATGAGGCCCAGGTGGCGGCCCTCAGACAGGGGGATTCCAATTACACCTATTCCTTTATGATGGAAAAAATCAGGAATATTGAGCTCACTCCGGCACAGCTGGCTCTGGATCCCTGCACTGCGTCCTGCGTGGTGACAGATGTTCACACGGGAAAGGTGCTGTCCCTTGTCACCTACCCGGGCTATGACAACAACCGGATTAACAATGTGGATTATTTCGCCCAGGTAAACAGCGATCTCTCAGGTCCGCTGAGAAACAACGCCACCACAACGCTGAAGGCGCCAGGCTCCACCTTTAAGCCGATCACCGCCATTGCGGGGCTTGAGGAGAAAACGATCAATCTTTCTGACATCATTGTGTGTGACGGTGTATACAAGGAAATCAGTATTCCCCTTAAGTGTACAGGCCACCACGGACCTTTGAATGTGGTGGGAGGCATTGCCAACTCCTGCAACGTATTTTTCGGAGAGCTGGCTCACAGGCTTTCCACAGATGCTGCCGGAAATTACAGGCCGGAACAGGGGCTGGAGATTCTGAAAAAATATGCATCCATGTTTGGCCTGGACCATACCTCCGGAATCGAGATTTTCGAGTCAGAGCCTCAGATCAGCGATATGGATCCGGAGCGTTCTGCCATTGGACAGGGCACCCATGCCTTTGCCAATGTACAGCTTGCCCGCTATGTGACAGCCCTTGCCAACAGGGGAAACGTGTTTGAGCTGAGCCTTCTGTCCAAGGAGACAAGCTCAAATGGGGATCTGGTGAAGGAATTTGCGCCTGAAGTCTATCAGCAGTTAGATATTTCCCAGGAAACCTGGGACGCAGTATTCCAGGGAATGAGAGGAGTGGTGACGAGAAGCGCCAGGTTCCAGGATCTTCCTGTGAATATTGCAGGCAAGACAGGTACAGCTCAGGAGGTAAAGACAAGGGGAAACCACGCGTTCTTCATTTCCTTCGGGCCTTATGAGAACCCGGAGATCAGTGTGGCTGTAAACATTCCAAACGGATATACCTCAGCCAACGCAGCCCTTCTTGCCAAGTATGTGTACCGCTATTATTACGGATACATGAGTCTTGACGAGATTATGAGCTCCGGAGCGCTGAATGCTTCCATGGAGAAGATTAACGGAGAATAGGATAAAATGGCAGGATGTCTGCTGCCAGACGAGAAGCTGCTGCAATCAGACAAAACAGATGGGAGATGACGCGGAGGATGCACAGCACAGTAGTGATTAAGGGAAGCCAGGCCGGAATGACGGTTATTTTGGATCCTGACGTTCCGTTTGAAAAACTGTTGGAGGATATTGCAAAAAAATTTAAGGACAGCGCCAGATTCTGGGGAGCTGTCCAGATTACTCTGACTCTGGAAGGCAGAAGGCTTACTCCACGGGAGGAGCTCGCAGTGGTGCAGGCTATCACTGACAATTCCCAGATCGAAATCCTCTGCCTTCTCGATACAGACGCCAACCGGATTGCCCGCTGTGAAAAGGCTCTGACTGAGCGTCTGATGGAGCTGTCCTCCCAGACAGGCCAGTTTTACAAGGGAGACTTGAAGCGGGGAGACGTATTGGAGTCAGAGGCGAGCATTGTGGTGATCGGGGATGTAAATCACGGGGCCAGGGTGATCGCAAAAGGGAATATTGTCATCCTGGGTTCCCTGCACGGAAGTGCCTACGCCGGAGCTGCCGGAAATGCTTCTGCAGTAGTTATGGCTATGGAGATGGTTCCGATGCAGGTGAGGATCGCCGATTTTTCCACCCTCCCGGAAGATAAGGGAAAGAAGCTGGGAAAGGGGCCGGTCATAGCCTCTGCCCAGGATGACAGTATCATTGTCAGACCAATTAGAAAAAGTTTCTTAAATTACTTAAATTTTATTTAATGCTGGAAACTTTGGCAATTTTGGGGTAAAATATAGATGTAAACTGAATACAGGAGGATATAAAGCCATGAGTGAAGTCATTGTGATTACCTCGGGAAAAGGCGGTGTAGGCAAGACGACCACCTCCGCAAATGTGGGAACAGGCCTTGCCATGCTGGGAAAGCGGGTAGTGCTGATTGATACAGATATCGGCCTGCGCAACCTGGACGTGGTCATGGGACTGGAAAACCGCATTGTCTACAATCTTGTAGACGTGGTGGAAGGCAACTGCCGTATGAAGCAGGCCCTGATAAGAGACAAAAGATACCCGAACCTATACCTTCTGCCTTCGGCCCAGACACGGGACAAGACATCCGTGAATCCGGAGCAGATGATAAAGCTGGTTGATGACCTGAGGGAAGAATTTGACTACATACTGTTAGATTGTCCCGCAGGCATTGAACAGGGATTTTACAATGCCATAGCCGGTGCTGACAGGGCACTGGTAGTCACGACGCCGGAGGTTTCGGCTATCCGCGATGCAGACCGTATCATCGGGCTGCTGGAACATGCGGAGATAGACGAGATTGACTTGATTGTCAACCGGATCCGGGCCGACATGGTCCGCAGGGGAGACATGATGTCTTTAAGCGATGTGACGGACATTCTGGCAGTAAACATCATCGGAGCAGTGCCCGATGACGAGAACATCGTCATTTCCACCAACCAGGGAGAACCTCTGGTGGGACTGGGCTCTACGGCCGGACAGGCTTATCTTGATATCTGCCGCAGGATACTGGGAGAGAGCATACCTATGACAAATCCCGGTGAGACGGAAACCTTTTTTGCCAGGCTGCGCGGAATACTTAAGAGAGCATAGAAGGGATGGTGTCAAGGTGAGATGGTTCCAGGGGTTTCAAACCAGGCGTTCCGGAGAGACAGCTAAGATGCGGCTAAAGCTTTTGCTGGTATCCGATAAGGCAGGCTGCTCACCGGAGATGATACTGATGATAAAAGATGACGTGATACACGCCATTTCCAAATATATGGAGATAGAAAAGGACAAAGTCCAGATACAGATGGATACAGAGGGCAGTCCCCAAAAGGGCGGCTGCCGGACACTGCCTGTGCTTCATGCCAACATACCGATTCGTTCCATATCGAACAAGGGGCTATATTAAATATGTTTTTGGATTATGATTTCAGACATTTTAATTTTCGGCTGATATTTTATATGATTGTACTCAACGTCATCGGCGTGCTGGTTATCCGCAGCGCTACGAATATGAACGCGGATGCAGTCAACAAGCAGCTTTTAGGAGTGTTCATAGGACTGGCTGTGGCCATTGGTCTTTCCCTGGTGGATTACCACAAAATCCTGAACTTCAGTACCCTCATATACGGCCTGTGTATTGCAAGCCTTGTGGCCGTACTGATTTGGGGCAATGTGGTGAACAACGCCAGGCGCTGGATTGAGGTTCCGGCCATCGGCCAGCTTCAGCCATCAGAGTTTGTTAAGATAGGCCTTATCATAACCTTTTCCTGGTATTTCATGAAATACCAGGAAAAGATTAATCAGGTCAGCACTGTGGCCATAGCAGCCGTACTGTTTGCCATTCCGGCGGCATTGATCTTTGAACAGCCGAATCTGTCTACCTGTCTTGTAATTATGGTAATGGTACTGGGAATCGTATTTGCAAGCGGCATAAGCTATAAGTGGATTGCAGGAACCCTGGCTGTTACCATTCCCGTAATGGCCACCTTTGTCTACCTGCTGCTTCACGGTATGATTCCATTCATAAAGGATTATCAGGCAGGACGTATCCTGGCCTGGTTTTATCCGGACCAGTACGGAGAGGCCCGTTATCAGCAGAACAACTCCATCATTGCCATCGGTTCAGGCCAGCTAAAAGGCAAAGGGCTTTTCAACACCACCATAGCGTCTGTCAAGAATGGTAATTTCCTGTCAGAGGAGCAGACGGACTTCATCTTTGCCGTGATCGGCGAGGAGCTGGGCTTCATCGGCTGTGTGGTGGTCATCGCCTTATTTTTATTAATAATTTATGAATGTCTTATGATGGCTGCACGGGCCAGGGATTTATCCGGCCGCCTTATCTGTGTGGGCATGGCAACACTGATTGCGTTCCAGGCATTTGCCAACATCGCTGTTGCCACAGGCATCTTTCCCAATACAGGACTTCCCCTTCCGTTCATCAGTTTCGGAAGCAGTTCTTTAATCAGTATTTTTATGGGAATAGGGCTGGTGCTCAATGTGGGGCTTCAGAGAGAAACAAGACATATCTAATCCAAGGAGGGTTAATTTAATATGACAATTGGTTTGATTGCACATGACGCAAAAAAGAAACTGATGCAGAACTTCTGCATCGCATACAGGGGAATACTCAGCAAGAACACACTGTATGCAACAGGTACCACAGGCCGCCTGATAGAAGAGGTGGCTAACCTTAATATTCACAAATATCTGGCAGGGCATCTGGGCGGAATGCAGCAGATGGCTGCTCAGATTGAGCACAATGAGATGGATCTGGTCATCTTTTTACGTGACCCGCAGAATCCCAAATCACATGAGCCGGATGTAAACGATGTGGTCCGCCTGTGTGATATCTACAACATTCCCCTTGCCACCAATCTGGCATCTGCCGAACTGCTCATCAAGGCGCTTGACAGGGGCGATATGGAATGGCGAGAGGTAGTCAGGTAATGAAGGCAGTGCGGACGCGCAGCTTTCTGTGTGCGCTTCTTCTGGGGGCTGTCGCCCTTTCCACCACGGGCTGTCTTTCAGGCATTAAGGACCCCTACAGCCTGGAAGAGCGAATCCCGGTCATGGAGGACAGCCTGTCCCGGACCGTGCGCTATGCAGACGGTTTTGCTTCGGATTTATGTGTAGTGGAGGATGAAGGCAGCTTTGACGAAAATTATGTGACATCGGAGGCAGCTGCCCTTTTTGATGTCAGCGACAGGGAAACACTCTACAGCAAGGAAGCCTTTGAACGGCTGTATCCGGCCAGTATCACCAAGGTTATGACCGCCCTGGTAGCCATTAAAAACGGCGATTTAAACGCCCGGGTAGTTGTGACGGATGATGCTGTTATCACGGAATCCGGGGCAACCCTGTGCGGCATTGAACCGGGAGATACCCTGACATTGGAACAGCTTTTATACGGGCTTATGCTTCCTTCGGGCAATGACGCAGGCGCTGCAATCGCGGTGCACATTGCGGGCAGCATTGACAAGTTTGCGGATATGATGAACCAGGAGGCTGCCAGTCTGGGAGCCACCGGAACTCATTTTGTAAACCCTCACGGGCTTAACGATCCGGACCATTATACCACGGCCTATGACCTGTATCTCATTTTCAATGAGGCCCTCAAATATCCGGTATTCCGGCAGATTGTGGGTACCACATCCTATACGGCCAACTACCACGACAAGGACAGCCAGGCCGTCACCAAGACATGGAAAGGCGGAAACTGGTTCATGACAAGGGAGCGGGAGACGCCGGAAGGCCTGACCGTATTCGGGGGAAAGACAGGCACTACCAACGCAGCCGGCTATTGTCTCATCATGGCTACCAGGGACCAGAATGATAAGGAATATATATCTGTTGTACTGAAATCAGACAGCCGCCCCGGCCTATATGATAACATGACAAATATAATTTCTAAAATCGTCAAATAGTGATTGCGCTTTCTATGAATTTATACTATAATTAGAGTAATCTTAATTGATTTTTTATACAACATATATAACTCAAGGAGGAGATTGGTATGGTTCAGATTATTGCAGGAAAAAAAGGTAAAGGCAAGACCAAACATCTGTTAGATATGGCCAATGCAGCAATCAAGGGGGCCAACGGCACTGTCGTATATCTGGATAAAAGTGCCCAGCATATGTATGAGTTAAACAACAAAATTCGTCTCATTAATGTCAATGAATTCCCACTTACAAACAGCGATGGATTTTTAGGATTTATCTGTGGTATTATCTCTCAGGATCACGATTTGGAGACTATGTACCTGGATAGCTTTTTAAAGCTGTCATGCCTGGAGGGAGCAGACATTTCTGATACATATATGACATTGAAAAATATCGGTGAAAAATACCATATAACCTTTGTGTTAAGTATTTCCATGGACGCTGCGGAGCTTCCTGAGTGTGCTAAGGGCGATGTGATTATTTCATTGTAATGATACATTTTCTGTGATAAAATACAGACAGGACTTATAGGCTGCCAACCTGCTGGGATTAAAATGCCTGGTATGGAGGGCAGCTTTTTGTGAAGTGATGTGTATTTTGTAAAAGGAGGCCGGATTTATGGCCAAAAAGAAAAACAAAAAAGTCGTACGTTACCGCAGGCCTCTCAACATCAACGTGGGAATGATTATCTTCTTTATCATTTTTATTTACCTGGTATTCAGCGTTTATACGTATCTGAAACGGGAGAAGATTCAGTTCTATGAGGTAGTGGACGGCGGAATCGTCAATAACCGAATCTACAACGGGTTGATTCTCCGTGAGGAGCAGGTGCGGACAGCAGACCGCTCCGGCTATATCAATTATTATCTGCGTGAGGGAAAACGTGCTTCTGTGGGAAGCCGTATTTATTCTCTGGACGAGACTGGGAACCTGGAGGCGCTGTTAAAAGAGAATGCCGAGGAGGGCAGTTCTCTTTCCGATGACAGCCTGTCGGACCTTAAAAAGCAGCTTACATCCTTTGTCCTGTCCTTTCAGAACCAGGATTTCGGAACCATCTATGACGCCAGAATTTCCCTGGACGCCTCAGTGATGGAATATTCCAGCTTCAGCACCCTGGACCAGTTAGACAAGCTGGCGGAACAGTCCGGGGCTGTCTTTGAACAGGTCCGATCCGATGTATCGGGAGTGGTATCTTACGGAATTGACTCCTTTGAATCCATGACAACGTCAGACGTGGAGGCAGCTTCCTTTGACCGAAGCACCTACGTCAAGACAGTACATAAATCCGGGGATTTGATTGACAGCGGCTCTCCGGCCTATAAAATTGTTACTTCGGAAAAATGGTCCATTGTATTTCCGCTGAGCGAAGAGGACGCGGCCCTTTATAATGACAAGACTGTCCTTCGGGTCGTATTCCGCGACTATTCCCTCAGCACACCGGCCGCCTATTCCACCTTTACGGGCAAGGATGGAGCTGCCTACGGGAAACTGGATTTTTCAAAATATATGGAACAGTTTATCTCAGACCGATTCGTGGATTTTGAGATAAAAGTGGATAAGGCTGACGGCCTTAAAATTCCTGTCAGCGCAGTGACGGACAAGAATTTTTACCTCATACCGCTGGAGTACATGACCCAGGGCGGCGATTCCTCGGAGGACGGTTTTTATAAGGAAGTTTATACGGAAAACGGCACATCCATTGTATTCGTGCCCACTACGGTCTACTATTCGGACGAGGAATTCTATTACGTGGACATGGGAGAGGAAAACGGCTTCAAGGCAGGGGATTATGTGGTCAGGCCCGAATCCTCGGACCGTTACCAGATTGGGAGGACTGCTTCCCTGAAGGGTGTTTACAATATTAATAAAGGCTATACTATTTTCAAACAAATTGATATACTGGATTCCAACAGTGAATATTATACTGTGCGGAAGAACATGAAATACGGCTTGTCCGTGTACGACCACATCGTGCTGGATGCCTCCATGGTGGAGGAAGGACAGCTGCTGTACCAATAAGGGAGGAAAGCAATATGATAAAAAAACAGCTGGAAGAAGTAAGAAAGCATATTGAAGATGCCTGCCGCAGGGCGGGAAGAAATCCTGAGGAAGTGACTCTCATCGCTGTCAGCAAAACAAAACCCGTTCCCATGCTTATGGAGGCTTATGATGCCGGGGCCAGGGATTTCGGTGAGAACAAGGTACAGGAAATACTGAACAAAAAACCGGAGCTTCCGGAGGATATCCGATGGCATATGATTGGTCATCTGCAGCGCAACAAAGTTCACCAGGTCATTGACAAGGCCGTGCTGATTCACTCTGTGGATTCCCTGCGCCTGGCCCAGCAGATTGAGGACGACGCGGCAAAGCTCGGACTGGATGTGGACATTCTTTTGGAGGTCAATGTGGCCCGAGAGGAGAGTAAATACGGGTTCCTAATAGAGGAAGTGGAGGATGCCATCATGCAGATTAAGGATTTCCCCCATGTGCATATTAAGGGACTTATGACAATTGCGCCTTTTGTAGATAATCCAGAAGAAAATCGTGGAATTTTTAAAAAATTATTTGAATTTGCTGTTGACATAGGTGGCAAAAACATTGATAATGTTACTATGAGTGTGCTCTCAATGGGAATGACTGGGGATTACGAGGTTGCCATTGAAGAAGGAGCGACCATGGTCAGGGTCGGTACCGGTATTTTCGGTTCACGATAAGGTGTTTCCCCCAGTAAGCACTTCATATAGAGATTGGAGAGTGTAAGATGAGTCTGTTAGGTAAGTTAATGGATACCATGAGATTAAATCCTGATGAGGAAGAGGATGATTACTACCTGGACGATGACTTTGAAGAGGAGGCCCCGCGCAAGGGACTGTTCTCAAAGAAGAATACGGAATATGATGAAGAAGAGGAGCAGGACAAGCCCCGGTTTTTAGGAAGATCCAATCCCAAAGTAGTACCTATGAGACGCAGCATGGAAGTGACGATGATTAAACCCACATCCATGGAGGATTCCAGAGACATCTGTGATTACCTTCTGGCAGGCAAGGCGGTGGTACTGAATATGGAGGGTATACATACAGAAGTGGCTCAGAGAATCATAGATTTCACCTCAGGAGCTACCTATTCCATGAACGGCAATCTGCAGAAGATATCTAATTATATCTTCATCGCAACACCTGATTCAGTGGAACTGTCCGGGGATTTCCAGGACATCCTGGCCGCAGGCAGCGCCATGGGCATGGATGTCTCAGGACTCAATATCCATTTGTAGTTGACAAGGAAAAAGAAGCCCCTGTACAGGGGACAAGTATGCGGCAGACCTGGTGTGTCTGCCGATTTGTTGTATAAAATCAGGAGGACACTGGCATGGCTGACAGGATAAATGTATGCAGGGATGGGAAGGCTATCTACGATATCGTACTGACCCAATCCTTTGACGGTTTAAAGGAGGCAGTATCCTGCCTTCCTGTTAAGGAACACAAAATTTGCATTGTGACGGATTCCAATGTGGCGCCCCTGTATCTGGAGGAGGTGCGCGCTGTTCTGGCCGGATGCTGCAAGGCTGTTTCGGTTTTTACCTTCCCGGCCGGGGAGGAAAATAAACATCTGGATACGGTGCGAAACCTGTATGAGCACCTGATTCTGGAGCATTTTGACAGAAAGGATATGCTGGCTGCCCTGGGCGGCGGTGTGGTGGGCGATTTATGCGGTTTCGCAGCCGCCACTTATCTCAGGGGAGTTGACTTTATTCAGATTCCAACCACCCTGCTTTCACAGGTGGATTCCAGCATAGGCGGCAAGACCGGCGTGGATTTTGACGCCTATAAGAACATGGTGGGCGCATTTCATATGCCCAGGCTGGTTTATGCCAACCTGCGCACCCTTTTAACCCTTCCTGAGGAACAGTTCTCCTCAGGCATGGGCGAGGTGGTGAAACACGGCCTGATTAAGAACCGGGAGTATTATCAGTGGCTGAAGGACAATCATGAGGGCATTGCTGCCAGGAACCTGGATCTGTGCCAGGCCATGGTTTATGAGAGCTGTATGATTAAGAAGCGTGTGGTGGAAGAGGATCCCACGGAACAGGGAGAAAGAGCTCTTTTGAATTTCGGCCATACCCTGGGCCATGCGGTTGAGAAGCTGGAGAATTTCACCATGCACCACGGCCACTGCGTGGGGCTGGGCTGCATTGGGGCTGCCCGTATCTCCCAGCTCAGAGGCATGCTTACAGAGGAGGAGATGGCGGACATCAGAAATACCTTCCTTTCCTTTGGAATTCCTGACGCTGCGCCGGGTCTTGTGTGGGATCAGGTCCTTAAAACCACCCAGAGCGATAAAAAGGTTGACGCCGGCGTCATCCGTTTTGTGCTGCTTAAGGCCATTGGACAGGCGTATGTGGATACGACTGTTACGGCTGATGAGATGAGGGCTGGTTTTGATGTGATAGGAGGACAGGCATAATGACAAAACAAAAGCAATCCCTGATTGCCAGCTTCCTCATTGGTTTCGCCATCCTTGTGGGCCTGGACCAGTGGACCAAGGGACTGGTGGTACAATCCTTAAAAGGCCAGAAGCCCTTTGTCATCTGGAATGGGGTATTTGAATTCTATTATTCGGAAAACAGGGGCGCTGCCTTCGGAATGATGCAGGAAAAGCAGCTTTTCTTCTTTCTCATTGCGGTCCTTGTGCTGGGAGCCGTGGCTTACCTCATATATAAGATGCCGTCAGACGGAAAATACCGTCCCCTGGCTGTCTGCCTGATGATGATAAGCGCAGGCGCTGTGGGCAATATGATTGATCGGGTCAGTCAGGGATATGTGGTGGATTTCCTGTATTTTAAACTGATTAATTTTCCTATTTTTAATGTGGCCGACTGCTATGTAACCATCGGCGCTGCCTGCCTTGTGTTTTTAATCATGTTTTATTATAAGGACGAGGACATGGCATGTTTCTCATTGAAAAAACAGTAGCATCATACATCAGACAGGAGGAGACACCCCTTTGAAACAGGAATTTTATCCAACGGATATGGAGGACCATGTGCGTATTGATAAATACCTTGCTGAAGCCTGCCCTGATTTAAGCCGCTCCTACATCCAGAAGCTCCTTAAATCAGGGCAGGTCCTGGTTAACGGCCAGGGCGTAAAGGTAAGCTATATCGTGGAGGAAGACGACAGGATTGAGCTGGAAGTGCCGGAGGCCGTGGAGCCGGAAATCGACGCAGAGCCCATGGACCTGGATATTCTCTATGAGGACCAGGACCTCATCCTCATCAACAAGCCTAAAGGAATGGTGGTCCATCCGGCTGCCGGACATTACAGCCATACCCTTGTAAACGGCCTCATGTACCATTGCAAGGACCAGCTGTCCGGCATTAACGGCGTCATGCGGCCGGGCATCGTGCACCGGATCGACATGGATACCACCGGGGTCATCATAGCGTGTAAAAATGATATGGCCCACAGCTCCATCGCTGCCCAGCTCAAGGAACACTCCATCACCCGCAGGTACCAGGCTATTGTCCATGGCGTCATTGCAGAGGATGAGGGGACAGTGGACGCGCCCATTGGCCGCCATCCAGTGGAGCGCAAGAAAATGAGCATCAATTACCAGAACGGCAAGAATGCAGTAACCCATTACAGGGTTCTGAACCGTTTCAGGCAGTACACCCATGTGGAGTGCAGGCTGGAGACAGGCCGCACCCATCAGATTCGCGTCCACATGGCCAGTATCCGCCATCCTCTTTTGGGGGATGCTGTGTACGGGCCTGCCAGGTGTCCTATAAGCGGTCTCTGCGGACAGACACTTCATGCCGGCATCCTGGGGTTCATTCACCCCAGGACCGGAGAATATATGGAATTTTCAGCGCCCCTGCCGGATTACTTTGAGAAACTCCTTCGCACCTTAAGCTGAAACCAGGATGAAAAAGCGCAGTAAAAACATACTTTAATAGACAAGTTGTCACTTTTGTCGCAAAGCTTAATACTATTTTTTACTTTTTTGTACATTTCTATATACTTTTCTGAATTTTTGAGTTATAATACTTAATAGATAAAATATGACTTATGACCTACAGGACAGACAGTGCAGAAAGGGGAATGTAGAATGACAAATAATCTAATTATCACCATTGGCAGGCAGTGTGGCAGCGGCGGCAAGATGATCGGCGAATTACTGGCAGAAAAGATGGGTGTTAAGTGCTACGACAAGGAATTGTTATCCATGGCTGCAAAACACAGCGGACTTTGCGAGGAGCTGTTTGAGAAACACGATGAACGGCCCACCAGCAGTTTCCTCTACTCACTGGTTATGGATTCCTATTCCATGGGCTATACGGCATCGGGATATTCCGATATGCCTATTAACCATAAGATATTCCTTGCTCAGTTTGACACCATCAAAAAGCTGGCGGAAGAGGCCTCCTGCGTCATGGTTGGACGGTGTGCGGATTACGCCCTGGAGGACTACCCCAATGTGGTCAGCGTATTCATCACAGCCAACGACGATGACAAGATAAAACGCCTTCAGGACCTGTACAAGGTAGACGCGTCCAAGGCAAAGGACATCATGATTAAGACAGACAAACAGCGCGCCAGCTACTATAATTATTACTCCAACAAGAAATGGAGCGACCCGCGCAGCTATGATCTGTGTCTTAACAGCAGTGTCACAGGACCGGAGGGCGCAGTGGATGTCATCCTGAATTTTGCAAAAGTGAAGCAGACGTGGAGGAAACAGAAGTAGTTTCATCGAATTGCATGGAGATATGTCAACATAAGCATCTAAAACAGCAGATGCAGCAACGCCGGCAAAAGCCGGTATTGCTGCATCTGTTTTGATGTCAGTGTAAATCTTTACCCAAATCAATCATATCCTCAGCCATGGCCACCATTTCATCCCTGGTCACAATCTTATTGATGTCCATAAGAATGTAGCGTACGTCCCCGTCAATCCAGGCCAGGGAATTGGCTTCTGCCGTACTATAATACAAGTCTGTCTCCCCATATTTTATAACAGACGCATTGCTTGAAAGGGACTGGCCTGACGCTGGTTCTGCGGACAGGGAAACGGATTTGGAGGTATTATTGTCCTTTTTTATATATTTAAAGCTTATACCTTTTTGTTTGTTGACAGGAGCGCCATTTGAATCAAGATCAAATGATTCCGTAATATTTCCACTGCCAAACAGATAACCGCCAGCCAGGCTTGCAGGCGCCTTTGGCCTGAATCCCACATCCTTTTGCAGGGTATCCCCGTCAGGAAGCGTGGAATATTGATTTTCTTCGGAACTTGAAACACTTACCTTCATTGACGGGGACGCAAAGCAGGGCACGGTGTTTGCCAGACAAATCCCTGTGATCAGCAGTAAAGCAATCTTTCTTTTCATGGCTCGTATCTCCTTTTATTTTTCAGATGCAGTATTCTTTGAATAATCGTTATGGTATATCATACCGTATAGTTCTCTAATCCACATCTAAAAATGCCGTATTCCGGAAATTCATGTCAGGAATCCATTCCAGAAAAAGATGAGCTGTGAGCTGTCACTCCACCGTAACAGATTTGGCCAGGTTGCGGGGCTGATCCACATCCAGATGTTTGCCGATGGAAGCATAATAGGCAATCAGCTGCAGGGCCACTGCAATGGGAAACACGGTGAAGCGGTCTTCCAGGTCCGGTATCCGAAGTTCTATATCAGCCACTCCATCCTCCACCACAGACTGTTTCTTGGCCAGAAGGATGACGTAAGCGCCTCTAGCCTTTACCTCCCGGATATTGGAAATGGTCTTGGCAAATACATGGTCCTGAGTTGCTATTGCTATGACAGGCACATTGTCATAAATCAGGGCAATGGTTCCGTGCTTCAGTTCACCGGCGGCATATGCCTCCGCGTGGATATAGGAGATTTCCTTAAGCTTAAGGGCCCCCTCCAGAGAAAAGGCGTAATCCAGACCTCTTCCAATAAAAAAGGTGTCTCTCTCACGAATCAGGTGGCGCACAAAGGACTGGATAAATTCAGACTGTCCAATAACGGTTTCCATAGCCGGTATGACATCCAGCAGATCCGTCATAAATTCCCGTGCCTCATCCTGGCCAAAGGCCCCGCGGACCAGGGCCATGCGGCAGCCAATCATGTAGAGGGCAGCCAGTTGCACGGAATAAGCCTTTGTACTGGCAACAGCAATCTCAGGGCCTGCATGTGTATATAATACGTAATCGCTTTCCCTGGCAATGGTGGAACCCTTTACATTGACAATGGAGAGGGTGACAGAGCCAAGACTTTTAGCCAGGTTCATGGCGGCCAGTGTGTCAATGGTCTCTCCTGACTGTGATATGACTATGACCAGGGTGCTGGAATCAATCAGCGGATCCTCGTACCGGAATTCAGATGCAATGGACACGGTGACGGGTATACGGAGCATGGGCTCCATCAGTGCTTTTGCCACCATTCCCGCATGCATGGCTGTACCGCAGGCAATAATCCGCACCTGGGAACACTCTGCGAATAAGGAGTCCGGAATACCGTCATCTCTAAAATCCGGCAGACGGTCCAACATCCTTGGAAGAATGGTATTTTTAAGGGCTTCCGGCTGTTCGTGGATTTCCTTGAGCATGAAGTGGGGGTATCCGTTCTTCATGGCCGCGTCCATGTTCCAGCTGACCTCCAGTGTTTCCGGCTCCACACGGTTAAAGTCCATATCATATACACGGACTTTGTATGGCGTCAGGCGCACAATACAGCCCTCCGGGACCACAAAATACTCCCTGGTATAAGAAATCAGGGCCGTAAGATCCGAGGCTACAAGCGCTCCTGAGTGGGTGTAGGAAGCAACAAGGGGGCTTACCTTCCTTACGGCATATATCTCACCGGGACGGTCCGCAAAAAGGATACAAAAACCATAGGAGCCTTCAAGCATACCTGTAAAGGCTGCGATAGCCTTCAGCGGATCCTGGCCGCATCCCCTGTAAGCAGAATCCAGAACAGCCGCAGCTACCTCGCTGTCGGTCTGGGAGGCAAGACGGCCTTCCAAGCCATATTCCTGCGTTAGCTGGCGGTAATTTTCGATGATTCCATTGTGAATCAGGGTTACCTGTCCGAAGCTGTGGGGATGGGCATTGGCGTCCGTTACACCTCCGTGAGTGGCCCAGCGGGTATGGCCGATTCCGCAGTGGGATATCTCGCAGGTTGATTTTACACATTCCCTAAGGGCGGCTACCTTGCCCACCTTTTTAATGCTCCTGACCTGGGAATCCTGGTTGAAGTAAGCAATACCGGCGCTGTCATATCCTCTGTATTCCAGTCCTGCGAGTCCCTTTAACAATACATCTTTGGCCTCCAAAGGGCCTGTATATCCAATTATTCCACACATAATTTGTTCTGCCTTTCTTTGTTAGTTACAGTTATTTTAACTGCAATTGTTGTTCCTGAAAAAGACAGCAAAAAACTAAGCTGTCTTATACAGGCAGTTTTCAGCATTCCATTTTTTATCCATTTTACTGATATCATACATCCGGTCACACTGGCTTTGTTTTGCAGTTACCCGCATATTTTCCAGTATGCAACACGCCCGGACAGCATGGGAGAGCACCCGCCGAATTTCTCGATTCTCTCTCCACCTCGTTAACCTTATAAACGGCAGCAGACGTTCCTGCTGTTCACGTACCCGCTAAAAGGTGCATGGCGCTTAGCTTTGCTATGTGTCTCTGTCCCTCCTGTGACAGATTGTGAATATTATAGCTCACTCTATTTTATGCGTCAACCATATTTTGGGTGAGCCGCCCTGCCGGTGCCCGGCATAATCCCTGTTTTATGCGCGATTTTAAAGATTCTTTAAGACTTTTGTTCTATTCATTCACCTGCCTGTGTGATATAATGAGGGGCGGTGCAATTATATGATTTATGAATCACAACAGGACGCACGACATGAAAAAAAGCGATTACATACAGGTGATAAAAAAATACAAACGAGAGATTCTGCAGTGTTCGGCCCTGGCCGTGACTGTAGTGTGCGCCTGCGCAATGTCCTATATGGCGGGGCGTTACAGCGGGAGACTGAATGCTCCCGCTGCCGGCAGCTCTGAGGGAGGGGCCGTAGAAACCACCTCACAATACATAGATCTGGCTCCGGGTTCGCCTTCCTTTCTCTTTCCGCCAGGTGCGGCCTGCCGGGATGCAACTCCCTCCAATGCGGACATGATGGATTCCCAGGTACTTAATCTGGCCTATCTCTATGAGGATGGGGCAGATTCCACGGATCCGGCTGACAGCTATGCGGGCCGGCTCTATGATCTGCTGGCTTTAAAGGACGCTTCGTGGATATCGGGTCTATATGACCTGTACAATTATACGCCCCAGCAGCTTGCAGCCCTGCTGGGACTTCCGGAGACAGCCGTCACTTCACCGTCCGGCATCATACCGGAGTTCCGGAACATATCCGTGCACTTTGTAAACAGCGAACAACAGGAAACCGGAAGCACTTCCAATGCAAGGGAAATTATTTCTATTATCAATACCCTGCATTACTTCGGCATACTTAAAGATATGAAAACAATGGAGGACTGTGCGGACAAGCTGTGGAACGCTTCACACAAGTACTCTGTGCGCATAGGCGGAATTTATTATTGTGACGGCAGCTGCCTGGACGAAGTAGCAGACGGGCGAAGGGACGCGGAGGAATCCGGGACGGAAGCAGCTGGGGCACAAACAGCTGGTGTTGAACCAGCTGACGCAGTAATAGCTGGGTCGGAAGCAGCTGGAGCTGAAGCAGTTGGGGCAGCAGTAGCTGGGTCGGAAGCAGCTGGAGGTGAAACAGCTGGCGCAGTAGTAGCTGGGTCGCAAACAGCTGGTGCTGAAGCAGTTGAAGCAGCAGTAGCTGGGTCGGAAACAACTGGTGCTGAAGCAGTTGAAGCAGTAGCTGGCGCAGAAACCGTTGGAACAGCAGCAACTGGAACTGATGCAGTTGAGTCAGGAGCAGCTGTGGGAGAACCAGTTGGCTCAATGGCAGCCAGTGCAGAAGCAGAAGCTGAGACAGCAGCCGTGGCCAGTTTTTCTGATGCGTCATCCGTCGGATCCGGGGATTCTGATACAGGTCCGGCAGACGGCTCCCGGACCTGTCCGGGCCATGTGGACTGTACGGTACTGGCCGTGGTCAAAGGCACTGCCGAGGCAGACAGTCTATTCCAGGCAGCAGATACACTGGAAGCTGTCAAGGCTTCCGGCTGGACAGGCTGGAATGCGGATACCAGAAACATGGCAGGCGCGCTGCTGGCCCAGGATTGGTCCCAGGAATATGGTCTTTATACAGTTGACTATCCGGTAAAAGGACTTTTGAATTCCCAGGAGATTGAATTATACATGAGTCTGGTTCCGGAAGACGCCAGCCGGCAGCGTAAAGATTTCGTGCGGTATGCCCTTACATCGGTAGGTAAGATTCCTTACTACTGGGGAGGCAAACCATCAGCACCTGGTTATACCGGAAATGGCTTCGGCTCACTGACTGTTCCGGATGAGGACGGCAGGCTTTTAAAGGGACTGGATTGTTCCGGCTGGATAAACTGGGTATACTGGTCGGTCACCGGAAAAGGGCTGGGGGCCCAGAGTACCGGTACACTTTTGGGCTGCGGTTCACCGGTAGCCAGGGATGAACTGCTGCCGGGAGACATCTGTATCCGGTTTAATCCCATGGCCCATGTGGTAATATTCCTGGGCTGGACAGCAGAGGGGAATATGCTCTGTATCCAGGAGACCACAGGCAATTCCAATAATGTGGAAGTGGGAACCGTTACAAGTAACTGGGAGAGTTACCGGCGTATTCTGGAATGATTTCCGCATAAGAACCAAATAGATAAAGAGGAGTATAATCATGAATAACAGAGAAAATGATGATGAGCTGGAACGCATGAGGGCACGTGCCAGAAGAGGCAGCGGCAGGCAGGAAGGCGGCAGACAGAGCAGCAGGGCATATCCGAGGCCTGTACAGCCAGCCGGTGAGCGCAGAAGTGCCAGACAATCCTATGACGGCCGCGAGGAGTATGACGAGGAGTACTATTACGGTGAGGAATACGACGCAGAAGAGGACAGGCAGATTGATTTTCCCATGGAGGACTATCTGGACGACGAACCTCCCATGCCCGCCCGCCGGCTTAGATCCTCTTATGGTTCGTCTGGTTCTGCCGAAGGACGGCGTCAGGCGCAGTCCGCGGGAAACAGAAATGCCCAGGGCAGGAAATCCCGTCAGCCGGGAAGTGCCTCCTCTAATCAGGACCGGGCCAGAACAGCACCGTCCGTTTCAAGAAATCAGGGGCGCACCGCAAAAAGGCAGCAGGATACTATGGAAAGGGGCAGGACATCTGCCGGACGGCAGCAGGGACAAATGGCAAAACGACGTAAAAAAGGCAGATGGAAGGGGATTCTTTTGCTCCTTCTGGTTGCATTCATAGGGTATGGAGCCTGGCTGTTCCTTCACAAACCTACAGGCTACTGGAATATAGCTGTTTTTGGAGTGGACAGCAGAGATGGCAATACAAAAAACGCACTGGCAGATGTTCAGATGATATGCAGCATTGACAGAGCTACAGGGGAAATCCGCCTTGTCAGCGTTTACAGGGATACATACCTGAAAATCAATTCAGAGGGAACCTATCATAAAATTAATGAAGCATACTTTAAGGGTGGACATAAGCAGGCAGTGTCAGCCCTGGAGGAAAACCTGGATATCAAGATTGATGACTATGCCACCTTTAACTGGAAGTCAGTGGCTGAGGCCATCAACATTCTGGGCGGCATAGACCTGGAAATCACGCCTGCGGAATTTAAGTATATCAACGGCTTCATTACAGAAACCGTCAATTCAACAGGTATTGGTTCCTATCAGCTGGAGCAGGCCGGGATGAACCATTTAGACGGCGTCCAGGCTGTGGCCTACAGCCGTCTGCGTCTCATGGATACGGATTTCCAGAGAACGGAGCGCCAGAGAAAGGTGGTAGAGCTTGCCCTGGCAAAAGCAAAGCAGGCTGACCTCTCAACTCTGACCTCGCTGGCAGGCTACATGGTGCAGGAAATTTCCACCAGCGTAGGAGTAGACGATGTACTGCCTCTGGCAAAGGATATCGGTAAGTATCACATCGGAGAGACTGCCGGTTTCCCATTCTCAAGGCAGACCATGAAAATCGGAAAGATGGACTGCGTGGTGCCCACCACCCTGGAAAGCAATGTAGTCCTTCTTCATCAGTTCCTGTACGGCCAGGAGACGTCCTACAGTCCATCCTCCGCTGTCCGTAAAATCAGCGCCCATATCTCGGAAGAAACAGGGCTTTATGAGGAGGGCAAGGCAGCTCCTTCCGGAGGCGGCTCCTCAGGAGGAAGTTCATCAGGAGATAAGGCGCCTGCCCAGAATGTACCGGCAGAGACACCTCCGCCCGAAACAACAGCGCCTGTGGAGACAACGCAGCTGGAGATGGGACATGGAAACCAGACGATACAGATTCACACGTCCGGTCTCGTTTTTTGCCAGAATCACCGCATGATGAGATGGGAGCTTTCTGATGGCATCGGGATTCATGGAGCCAAACTGGTTAAGCTCCTTTAATGTATCGATCTCCCGTTCTTTCAGCATCTCCACAAAACGGACGAAGATCTCTGCCGTCACCCCGGCGTCATCCACCGCCCGATGGTGGTTTTCCAAAGAGATATTCAGTGCCTTTGCCACTACATTTAATTTATATTTAGAAAGGGTTGGCAACAAAACCCTGGCAAGCGCTACCGTATCCAGGGAGATGAACTCCCGCTCAATCTCCTGGTATCTGCAGTTCTGCTCAATGAAACTGACATCAAATCCGGCATTATGGGCTACCAGGACAGCATCCCCTATAAAGTCCAGAAACTTCGGCAGCACAACATCGATCGTCTCCGCATCCACCACCATATCATCGGTGATACTCGTAAGCTGTGTAATCTTAAACGGAATCGGAATCTTAGGATTGACAAAGGTACTGAACCGCTCCGTGATAACGCCTCTCTCCACCTTGACCGCCCCGATCTCAATGATCTTGTCCTGGATCGGGCTGAACCCTGTCGTCTCCAGATCAAAGACCACATAGGTGCCATCAAGGGACTGACTCCCGGCACCCGGAGCGATCTCTGTCAAATCATCCACCAGGTATGCCTCCACCCCGTAGATAATCTTAAACGGATCTTCTTTATCAAGAGACTGGATGAAATGATTGGCGTCCGGGAACGCCTGCACTACTCCATGATCTGTAATAGCAATAGCCTTATGCCCCCAGTCGTGCGCCCTCTTAACAATGTCATTCACCTCTGACACTCCGTCCATGTCGCTCATCTTCGTATGGCAGTGAAGCTCCACCCTCTTTTCCGGATAAAGATCCTTTCTCGATACGGTAAAATCATGGATCTTTCGGATCCCTGTCACGGATCCAATCGTCAATTCACCATCAAATTTGTCGATAGTGGTGATTCCCTTGACCTTTAAAAAACTTCCTTTCTTGATATCGCCAAGAAGATCCGGAAGCTGATCGTTTCTGGCAAACATCTTCACTGTAATCGTATCGGTAAAATCAGTAACGGCAAACATGAGGATCGTCTTTTCATTCCGGATCTCCCTCGTATCGAAGCTGATAACCTTTCCGCGGATCGTGATCTCACCCATCTCGCCCACCACCTGGGAAAGCTCTATCGGTGTATCGTCAAAGTCCCTCCCGTAAATCATATTCGGATCGTCGGACTTTCTGAAATCCCGTCTCATAATCGGCTTTTTCATCTCTTTTCCAAACCGCTTCTCTTTCGGCATCTTCGGAACAGGCGGAGACTTCTCCTTTCCAGAATCATTTCCACCATTCTCTGATTCCCCGGCTTTCTTCTGTTTCTCTTTTCTGAGCGCTTCATTCCGCTCAATGATCTCATCCACTTCTGCCTGAAGCAAAAGATCGTTAAATTCCAGCGCGCTCTTCTTTTTCGGCGGCAGATAGCCTACCTTTACCGAAAGCGGCACATGAAATCGATTGTTAAACACTTCCAGCAGCAAATTGACGATGGAATCCTTTTTCCCTTCGGCTACGATAGAATTCTGAAGCTTTAAATTGAGCACACCGTCCTCAAACTCGCAG
>OGZX01001530.1_pt1 | contig 22566 bp, 15 predicted proteins | sample 1576881 | NCBI WGS metagenome assembly OGZX01 (sample SAMEA3541542, study PRJEB24748) | human gut metagenome | biome: human gut; feature: human-associated habitat; material: faeces | place: China | collected 2012
ACGGAACAATCCGTAGGCATCAAAGTCGGGGGCTTTTGACCCCGACATCATATAAAAGAGAATTGCATAAAGCAATCCACAACTGAGATTATTTTAGCAAAGAAGGTGATGCCTGCCAAGAGGAAATGAAATTTATAAACATTTTTTTGAAAAACGCCCCCGTGCAATCATACGATGTGGATAACTTTCTGAATTTTCAAAAAAGTGTTCAAAAAATATTTTTCCAAAATGGCAGGCACTAAAGTAAATTTACCTTTCGATGCTGGTTCATTATTGAAAGCCCTTCACTTCATGCCAGCTCTCCGCAGGCTCCGTACTTTCTTCCACCTGTACATTCTCATATACTACACTTCTTAACTTGTCTTCCGAAAAGTTATCCACTCTTGCCCTGATCCGCAGATCCTGCAGGGTAAAATCGGAAAGCAGATACTGGCTCTCATCCGGCATCACATCAAAAAAGGTATCACAGATGCAGTCACAGTCCTTCATCGTGATATGCTCCGCATAAGACAGCGGTTGGTCCTTCCGATCCTTCAGATCATAATACTGGGTCCAGGGATAAATCTTGAGGAACTCCTTTACCCGGCCTTCGATCTGCTCCACCGTGATATATTCATAGTGCTGCGGGGTGTCCGGCCGCATTTTCAGCCACAACAGTCTCGCTGCCCCCTTGATCTGAATCCTGCGCATGATGATATTGCGGTTATGTACTGATTCCGAACCGCAGGTGAGACACCCATGGCAGAAGCCATAGACACAATCCTCCACCAGAATCCGCTCATTGGAGCCGTTCTCCGGCTGGCTGTCCGCCCAGGGGCCCTTACCGCCCTTCAGCACCACAGAGTCGTCATTGACTTCCATATAACAGCCTTTCACCAACACATCCGTACACACATCGATATCAATGGCATCCGTACTGGGTGCCGCAACAGGACCTGCCGGGGAATAAATATGGCAGTTCAAGTATTTTACATGGTCACATTTATAAATATGTGTGGTCCAGAAATGGGAATTCTGTAAATTCAGACCGGCGATCCGCACATTTCTGCAGTTGGACAGATAGACCAGCCGGGGTCTCTGACCATCCTTGTTGGTGCCGTTACTCCATTTCCAGCGCAGCCAGCAGGCTTTCCAGGTCTTAAGTCCGTTACCGTCAATAGTGCCCGGTCCGCACATGGTAAATCCATTCAGACCGTCCGCATTGATCAGTGCCGTAAAATAAAGGCAGGTCTCTCCCTCGATCCGGGTCTCGGCCAGATCATAATCCGAGATATCATCGCTGCCCTTTAACGTCGCACCGGCGGAAACATAGAGATTCACTCCCTGTTTGAAATAAAGTGCTCCCGTCAGATAGGTTCCCGGCGGCACCACCAGGACACCACCGCCCTCTTCTGCCGCCAGGTCGATCACCTTCTGGATCTCTTTGGTATAAACTTTTCCGTCGTCCCAGATCCCGTACTCTGTGAGGACATAGGGTCTGCCCAGTTCCTCAAGCTCCGGCATCCCTATATCATAAAACCAGTCATCTATGGGAGTTCCGTCCGGGAAATATTCCGTAGGTCTTTCTTTTTCGTTATGCATTCTCTGCCTCCTTTGCGTTCTGCTCCCTCAGAAAACGAACACAGGATTTCCGCCCTGATCGTTATCGTTGGTTATCTGATTTCTACAAAGGTAGTGTCGTAAGGTGCAATGGTTACCGTACATGCGCCCGCTTCCGTGGGGATGGTGGTGGTCTGCTCGGTGTCACTGTTGTTGATGACTACCAGTTTTTTACTCTCCGGGTAATAAGCACATTCCGTATACAGGTTATCCGTCATATAGCTGCCGGAGGTGCCTTCTCCACCGGCATAACGGATCAGCTGGTACAGCATTCTGGTATTCCACAGGTTCACCTGGAAGGAAGACAGATAGATTCCCAGTCCCTTGCCGAAATGATTCAGTGTGATCAGTGGCTTCCCGCCGTCTGCCAGAAGTACCTGTGCTTTTCCATCCGTCAGATACCGGTTCTCCTTCGCTTCCACATCTGCGCCCTCTGGGATCAGATGCTCAGGATCCGCTGTCTCAAAGGTCCATCTGCCGTGACAGACTCTTGCGCCGGTGTCCTCGTCAATTCCCAGCACATGTGCCATACGGAAATACGTATCATATCCTTCCACAGCGGAAGGCTCGTTCACACCGATAAAGCAGCCTCCCTCGTGTACCCACTTTGTAAGTGCAGTAACAAGCTCCTCATCCTTCCAGGCATCCCCGCCGCTCCAGGCGCTTCCGGCTCTACCTGCATTGATTACGACATCTACGTCCTTCAGTATACCATTTTTTACATCCTCAAAGGAAATAAATTTCACATCCACAGGAAGTCCGGACAAAGCTTCGTTGATGTGGATCAGGTCATGCATATAAGTCTCATGAAAGTGTCCGGACAAGGTCCAGGAACGTAAGCTTCCCCAATAATGCAGCACTGCCACACGGGTCTTGATGCGGTAAGGTTCTCCCGCATCGTGGAAGCTGCGGATCAGACGGAACTCATCTGCCACTTTTTCAATATAATCACAGAAATCCGGGAAACCCTCCACCAGATGAAGGTATCCGCCGAGACCGATCCGGTCGATCTTCGCACGCAGCAGGGCACGTCTTACGCTGTTCCAGTATTTTTTCGCATCCAGTGTGGGATTGCCGCCCTCCATGAAAGTCGGAGCACCGCCCAGCCCCACCGGGAACAGATAGGGGTGCAGACGCAGTTCATGTGTAGGCACATCCACGCCCGCACACAGTCTGGCTTCATAACCGGAGAATACACATTTGATCAGTCCGTCAAAACCAAACTCCTGAAATCTGCCATTATAAGGCTCCACGCCTACCCAGCTGTCGTCATAGAAGACATAAGCCTTTTTGCCGTAGGAATGCACCATATCGATCAGCTTCCTGCCAAAGGAAATAACGAAATCATTGATAAATGCCATCCAATCCGCCTTTTTCGCATTGCCAGGCATATGAGTCACATGCAGCTGTCCCTTATTGATAAAATCTTCCGCTGTCATGCGATATCCGTATTGTTTCTCGAACTCCTGTAAAGCAGGAACGCTCACAGTGAAATCATAGGAACCCCAGTCAGAGAACAGATTCCGGTTCCTCTCACTGCTGCCCCAGATCCATACGAAATTGTAGAACATGGAGGTAAAGCGCACCACCGTGGTATCCGGATGGGTCTCACACCAGTGCTTCATCCAGCCCAGCAGATACTCCTGAGTCTCAGGATATCTGGGATCGATCTGCATCAGATGCTCCTTGTCCCAGTGGTTCGTAGTATGATTGTACATAGAGATTTCTTCCCAGATACGATAGGCTAAGAAGCTTACTGTATACTTATGAAAAGGGATGATGCCGCTTAGGGACACGCTTCCCTTCTCTTTGTCATAGCTCCAGTCCGCATTGTCGATCTTCACATTGGTAGTTCTGTCATAAATCTCCCAATATTCCAGACTCTCTGCGCTATCATTGATCCGGAACTGCTCCGCAAAAAAGCTGTCCATCAGTCCGATGGTCAGGGTGTCACTCTCTGCTACCTGGGGCGGTGTGCACAGGAAGGTCTGCTGTAATTTGTCCTGATTCTCCTTTGCCCAGGCATTGTGATCTCTGATAATACAAATGGTAGAATAGATTCCGTAACCGGCATGGGTGATTTCGTCGGAAAGCACGGTCCCATCACTGTCACGGATCACATCTGCTCCCCATTTTTCCGCCATTTTCAGAGTCAGTTCTTCATATCCTGATTCTCCCGGTAAGGTAAAACCACCTTTTCCCATTCTGAGTTCCTCCTCATATTCCTGCTTATTTTTCATTCCTGTCATTTCTTCACTTCTATTTTCCAGTACAATATCTGTCCTGTTACAGCAATTCCTCTTTCAGACACAGTCTGACCACACGTTCCAGCTGCTCTGCCTCAGACAACAGCACCTGATCTCCTGCAGGATCCGGAATGTCCTTGTAGATCTCCGGTTTCTTAGGAACATTGATTTGTCCCACAGGCTCCCATGCGCCGAAACCATCCGTCACGCACTCTGCCAGATAAGCGTAGGCTCTTTCAGAATGACCTTTGCATTTCTCCCGGATCTCCTGTGCCACATATCCTGCCATCTTATAAGCACCGAAGTCATTGGTATGGGTATAGTCCCCGGGGAAAAAGATGGGTTTGGCATCCTGTAAGCCCTTTTCCAACACATATTTCTTGCTGTGGGCATGAAGATCCAGCACCGGAATTCCGTACTGTGCTCCCAGTTCCAGACATACATCCGCGAATTCCTCCAGCAGATCCAGATAAGTCTGATCCCGCAGTCTCCAGGTATTTCTTGCAATGGGTGTCACCAATACCGGATAGACCCCCTTTGCCTGATTTTCTTTGATATAGCGTTGCAGATTCGCCCGGTATCCGCCCTTTGCCTGCAGCCCGGGAAGCTTCTGATCATTATGCCCGAACTGGAAAAACACATAATCTCCCGGCTTGCTGTACTGAGAGATCACCGCATAATGCCCTTCCTTGCGGAAGCTATCGGTAGTCAGTCCGGAGTGGGAATGATTCGACACTGCCACACGTGTGTCAAAATATGCCGGAAGCATCTGTCCCCAGCCACAGTAACAGGTGCCTGGATAATAGGGATAATCTCCGGGCTGATCTGTCACTGTGGAATCTCCCGCCAGATAAACCGTAGGACCGTTCACCTCTTCTACCGTAAGAGCACTGATCCTTGGTCTGTCCGCCAGTACTGCAATATCCACAGTCTTATCCGCAAAAATCCGGGAATAACCCACAGGTACAATATCGCAGACATTTGTAATCATTGTATAAGTGAACTCTCCGGCTCCCACTGTGCCATGAAAAGCCAGCCGTCTTCTTCCGGTGAAGATCAGTATCTCTCCCATTTCCTCTTCTGATCGGATGGTCAGGGTGATCCTGTAGTTCCCCTGTCTGGGTACATCTACCTTGAAGATCAGCGGAATCCTCCTGGGTGAGCCAGACATCGGTTCTCCCGACTGCCTCTCCAACGCTGCCACTTCTTCCGCAGAATCCAGATAGCAGCCGTTCTCATCTTCCTTCAGGAAGGACAGCTGTTCGTTTTGATACCAGTACATCGTATCAAAAGAGGAATTCAGTTCCCGGATCTGCAGCAACTTCTGCTCTCTTCTGTTTTTTTCTGTTACAAAACCGTAACCTTTGCCCGGCTGATAGAGGTCTTCGCTGCCCACATCGATCAGATTGGCTGTTCCTCCATCCTTTCCGAACAGGAAATTCCTGCGAAACATCTATAACGCACCATCCTTCTCAATATCATCGGAAATTAACAAGGTTGCAAAGAAGGAAAGTGCCAGTCCCTGTCCCCATCCCTGAATATACGCCTTGGGAATGCCTCTGTATCCTTCCTTGTCTCTCATGACGGCAGTTCCGCCGGAGACATTCATCACCTTACCATCCTCGCTGACATTGGCAAGCAGGCCCTTGATGGCCTTGTTGATATATTTGCTGTGTAAAGGATTGCCTCTGGTCAGCATTGCTGCGGCAATTCCTGCAGATGCGGAAATCTCTTCATAAGATTCCGGATCATCCACTACGGTTCTCCACAATCCATTCTCCGTCTGGTATACCTTCAGGGCTGCCAACTGCTCATTTAAGGAGCCGGCCACATCGATATACTTCGGATACAGATAGCACTGAGGCAGAATACCGCCTACCTGCGACATGGTAAATGCTGCCCAGGCATTGGCTCTTCCCCAATAGATGCCGGACATATGATCTCCGGCAATATTGTCATAGCCGTGATACCAGAGTCCACTGCTTGGATTCTGTAAATATTTGATATGCCAGTAGTACTGGTTCAAGGCATCATCGATCAGTTCTTCATCGTGTTCCATCACGCCCACACGCAGCATCAGGAACGCTGCCATGAACAAAGTGTCACACCAGCACTGCTCCGGGAAATCGTTGTTGGCAGATACGGTGTGCTGCAATACATGATCTCCGAAACGCAGGGCATCTTTTCTTAAATAAGCGATCTTGCTCATAAGAATGTCATGATACTGCTGCTCTCCGGTGGCCTGGTATAAGGTGATCAGGCAATGTCCCATGGCACAGGCGTTTACTGTCCATACCTTGGGCAGTCCCAGATCGATCAGTTCGTCGATACGATCCTTTAACAGATCCAGATATTCCTTCTTGCCTGTCTTCTCATAGGCATCGCTGATTCCGTAATATGCCACACCACAGGGCCAGTCCCAGGTGAGATCCATATTCATAGTCTTTTTGACGATCTTGTCAATGACTCCCTCTATTTCTTTCTTATCATATTCCAGTTTTAACATAGCTCCTCCATTTCTGCCTTTTGGCTCTTTATATTCTTTTCCCACAGTTGTTTTTATTGTAAAACAGTCGGTCGGAAAAGGACATAAAGTAACTTCGCCCTATAAATATTATCAAATGTTCTTACGAATGCAAGCATTCGACGCCCATTGAATAATATTTACATGGCTCTGAATAGTTGCATTTTTAATATAGCCCCCAAGCCATTCATGCCTGGGGGCTGTATGTACTTCCTGTAATAAAACTTTTTACTTACTGAAGTCTGGTGGTGTTACCTGCATCCAGAGCAGCCTGTCTCTCATCGATAACTTCCTGATAACCTGCATCCAGGTACTTCTGGCTCAGTTCTTCATACAGAGAATCGAACTGGTCCTTAGGGCACATGGTCAGCTTGTCACGGTACTCAGTATACAGATCATACAGCGTCTGGTTGTACTCGGTAACAGCATCGATAGCGGTTGCAAACAGACAGTCGGAGTTAGCCTTGCCTGCTTCATAGATAGCAACCTGTCCGTTGTAGTTAGCCAGGATCTGATCATAGAAGTCCTGAGGAATACCCTGAGGGGTAACTGCCTGGATATCTTTCTCGATAGATCCGAGGGTCTTAACTGCGGTTACTGCACACCAGTAGTCTACGTTGTTGTTGTGTCCCTGCTGCTCAGCCAGACCGGTCTGATCTGCTACTGCTACGGGATCGCCGTTATCATCATAATTGAAGTTCACGCCTTCGATACCCCACTGCATAGTGAACAGATTCTCGGGCTGGTTCAGCCACTCAAGGTACATCATAGCTGCCTTTACTTCATCCTCGGTAGCATCGTTAGCGAAGCCAATCATCATACCGAAGTTGGTTCCGGGTCTGTAAGAAGCGGAAGATCCCCAGGTCTCATCCTGTGTCCAGGTGGAAGGAGTCACTGCTACTGCCAGCTTGGCATCGGGGTTAGCATCATAGAAGGAGTTCAGTACGTTCATGCTGGAGGAGATATATCCGGTCCAGGTAAATGCTTCACCGTTGATGAAGTCTGCCTCTGCCTCGGAAGCATCTCTCAGATAGTACTCAGGATTGTAGTAACCATCGTTGTACAGCTCGTTCTCCCATTTTAAGAATCTCTTCTGAGCCTCGGTGGACAGAGCGGGGATCTGGTAGTCACCGGTGGTTGCCCATGTGGTCTCATCCTGAGGATAATCTCTGTAACCATAGTTCTGGTCAATACCTGCGCCGCTTACTTTCTTACCGCTTAAAGGATACTGATGGCCGTTCTCAACCAGTTTTGCATACAGCTCTAACAGCTTGGTGTTGTCGCCAACGGGATACTCAGAGAAGCCAGCTTCTTCCAGCCAGTCCTGACGATAGAAAGTGCACCAGGTATAAGTGGTGTTACCGTAAGGTCTGTAACCGAGTACCAGATAATCTTCATCATCCAGCTTGGTGTAAGCATCGTTGCCGTGCTCTACCATGGTCTCCCAGTAAGTAGGAGCGATCTGCTTGAACTCTTCTACATCGTAGGTCTGCAGATAGCCGTCTGCCTGCCAGCTTGCCAGCTTATCATAGTCATATTCCATACAGATGGTAGGAAGGCTCTGGCTTGCTGCCAGCATAGCGTAATCAGTCATAACGTCGCTACGGGTAATTCCTACATATTCTACCGTGATGTTGTACTTATCACCGAAGTTCTCCTGTACCCAGTTGGTCCAGTAGTTGTTCTCTACATCAGAGCATCCGTTTCCGGAAGAACCACGATCGTATACGGGGATCTGCAGAGTAACATTGTCTGCGAAAGCCTCCCATCCGTCAATACCTGCTACTGCTGTGGATGCTCCTGCATCTGTGCTTGCTGCAGAACTCTCTGCTACAGATTCCTTTGTTCCGGCATCTGCGGTTGTGTTGTCCGCACTGCTGCCGCATCCGGTCAGAGTGCTCATTGCCATAGCACCAACAAGTGCTGTTGCCATTACCTTGTGAAGAGTATTCTTCTTCATAAATCAATCCTCCTTAAAAATTATACATAGTTTTATGTGTACCCCCGGTTTTGGGGAAAACTAACTTGGTTGTTTTGTTCCTTTTAACTTTTAGCCCTTAACTGCTCCGATCATGGTACCCTGTACGAAGTACTTCTGCAGGAAAGGATAAATAATAATGATAGGAATTGTTACAAACATGATACTTGCTGCCTGTAATACTTCGGGAGTGGACTGGATCGCACTGCCGGTATCTGCCAGGGAGGAAGTCTGTGCTTCTGCTGCGGATGCTACCAACTGATATAACTTGTACTGGATCAGCTTCAGGTTAGCACTCTTGGTGTAGTACATGTTGTCTGCGTAAGAGTTCCAACGGCCTACGGCGTAGAACAGAGACAACGTTGCCAGGATCGGTTTGGACAGCGGTAATACGATCTTGCTCAGGATCTGGAAGTTACTTGCGCCATCCAGGAAAGCGGATTCCTCTAAGCTGTCGGGAATCGTACTCTGGAAGTAGTTCTTCATGATCAGCATGTTGTACGGGGAATAGATCAGAGGTAAGATCAACACCCACATGGTATCCAGCACATGCAGCTTCTGATATAACAGGTAGCTGGGAATGATGCCGGCACTGAAGTACATCGGTACCATCAGCAGGAAAGTCAGTAACTTTTTGCCCTTCAGTCTCTTCTTGGAAAGAGGATAAGCGGCACAAGTACATACCAGCATTCCCAGAGCGGTGAAGATCACGGTAACGATCACCGAGAAGATCATGGAGTAGGTCATGGAGTTATCTGCAAATACCTTCTTGTAAGCATCGAAGGTGATGTCTTTGGGCCAGAAGTAAACGCTCTTGGACATTACTGCGGTATTACCGGATATGGATTTTACTGCTACATGTAAGAACGGTAATACACAGCTGGCGCAGAGGATGACGATCACTGCCATCATGACGAAATCACTGATGCGGAATTTGTTGACCGCATGTGCTCCGCCTGCGGAGGTAGATTCTTCATTAATATTAACTTCTTTTTTCTTCATCTCTCTCACCTCCTACAGTAATCCGTCTTCGCCAAGCTTCTTTGCGAATTTATCAGATAACAGAACCAGGATCAATCCGATCAATGACTGGAACAGACCAACTGCGGTCGCCGCACTGAATTTTCCGGCTCCAATACCTTTGTTGTAAATGTAGACAGCCAGCTGATACTGGAAGTCCTTGACCTGTGAATTTTCTAATGCGGTCAGACGCTCTAAGTTACTTCCCATGACACGTCCGAGGTTCAGGATCAGCAGTGTTACTACTGTGCTCTTGATACCGGGAAGTGTGATATGCCACATTCTCTTCCAACGGTTCGCTCCATCGATCATGGCTGCTTCGTACAATTCTCCGTTGATACCGGTGATCGCTGCCAGGTAGAGGATCGTGCCCCATCCCATCGTCTGCCATACACCGATCAGCAGATATGTAATTGCCCAGTGCCATTTCTCATTCAGGAAAGGAATTCCTTCGGAGATCACTCCCAGGTTGGTCAGCAGAATGTTCACCAGACCGGAGTTCGGACGGAACATTGTCATGGCTACGCTTCCGATGATGGCCCAGGAAAGGAAGTGCGGCAGATACAGGATCGTCTGGGACACTTTCTTGAATCTCGGATATCTTAATTCATTCAGGATCAGTGCCAGAATGATCGGCATTGGGAAACCGATGATCAGATCCGCCAGGTTAAACACTATGGAGTTGCGAAGTGCTCTCATGAAATCGGCATCCTTGAATATCTTAACGAATGTCTTCATGCCCACCCATTCGCTGCCTGCATATCCCTTCGCCGGTTTATAATCCATAAAGGCCATCCGCAATCCCGGGTATGCTCCGTAACTGAATACAAATACCATAATCAGTGGAAGCAGTAACAGCAGATACAATTGCCAGTCTCTTTTAAAAGCTTGTTTCCACGTGGTTTTCGTTTTCACTCCCACCACATTGGCCGCATTCTTCTTCGCCATGTCGAACCTCCTCAAGTGTCAGCTATATTTTCTCGTCACTTTGTACACTTTTTGTAACTTTGTAAGTACATTATCATACATGTTGTCATATTTTTCTAATCAATCATTATAAAAAACTATGCAAAAACGATCATTATAGATCATGGTCGTTTTTCGTAAGTATTGAAGTTTCGTTGCATTTTCGTAAATTTTGCGTGAATTTTGGAGCGTTTTTGCTGTAGGATTCGCTGTTTCACGGTATTTTTAGCCTTTTTTAATCTCTTCCACGGAAACATTGCCAACCCTAAAAAAGTCATTTTCGCAACATAATGGTTGATTTTATCCATTTTAATTGTTATATATAATGTATAGACATTATTTCTACTGCAACATATCTTTCCGTTGCATCATCATACAGGATGCACAAAGCTATTCAGGAAACTCTGGAACAGGAGGCACACTATGGCAAAATCCAAACGAGCTGTCACAGAATACCGAAGTTATTATCTGCCAACACACTTCCCGGTACTGCTTCTGTCCGGTGATTATTGGAAGATTTCCGATATTCCCAGCGGAAGCCTTCATTTTCATAACTGTCTGGAGATTGGGATCTGTCATTCCGACAGCGGTACGCTGGAGATCAACGGAGAAAAACAGACTTTCCATGCCGGAGATGTCACCGTTCTTCCCCGCAATGTTCCACATACCACTTACAGTGCACCAGGCACGAAAAGCCACTGGTCTTATCTTTTCCTGGATCCGAAGGAATTGTTCCGCAATCTCCTCCCCGCCTCCTGGAAAAATTACGACCTGTCCACGGACGGTTTCCCAGCATTCCGTTATATTTTCAGCAAAGAGGCTTTTCCCCACATCAACTATCTGGTATCTCATATCATCCACGAGCTGGAAGAGCAGAATCCCTGCTATCAGATCAGTGCCAGAAGCCTGTTATGCTCCCTTTATATTGAATTGTACCGGATCGAAAGTCTCGGCGGTGTCAATCCCGACACGGCCAAACCGGACTCTCTTGAAATACTGGCCTTACAGGAACGTAAAAAAGAAGGCGAGATCGCCGAAAACTCTCTGGTGATCTCACCCGCTCTGGAATATATTGAGAAAAATTATATGCAACAGTTCTCGATCGAATATCTGGCCGATCTCTGCCACTGGAGCCCGACGCACTTCCGCCGGGTTTTCCATGATATTATGGGAACTTCACCGTTAGACTACGTCAACAACACCCGGATTTTAAAATCCTGTATCCTGTTACGCAGTACGGAACACTCTATTCTGGACATTTCCGAGATGGTGGGGTTCCATTCCGTGTCCAGTTTCAACCGCTACTTTATCAAACTTATGCAGATGTCTCCCAGAGAATACCGCAAGCAGATGCAGCAGAGCGAGAAAAAGGCTGAGAACCAGTCCATTCTGGAATTTGCCGGATGGATGCGGCCGGAATAGCCCCTCTGTGTTCCGGCCACTCCGGTCATCAGGCCAGCCTCTTGTGCTTCCATTTGCCGGAATAATACCGGATCACCGGAATCACACAGCCACAACTCCAGGACAGAGGAGTGGCGATCCAGATTCCCGTGACGCCCAGGGTTCCGGACAATAGATACGCGAACACGATCCTGCCGGACAGCTCCGTCAGTCCCGCTACCATACAGGTATTGACGTCTCCGGCTCCCCGGATCACATTCTGGTAGCTCTGCATCACCCCCGCGATCACATAAGCCACGCCGATAATGGCCAGATAGGTGCAGCCGATGCCGATGGCTTCTGCCGATTCGCCGGCATCCAGGAACAGGCTCATCAGCTGTACCCGGAAGATCAGCACCAGTGTCGCAATACAGACGCTGGCTCCCACCATGACCGCCAGCGTCTTATAGAGGGCTTCCCGGATCCGGTCATATTGATTCTTCGCAATATTCTGCCCGGTAAATACCGACAATGCCGTTCCGATGGAGACAATGACCTGGATCGCCACGCTGTCCACACGGTTCGCCGCCACATAGGCCGCCATGGTAGAGGATCCGAAGGAATTCACCAGTCTCTGGACGCTCATTCCGCCCAGTGCGATCATGCAGGACTGGAATGCCGCCGGGAATCCGGTCTTCACCACCAGCTGAATATAATGGACTTCCGGTTTCCATTTCATCAGAGATAATCCGATCTCTTCTCTCACTTGTCTTACTTTCACAAAACAGATCACCGCCGAAGTACACTGTGCCAGAATCGTCGCATAAGCTGCTCCCGCTACTCCCATCTTACACACAATGATGAAAAACAGGTCAAACACGATGTTCACTACCGAGGAAGCGATCACCGCCCGCAGCGGAGTCTTCGAATCCCCCACACTGTTTAAGATCGCCGCACAGCCGTTGTAGACCACACTGCCGAAAGCAAAAGTATAAATGATATGCAGATACGTAGCAGAATAGCCGATAACATTTTCCGGCACGCTTAAAAGCCGCAGGAAAAATTCCGCACCGAAAATACCGATCAGTGACATGATACAGGTCAGCACTCCCGCCACCCAGATCAGTGCTGTCACCGTCTTCGCCAGACGCTCTTTATTCCCACAGCCAAAGCACTGCGCCACCACCAGTCCGGCACCGTTACACATGCCACTGACGAGCGCCAGCAGAAAATAGGTCAGGGTTCCTGTACTTCCTACCCCCGCCAGCGCGCTCTCTCCCAAGAATCTTCCTACGATCACTGTATCCGCCACATTATATACCTGCTGAAAGATATTGCCGATCAGCATCGGTATGGCGAAGCCGATGATCAGCTTTAACGGTTTTCCCTGTGTCATGTCTTTCATATCTGTATCCTCTTTTCTATCCTTCTGTTTCCAAAGTGAGTCCTGCCAAACCGGGTTCCGGTCAACTTAACCGCAGCAGTCTCGCCCCTGCCAGACGGTTCTCCCGCTTCGGCGGCAGATCATAATAGGCATCCGCTTTGAAAGGATCCAGTTCCAGGGTCAGTTTTGTCGGATAGCCATAGCGTTTCAGTGCCACGCGCCATAACTCGCCGTTGGAGAACCAGTCATCCAGGAGTTTCCCGTCCTGATACAGTCTGGCGCAGTCTCCGCCAAAGTCCAGTTCCAGCCAGACATCGCCAGACAGTGCATCCGCCGGGTGATACTCATATTCCAAGGTTAATTCATAGACGTTCGGTTCTGTTTGACCATATACGTTCCAGATGCTTTCCACTGCCTGTCCGGCATCCGCGATCCGCACCTTACCGGCTTCCGCAAAGTGCAGATCCGGCAGCAGACTCACCTTGCCCTTTTCATCTGCCCCTTCCTGCGCATAACAAAAATGCTCCGCATCGTGTATGGTAAGGATCCTTACCGCTTCCGCATGATCATTGCCATCACTCCACTCGAAATAAATATCCTCCGGCTTCTCATCCGTATAGAAATAATAAGTTCCGCCAAAGCATCCCAGATAAGAGGCATTGGTTTTCCGAAGTCTGAACTGCTCTCCCCGTATTACCACCGGCAGATTGTAAGGCAGCACCAGAATCGCATCCGTCCGCACATGAATCCGGTCGAAAATAATCTGCCTCTGTATTCCTTCAACATCTGTCACCGTAAACTGTAATGGCTTTTCCGGTGTGATCTGTTTCTCCGTCATTTTCCGTTTTCTCTGGTGATTATTGATAAATAAGAACCCGCAGTCCGCCGTTTTATTATAACGGAAGGCTGCCCGCAGTGTCTCCATATCCTCTGCACCCGCAGGCCCCGATATATTTTTCGGCAGATATGCTTTTGCCGGTGCCAGCAGTTCTTCTGTATTTTTGATAAAAACATGGTGTTTCCGCAGTCTGTAATAGCTTTCCGACGGCAGTCCGTTCTCCCGCAGGCAGGTCTGGAAATCATAGCTTTTCACCGGAAGGTCATTGGCATAGCCGGTAGCTTTCGACTCCTGCAGGGTGGAATATTTCCCGTCGGGATTCACGCCGCCGTGATACATATAATATCCGATCAGATTTGCCCCGGCTCCCAACATGCAGATCGTCTGTGCCTCGATATCCTCCGGGTAAGGGTAGGTGCGTCTGTGCGCCGTCACCTGCAGTCCCCCGCCCAGTTCCGCCGTCAGGTAAGGGAATTTTGACGTATCAAATGTAAAACCGCTCTGTCCTTCGGCGAAATCCGATGCGATATTGGCATCGTCGTGAAAAGGCTGAAACAGGAAATTCTCGCTTGCCGCAAGTTCGTGGGTATGATTCGCCCACGGAGCATCCACATACCCGCCCAGCACCGGCAGGAATCCTTCCGGCACATAAGCACCTCCCCAGCCAGTCGCTGAAAAATATGGAGCGGTCAGTCCCTTCTTCTCCGCCATAACTCTGAGTGTGCGCATATGCGCCATGCCCTCTTCCCTGTCGGAAGGACCTCCGGCATGCCCGTACTCATTCTCGATCTGAATACCGATGACGGGACCTCCGTCCTTATGCATATAGCCATCCGCCTGCTTGGCAATCTTGGTAAAAAAGATGTCCACATACTTCAGATACTGCGGATCATCCGTTCTAAGAGACAGTTTGCCCCGCTTTTCTTTCTCCACCAGCCAGTCTGGGAAACCGCCGTTCCTGCACTCTCCGTGTGCCCACGGACCGATACGCAGCCATACTTTCATCCCGGCTTCCTGACAGCAACTCAAAAACGCCTTCAGATTTCTTCTGCCGGAAAAATCCCACTCACCTTCCGCTTCCTCATGGTGGATCCAAAACACGTACGTAGCAACGATGTCTACACCGCCCTGTTGCATATTCTTAATTGCTGTTTTCCATTCCCCTTCCGGATAGCGGGAGAAATGGAATTCTCCCATGATGGGCAGGATTGGTCTGTCGTTGCAGGTTAAGCTTTCACTGTTATAACTATAGATTTCCTTTTTCATTTGAACGTCCTTTTCCAGTAAAATTCATCAAAATTTCTTTTTACGTGTGATTACAGGGCTCAATTCAGACGAAATAGTAACAAAAAAGAGCCTCATTACTGATATTTCTATCAGTAATGAGGTTCTCATCTTATTCTCATATACCCCAATTTATTGCTTGCGCAATACCCTCTCAGATCTGCGTGTTTACCGCCAAATTACTTATCGGCGATAGCAGCCTGTGCTGCAGCCAGTCTTGCGATAGGTACACGGAAAGGTGAGCAGGATACATAATCCAGACCAATCTTGTGGCAGAACTCTACGGAAGAAGGATCTCCACCGTGCTCACCACAGATACCAACGTGCAGCTTAGGATTTACAGGCTTACCAAGCTTGATAGCCATCTCCATCAGCTTGCCGACACCGGTCTGATCCAGCTTAGCGAACGGATCGTTCTCGAAGATCTTGGTATCATAGTAAGCGTTCAGGAACTTACCTGCATCATCACGGGAGAAGCCGAAGGTCATCTGGGTCAGGTCGTTGGTACCGAAGCAGAAGAAATCAGCTTCCTTAGCGATCTCATCAGCAGTCAGAGCTGCTCTGGGGATCTCGATCATGGTACCTACTTCGTACTTCATATCTACACCGGCAGCTGCAATCTCAGCATCAGCTGTCTCGACAACTACCTTCTTAACGAACTTAAGCTCCTTCACTTCACATACCAGAGGGATCATGATCTCGGGCTCTACATTCCAATCGGGATGTGCCTTCTTAACCTCGATTGCCGCACGGATAACAGCCTTGGTCTGCATCTTGGCAATTTCAGGATAAGTAACAGCCAGACGGCATCCTCTGTGACCCATCATAGGGTTGAACTCATGCAGAGAAGCGATGATGGTCTTGATGGTCTCTACGCTCTTGCCCTGTGCCTTAGCCAGCTTCTCAATGTCAGCTTCCTCGGTAGGAACGAACTCATGCAGAGGCGGATCCAGGAAACGGATGGTAACAGGGTTGCCCTCCAGAGCCTCATACAGCTGCTTGAAGTCGTTCTGCTGATAAGGCAGAATCTTCTCCAGTGCTGCTTCTCTCTCCTCTACAGTGTCGGAACAGATCATCTCACGGAATGCTGCGATTCTGTCCTCTTCGAAGAACATATGCTCAGTACGGCACAGACCGATTCCTTCAGCGCCCAGCTCACGAGCCTTCTTAGCGTCTGCAGGAGTATCTGCATTGGTACGAACTTTTAACTTACGATATTTGTCAGCCCAAGCCATTACACGGCCGAACTCACCGGCGATGGTAGCATCAACAGTCTTGATCTCGCCATCATAGATGTTACCGGTAGTACCATCGATGGACAGCCAGTCACCTTCATGGAAGGTCTTGCCAGCCAGAGTGAACTGCTTGTTCTCCTCATCCATAGCGATATCGCCACAACCGGATACACAGCAGGTACCCATACCACGAGCAACTACTGCTGCGTGAGAGGTCATACCACCACGAACGGTCAGGATACCCTGAGAAGCCTTCATACCGGTGATATCTTCAGGAGAGGTCTCCAGACGAACCAGAACAACTCTCTCTCCTCTTGCATGCCACTCTTCTGCATCTTCTGCGGTGAATACGATCTTACCACATGCAGCTCCGGGAGAAGCACCAAGACCCTTGCCGATAGGAGTTGCAGCCTTCAGAGCAGCGGTATCGAACTGAGGATGTAACAGAGTATCCAGGTTACGAGGATCGATCATTGCAACTGCCTCTTCCTCGGTTCTCATGCCCTCATCTACCAAATCACAAGCGATCTTCAGAGCTGCCTGAGCGGTTCTCTTACCATTTCTAGTCTGTAACATGTACAACTTACCATGCTCAACAGTGAACTCCATATCCTGCATATCTCTGTAATGATCTTCCAGAGTCTTACATACTTCCTGGAACTGAGCAAATGCCTCAGGGAATTTGTCAGCCATCTCAGCGATCTTCATAGGTGTACGAACACCTGCTACTACGTCCTCACCCTGTGCGTTGGTCAGGAACTCACCGAACAGGCCCTTAGCACCGGTAGCCGGATCTCTGGTAAATGCAACACCGGTACCACAGTCATCACCCATGTTACCGAATGCCATAGACTGAACGTTAACAGCAGTACCCCAGGAATAAGGGATATCGTTGTCACGACGATAAACGTTTGCACGCGGGTTGTCCCAGGAACGGAATACAGCTTTGATAGCGCCCATCAGCTGTTCCTTGGGATCATCAGGGAAGTCTACACCGATCTTAGACTTGTACTCAGCCTTGAACTGGCCAGCCAGTTCCTTCAGATCATCAGCAGTAAGCTCAACGTCCTGCTTAACACCCTTCTTCTCTTTCATTGCATCGATCAGCTGCTCGAAGTACTTCTTACCTACTTCCATAACAACGTCGGAATACATCTGGATAAATCTTCTATAGCAGTCCCAAGCCCAACGAGGGTTGCCGGACTTCTCAGCGATTACGTTAACAACGGTCTCATTCAGACCAAGGTTCAGAATGGTATCCATCATACCGGGCATGGATGCTCTCGCGCCGGAACGAACGGATACTAACAAAGGATTCTCGTGGTCGCCGAACTTTTTGCCGGTGATCTCTTCCATCTTAGTAATGTACTCGTTGATCTGACCCTGGATCTCTTCATTGATCTCGCGTCCATCTTCATAATACTGTGTACATGCCTCTGTTGTAATGGTGAAGCCCTGAGGAACCGGCAGACCAATGTTGGTCATCTCAGCCAGATTCGCGCCCTTACCACCAAGCAGTTCGCGCATGTTTGCATTACCTTCGGTAAACAAATATACCCATTTCTTCATACTTCTTTGTCTCCCTTTTTATAATATTTTTGACAAAACTTTGTAACCCAAACCATTACCGGAGCATTTCGGCCTCGGTTTTTAGTACTTTGATATTGTAACAATCTACCAATAGAATATCAAGCCGAAATTGATAATTTTTTGACAGACTACCGATTTTCGTGCATAATGTCGAAAATAGCTATTGTGTTTTTGTTTGTTTTGTCTAGTACTTTAGTATTATGTAACCGCTTACATTTGTTCAACTTTCTTTACATGCTTTTTACAGAAGCTTTTTGCATAAAAAAGAATATCGCTTGCGAGATTCTCCGCCTGCGGCGGGTCGCTTTTGCGACATATTTCATAACCGCCGCAGTGCGAAGACTCCCACCGGATTTTTCCGATGGGAGTCTTTGCACTTTTATTCCATATACAATTCTAATCCAGCATGCCGTCTTTGATCACATTGTGGTCACGCAGCAGTTTTTCCACTACAGTGCCCTTCACTACGCGAAGCAGCGGCTTCTTCAGTGCATTTATATTATTGTTACCACAAAATCCGGTTCCAATACGGAAGGAAAACCGATTATCGATGCTTCGGTAAATGTCGGTGTGCAAACTCCGTCCAAATATCTGGATATGCTGGGTGCGGAAGATTGGGCGCGCCTGACAACCGTTTCCCGTCAGGCTATCGGTGCCAGTCCGCTTGAAATGGCAACCGATATGAAAGAAAGTAATGACTGGCAGGATGAAATGATGGGACCTGCCCTGATGCAGAATTATAACCTGACGGTCAGAGGCGGCACAAAGTATTTTACTTATTATACAGGTCTTGGTTATGTCAATCAGGACGGAACAATAAAAGGTACGAATTACCAACGCTATAATGCCCAGTTTAAATCGGAATATAAGCGTGGTTGGTTTACTTTTGGAAACAATGTCGTGTTCAGTTCACAACAGAATAATCCTTTGTACGGTTTTGCACGTGGTGGTTATCTGGGTATTATTCTTCAGTCTATACCGACTCTTCAAAAATATGATCCGACCAACGAAAAGGGAGGCTATGGTAAAGTGTATGGTGATGCAACCGATATTCCTAATCCGCTGGGTATCCTGGATGAAAACCTGACGCGCAGGACATGGAATGCTTACAATGCTTATATCAACCTGTATGCAGAGGTTAAATTGCCTTTAGGATTTAAATACCGTCTGAATGCAACTCCTGATCTCTCCTTTGAGCGGAATACGTCTTATGAAAATATTTATGATTTCGGTTTGCGTAATAATGCAGTGTCCAACATGACCGAATATCGTTATCAAAAGAATAATTTCCTGATTGAAAATCTGTTGACATTTGATCAGACATTCGGTAAACATAAAATCAGTGCTTTGTTGGGATATTCTTATCAGAATTATCATACCCGTTATATACTGGCTTCCGGTAAGGGGTTGCCTGAAGGAATAACTGAAGTAGGTGCTGCTACACAGGACCGTATGAATGATACATGGTCGAAAGAGAGCGCGTTGACCTCAATCATTTCCCGTGTATTCTATTCATATGATAATCGTTATTTGATTACGGCAACTTATCGCCGGGACGGTTCTTCCAAATTTGCCAAAGAGAATCGATACGGACATTTCCCCTCTGTTTCGGTCGGTTGGAATATCGCAGAAGAACATTTTATGGAACAGTCAAAGGATTGGATGGACCAGTTGAAGTTGAGAGCGGGATATGGTATCCTGGGTAATCAGGAAATTGACGACTATATGTACACCAGTGTTATTACATCCAATATTAATTATCCGGATGGCAACGGCGGTTTGATCAGTGGTGCATTCCCCAAAGATTTTGCGAATCCGGCAATTAAATGGGAAGAAACGGAAATGACCAATATCGGTGTAGATATGGCTTTTATGAACTCACGGTTGATGGTCACGGCTGACTGGTATCGTAAGAATACTAAAGATATTTTGTTGACAGTGCCTATTCCTATCTCGACAGGCGGTGCAAACGATCCCGTCCGTAATGCCGGTAAAATCAAAAATACAGGTGTGGAATGGACTGTGGGTTGGAATGATGCCCCTTCAAAAGATTTTTCTTATGGAATTACCTGGACCGGTAATGCGATGAAAAATGAAGTAGTAGAAATGGGAGATGCCAATCAAGTTATCGAAGGTGGTAAAAACCGTACCAATGTAGCTACAACCCGTACGTTGGCCGGCTATCCGATCGGTGGTTTCTGGTTGATCCCAACAGAAGGTCTGTTCCAGAACCAGGCGGAGATAGATGCATATGTAAAGGATGGTAATTTGATTCAGCCGAATGCAAAACCCGGAGATATCCGTTTCAAGGATTCTAATGGTGACGGAAAAATTACGGATGACGATCGTGTCTATTGCGGCAGTCCGTTCCCGACACTGACTATGGGATTAAATCTGAATGCAAGCTACAAGGGATTTGACCTTTTATTGGGCATGCAGGGTGTTTTTGGCAATAAAGTGTATAATGGAACCCGTTTAGAGTTGGAAGGTGTAAACAAAGGAACGAACTTCCTGGCTTCTACGCTCGATTACTGGACTCCGGATAATCCCGGTGCATCGCATCCCCGTTTAGTTTGGGATGATCCGAACCAGAACACCCGGCCCCAGAGTGATCGTTTCCTTGAAAACGGTTCATTCTTCCGTCTGCGTAATGTCCAGTTAGGATATACATTCCCGAATCGTTGGTTCCAGGATAAAATACAAAAACTGCGTGTATATGTGAATGCGGAAAATTTGCTTACAATCACAGGATATAGTGGTTACACTCCTGACATCAATAATGCAGACAATGCAACGTCCCGTGGTTTCGATAATTTTGTTTATCCGACAAACAGAGTATTCATGTTGGGACTTAATCTTACATTCTAAAAAATCATGTCATTATGAAAACATTAAAATTAATCATATTCGTTTTTATTGCCGTTGCACTCAATAGTTGTGAAGGCAAACTGGATCTGACTAATCCGAATAAGCCGACCGGAGAAACTTTCTGGAAGACGGAAGCCGACTTCAGACAGGCTATGGCCTCTTGTTATACGCCGCTAAAAAACTGGAATGGCGGATATTATGGAACCCGTGGACTGATGACCCGTATTTCACGTGCGGATGATATTGAGTTCCGTAATGATATTCAATGCATCGTTTCACGAATGATCCGAACAATGCAGTGGCAAATAATATCTTTTATCAGTTCTACAATGCTATTTACAGGGCTAATTCTATTTTGCAAGAAATAGACGGTAAAGATTTTACAGAAGAGTTCATTGACCAGATTCGGGGCGAAGCTCTTTTTATCCGCGGTATGTATTATTTCCAGCTGGCAAAAGAGTTTGGTGATGTTCCTCTGCGGTTAACAGCTTCTCAGGACCCGGCAACTTTCCAGTTGGCTAAATCGAGCCAGGCAGAAGTGTACGGGCAAGCCGAAAAAGACTTTATCGAGTCAGCATCTCTGCTGCCTTTGGCAAATGATAAAGGGAAGCCGACACGGGGAACTTCGTATGCTTATTTAGGTAAATTGTATGTGTATATGGAAAAATGGCAGGAAGCTAAAAATACCCTGGAACCATTGACTAAAGCTCCGTATACGTATAAACTGGTAGATGATTTTACCTGGAATTTCGATGAGGAGCATGAAAACAATGCAGAAAGTATTTTTGAGATCCTCTATGAACCGGTTGGCGGATCGGACCAGTGGGATAATGGTGAAACAGCCAATTCTGCCCAGTCGACCACCATTGCCGTTGAATATGCGGCCGGTGCTGTTGGCGGATGGTTTGAGGCAAAACCGACCCAGAAGATGATGGATATTTTCAGGAAAGAAAGAGCGGCAAACGGAGAGTATGATTATCGTACATTGACATCTGTGGCCTGGGATTATCCCGGTTGTATGTATTATATGAAGCCTATTCAGGAAGTATTATCCGGTGAAGACCTGAGTTCATACTGGATCCTTAAATATCAGTATTCCAAAACTCGTGAACAGGAAGTGGAAACAATTCCTTCCTATATCAACGAACGTGCCATGCGTTTTGCCGATGTGATTCTGTTATTGGCTGAGTGTGAGCTGAATCTGAATAATACGGCGCAGGCAATCGGTTACATAGACCAGATACGTACCCGTGGAGGTAACTTGCTTCCTTATTCCGGCAAGACAGATGCTGCATCGGTTAAGGAAGAACTGATCCATCAGCGTGCTATCGAGTTCTTTAAAGAAGGGGAACGTTTCTATGACCTTCGTCGTTGGGGGTTGCTTGAACAGGAGTTGAAAGCGCAGGACCCAATTCGTTTTGCCAGCTTCCAGAAACGTCATTATTATTTGCCCATACCGGCTAAAGAGATACAAACCAACTTGTTGTGTACTCAGAATGGTGACTGGTAATTGAATAGAATAAGTTGACAGGATAAGGCCGTTACCGTCTGGCAACGGCCTTATTTGTCTCTGATAACAACGTAAAAACATATTTGTATGAAATCGAATAAAATAATAGTTGCTGTATTTTTAAGTATCAGTTTTAGTATACAG
>OGZX01001532.1_pt1 | contig 22545 bp, 20 predicted proteins | sample 1576881 | NCBI WGS metagenome assembly OGZX01 (sample SAMEA3541542, study PRJEB24748) | human gut metagenome | biome: human gut; feature: human-associated habitat; material: faeces | place: China | collected 2012
GAGCATCTGCCTTACAAGCAGAGGGTCATAGGTTCGAGCCCTATAGGTCCCATTTATATGAAAAATTTCATATTGATCATGGCGGAATAGCTCAGTTGGCTAGAGCACACGGTTCATACCCGTGGTGTCGAGAGTTCAAATCTCCCTTCCGCTACGATTGAAAATCCCGGGAGTCTTCGCAGGTTCCCGGGATTTTTTCGATTATAATAATTTTTCTGAAATATTCTGTTGTACCAAACAGAAAAGAACATCTGCAATGATCTCGCAAACATATGGAAGGCTCTGCCGGTGCCTGGATTTTCACTTAAAAGATTCCCGGTAATACTGTTGCAAGATAATATCCGACCCAGAACGATGCTGAATTTGCGATGAATGAATAGAGGACGTAGTACCAGTTCTCCTTTCTTTCGGACACTTTCTTCAGAAGCCTGCAATACAGACCTGCCTCCAGCGCAAAGACTATGAACTCAAAAAAGACATAGCTTGTGATAAAGGCCAACGGACCGGCATTGTAATGAATGATGTTGAGAAGCAGATTTAAGAGAAGCTGTGTCGTGATATTTACAAGCGCAAGGATCTGCAGCTGCTTTTTCTGCCGGAAGCCGAATAACAGCGCGACGGCCATTTCAATTGCGATCGTAAGAAGAATACGGACCGCGAGCGATAAAAGTTCCTTTCGATAATTATATGAGCGATATGCGTTGATCCGCTCGTTTGTGCTCAGGTTCTCATTGTATTCCACGGATCCGATCCGGACGCCCTCCATGTCAACGGTGTAATAGGTATCAAATGCATAACGTTCATAGCTTCCGCTTGAAACAAAGGTCTCGGTTTCCGGATAATAAAGGAGGATCTTAAAATTCTCAGGTGGATAATAGGTCCACGCGATCTCGCCTGTTTCGCTTACCGTCCAGCCCCTCTGCAGGAAATAATATCCGTCAGGATCTTTGTAATCTACAAAAGCTTTCCATATGCTCCGGTCAAGATCATAGAGCTGCCCGTTTCTGGCGGTGCCGTCCCAGACTCGCGCAGGTCCTGCATGCTTCTCCCTTGAAAGCAGTGTGCCGTAGCACAGGTCATCACCCATATTTTTGAACTGGATGCGCACCGAGGGCTTTGGCCCCATATCAGCTTTCGCGGTGATCGGAAGTGCTGTGACTGTAAAGATCAGATAGAACAGCAACATGAACAGCCTGACATGCATTCTTTTTTTCATAGCAGGGACCTCCTTTCAGAACTTGGGTTCATAAAATTATATATCTTTGCTTCTTATATCTGTTTTTATTATAATCGATACAGATATTGTCTGACAAGAAAGAGATATTTACTATTTCCTTACGTTTCAACGCGGATGTGTCCGTGCTACTGTATACGGGCAGGAATTTTCTGAACTGAAAATTCCGGACAATAGAGTGGTGTGTGCATTTCGCTGATTTGGAATGCGAAGCATCGGCAAAATTAGTTACTGTCTGCGCAAGGAACGAACAGTAACGTGCCCGCGGTGCATTTGCATGAAGTTTAGAAAAAATTTAGCCTTTTTTTAGCGGTTATGTGATATACTATAATCTATATCGTATGCCATATGGCGCTGACACGGTCAGGATGTGTATGGCTGCACTCAGAATTCTGAACGATATAAGATTCGGAGGACGTTATGTATCAGTTTATCGTAAATCCCAGTGCCGGTGCCGGAAGAGGATACCGGATCTGGAAACGACTGGAACATCAGCTGGAGATGGACAGCCGGGAGTACCGGGTCTTTTTTACAGAACACCAGGGGGACGCGGCTGAGATCGCAAAAGTGCTGACTGCCGAGCGGGATGACGCGAAAGTGATCGTGATCGTCGGCGGGGAAGGAACTTATAATGAAGTGCTGAATGGCGTGTCCTTCCGGGGACTCCTGACATTCGGATATGTACCGGCAGGTTTTCGGAATGCGCTGTCGAAGGGATTTGAATCCTTCTGGAAGGTCAACTGTCAGGCAAAACGGATCCTTCATCCGAAATATTACCGGATGCTGGACTATGGGGTCGCAACATTCGGAGATGAGGAGATCGTGAGCAGGCGGTTTGCGGGCCGGTGCGGGATCGGACTGGACGCGGCGATCTGCCATAACCTTCTGTGCTGCCCGGTGAGAAACCAGATGACGAGACTTCATCTGACGAAAATACTCAGATTCGGTCTTGGCCTCAAGCAGCTTTTCCTCGCAAAACCGACAAAAGGATATATTTTGCTTGACGGGACGCAGAAAGTGGAGTTTAATCATATATATTTCATTACGTTTATGGTCCGCAGGGAAGATAAGAAGAAACGGAAGAACAGCGAACTGATGAATGATGATGGCAAGATGACGGTTTATATCGGAAACAGCGCGAGAAAGACAAAAATGATCCCGATCCTCCGGGACCTTGTGATGGGGGTCCGGAAAAAAGAACGTGGGATCCGGGTCTTTGAGTGCAACGAGGCGGAAGTCCATCTGGCAAGACCGCTCGCGGTCCATATGGACGGTGAGAGTTGTATGTGCCAGCAGAATCTCGTGGTGCGCTGTATCCCGAAGCGGATGCGGATGATCGGTTCTTGAGGTGGTATCGGGGCCGGTCTTGGACTGCCCATAAACGGAAGAAGATGAACAGCTATGGAAAGGAGATTCTCATGAGAATCGGACAGGGATATGATGTACATCGTCTGGTAGAAGGGAGAAAGCTGATCCTCGGCGGTGTGGAGATCCCGTATGAAAAGGGACTTTTAGGACATTCGGATGCGGATGTCCTTCTTCACGCGGTGATGGATGCGCTTTTAGGGGCTGCGGCTCTCGGAGATATCGGTCAGCACTTCCCGGATTCAGATGAAAGATATAAAGGGATCTCGAGCGTTGAACTTTTAAAAGATGTCGGAAAGATCCTGCAGGAAAACGGATATCTGATCGAGAATATCGATTCCACGGTGATCGCGCAGAGACCAAAACTTCTGCCGTACCGTCCGCAGATGGCGAAAAATATCGCGGATGCGCTGGGAATCGAGCCTGATCAGGTGAGCGTGAAAGCGACGACGGAGGAAGGTCTTGGATTTACCGGGACCGGGGAAGGAATCTCCGCCCAGGCGATCGCGCTTTTGAGTTCGGTTGCGGATTACGCGCCGGAGGACCGCGTCGGAGTGATCTCCGGCGGCTGCGGAGGCTGTCCAGGCTGTAAACAGCAGGGATGAAAAGAGACTCGCAGACAGAAAGATAGATGAAGGAGCTAAGGTATGAAGATCTACAATACACTCACAAAGAGAAAAGAAGAGTTTGTTCCGGTCGAGCCGGGAAAAGTAAAAATGTATGTATGCGGACCGACCGTGTACAACTTTATCCATATCGGAAACGCAAGACCGATGATTGTATTTGATACGGTGAGACGTTACTTCGAATATAAAGGATACGATGTCAATTATGTATCCAACTTTACCGATGTCGATGACAAGATCATCAAGAAAGCGATCGAGGAAGGCGTAGACGCCGAGACGATCTCCAAACGCTACATCGCAGAGTGCAAAAAAGACATGGAAGGCATGAATATTGAGCCGGCGACAAAGAATCCGCTCGCGACGGAAGAAATCTGCGGCATGTTAAACATGATCAGCACTCTGATCGAGAAAGGCTACGCGTATGTTGCTGCGGACGGAACAGTTTATTACAGTGTCCGCAAGTTTAAAGATTACGGAAAGCTGTCCCACAAGAACCTGGATGATCTTCAGTCTGGTTTCCGTGAGATTAAGGTAACCGGTGAGGAAGGAAAACAGGACCCGAACGACTTTGTTCTCTGGAAGCCGAAAAAAGAAGGTGAGCCGTACTGGGAGTCCCCGTGGTGCGAAGGCCGTCCGGGCTGGCATATCGAGTGCTCCGTTATGGCAAAGAGATACCTCGGTGATGAGATCGATATCCATGCGGGCGGCGAGGACCTGATCTTCCCGCACCATGAGAACGAGATCGCCCAGAGTGAGGCGGCAAACGGAAAGCCGTTCGCGAAATACTGGATGCACAACGCATTCTTAAATATCGACAATAAGAAAATGTCCAAATCTCTCGGAAACTTCTTCACTGTCCGCGAGATCAGCGAGAAATATGATCTCCAGGTACTCCGTTTCTTTATGCTGAGCGCCCACTACAGAAGCCCGTTAAACTTCAGCGCAGATCTGATGGAAGCTTCCAAGAACGGCCTTGAGAGGATCTTAACCGGAATGGAGAAACTCCGCGAGATGGAGGCAAAGGTATCCGGAGACGCGATGACAGCGGAAGAGCAGGAGAACCAGAAAAAGGCAATGGAGCTCGTTGCAAAGTATGAGGCGGCGATGGATGATGATTTCAACACCGCAGACGCGATCTCCGCGATCTTCGAACTTATCAAGCTCTCCAACTCTACAGTATCCGAGACGAGCACAAAGGCATATGTTTCCTGGATGAAGAATGAGATCCAGAGACTCTGCGATGTGATGGGAATCATCACGGAGAAGAAGAAAGAGGTTCTTGACTCCGAGGTGGAGGACCTGATCGCCCAGAGACAGGCGGCGAGAAAGGCAAAGAACTTTGCACTTGCAGATGAGATCAGAGGAAAGCTTCTCGACATGGGAATCGTTCTCGAGGACACAAGAGAGGGCGTAAAATGGAAGAGAGCTTAATCCTCTTAAAGGAAAAATTTCACTTGAAAGAGACGGACGCGAACCAGTATTCCCCACTGGTCCTCGCCTATCTCGGGGATGCAGTGTATGAGATCCTGATTCGGACGATCGTTGTGAGCGAGGGAAATATGCAGGTCAATAAGCTGCACAAAAAATCTTCGGCTCTCGTAAAGGCTGCCGCACAGGCGGAATTCCTGATGGCGATCGAGGAAGACCTCACGGAGGAGGAACATGCCGTTTATAAGCGGGGAAGAAATGCAAAATCCTTTTCCATGGCGAAGAACGCGACGATGAAGGATTACCGGATGGCGACCGGATTTGAGGCGCTGATGGGATACCTTTACCTGTCCGGAAAGACGGAGCGGATGGTCGATCTTGTCGCCCTTGCGATGAAGAAGACCGGAAAAGCCGCGCAGGAAGATACAGAAAAAACAGAAGAGGAGAAATCCGATGAGATATGAAGAGCTGACGATTGAAGGACGGAACGCCGTTTTGGAGGCATTCCGCTCCGGAAAGACGATCGACCGCCTGTTTGTCCTTGACGGCTGCCAGGACGGTCCGGTGCGCACGATCGTGAGAGAGGCGAAAAAGCATGACACGATCGTAAATTTTGTCCCGAAGGAACGTCTGGATTCGATGTCGGAGACCGGACACCACCAGGGAGTGATGGCCTATGCAGCTGCATATGAGTATGCGGAGGTGGAAGATATCTTAAAGATCGCGGAAGAGAAGGGCGAGCCGCCGTTTTTATTCCTGCTCGACGGGATCGAGGATCCGCACAACCTTGGAGCGATCATCCGTACCGCGAACCTTGCGGGCGCTCACGGAGTGATCATTCCGAAACGCCGCGCGGTGGGACTTACTGCGACGGTGGCGAGAACCTCCGCAGGTGCGTTAAACTATACGCCGGTCGCAAAGGTCACCAATATGGCGGCGACGATCGAGGATCTGAAGAAGCGCGGGATCTGGTTCGTCTGCGCCGACATGGGTGGAGAGAGCATGTACCGCTTAAACCTCACCGGTCCGATCGGTCTCGTAATTGGAAATGAGGGAGAGGGCGTGAGCCGTCTTGTGAAGGAAAAATGCGATATGATCGCGTCGATCCCAATGAAGGGTGATATCGATTCCCTGAACGCGTCCGTTGCGACAGGTGTACTAGCGTATGAGATCGTGAGACAGAGACTGGCGAAGGCATAGAATTTATATTTTTGCTTATGATAAAAAGACCTGCGGAGAGGAGTTCCGCAGGCCTTTTTTATTCGAGGAGGATTTCCTTCATAATAAACATTTGTTCCGGTCAGCCCGGTCGTCCTGAGTGAGTGAGCATCATTGTCACGTTCACGTCTTTTTCGTAACAGGAATTTCCTGTAACACGAAAAAAGGCTTCCCGGATATTCCGGAAAGCCTCATGGTTTAAGCTGCCTAGCAGATTTGAACTGCCGACCTCCGCCTTACCAAGGCGACGCTCTACCAGCTGAGCCAAGGCAGCGAACACATTTACTGTGTTTTTCGAACCTCCAATATAGTATCATGGATCAACAGGTTTGTCAACGATAAAAACAAAAAAATTTGAATAAATTTTTCATACAAAAAGATCAATTCCTCGGAAAGCTCATGGAGGGTAAAGCGGTTAGTGCTCCGCGCACTTGAAGCGGGGGAATGCTTATCTGCGTTCAAACACGTGCAGGGAACATTTTCCGTTCTGCTTTCATATTTTGTAGTAAAAAAGATATTGAGGTGTTAATATGCCAGAGAATCCAACATCAATGCCGGAACCGTCGGGAGAGAATACGGCGGAGGTCGTAGCAGGGAAGAATGACGCAAATGTACCGGAGACACCGGCCGAGCCATTAGGAGGAGTTTTTGTTTATCCGGGAGACGATGATCTTGCGGGAATCCCTGTGCCGCCCATCGCTTCACCGGGCGGAAGACCTGTTTATCCTGGGGATGACGATCTCGCTGGAATCCCAACGACACCGGTCGCGCCGTCTGGCGGACGCCCTGTCTATCCCGACAATACCATCGGACGCCCGGGCTTTCCAACGATTTCTTTTCCGGTCACATATCCGACGGTCTCAGGAGGAAATTACTACAGCAGAGTCCGGTTTTTAAATGCCAGCACATCAGGCCGGACTCTGGATGTCTATATCGATGGACGGAATATCTTTTCCGGTTCTGAATTTGCCACGATTTCTTCTTATATCCGCGTGACGGACGGATTCCACACCGTCACTGTGCGCAGGACCAACGGTCAGATCTATTATCAGCAGACGATTGCCTTTGTGTCCGGTGAGAGACTCACGATGGTGATCTTAGACACGGTATCCGGAGTGTCCCTGACCCGTGTTTCCGACATGGGCTGCACGAACGTTCCGGCAGGTTACGGCTGTCTCCGTGTAGCGAACATGTCCTACGCGGGATCCAGCTACGATGTGCGGACCTTCAACAACCAGACAGCATTTGCGGGGATCGGATACAAGGAAGTGACGAGCTATAAACAGACATCCAGCGGAACCTATACCTTCTTTGTGACAGGTTCCCAGTATGCAGTTTCAGCCTTAGGCGAGCTTCCGGTCCTTGTCCTTTCCTCCATCGTCGGCGTTTCCTGCCCGACCTGCACTGTGGCGAATCCGCTTCTCACCTTCAACGTCAACGTCCGTGCTGGAAGAGCCTACACCTGCTATATTATCGGAAATCCGTGGTCCGGTCTCTTCCGGGCGTATGTCCTCGAGGACTGAAGCGTGTTGCGGCAGGATTGCATTATTTGTAAAAATCGTCTATAATCTGCGTAATAGATAAAAGGAATGTGCCTTACGCATTCCGGCACCGGGAGCAGCCGTGGATAGAATGAGCAGACGGACAGGGGCGGGAAATGCCAGTCTGCTTTTCTTTCCGGATGCTGCCGGAAAGAAAATACAGGTACGGGAAAAAGGAGTATTATGAAGAAAAATTACGAAATGGACATGTGCAGCGGTCCGATCCTCGGAAAACTGCTCACCTTTACGATTCCGCTGATCTTTTCCGGAATCCTGCAGCTTCTGTTCAACGCTGCGGATGTGATCGTTGTGGGACGTTTCGCAGGTAGCCAGTCTCTGGCGGCGGTGGGTTCCACAACGGCGCTGATCAACCTGATGATCAATATCTTTATCGGACTGTCCGTGGGTGTCAATGTCATCGTGGCGAGATATTATGGAGCGAAGCGGGAAAAAGACGTGCAGGATACGATCCACACGGCCATGGCACTCAGCATCGTCAGCGGTCTTTTTCTGATCATTGTGGGTCAGCTTCTCTCGAGGCCAATGCTGGAACTCATGGGAACTCCGGACGATGTGATCGATAAATCTACGATTTATATGCGGATCATCTTTATCGGCATGCCTGCGAATATGATCTACAACTTTGGAAGCGCGATCCTCCGCGCGGTGGGAGACACGAAGCGCCCGCTGTATTTCCTTACGGCGGCGGGCGTGATCAATGTGGTCTTAAACCTCTTTTTTGTGATCATGTTCCAGATGGATGTGGCGGGAGTTGCTCTGGCGACCGCGATCTCTCAGGCAATCTCGGCGTGTCTGGTGATCCTTTGCCTGCTGGAGAGCGAGGGCGGTCTGAAGCTTCATTTAAAAGATCTGAAGATCCACCGCTCAAAATTCCGTCAGATCATTCAGGTAGGCCTTCCGGCGGGGATGCAGGGCGCAGTATTTTCTATTTCCAATGTTCTGATCCAGTCCTCTGTCAATTCCTTCGGTTCTGTCGCAATGGCAGGAAATACGACATCCCAGAATATTGAGGGATTCATCTATAACGCCATGAATGCGGTTTATCAGGCAAACTTAAGCTTCACGAGCCAGAACTTCGGCGGCAAAAAGTATTCGAGGATCAACCGGATCATGGTTACCTGCCTCGGCGTTGTGACGGCAGTGGGACTCGGGATGGGAATCCCGGCTTATCTTTGCGGACATGCCCTGATCCGGATCTATTCCTCAGACCTGGAGGTCATTGTATACGGAATGAGAAGACTTGTGGTCTTTGGAACGACATATTTCCTCTGTGGGATCATGGATACGATGGTGGGCAGCATCCGCGGTCTCGGATACTCCGTTATGCCGATGTGCGTCTCCCTTCTGGGAGCGTGTGGACTCCGGATCGTCTGGATCTTTACGGTGTTTCAGGTATACCATAACCTGACAGTGTTATACTTATCCTATCCGTTTACCTGGATCGTCACGGCGACGGCCCATATGATCTGCTTCTATATCGTTAGGAGAAAACTTCCGAGGGAAGATGCGTGATAAACAGCATCAAAAGAATCCAACGAATGCAGATCTGACCAGAAAGGAAACGACAGAATTGAAACGATACAAAAAATACATCACCCCGTATCTCAGTGCCTTCGTGATCGGTCCGCTGATGATGCTCACCGAGGTGGCGGGAGAGGTCATGCTCCCGAAATTTATGTCCATGATCATCAACAACGGTGTCGCAAGTCGAAATGTTGCCTATATCGGAAAGATGGGTACACTGATGGTCCTGACTGTCCTTTTTATGGCGGTGGGTGGGATCCTCGGTGCCTACTTTTCCGCGAAGGCGTCCATCTCCTTTACCAGTGACATGAGAAACGACCTCTTCAGGAAGGTCCAGCAGTTCTCCTTTGAGAATATCGACGACTACAGCACCGGTTCTCTCGTCACAAGGCTCACGAACGATGTCCAGCAGGTTCAGAATGTCCTGATGATGGGGCTCCGTATGGCGCTTAGAGCGCCCGGAATGTTCCTCGGTGCCCTGATCATGGCGTTTATGATGAACCGTCAGCTTGCGGTCATCATCCTCATCGTGATCCCACTTCTTCTCGCGGCGATCCTTCTGATCTTAAAGACCGCATTCCCGCGCTTTGGGGAGATGCAGAGGAGACTGGATCGTTTGAATTCCGGAATTCAGGAATCCCTGACGAATGTCCGGGTAGTGAAATCCTTCGTCCGGGAGGATCATGAGATCGAAAAATTCAGTAAATTAAATGACGACTTAAAGGAGAGCAGCCTCCGTGCGCTCCGGATCGTGATCGCCACGATGCCGGTGATGATGTTCGCCATGAACGTGACGACACTGGCTGTCGTCTGGTATGGAGGAAATATCATCATTGCCGGAAAGATGCCGGTGGGGGATCTCACTGCGTTTACGACGTATATCGTGCAGATCCTGATGTCCCTCATGATGCTTTCCATGGTATTCTTACAGAGCTCCCGCGCCAGCGCGTCCATGAAGCGGATCAATGAGATCTTCGACACAGAGATCGGCTTAAATGATGACAACGCGGAAAATAAGGATAAAAAAGTCACGGAAGGCCGTGTGGAGTTTAAGAATGTAAGCTTTGGCTACAGCGGAGAGAACGGGAGAAAGGATCTCGTTCTGGAAGGGATCTCCTTTACGGCAGAACCGGGACAGACCATCGGGATCATCGGCTCCACGGGAAGCGGAAAGACCTCCCTCGTGCAGCTGATTCCGAGACTCTATGATGTGACCGGAGGAGAAGTCCTTGTCGACGGCGTGAACGTCAAAGAGTACTCTTTAAAACACCTGCGTGAGGGCGTCGGCATGGTTCTCCAGAAAAATGTTCTTTTTTCGGGAACGATCGAGGAAAATCTCCGATGGGGAAATGAGGACGCGCCGATGGAGGATGTCATCCGGTTCTCGGAGAGCGCCCAGGCAGATCCCTTCGTTAAGACATTCAAAAACGGATATGACACCGAGATGGGGCAGGGCGGCGTCAACGTCTCAGGAGGTCAGAAGCAGCGTCTCTGTATTGCGAGAGCACTTTTAAAGCGCCCGAAGATTCTGATCCTGGATGACTCCACCAGTGCTGTTGACACGGCAACGGAGGCGAAAATCCGGGAGAGTCTTTACCATGATCTCAAGGATACCACAAAGATCATCATCGCCCAAAGGATCTCCTCCGTTCAGGAGGCGGATCAGATTCTGGTACTGGAGGACGGAAAGATCATTGGTCACGGAACCCACGGGGAACTTTTAAAGACCTGTGAGGCATACAGCGAGATCTATACGACCCAGATCGGAAATCAGTCCATCAGGGCAGGAGAGGAGGCGGCAGTATGAGCGTCACGAGAGCAGACCGCGAAGCGAGTCTGAAAAAACGATATGCCGGACGCGTGGCAGCCGCACCGAAAAGGAGAGGGATGGGAAGAGGACCGGGACCGGGGGCTCCGAGAGGCGGAGGACGCCCCAAGAGCACGGGAGCGGCCTTAAAGCGCCTGCTTTCCTATCTGAAAGCGGACAGGCTCCGGATGGGGATCGCATTTTTCTGCGTCATTGTAAACACGGTGGCGACACTGACCGGTTCCTATATGCTGCGCCCGATCATCAACCGCTTTATCGCACCGCCGGACGGAAGTCCCGGAGATGTGGCGGGACTTTTTAAAGGGCTGACCATGATGGCGTGCGTCTATCTTCTGGGGGTTATCGCAAATTATCTCCAGTCAAGACTGATGTTAGAGGTTGCCCAGAGCGCCCTTGTGCGGATCCGGACAGACCTCTTTACAAAGATGCAGAAGCTTCCGGTGAGATTTTATGATACAAATTCCAATGGGGATCTGATGAGCCGCTTCACAAACGATGTGGACACCATCGGAAATATGCTGAGCAGTACTCTTGTGCAGCTCTTTTCCGGAACCTTAAGCATCATCGGGACCTTGTTCCTCATGCTCTACACGAACATCTGGCTGACAGCCGTGACCCTGATCATGATCCCGCTCATGCTGCGGGCCGGTGGAGAGGTCGCGAAGCGGAGCCAGAAATACTTCAGCGCCCAGCAGTCGGCTCTCGGTGCTTTAAACGGATACATCGAGGAGACCATCACCGGACAGAAGGTGGTAAAGGTCTTCTGCCATGAGGAGATCGCGGAGGAAGAATTTGATATATTAAACAGGGATCTCCGCGAAAAGCAGATCCGCGCCCAATTCCTCGGGGGCATGATGGGACCTGTGATGAACAACTTAAGTCAGATAAACTATTCCCTGACGGCGTGCATCGGCGGGATCCTCTGCGTGGTGAAAAACTTCGATGTCGGCGGGCTCACGGTATTTTTGAACTTTTCGAGACAGTTCTCAAGACCGATCAACGAGATCTCCATGCAGGTTTCCAACGTGTTCTCAGCCCTTGCCGGAGCGGAGCGCGTTTTCTCCGTGATGGATGAGGAGCCGGAGGCAGCGGATGATAAGGATGCAGTGTCCATGGACGGCATGCGCGGGGAAGTGGTGTTAGATCATGTGACCTTCGGCTACAACCCGGACAAGGTCATCTTAAAGGATATCAGCCTCTACGCGAAGCCGGGACAGAAGATCGCCTTCGTGGGTTCCACGGGAGCCGGAAAGACTACGATCACGAACCTCATCAACCGTTTTTACGATATCCAGAGCGGGACCATCACCATCGACGGCGTTGATATCTGCCATATTAAGCGGGACGAGCTGCGCCGCCACATTGCCATGGTGCTTCAGGATACGCATCTGTTTACGGGAACAGTTATGGAAAATATCCGGTACGGACGGCTTGATGCCACCGACGAGGAGGTCGTGCAGGCGGCGAAGATGGCATCTGCCCATTCCTTTATCATGCGTCTTCCAAAGGGCTATGACACGGTTCTTGAGAGCGATGGCGCGAACTTAAGCCAGGGCCAGAGACAGCTTCTTAATATCGCAAGAGCGGCGGTATCCAAGGCGCCGATCCTGATCCTTGATGAAGCGACGAGCTCCGTCGATACGAGAACGGAAAAGCATATCGAGCAGGGCATGGACCGTCTGATGGCAGAACGGACCACTTTCGTGATCGCCCACCGTCTTTCCACAGTGCGGAACGCCAACGCCATCATGGTTCTGGAGAACGGAGAGATCATTGAGCGCGGTGATCATGAAGACCTCCTGAAAGAAAAAGGACGTTATTATCGGTTATATACGGGAATGGCGGAGCTGAGTTAGGACGATCACAGAAGAAAAAACGGGCAGATGAAGAAATCTGCCCGTTTTTTATGTAACAGGAAATTCCGGGGAATTTCCTGTTACATAAAAAGGCACTGCGTATCGATCATACGCACCCAGACAAGCTTTTTCAAATTTTGTAGCAATTCCATAAGAGAGAGCAGAAAAGCGCGGGAGTTAGTTGGTAAAAACTTCATTTTTTAAAGAAATCAGATGTCTGTTTTTGTTCTTTTTTTGATACAAACGCCGAAAACGGCCATTTCTGTTAAAAAGTTAACCGATTTCCAATTGTAGAAAAATTCCAAATATGCTATACTACGGTGTGATGGGTACTATGAAATTTTATAGAAAGAAGGTTTGTTAAATGGGTCTGAGCACATTTATAGGCGGCGTTCATCCTTATGAGGGAAAAGAACTGTCCGCAGATAAGCCGATTCAGGTGATCCAGCCGAAGGGTGAGCTGGTTTATCCTCTCTCCCAGCATATCGGTGCTCCGGCGAAACCACTTGTTGCCAAGGGTGACAAGGTCCTGGTTGGCCAGAAGATCGCTGAAGCAGGCGGCTTCATTTCCGCAAATGTTATCTGTTCCGTATCCGGTACAGTAAAGGGAATCGAACCGCGTCTGGTTGCGAACGGAGCAATCGTACAGTCCATTATCGTTGAGAACGATAACGAGTACACAGCAATCGAAGGTTTTGGCGAAAAACGCGATTACACAAAACTTTCCAAGGAAGAGATCCGGAATATCGTAAAAGAAGCCGGTATCGTAGGTCTCGGCGGCGCAGGTTTCCCGACCAACGTAAAACTTGCACCGAAGGATGACAACGCGATCGATCACATTATCGTAAATGCGGCCGAGTGTGAGCCGTATCTGACAAGTGACTATCGCCTGATGATGGAGCAGCCGGAGAGACTGATCGGCGGCATCAAAGTCATGTTAAGCATGTTCCCGAACGCGAAGGGCGTGATCGGAATCGAGGAGAACAAGCCGGAGGCGATCAAGCTTCTGGAAGGTCTCGTAAAAGACGAGCCGAAGATCACGGTATGTCCGTTAAAGACAAAATATCCGCAGGGCGGCGAGCGTTTCCTGATCTATGCGGTTACGGGCGGACGTGAGATCAACTCCACGATGCTTCCGGCGGATGCAGGATGTATCGTTGATAACGTAGATACCGTTATCTCTATTTACAATGCAGTCTGTGAGAGCACACCGTTAATTCGTAAGATCATTACTGTTACCGGTGATGCGGTTAAGAATCCGCAGAACTTCCAGGTTCCGCTCGGTATGTGCTACCGGGAGATCCTCGAGGCTGCAGGTGGATTTAAGGAAGAACCGGAAAAGATGATCTCCGGTGGTCCGATGATGGGACAGGCATTGTTCTCTCTGGATATTCCGGTAATGAAGAACTCCTCCGCACTTACCTGCTTTACAAAAGATCCGGTTGCGGCAAATCTGGAATCTCCGTGTATCCGCTGTGGACGCTGTATCGAGGTATGTCCTGGTCATGTTGTCCCGCAGATGATGATGGCGGCAGCAGAAAGAAATGATCTTGCCCTGTTCGAAAAATTAAATGGTATGGAGTGCTGCGAATGCGGCTCCTGTACGTTCATCTGCCCTGCCCACAGACCGCTGACCCAGGCATTCAAAGAGATGCGTAAGGCAGTCATGGCAGCCAGAAGAAAGAAAGCGTAGGAGGTGTGACAAATGAGTAAATTATTAAACGTATCATCATCCCCTCATGTACGCTGCGGTGTTTCCACAAAGAACCTGATGTACGATGTAGCGATCGCAATGCTGCCGGCTACGATCTGGGGTGTGATGCAGTTCGGTATCCGTTCCCTGATCGTTGTAGTAGCAACGGTTCTTTCCTGCGTACTCAGTGAGTACATTTTTGAAACCCTGATGCACAAGCCGGTTACCATCAGTGATGGCAGTGCCCTTGTCACAGGTATGATCCTTGGATTAAACATGCCGCCGGCAATCCCGATCTGGATGCCGATCCTTGGCGGTATCTTCGCGATCATCGTTGTAAAACAGCTTTACGGCGGACTTGGTCAGAACTGGATGAACCCGGCTCTGGCAGCAAGATGCTTCATGCTGATCTCCTTCGCACAGGCTATGACCCAGTTCTCAGAGCCGGGAACAGATGCGATCGCAAGTGCAACTCCTCTTGCAGAGATCAAAGCAGGCGGTACATATGATCTTGCAGCAATGTTCATTGGTAAGATCCCGGGAACCATCGGTGAGGTTTCTGTGATTGCTCTTCTGATCGGTGCAGCTTACCTGCTCATCAAGAAAGTAATCTCCATCCGCATCCCGGCAGCTTACATCATCACATTCGCAGTATTCGCATTCATCTTCGGTCAGCACAACATCAACTATGTTCTGGCTGAGATCTGCGGCGGCGGTCTCATCTTCGGTGCATTCTTCATGGCTACCGACTATGTAACAAGCCCGATCACTGCAAAAGGACAGATCGTATTCGGTATCTGCCTTGGTATTTTAACAGGACTGTTCCGTATCTTCGGAAGCGGCGCAGAGGGCGTTTCCTACGCAATTATCTTCTGCAACATGCTCGTTCCGTTGATCGAGAAGGTAACTCTCCCGACAGCATTCGGAAAAGGGGGTAAGAAAAATGGCAGCAAGTAAGTCTGGATTTATGAAAGATGCCCTGATCCTTTTTGCGATCACCCTGGTTTCCGGTTTATGTCTCGGTGTTGTCTATGATGTGACAAAAGCTCCGATCGAGGCGGCTACCATCGCAGCCAACAACGCAACATACAAACAGGTTCTTCCGGACGCAGACAACTTCTCTGACGTCGAAGGTTCCACAGAGAAGATCGCTGAGACTGCTGATGAGATCGCAAACCTCGGTTTCGGAGGCGTTGAGATCGAGTCCGTTCTCGAGGCAAAGGACGCGAGCGGAGCAGTAGTGGGACATGTGATCAACTCCCTGTCCAACGACTCCTACGGTGGAGCTGTAAAGCTCTCCATCGGCTTTGACGCTGACGGTACCATCACAGGTGTTGGTATCCGTGAGACAAGCGATACTCCTGGTCTTGGATTAAAGGCAAAAGATGATGACTACAGAAATCAGTTCGTCGGCAAGAACTGCGACAAGCTTACCGTAACAAAGTCCGGTTCCGCATCTGACACTGAGATCAACGCGATCAGCGGTGCCACCATCACATCAAACGCTACAACAAACGCAGTCAATGCAGCTTTATATTATCTGCATAACTGCTTAAACTAGGAGGTGGGCATTCATGAATAAATGCGTAGAACGTTTATATAACGGTATTATCAAGGAAAACCCAACCTTCATCCTGATGTTAGGTATGTGTCCGACTCTTGCGACGACAACATCCGCCATCAACGGTCTCGGCATGGGACTTTCCACAACAGCCGTACTGATGTTTTCCAACCTGCTGATCTCCGCGCTGCGTAATATCATTCCGGATCGTGTTCGTATTCCGGCATTCATCGTAGTCGTAGCCAGCCTGGTTACAGTCGTACAGCTCTTAATGCAGGGCTACGTTCCGTCCCTGTATGCATCTTTGGGTATTTATATCCCGCTTATCGTTGTAAACTGTATCATCCTTGGCCGTGCAGAGTCATATGCCTGCAAGAACGGTCCGGTTGAATCTTTCTTCGATGGTCTTGGTATGGGACTTGGTTTCTCCCTTTCCCTTACCGTCATCGGTATGTGCCGTGAGCTCTTCGGTGCAGGTGCGATCTTCGGACACACCATTATTCCGGAAGCTTACCACATTTCCATCATCATCCTTGCACCGGGTGCTCTGTTCACTCTGGCTATGCTTTCCGCGATCCAGAACAAGCTCCGTCTTCCATGCGCGACAAACGGCGACGCACCGAAGTCTGACCTTGTATGCGGCGGTAACTGCGCAAGCTGTGCAGGCTGTGTCAGCATGACAAACCATGCTGCTCTCGCTGAGAAGAAGGCAGAGGAAGCAGCAGCTGCAGCGGCAGCAAAGAAGGCAGCAGCAGAGAAGGCTCTCGCAGCTAAGAAGGCAGCTGAGGCTGCAAAAGCGGCAGAGGCAGCTAAGACTGAAGCAGCAGACGCCGGCAAAGAAAATTAAGGAGGAAATGGAGAAATGAAAGAACTTTTATTGATCGCCATCGGTTCTGCCCTGGTGAATAACGTTGTTTTAAGCCAGTTCCTCGGTCTTTGCCCGTTCCTTGGTGTATCCAAGAAAACAGAGACAGCAGCTGGTATGGGCGCTGCAGTCGTATTCGTTATTACGATCGCGTCTGCCTGCACAAGCCTTGTTTATGATTTCGTTCTCGTAAAGCTCCATATCGAGTATTTACAGACGATCGTATTTATCCTTGTAATCGCGGCTCTGGTTCAGTTCGTTGAGATGTTCTTAAAGAAGAACATGGTGAGCCTTTATGAGGCACTCGGCGTATACCTTCCGTTAATTACAACAAACTGTGCGGTTCTCGGTGTTGCGCTGACAAACGTACAGAAGAGCTACAACTTCATTCAGAGTGTCGTAAACGGTATCGGTATTTCCGTTGGATTCCTGATCGCCATCGTCCTGCTTGCAGGTATCCGTGAGAAGATCGAGCACAATGATGTGCCGCACGCTTTTCAGGGATCTCCGATCGTTCTGATCACAGCAAGCTTAATGTCGATCGCTCTCTTCGGATTTTCCGGAATGATTTAAGGAGGAACGAGAGATGAACATGACAGGCATTATCATCGCTGCTGCGGTTGTCGGTATCGTCGGTATCGTCATCGGCGTACTCCTTGGAATCGCCAGCGAGAAGTTTAAAGTAGAAGTAGACGAGAAGGAAATTCTGGTTCGTGCAGAGCTTCCGGGCAACAACTGCGGCGGCTGCGGTTACGCAGGCTGTGACGCTCTTGCAAAAGCAATTGCAGAGGGCAAGGCAAAGGTTGACCAGTGTCCGGTCGGCGGCGCTCCGGTAGGAGAAAAGATCGCTGCGATCATGGGCGTTGAAGCTGGTTCCGCTGAGAAGAAGGTTGCATTCGTAAAATGTAAAGGTACCTGCGATAAGGCAACTGTGAAATACAACTACTATGGTATTGACGACTGCCATAAAATCGCAGATGCAGTTCCGGGCGGCGGCTCCAAGGGATGTACCTTTGGATGTCTCGGTTCCGGAAGCTGTGTAAAGGCATGTCAGTTTGACGCGATCCATGTTGTAAACGGTGTTGCCGTTGTCGACAAGGAGAAGTGCGTTGCCTGTGGTAAGTGCGCAGAGGCTTGTCCGCGTCACCTGATCGAGCTCGTTCCGTACAAGGCAAACCACCTTGTACAGTGCAGCTCCCACGACAAAGGACCGGCTGTCAAGAAGGTCTGCGAGGCAGGCTGTATCGGATGTACGCTCTGCACAAAGCAGTGTGAATTCGATGCGATTCATATGGATAACAACGTTGCTGTGATCGATTACACAAAGTGTACCGGCTGCGGCAAGTGCGCGGCGAAGTGCCCGGCACATGTTATTATCTGATTGGGTAACAACATATAGAAAAGACCCGCGGAAGGCAGAAATGCTTTCCGGCGGGGCTTTTTTTGTGTAATAGGAGATTACGCGGAATTTCCTATTACACAAAAGGCACTAACGAGCCAATGATACACACTCGCGCGAAGATGTAGATTGTCGCAAGCGACTGCGCCTTGGCGCATTCTTTATTATTTTCACTAAAGAGGTTCGTATGATCAGGACAGTTGGGAGAGGAGTATTTGAAAAAAGATCCCAGGGAAGTTCTCATATAGAATTCCCTGGGATTATGCTTTTGTTTGTTCTGGGTTTAAATCAGATTGACCGGGGTCAAATCAGAATATATTGCCTACTGGATCGTTGTGCCGCCTTTACCGGCTAAAGCGCTCTTTGCACCGTCAAGGGAAGTGATGATCGCGCGCCGTCCTTTTCCTGCGTTGATGAAGTCGATGGAGCTTTCAACCTTCGGCAGCATGGAACCTGTCTTAAAATGACCTTCCTCGGCATAGCGGGCTGCGTCAGCCGTTGTCATCTTATCGATGTTGATCGGGTGATCACTGCCGTAATTTAATACGACATTCGGAACACCTGTGATGAACATCAGGACATCAGCGTCAAGCTCCTTCGCGAGAAGTCCGGCTGCGCGGTCCTTCTCGATCACAGCGCTGGCCCCTTTTAAGTGGGAGCCCTGTTCCATAACCGGGATTCCGCCGCCGCCTGCAGCGATCACCGGCTGGTCAGCATCAGCGAGAGCGCGGATCGCGTCGATCTCAACGATTGCGACCGGCTTCGGAGCCGCAACGATACGGCGGTAGCCGTCGCCTTCCTTCACAACGAAGTTACCCTTTGCCTCTTCCGCTTTTGCCTCCTCGGCGTTCATCACACGTCCAACCACCTTCATCGGAGTGTAGGAGGACTCATCGTACGGGTCAACTGTAACCTGTGTTAAGATCGTAGATACAGCTTTGTAAATGCCGCGTTTGATAAGCTCGGAGCGGAGAGCGTTCTGGAGATCGTAGCCGATATATCCCTGACTCATTGCGGAGCAGACGGACATCGGGGCCGGAGTGTAACCTTCATGATTTTTCGCGAATTCATTTAAAGCGGTGTGGATCATGCCGAGCTGCGGAGTGTTTCCGTGTGTGATCACTACCTGCCAGCCGTCCTGAATAAAGTCGGCGATGGCTTTTGCCGTTTTTGTAACGGCTGTTTTCTGTTCCGGAAGATTGGTTCCGAGAGCATCATGTCCAAGTGCTAAAACAAGTCTTTTTTTTGCCATATCAAGATCCCTCATTTCTTTATTTTTGCAAAATTGGAATAATCATGTATTTTCAGATATTTTACCATATTTTTGGAAATTATGGAAGGAAAAATGAAAGGATTTAAGAAATAAATTACGGACAAAGTGAGTGTGTTGGCGAAGGAACGCGGTGAGCATCCGGGCAGGAGTGCTTGAGGGATGCAGGGATGGTTCCGCTAAGCTCCCGGGCGACTGCTAAAGACGGAAGCTAAGAGAAACCAGATCCCTGGATTAAGGCGCACTTCTGCCCGGATGCTCACCGCTGGTAGTTGGCGGGAGAGAGGAAAGAGGGATAGTGTGCAAGGTTGCCGGATGAAGGCGCATTTTTTCAGAGTATTCACCGCTGCTGGTTGGCGGGAGAGATAAAGAAAGATCGCGCGATTTTGGTAATGATAAGAATTTTTTGCAATTTTGGTTTGTTTATGGTAGAATAGGAACAACTGAGTCGAAAAACGTTAAGGAGGAAACAATTTTGAAGCTGTTATCGATCGCGATTCCATGCTACAATTCAGCGGCATATATGGAAAACTGTATCAAGTCTCTGCTTCCGGGTGGAAATGAAGTGGAGATCCTGATCGTGGACGATGGATCTGTAAAGGATAATACGGCGGAGATCGCCGACCGTTATGAAAAGGAATATCCGGGGATCTGCAAGGCGATCCATCAGGAGAACGGCGGCCACGGAGCTGCCGTCAATGCCGGTTTAAAGGCCGCTTCCGGAATCTTTTTCAAGGTCGTGGACAGTGATGACTGGGTCAATGAGCAGGCATACAGACAGGTGCTTGACACCCTGCGCCGCTTCGTCTACGGAAAAGACACCCTCGATATGCTGATCACAAACTTTGTCTATGAGAAACAGGGCGCAAGACACAAGAAGGTCATGAGCTACAAGCTGGCGCTTCCGAAAGATGAGCTCTTTAGCTGGAACGATGTGAAGGTGTTCGTAGCAGGACAGTATATCCTGATGCATTCCGTGATCTACCGCACCGAGCTCTTAAGGGACTGTAAGCTGGAACTCCCGGAGCACACGTTCTATGTGGACAATATTTTCGTGTACCAGCCGCTCCCGCATGTACATACGATGTACTATCTTGATGTGAACTTCTACCGCTACTTTATCGGCCGCTCGGACCAGTCTGTCAACGAACAGGTCATGATCGGAAGGATCGACCAGCAGATCCGTGTGACGAAGCTGATGCTTGGCTACTACGATGTGACAAAGATCCAGAACCGGAAGCTCCGCCACTATATGGTCCGCTATCTGGAGATTATGATGGTCATCTGCTCGATCCTTGCGATCAAGTCCGGCAGCGAGGAGAATATGGCAAAGAAAAAAGCGTTGTGGGAAGAACTGAAAAAATCCAATCCGGCGCTCTATCTGCGACTCCGCTGGGGCTTCTTGGGACAGGGCATGAACCTTCCGGGAAAAGGCGGAAGATCCCTCTCCATCGCGGGATATAAGATCGCGCAGAAGTTTTTCGGATTTAACTAAATGCCGGGAGATGGATCGAGATCAATGGAAAGTGGTACTACTTCAACCCGATCCCGGACGGAACAAAAGGCATCCTCTACGCAAACCGCAGGACTCCGGACGGCTGGTTTGTGACAGCGGACGGAAACCGGTACGGAAAGAGCAGGTAGTTTCCGGTGTGGTAAGAAGGAAACAGAGGGGAAAAAGATACGGCTGAATTGATGATAGTAAACGAGCGTGCCTATGTAAAATAAGCACGCTCGTATAATTTACGCGAACAACGATCCAAAGTCCGCGCATGCGTGAGACCGTGGCGACTATTGCGATGACAAGGGGAAACTCGCGAAACGTGTTTTCACTTGTTTTACTTTCCAAGAACAATTTTCACGATCAGCACCGTCACTACGCAGATCATCACCGGCCGGATGATCTTCGCGCCGTTTTTGATGGCGAAGCCGGCACCGATATAGTTTCCGAGAACGTTGCTTACGGCACACGGGATCGCGATCATGTAGAACACATTTCCGGAAAGGATATAGGAGAGAAGCGCTGTGTAGTTGGAAACGATCAACGTGAGCTTCGCGTTTCCGGAGGCAGTGCGGACATTATATTTTAAAAGAAACGTGAAGAGCAGCATGGCGATTGTGCCGCCGCCTGGTCCGTAGAGGCTGTCGTAAAGGCCGATGGTCATTCCGATAAAGAGGGCGCGGAGCACATTCGGCAGAATCAGCGGTTTTTTCGTATCGGTATAGTTCCAGGCATTCTTCATAAAGACCACGAGGATCGCGGTGAGTGGAAGCAGTACCATTAACATCGAGCGGATCTGTTCCTCTTTGAGGTAAAAGATGATCCTTGTTCCGAGCATGGAGCAGAGGAACGAGGTCACTGCGCTGATCAGTGTGATCTTAAGGTCGAGACAGCCATTTTTAAAGTATTTCCATGCCGCCACGGTGCTTCCGAAGGCGCACTGGAACTTGTTGCAGCCGTAAACATAGTAGATCGGCATTCCGCACATCATATAAGCCGGAAGCGCGATCAGGCCGCCTCCTCCGGCGATAGAGTCGATAAATCCCGCAATGACGCTCCACATTACCGCTGATGGTGAATATACGGCGCAGCGCATCCACCTCGGCCGGGTTGTGTTCCACGGTCAGGACCTTGGAAATCCTTCTGGAAAGCCGGGCATTGGAAAGGTCGATTTCTTCCTCGCGTTTTAGGATCTGTTCCAGTTCATCCGCGCTTTTTTCACGGAATGCAAGAAAGCCCTTGTCGACATTTTCAGCTGCCAGGGAAAGCATCTGGCTGACTTCCTCCATCAGCTGTTTCCGTGCGATGACTGAGACGCCAAGCACATGTTCGGAGGCCAGAAGCTCTTCAAACCAGTGTTCTTCATCCGCCGGCTTCCTGGGCCTGTCAGGAAGCAGCTTTTCGGAAAGACGCGCCAGCTGCGCACCGAATGGAAGCAGGAGCAGGGTGGTTACAAGATTGAACAGTGTATGTACGTTGGCAATCTGGGCAGCCGGATTGCTTGGGGTGAAGGCTGCCACCCAGCTGGTAAAGGGAATCATGATACAGACAATGGTAAATACAGTGGTGCCTATGATATTAAACATCAGGTGGATCAGGGTGGTGCGTTTTGCAT
>OGZX01001533.1_pt1 | contig 22496 bp, 10 predicted proteins | sample 1576881 | NCBI WGS metagenome assembly OGZX01 (sample SAMEA3541542, study PRJEB24748) | human gut metagenome | biome: human gut; feature: human-associated habitat; material: faeces | place: China | collected 2012
GAGTGTAAGACTGCCATTTGTAAACGTCAGGATTGTTCAACATGTTAGTGCTACCTTTCACCGAGTCAGTCAGATTAATCAGGAAGCTACCAGCCAGGTAACCGTTGTAATCACCTTCATGTTCGCAACCCGGATTGTAACCGTGGGTGTTACACCACTTACCGTCTTTCACGGAGTCCGGACGAAGAACGAACAGGTACTGAGGCATACGATCTGTCGATTTCGTTACATAGTCAGCATAGATAGCCGTATTGCTTTCTTTACCGATCGGATGGATCTTTTCAGCTGTCATACCCAGGTAACCGAAGTCTTTCACTACCTGTGGAGCCAAGCTCTGGTTGTTAGAGTCTTCGAACAGCAATTCCTGACCTATACCTCTTGCACGGAAGATATTGATATGCTTACCTACTTCACCCAGATCCATATATAACGGACGATCGTCGGTGATCACTGCAAATGCAGAAGAGCGATCTTCAGCGTTCTGATCCAATCGGGTAATACTTAACTTACCGATACCGTCTACACAATGAGCCTGTCTCCAACCGTTGTATGCGTGAGAATATCTTGGAAGAGAGCAAGCGCAGCATTCTTCGCATTCATCTTCACAATCACCTTCATAGTCTCCACCATCCCAAACAAATACATTAAGAACAGGAGGATTAGGTGATGGACACTCTTCACATTCATTTTTATAATCTTCAAAGATATCGATCAGGATATAGCATTTTTCATCGTCTTTACGCTGATCGGCCTTCAGATAGAATACCCCCATCTTACCCTTACCTGCTTTGATATCATCCAAGCTCATCGGCTGATAGTAAGCAGTCTTACCGAATTCTTCAACTAAAGCGATATACATCTTATCGTTATCGATCAGATTTTTATCACTTACTTTCAGCATATAAGCTGTACGTGACAGTTGTGGTAAACCGGCAATACCTTCACCGAAACCATACTTATAATCTATAGCCTTGAAGCACTCAGGAGCTAATTCCAGTTCGTAGGTAGTAGACTGGCTTTCCACTGGCATAAAGGTATTATTTACTACATTCAGATATAAGTTACCGTTAGCAAACAAGTTATAATTCAAACGATACTTTGTATACAGCAATGTTTCCGGATCCAGATGTTTATATCCGTGATGTTCGCTAGTCAAAGCCTCCTGATCTGTTACCGGAATAAAGTTATAAGTATGCAGGTTATTTAGCTGCCAGCTACATCCGTAACCACATGAATTGTCTTCAAATCCCCAATAGTTATCATCGATAAAGAAGGTGTTGCCATCTTTATCTTTATATAGTTGTCCTTCAAATACAGGAGCTGCATCTTCACAAATGAACCATTCCTCATAGCGCTCATCCATTCTAAAATATTCAGAATAGTTAAATGCATATTCACGATTGTAAATAGCGACCGTCGATCTGTCACCGCAACCGGTTTGCTTAACAACCCACATCGTTGCAGGCATATCATCGTAATTCTGATCATCTTCCGGTGCATCGAACAACAGACGTCCCTGCAGGTTAGCTACAACATTCTTTCCGTTATGCACGCCTTTGATGAAATACAATCCTTCTTTTAAAGTTGTACGTGTCAGATAATTAAAATCACGATTCTTAAAGAAGAAACGAGTTTGCAGAGAACCCGGAAGTCCGATACCGCCATCTACTTCCGTATTTTTAGCAGTAAGAACCGAAGTACCGTCAGTCAAATAAGCCAAACGTAACACTACCTGACCATAGTCATCATTATGCTCCGGAGCATCGACTCCATTGGCCGCCCATATAGCAGCTCTATCGTTGTTTGTCGAGTTGAATGCATACTGAGCATTCTTCCACAGTCCGCTCGCCGGGTCTTTCGACAAAGCGTTCAACGGTTCGATAACCAGACTGTCCTGTGAAGGGAAATAAGTAAATTTAAAGAAAGAACGCGCAACCCAGGCTTTTTCTGTAAGACTGGGAATATCTTCCGGCATATTGGATGCATCCAAAGGGCCATCTATCAGCTCCAGTTTCAGTTCCTTACTATTATTGTCATGGAACTCTGTTCCTACATATAGAGTTTTATATGAGTCATATCCTCCCATTTCATCTCTTTCCAACGGGACTTCCAACCTTACATAATCCTGTATTTCATATTGCTCAAGTCCCAGTAAAGGATCTTCGTCATACATACCCGGGAAATCGACTTCTTTTGCAAAAAACTGATTCTCCAGAAACGGACTTGCCTTAGTTGGAACCGCAGATGCAGCAAACTCCAAATTAGTGCCTGCAGGCAAACCACCCATATAAGATTGATGAACATACTGGAAATCCACCATTTGATTAATATCCCGAGGAGTCAATTTAATAGCTCCGGCAAGGATCGGTTTTACTTTAACAATATCGTTAATAATACTGTTCATCTGATCGCCTGCCTCTTCTTTTGAATATTTCACTGCCAGAATATCTTCATTATACGGACTCGTTTGTTTCAAAACAACAACCGAATCCCGCTGCTCACCAAAGTAAGAATAGATAGGAGCGTAATTAAAGTCAGAGTTCTGCTTATCAGTCGAGTACCATGTCCAGTTTTGGACACATCCGCCGATATAAGAAACCGCACCATAACCATAGTGATTATCAAGAGCTTCCTGAGTGAAAGCCTTTACATGACCGTATTCCAACTCCATATTTGTTTCTTTGTTCACAAACACGAAGTTTTTACCGCTACGACCGTCGTCTACCGCCTTTATAGACCACAAAGAATAATTGATAGGAGTCGAGCCCGGAGTTACCAATTTCAGTCCCAGACTTCCTCCCTGATGTTGATAATTTCCATCATAGCGATACTGCACCAGCAGGTTCTCATCTTCATCTACTAATTGATACCATTTTCCTTCTTCAAAATGGTTTACAGTATTATCAACCTCATCACTACTCATAGTTTCAGTAGGGCGAAACGTAATATTATGTCCGCCGTAATTGACCTGAGAAAATGCAGAGAATGTAATACTGGATGCCAACATAAAGCCGGCAATTAACGAAGTAACTGTTTTACTCATAAATAACAATTTAAGTAATACTAAAATAAAGTTCTATATAAATTCTGTTTCTACTCTTCAACTTATCATCCGGATAAATCATTTATCCGAAGGTGGTTATAGCCATTTTTCTTTTGGTATGGGAACAAAGATATAAATAACAATTTAATAGCAATTCTGTTTTTACTATTATTAAACCATTAGGGTAGTTATTTTATCAAAGTTAGTGAAATTCACTACGAAATCCTCTTTTTAACTCTTCAAAAAAACACCACCTAACAACGTAGTTCTCAAAGAACTAATTAACAAAATGTCAGTTTATAATAATAGTTCCCTAAAAACATCGCTTTACTAAAACACAGACATCTTTACTAACAATAGTTATTTCTCCCAAACAAAAAGGGCCATCGGAAAATACATTCCGACAGCCCCATTATCACATTTGTGTCCGTGTTATTTTGCAAACTGCAATCCCTGCAACTTATTCCATGCACCACGGGTAAAATCAGGTATCTCCACAGGAGCACCTCCATTGTTCACTGAAATCTCCGTCAGTTCCGTCAGGCAAGACCACTCGGCCGCATCATATACATCCTGATCCAAGGGCAATCCTTTTTGCAGGCAGTAAACAAGACGGTAGTCCATGATAAAGTCCATACCTCCATGACCTCCTACTTTTCTGGCTTTCTCACCCACCTCTTTGGTTATAGGATGTTCGTACAAAGCCATGATAGAATCCATTTGCACTTTGTTCAGAAACTCATGTGCATTCGGTTCCAACGCTATTCCTTCCACCGGATATTTCTGAGCAAAACCTTTGGTTCCGCTTACCACATGTTTACGGTCGTACGGACGCGGACTGGTTACATCATGCTGGATCAGAATCGTTTTCCCTTTCTCCGTCTGGATCAGGGTTGTATTCATATCACCCAGTTTATACGTCTGCTTCGCCTCCTTGGAGTCTTTTCCAAAAGTATTCTTTGCATATTCAGTCATCCCGACCTCTTTCGTCGACATGGATACCAGGTAATTCATCTTATCTCCCCGGTGAATATTCATGATCTGGCAGATCGGACCTAAACCATGAGTAGGATATGGATTACCGGTATGTTCCTCATTATATTTCAAACGCCACATACCCTGATAACCACCTTTCTCACTCGGATAGAAATTAAGAGAACGCAGGTCGTGGATATATGCACCTTCTCCATGAATAATTTCACCGAATACTCCCTGCTGGGCCATATTCAATGTGGCCATTTCAAAGAAATCGTAACAACAGTTCTCCAGCATCATACAGTGGCGGCGAGTCTTTTCCGCCGTATTCACCAACTGCCAGCATTCATCGATCGACATAGCTGCCGGAACTTCCACCGCTACATGTTTCCCATGTTCCATTGCATAGACCGCCATCGGTGTATGGTTCAACCAGTCTGTACAGATATAGACTAGGTCGATATCATCCCGTTCGCAAATCTTTTTCCAATCCTCTTGTCCGGTGTACTCATCAGCAGCCGGAAGATGTTTACCGGCCAAGGTTTCCTGTGCACTTTTCACATAATCGGCATTCAGGTCACAAAGAGCTTTCACTTCCACTCCGTCCAGGAAAGTGTAGCGGTAAACCGCACCGCTTCCACGCATTCCTAAACCGATAAATGCAACACGCACGGTCGGGATAGGATCGGTAGCCAGTTCCAATACATCTGTCTGACCGGCCGGACGCTCCGGAACCGGCATGGAAATCATTTTTACCTGCTCATTTACGGCTGGTTTATTACAGGTACATCCGGTAATAAGGGCCAACACTAACATAAAAAAAAGAGTCTTTTTCATTGTACTTTAAATCTATAATATTAATACCCAGGATTCTGATCGTTTTTCAGAAGCGGATTCAAGTCCATTGCATTTTGAGGTATAGGCATCAAAAGGATGCGATCATTCCATTTCTTTTCAATTACCTTATATCCATTCGGAGCATAGGTTGTAGTATTCATTATTTTCTGGCAATAGGCAGAACCGTAACGACGGATATCATCGAAACGATGTCCCTCACCGGCCAACTCTATACGGCGCTCGTTGCGCACAAAATCCAGAGCAGCCTCTTTCGATGGCATTGAAGTCGGTACTGACGGCATACCGCAACGATCACGCAGATCATTCAAAGCAATCTGAACATCATTGTCCCAACCCACATTCATTACGTGTGCTTCTGCAAAAGTCAGCAATACTTCGGCATAACGGATCACCGGATAGTCATCGGCACTGGTCCAATCCGAATAAGGAGTCAATGCAACCATCTTACGATAGCTGTAACCTGTCCACGACTCGTTACCATCCAGACCGGCCACTTCCGGTTTCCAACGATAATAGAATGTACCTCCGGCAAAGTCTGTCTCATGCCATCCCTTGAACGGGAACAGGATAGAAGCATACAAACGGCTGTCACGGTTACGGAATTCGTCCATATAAGCATATTTTTTCAAATCCATTTCAGGAACTCTCTTTATATAGCTAGCCTGATCCAGGTCCGCTACTTCAGCCGTGATCTCTTCGAAATTCTTTTTGCGGGTATCCACCGAAATCAAAGGACGTACTGTTTTACCGTCGATGTCCCAATAAGCATCCACCAGGTCCTGCATCGGTTCGTAAGACGAATATCCCGATCCCATTTGGCTCGGACGGATATAGGTATAACGGGCCCAGTCGTAGTTATTATCATCAGCCATGTACTCGCGGGTCAGGATATACTCGGGATTCGAAGGCGATGCATTGCTACCCTGCCATAACGTTTCATAGCTAAACAAACCTTTTGCAAATTTATCCTTATCGATACCCTTGCTTTCGAAATCGATAAACTGTACCAGTTCATCAGCTTCTTTCTTTTGCGCATCATTCAAAGCCGTTACGCGGAACAAAGAATGATGTCCTTCACTTATCACAGTCTTGGCAGATGCTTCAGCCTCCGCATAATTACCGAAATACAAGGCAGCACGGGCACGCATAGCCAAAGCAGCGGCACGAGTGATACGTCCGGTTTCCTGCAGATAACCGCCATTGTATTTGTCCGGCAAAACAGTTGCAATCTCAGCCAGTTCATCCAGGATGAAAGCCTGCACTTTATCGACCGGATCACGGGGAACGTTCGGTGCATCATACTCCATAACCGTAGTCACCAAAGGTACTTTACCAAATTTGGTTGTCAGATCCAGATAACTCTGAGCACGGATAAAACGAGCTTCCGCTTTCATTCTTTCTTTCAGCGTTTCATCCATATCACAGGTACCCACTTTTTCCAGAAAGTTATTCACGATACGAATGGTTCCGAAACTGTATCCACGATCTTCCGCCGTACTCAGTTCACTCTGTTGGATGGATTCATACGGCCCTTCCCAGGGTTTATGGCTATGAGCATTATCCGTACACATCTCGTCCCAGATGTCGAAGCCAGGTGTTTGTGCATAACAGGCATTCAATCCGTACCATGCATCTTTTTCTGTATTCCAGAAACTTTCTACTGAGATATCTGAAGGAGGTACCACATCCAGATCACAGGCTGTAAAAGAGACAGTCAATAAACCGAGAACTGTCCATTTCTTTATATTTAGATTTACCATTACTCTTACTTAATTAAATGTTATTAAATCAATTAGAAGGACACATTCACACCAAATGCAACCGATTTGGTTCCCAGTGAACCGATACCGCGACCGGAAGAAGCTTCCGGGTCAAAGTCTTTCATCGTATGATCCGCACGCAGTGTGAATAAGTTCTCACCGGTCAGGAAGAATTTCAAAGAAGACATTCCCCATTTCGAAACTAAGTTAGAAGGAACACGGTATCCCAGTGAGATTGTCTTAATACGGAAATAGTCCGCATCAAACAACTGATAGTCTGAGAAGTATTGATTATAATCATCCAGGCTATGACCTCCATAGATACGCGGATAGACAGCATGAGGATTCGGATTTTCCTGTGTCCATCTTCCCAGGTGGAATTTACGCGGGTTAGAGTTCAGCATAAAGGCAGAAACCTGTTCAGACTCGAAAGCAGCCTGGGTACCGGAAACACCCTGTCCGAATAAAGAAAATTCGAAGTTCTTATATTGCAGGTTCAGATTGATCCCATAAGTAAAATCGGGTACGTCTTTTCCTATGATCGTACGGTCTTCACCATTGATAGCGCTACCCCATTCCAGGCCTTCACGCTGCGGTACGTATTTGATATCACCGGCTCTCGGAGTACGTCCGTACGTATAATAATGTCCGGCATCGATTTCTTCCTGGGTATACAGTCCATCTGTTTTCAAGCCATAGAATGAACCGATCGACTCACCTTTACGCAGGATATAACGGATCTTATCGCCACCATTACTAATAATATCGTCCGACTCACCCATATCCATAATCTCATTATTATTAGTAGCAATATTTGCACTTACCTGATAAGAGAACTCTCCTAATGTTTTACGATGAGTCAAAGCCAGTTCAAAACCACGGTTGCGCACCTTGGCAATATTCTGCGACGGATTAGATGCAATACCGGTTTCCAGAGGAACGTTATAGCTCAAAAGGATATCGCTGGTATTTTTGATGTAATAATCGGCTGTTACACTGAACAAACCATTGAATATATCAAAGTCTACTCCGATATCAGTCAGTGCTACTGTTTCCCATCCCAGCTTTTCATTTGCCGGTTTCGATTCCAATACACCTTTTATAGCTTCGTTATCAAAGTTATAATCCGCACCATTGTTATACAGCTGGAAATAATCGTAGTTTCCTACATTATTAATATTACCCAATGTACCCCACGATGCACGTACTTTCAAATTATCGACCCATTTCACATCGCTCATGAAACTTTCCTGATTGATACGCCATCCCGCTGAGAATGAAGGGAAGATACCCCAACGATTATTTTTATAGAAACGGGAAGAAGCATCCGCACGCAGATTCGCTTCAAACAAATAGCGGTCATTAAAGCTATAATTCAAACGACCGAAATAAGAAAGGATCTTATATTCGCGTAACGGATCACCGTAAGAATTTACATCCGGCTGATCTTTACTTACTTCCGAACCTGTTGTGATATCTTTCAGGTCGTCTGTTACAAAGTTCTTATATTTTGAATAAAGGCGTTCGTAATTATAATGTTCGTAAGAAGTACCAGCCAACACTCCGATACTATGTACTTTGTTCGTCCAATCGTAACGGGCAGTCAACGTATACATCTGGCGGTTCTCACTCTGCCAGAGCATATTCATTTCATTTGTATATACTCCGGTTCCCGGGATTTCGGCACCGGTTTCAAAGTTCTTCACATTTTCCTGTAAAGCTGTATAATTCTTTGATTTCGACTCCCAGCTTTTGAATGCACCCTGTCCGGAAATAACCAACCCTTCGATCGGCTTCAGGTCAAAACCAAGGTCGATCATTGTGTTGTCGGTCTTACCGTTCGACCAATTGTTCTTACTCAAGGCACGCAGCGGGTTACCATTCATAAACGATTGCGTTGCAGATTTACCGCCGGCAATAGATCCCCATTCCCCGTTGGACTGTTGTGCAACCATTGTAGAAGGAACCATCAGGAAATTACCGATAGAAGCGACACCATGTTCTGTTTTATTCGTGCTGCGGATAAACTTCACACCGGTCTTCAATGTCAGCCATTTCGTTACATCGGCAGCCACATTGGCATCCAGGTTATAGCGTTGAGAGCTTTGTCCGGGCATGAATTTATCGTCATACAGATAACCCAGGCCGGAGAAGAAACGAACTTTGTCGCTACCCCCGCTAAAGTTTAACGAATGTTGCGTTGTTACCACCGGATTATCCAGTACCAGGTCTGCCCATTTCGTATTCGGGTAGTAATCAGGTCTTGAACCATCCTTGAACCAAGCGATCTCATCGTTCGAATAAGCAGCATTTTTACCGTTTGCCGCATCACGGTTATAGAAAGCTTCGTTCAGCAACTCTGCATAATCCCATGAGTCAAGCACATCCGGCAGATAAGTCGGCATCTTCAATCCCACATAACCACTGTAAGAAACATTCATTTTCTCTTTCTTACCTGTCTTGGTCGTTACCAATACAACACCATAAGCGGCACGTGAACCGTAGATAGCAGAAGAAGCGGCATCTTTCAGGAAAGAGATCGATTCGATACTGTTCGGATCGAGATTCGAGAACAGATCGGCATCAGCAATAGCCCCGTCAATCACATATAAAGGAGAAGATGTTCCCAGGTTTCCGCGTCCACGGAAGTTAATGGAAGGAGTTTGTCCCGGACGGGATATAACGGTTACACCGGGTACAGTACCCTGAACAGCTGCCAGTACATTTGTCTGTACGCGATCTTTGATATCTTCTGAACTGATAGCAGCAACTGCCCCTGTCAGGTTTACCTTCTTCTGGGTACCATAACCGACCACCACTACTTCATCCAGAAGCTCGGAGTCTTCTTCCAGTATCACATTCAGGGAAGTCTGTCCTTCTTTCAAGGTTATTTTCTTCGTCGCATACCCTATATAAGAGATAAGCATGTGCTTATCTCTTCCTGACAATGTCAGGACAAAATTACCGTCAAAATCGGTAACCGTACCGTTTGTTGTTCCGGCCTCTACCACGCTGGCACCTATCACAGGTTCTCCATGAGTATCTTTTACAATACCTTTAACGGTTACACTTTTCTGTTGCAGGGACGTATTCCCGCCCATTGTATTCCTAGAAGATCCGGAGGTTTTCGAGATCACAATCTGGTTATTTACAATCCGGTAAGAATAATCCGTATTCCTAAACAACTGATTCAATACCGTCTCTAAAGAAGCGTCCGTCACATCGATAGAGATCTTCTTGTTCAGGTTGATCTGATCGTCATTATAAAAAAAGGTATAACCGCTATCCTTTTCCAGTTCTGCGATAACAGACGACAAAGGCGCATTACTCTTTTTCATGGTAACCTGATAAGCCTGGGCGAAAGCCGAGACAGGGATCAGCCCTATCGCACCTATCAGAAATAATTGTGTGATCTGCTTTTTGAATGGTTTACAGAACACATCTCTCAACAAAACTACTCGTTTATTCATATTAATATTCAGATAAATTTTAATGTGTTTTTCCTTTTCTCTTTACCGGAGTCTATTTCCGGCATCCATGATTACGTTTATCCCTTTTTCATTTTCTATTCGATTTAAGTTTAACATTATCTTTTTTTCTCTTTTTCATACAATACAAATCCATCCCCTCGCCTGTGGTAAGATACCGGGGAACTGTTGGATATAATATTCAATAAAAGTTCAATTGATTCATTATGTATGGAGAAGGTAAAACTATACTTGTCAGCCAATTCATCCGGACATTCGATATGGATGCCATACCAGCTTTCCAGGCGGGGAAGGACCATCGCCAGCTTTTCATTTTTAAAGCTGGGCTTTCCCCCACGGTACCAGGCTGAATACTGGCTGGCATTTACTTTCTCGATCTCTGCTTTTCCATTCAGTTCGTAAGCCAGCTTCTCGTCCGGGAAAACCAGATAGACATCCCCTTCTCCCCCGGTTCTCTTGGTACTCACTTCCACGGCTCCATCCGAAAGAATCATTTCAGTATAAGAAGTCGAATCGACACTGAACACTTCAAAAGAAGTTCCCAGCGCTTTTATATCCATACTTTTTGTTTTCACGATAAAAGGATGTTCCGTATCGTGATGTACTTTAAAGAAGGCCTGCCCCGAAAGATATATTTCTCTGTTCTTCCCTGAGAAATGTTCCGGATAAGTCAACTTACTACCGGCATTCAATGAAACATGACTACCGTCGGGTAAATAAAACGACTCCATCGACTGACGTCCGGCATTCACCACATACACGATCTGTGAATCAGGTTCATTCGGTCCGGCCAACCAGTACCCCACGGAAAGAAGTAATGCCAGTGAAGCGGCAATACCATATCGTCCCCAACGTTCGGTAAACGATTTATGTCCGTGTATCTTTTTCGTGATACGATCTAATACGCGGTCTTTTGCCTTCGGATCAAGGACTGAATCATTTCTGCTATCGTCCCATTGGCTTTTAAGATGGCGCACCACTATATCTTGTTCGGAAACGTTCTTTCTCTCCTCCCCGGTCATGCGCCCGGATAGAACTTTCTTTAATATTTCCTCCTCATTCATCATTCGTAATTCTCTTTTTAAGCGATTCTACATTATAAATACTCCGATTCTTTCCCTATCCCCCAGAAGAATTCGATTTTTTTTTCATATTCTTTCCGGAACATTCGTTTGAAAGACGATACTTGATTATTGTTAATTCTTTTATATATTTGCAATCAACATGTACTAAACGAAAATATATTGGAAGATAAAGCACTGATAATTGCACTAAAAAATGGGGACGAAGAGGCATTTACCTCCTTGTACCATAGGTATTGCAATAAAGTGTATAAATTCTGCAGTCTTTATTTTACAAATAATTCTTCTGCAGAAGAAGTAGTGCAGGAGGTCTTTATTAAGTTGTGGGATATTCGCAGCTACGTAAATGAAAACGAGAATCTGGAAGGTTTATTATTTATCATAACCCGCAACATGGTCTTTGATAATACCCGGAAAAACTTCAACGAGTCATTTTACCAGATCTCGATCCTGTCAGCCTACGACAAAGCCTATGATATAGAAGAAGAGTTGCATGCCAAAGATTTGAAAGTATACATCGACCGGCTGGTAAACGAACTGACTCCCCGCCAAAAGGAAATATTTTGTATGAGCCGGTACGAACATCTAAGCTATAAAGAGATTGCTGAAAAGTTAAATATCACACCGAAAACCGTTGAACGGCATATCAACGATGCATTGAAATATCTGAAGAAAAACATCTATTTCCTGCATCTGTTCCTTTCTGTTTAATAATAGCCTTCACCTTTCACATGCGAATAACGCCCAATGGAACAATACCTTACGGTGAAACGTCGGGTTTCACATTTACAAAGTGAGGGTAAAAAAAGACCGGACTTTTGAAATGTTAAGACTGGACTTTTGTATTCAAAAGACATGACTTTTAAAGACAAAACACCTATCTTTTTGAGCGATATCTACCCGTACATCAACGGACAGGCAGCCATAAAAAATAGGTAGGCATCCATTTCCCAAAAGGTCGGCAGCTATTTAAAAAAAGCCTTACGGTTTCCGGGCGAAAACCGCAAGGCTTTTTCTATGAAAGAGTACGTTTCACAACAACTTCATAATATACAAACATTTGGAAGCTGTGAAAGGTGAAAGCTATTTGTTCAATCTTTGTGTGTATGATCTAATACTATCAGTTTTTCTTTACTATTTCCTTCAATTGTTCTGGTTTGTCGGTCGTAATGAAATCTACATTTTGTTCGATCATCGACTGCATCACTGCCAGATCATCCACGGTCCAGACATTGACGGTCAGCCCGGCATTTTTTGCTTCCTGAATCCAGGTTGGATTTTTCTCGAATACCTTATAATGATAATCCAGGCCGGTAAATCCTAAAACTTTCAGATCGGCCGGCGAAATCTCACCACGCAGGTAAGCCACCTGTGCAGCCGGAGCACGACGGATCAACTCCTTACAGATATTCATGCTGAAAGAGATATATTCCACCTGCTCTTCCAGTTGATATTTCTGTACCAGGGCCAGGATAGCCGTTACCGCCCGGTCTTCATTGAAAACTCTTTTGTGAGGCTTTATTTCAAGGATCAGTTGCGTACCTTTATTCTGCTTACCTTGTATCAGGTAATCTTCCAGGGTAGGAAGTGTTTCCCCGTTTTTCAGTTTCAGATCTTTTATCTCTTCATACAGAGAGGTTTCGATACAGAATCCCTGGATACTGTCATTATGGTTGACAACAGGTATGCCGTCTGCTGTGATCAAAACATCGAACTCCGAACCATAAACACCTACTTCGTGTGCCTTATTCAACGCCGTGATAGAATTTTGCGCAGAACCTTCACAGTCCCAATAACCGCGATGGGCGATTACTTTCGTCTGGGAAAAAGCGCTGCTTCCGCAAAGGAAAGCGGTAAGCAGCATCGATAAGATTAATCTTTTCTTCATTGTTTTATCTTTTATGTATTAGAATCCGTAACGGAGACCAATCTGTACCTGATAAGGATTACCATTCAGATTAGAAACACCGGTGTTTGCATTTACATTGTAAACATACTGCTTTTGTTCGGAATCAAAGCTTTTGATCGAATAAATATTTTGTTTACCTAAGTTATGCCCGGAACCCCAATTCTTACTGAACAGGTTGGCTACGTTAAAGATATCGACAGACAATTCGATATTTTGTGTCTTATAAATCTTGAATTTCTTTGCGATACGCAGGTCGAACGTTCCGTAGAAACCGTTTACGCCACCGTTGCGCTCAGCTACTTTACCGAAACTTTTACGGATATACTTTTTGGTGCTTTCTTCCACATCCGGGTTATCGAGTATAGACTGGATACCTTCACGCAGATATTGAGGAGTTGCGGCATCGTTCGGATCATAGATATAAGCCAGGTCGTTGGAAGAGACAAAGTCACCATTCACATTCCCGTTCACAGCCAGTGAATAACGTGTTCCTCCCAGCCCGGAGAAACGCAGACCGACGCTTACTCCCCAGAAAGTAGGTGCCGTACCATAAAATACAACTTTATGACGGAACTGATTATCAGAATAACTCATTCTGCTCAGGTCGCGAGGATCGTCGACAACCATCTTAGAAAGGGTTGCTGAGTTAGCCACGTTACCATTATATGAAGTATTGTCTCTTGTATCATTCCATGTATAACTGAAAGCGATCTCCCCGTCATTCAGATAACGCCAGGTTCCGTCGACAACGAATGCAAACTGGTTCACCTTTCCTTCACTGTTCAGTTCAAGTACACGGCCTATCTTATCCGTCTTACGTCCCTGTGTCCAGTCGGCCGCTCCGTTTGTCGGGTTGATACTTTCGGCAGGAACATATACGCCGCGGTTTCCTTCGGCTGCCAGGCGGAAGAACGGTTCGTCTGCCATATTCCGGTCTACGTACATATAATTATTACGTCCCAGAGTCATGAAACCGCTTACTCCCATTTTCAGGCGATCCGTAAAGAAGTGGGTGTAAGAAAAGTTTGCTTTATAGACAACCGGAACTTTCGCATCAGCCCCGTTCATATTGATAGTGGCCAACTTGGGAATATTCGGATTATTAAACAGGTCGGCACCGGGAGCCGTAGACGGGTCTTTGCGATAAGATTCGAAATCGGGAGTCGGAACCAGATCACCGGTCAGATCGACCGACAGCACTTTGGTTCCATCGAATACCATATTATTGATCATCGCATAGTTATTGATATCCGAAGCGAAGATACCACCACCGAGGCGGATAATATCGGTATGCTTTTCGTTTACATCCCAGGTGAATTGCAGACGGGGCTGAACCTGAAAAGTAGTCAGGCCATTGTCCGTACGCAAACCCAATTCATCATACACGGTCTGGTTGAAATTTCCTTTATTGAAGTAATTGGCGTTATCGATACGAAGTCCCGCCGTCATTTCAAATCCGGGGAAAAGCTTCGTCTGCAACTGGCCGTACACTCCGGTATTCAGGATATTCTGTTTTACACGCTGGTCCGGATCGAGATATACCTCACGTACATAACGATAAGGTTTCAGGTCATTGAAATTATCCATTCCGGTGAAGTAAAAGCGACCGTTTGCTTCACTGCCATAGCGGGAGTCCATATTGGTGTACATCAGATCGGCACCGAAGGTGAAGTTGATCTTATTGGTGGTATAGTACAGGTTATCTACCAGGTGCAATACATTATTATAGAAGTTCTCCGGTGAATAACGCTGTCCGCCCAGCTGGATAGTCGTATAAACATCCTTGTTGTCTACCGTCGACTGTACCCGCTCCACGATGGCACGGGGGATATTTGCGGAAGGCAATTGCTTATTCGGTGTACTTTCTTCCGAAGTGTATAGATGCTGCAACTTCAACTCGTTGGTGATACGTGGCCCCAGTACGGAACGCAAAGTAGCCAGGATACTGTTATCGATGGAATGTACATCGCCATATACTTCATACAGGTTGATGGAACTGTTATCGCCCAATGCCTGTTTGTTACGGTCATTCACATAGTTGTCGCGGATGGTCAGTAAGTTGGTTGCATTCAACTGCCAGTCGATACGGGCGAATACGGCATCGGTAGCCTGTTTCTTATCGAAAGAGCCGAATTGGGGCGAGTTAGCTACTCCATATTTATTACGGGCGATTTCCAGGTACTGATCCAACGTCGATTGCGTCACGTTGTAACGCTTTTCATCGGCTGCACTTTTGATATCGGCAATCTGCAACGGGCGGGAATCGGCCTGATGATCCCAGGCCAGGAAGAAATGGGCGCGGTTCTTAATGATCGGACCGCCCAACGTAGCACCATACTGATAGGTAGAGAAGCCGGCATCACGGTCATTACCGCGGATATCATAAGGACTTGAAAGCCAGTCGGCACGTCCGTACACAAAGGCGCTTCCGGTCAGGGTGTTCGTTCCCGACTTGGTCACCGTACTGACGGCACCACCTCCACTGCGTCCGTAAGTTACATCATATTGATTGGTTACTACTTCAAACTCACGGACTGCTTCCATCGAAATGGCATAAGGTCCGCCGTTACGGTTCGTCGTTCCGCCCGAAGTAGGGTTCTTTGCCGACATACCGTCGATCGTGAAATTAGTGGAAGAAGCTAACTGACCGGAGAGACTGCTCCCCGTACTCAGTGGGGAAAGGTCTACCAACGAGGTAAAGTTACGCCCGTTCACCGGCAGCTTGGCAATATCTTTTGCCGTAACGGAAGTAGCTGCACCGATCTTCGGTACCGTATTCTTCAATGAGTTGGCCACTACTTCGACCGCTTCGATCTCGACCGATGCCTCCTGCATCTTAAAGTCCACGCGAAGCATATCGCCCTGATTCAGCGAATAACCGGTTTTCTTCTGTTCGCCATAGCCGATAAAAGAGGCTGTTACCGTATAAGGCGATCCGAGAGGCAACTGCTTGATGATATATTCTCCTTTCTCATTCGTCATAGAACCGGTGAAAAAGCCGGTCGACTCATTTTTCACCTGGATGGTAGCACCGATAATTGTTTCGCCAAACTCATCGACTACCGTTCCGGTAATAATGGCCTGGGTACTTCCCTGTGCATTCACTGCACCGGAGAAACAACAAAATAGTACCAGTAATGCAACTAACTTAGTAAATAACTTCATAAGTAATTGTTCTTTTAATTTGTTTCCATATAGTTTGATACCGCAAAAGTAGAGCTGCGGTATTGCAGCCATGTGACAACAGAATGTATATTCATTAACATTCCGTTTACTTTTTTGCAACAAAAAACCCAGTGAGCAACAAGCTTCACCGGGCTTCATCAAGCGTATGTCTATAAAGAGGAGTTTCAGTCTTCCAGGGTCTTGATTATCGAAGAGGCTATCTTCGACGTACTTTTACGGCTGATCTTACGCACCTTGTCCGGATTCTCCAGGTTCATGCAGGTGAAGTAATTATTTCCGCGATATATTTCCTTCTTGTCTTTATCGAATAAGGTATAGCTTACGATATGGAACAAGGTACGGAGAGGTTGTTCCTGCCATTTCAGGTAATGTTGGTTCAAGACCAACAGATAATCGGCTCCGGCATTGTTCAATACCTTCTGTAACTCTTCGGTCGGGACAGACGAGAGGTCGGAATAACTGTCTTCGCTTTCACCGTTCACCTTGATCTCGTTCAATACCTGTCCGTTCACCAGGTTCTCCGTTGCCGGGATAAACCGGCAACCGCCATCCTTCACCGCGGCTGCGATATTCTCTGCAATAATACTATTATATTCCCGGTCGATATGATCTGCCTGCATACCGGTTTCTTCAGCAATCATTCCGTTATAGAAATAGTTGGATTTCACATTATCATGTAAGCCGACAATAAGGATCTGCTTCGCATGATAGTCACTGCTTTCTTCCTTTTTACTTCCTTTAGCCGAAGCAGCCACTGAAATACCCAGCGCAAACAACAGCATGATAATAACCTGAACATTGAATAACTTTCTCATAACTCTTTTCATTCTTGATTTTGGTCACAAAAGTAAAGTAGCCGGATTGCGACTTTGTTACAAACAGATAAAGTTCTTATTTCAGACTAAAATACCAACCGACATTGATTTGTATCACGCCATTATTGGATGTATTATCATACATAGAGTCACTCAAACCTCCGGCATCTTTAAATATATTCGTCAGACCGATATTATAATTGGCAGAAACCACCAGACCGCAATCCAACAGATAACCGGCCCCCACTCCCAGAGAGAAATCGACTTTATTCACATTCTCCCTTATACTACCGGTTATCCGTTTCTGATATCCCGGCATATCGGAAACAACCATATCACTTACGTTCGCCCTCACGTTTATTCCCAATTGGGGACCGGCGAAGACATTAAAACCTTTAAACAGATAAGCTTTGACATAAACCGGTATATTCAGATAGTCACATTTAAGTTTAGAGGTCACGCCTTTATCATCATACTGGTAGCCTTGCATGGAATAATACAATCCCGGTTCAATGGCAAAACGCGACGAGAAACGATACTCACCGGCTACACCGATATTCAATCCCGGCCGCATATCGGCCCCATAAGGTGTCAGATTAGCCAGATTAAGCCCGGCTTTAGGTATAAAAGAGAACTCCTGGGCATTTACCTGAACGGCAATCCAGAGAACCATAACAAACATTATCCATCTTTTCATATCAGTATTTTATTTATGTATACCTATATGATGATTTCAGCAGATCAAAAGTTGCAACGGAGTATTAAAATGAGCCGGGAAGTTGCCGTACGAAGAGAACAATTCGCTGATAAACAGAAAAGTTTCCCCCGGAACTTTTCCGGAGGAAACTTGTTTTGCCTGTCGTCACCCTTCACAGGAGTCAGAACAGAAGAACTTTATTTCATTACTTTAGTATTAATACTGACTGCTTGTTCGCCTGTCGCAGGGTAATTACCGTAGGGGTAGTTCGCGAACCGCCCCCTGATGCGCAGTCAATTTAAATTTATTGATTATAAATAGTTTCTATTATTTTACGATTGCTTTTACAGCGGCTTCACCTTCTACGGCTACTACTACCACACCTGCAGGTACAGCAATTGTGGCTTCAGAAGAAGTGATGACTGTCTTAGCTACCGGCTGACCAAGTACGTTGACAATTGTTACCAGCTTGCCTTCTGCACCCTTGATGATAACAGCACCATCGGTAGCAACTACAGAGATAGCAGAAGCAGCATCAATAGATTCGTTAGCAGTCGGAGTGCCTTCGTAGTTTTCTTTGATTCCGAATACGTCACCGTTTTCAAAGTCTTTAACTACAACGACTGCACCGTTAATCCATTTCAGGTAACCTTCATTAGAGACATCGCTAGGAGTATCTTCATAATGTTCTGCAAATTCTGCTGCAGTTTCGTAATTATAGTCTTCTGCCAGATATTCTTTGTACTGAGTTTGGATCTTGAATGCTTTAGATTTGTCGTCTATATAACGGAAAGCAAACTTAGCCACATTGAATTCAGGAGAATCCATAGCCAACTTAACAGTTTCACCACCCTGACGGGTTACATACAATGTATCATCTGCATGATAACCTTCTACGAAAGAAAGTTTAGCAAAATCTTCACCAGCTTCATCTTTGTCAATAAACCAGTTGTTGTGCAAGTGAGTAGCACCATAAACGTTAGCTGTATCGATCAAATTGATCAGGAAGCGACCATAAACACCTCTGTGTTCTTTAGCATCAGCACAAGGACCACCGTTTTTGTCACGCCATTCGTCTGTGTTGTGTTCCGTATTGTACGGGCAGTAATAAGACTTTTCAGGATCGACATTTACAGCCAACAGATACTGATAGCATGTATTTGCTTCGCCATCAACAGTACGGTTTACATAAGCAGTGTCAGCGAAGATAGCTGAGTTAATATCAAACTGATGCGTATTATCGATATTCAAGAAGCTCAAAGTATCATTTGCTACAACAGACTTGTCATCACGTTTTTCGAACAATACCTGTGCATTGTTTTCATCACGGAACAGCTGGATAGTATCGCCCCATGCTGCTGCGATCTTATGATATTCAGGAGCGTCAGCCTTTTCAACTACCATCAGAGAGTTAGAATTCTGAACATAAGTTTCTATCTGAGTAATAACACCCTTATCAGCACTGTTACCGCCTAATACTTTATCTGTTCCCAATTTATCAGCATCGCTAGTTGAGTTCATGTTCAGTTCTACGAAGTTATATGTGTTATCCGGTTTCATCTTCAAAGCGAACTTAACAACAACTTTCTCTAGATTTGTGCCATTATTAGCCATAGCACTTTCCTCTTTGAGGTTCTTATTACAGTAGTAATATTCAAAACCTTTACCTGTTTTGTAAGAAACGAACTCTCTGTTAGAAGCGTTCTGGAATGCATACGGAAGGATGAACAGAGTATCTGTTACTACGCCTTCTTTTGCAGGATCATTTACAATCTCACCATCAATCAGTGTAGCGAATACCAAAGGAACTTTAACTGTATCAACAACAGTGACTTCATCAACTTCCTTAGTAGCCAAACGCAGGTTCCACTTCTGAGCATTTTCTTTTACAGCAGTCATACCAATCTGATGGCTAGCCTTGTCTGTATGATTTTCTACAAAATAAGAATGATTGTTACCATCAACACCATGGAACTGACCCAAATAATAGTTCTGATTTCTCAGTGCATTCGGAGTTGACTGCATGTAACCATCAAAGTTGGTAGTCTTGTTCAACGCTGTTGTTGTCAGAGTTACTAAATCTGATTTAGTATTAGTTGCAGATACAATATTTTGATATCCCTTACCTCCAGTAGCAATAATAACAAACTTATTACCTACTTCACGCAACTGAACGCCAGTCAATGTGATATCCTTATTTTCGCGGTTTGTCAACGTGAATGTATTTTTATCCTTATCAGCAGCAGTAACAGCCCACTGAGCTTCAGGTAATGTAGCGTTTGTTCCGGTAATGAAGTCTGCTTCAACTGTACCAGCATTATCTGTAACAGCCAACATGCCACCTAACTTGTACTCTTCACCTTCTGTTTGTGCATTTGCTTTCGTATCAGCATAAGAGAAGCTCAAGTACTGACCTAATAACTTCTTAACATCATAGATATTGTCACCTCCCAGTTTAATGTAAGGTAATTCAGTAGATTCAGCTGCACCAGATACAGTAGTCAAGTAATATGCATCATCAAATTCAAAGAAAATAACCGTCTTATCACCGATCTTCAACTCTTTAATCACATCTGTTGAAGGACTACTCAAGTCATAAGTAAAGGTAAAGTCAGAGAGGTATTTACCTGCAGAAGCTGCAGCGAATACTTTCTTTGTAATCCATTCGAATTTGCCATTAGTAGTACCGTCATTACCAACCTTTGATTCAGTATTTAATACCAGGATCTGAGATTTGTCATCCGGAGTTTCTTCGTTATACAATTTGAATGTAGTTGCATTAGAACTAGCCACTGCATACAATTTATGTCCGTTGAACATGTCAGCACCTTCCAAAGTCTCTTTGCTGTTTTTGCTGATTTTTACAGTCACTTCGAAACCTTTGTTCAGGATTTTATTCAAATCATTGCTGGTTTGAGCAGCTACAGGGGCTTCGTAGAAAGCAACAATAGAACGTACAGCAGCATTAGTACCATCTGTTACAATGCTTCCATTACTTTGAGTTAAAGTAAGACCGTTCAATGTATTCGTAGTTGCCTTAAACTTATCAGCACCATTTTCCGTCCACACAATTGCTTTACCAGCAGCGTATTCCTTCAAGCTTGTGAATGTATAGAAATATTCAGCCGTACCATTAGCAGATCTGGATACTTTCCACAAATAAGCGTCATGAGTAGGAGCGTCTACTGTTCCTGCACTGAAAGAATTCTCAAATGTAGCCACACCAGCTGCATTACCAGCTTTCAGATACTTATTACCAACCTTCACGATGCAATAGCCGGAAGGAACACCAGATGTGATCAGTTTCAATGCCTGTCCGTCATAGATAACACCAGTATTATTCACACCCAAGTCGATAGTAGCATCAGCCTGAACAGATGTAGCAGAAACAGATACCTGACTAATCACCTTATTGGCAGCTGAATATAATCCATCAGCTTTAGCTGTCAAAGCGGTACCTGCATTTGAAGTATTTGACACACCATATACAGCTTGACCGGCATTAGCATAAGTCAATTCTGCAACTTTGCCATCACATTCAGCAGCAACAGAGACCAATTTGCCATTTTCCCATCTCCAAGATGCGTTCAATGACTGAGTTGCGTTAGGAACTGTTGTGCCAAGAGCGTCAGTACCCGTTGCAAGCACATAGTTATCTCCGTCTTTCTTGACAGTCAGGTAATTACCGCTAGCGTCTGTGATGTAGAAAGGAGCAGTAACTGCCTTGTCAGCAACAAGAGTAAGAAGATCTACAACGCCATTCGTATTAAAAGCAACATTGTCTAACCCCGGCATACTCTTGTAAGCATCTTCAGAGTAAGCTGCCAATACTAAATCTGTACCAGCATTACTTACAGAAATTGAAGAAACAGCACATGTAAACTCCTGACCAGCAATATCATTATTGATAGAACTCCAGCCTGCAATAACCTTAAAGCCCATATTAGTCGAAGTCAGCTTAGCATATTCGAAAATTACAGGACGATTGTCTGCTCCTGTTGAACCTGTTGCAGAAGTAGTTGCCACAAGTTTCAAAGCTCCAGATGAATTTTTGCTATCATCAATAACAACAGTATTATCACCTACAGTCAAATGATAACCACCTGTTACAGGCACTAATTTCCAAGTAGGTGTTTCAGCTGTTGCTGTTTTTAATACTCCATATGCGACCGTCGTTCCAGAGGCAGTCAGAGCATTTGTAAAATCATTCGTACCATCATTGATACCAGTCCCTAACAAATACGAGCCATTGTCTACCGGTGTAGTAACCTCAACCACCTTTGCATCCAGCGTCGTCCAAGCACCGGCTGCCAGGATGACAGCCACTAACGTAGAAAACTTTTTGTTCATAATCTTAAAATTAATTGTTTATAAATAGGGTTTAAAAAACTAACAACTAATTTTACGAAGGAAAGAACAAGCTCCGCAAAGATTATGAACGGGCACAAAAAAAACGGGCTTGTATCTATTATCAATCTTTAGGCATCGGCAAACGCCCGTTTGGTGATAATAGAACAAGCCCGCGCTTATACGATATAATACACCCCTTAAAAATGAGTGACACTTCTATATACGTAGTCCACGCAAGCATTTACTGTCTATTATTCCACCAAACTTAAAAATTTTGCCGATTTTAAAGATTGGAATAATCTTTCGTAAAATGCTTACAATATGTAATCGAAA
>OGZX01001534.1_pt1 | contig 22488 bp, 17 predicted proteins | sample 1576881 | NCBI WGS metagenome assembly OGZX01 (sample SAMEA3541542, study PRJEB24748) | human gut metagenome | biome: human gut; feature: human-associated habitat; material: faeces | place: China | collected 2012
ACCATCAAGCATTTCTCTAATTTGCTGCAAATTTGGACTTAATGAAATTGAGTATAAACGGAACCTGATGATGGCTTTCTGCCTTCGCCTGATTGGTCAATATTATTACCTACCATTGCACCATTGACATAAATATCACATCTCGCTTTGCCGTTTTTCTTAAAAGTGATGTTATAGAGTCCTTCTTCAAATTCACCTAATGTTATGCCGTTATTGACATTCTGTACATTTTCATATCTGTAAACAGGTACAATCTCCACCTTATCTGCACCGATTGTTTCTGTATAAACTTTTTCACTGCAAGGCACACGATTTTTTCTCAATAATTTTCCGCCTTTTGAAAGTGTAATTTCATATTCGGATACATTGCCGCCTGAAGGCAATGTACTTGTATCTATTGCTGCCATATTGCCTGACACATCAGCAACAATATTTTTTCCCGTACCTGTTCTTATAGAATTTTTTGATGCACTTATACGAGTTGCAACCTCACTTGTGATATATGACGCAATTTTTTCACCTAATGCCTGCTTGTAATGATTATGGTCAGGATACCAACTCTGCACAAGCTCTAAAACATTTTTAAATCGTGCCGCTTCCGCATCTGCTTGAGTCAATGAATTAAAGTAATTATCACACCACGCACCAACCTCAATAACCTCTAAGTTAAGTTCTGATGCAACTGCACGCAAATCGCTGTTATGCGCATCGTCATATAACGAATTATCATATTTATATGACCTGTCACAATGGAATACACCGTTTGAATACGCTTTGGAATATTCTCTGCCGTCAGCAGTATCAACCGGGCCTCGAGCTGTTGCAGTAAGTATTATTGGAATACCGCCTCGTTCAATAATGCCTTTACAAAAATAATCTTTTATGAGTGTTTTATATGCTCCCGACTCATTTGACACTTTGTTCTTATTGATACCCATATTAACCGTTACATAATCGCCCGGACAAATATTTAAAAGTACCCTGTCAAGATAGCCATCGTTATAATATTTTGCCGAGTCTGTACCTGCGTATCCGCAATTTACAAAACTGCCTATATTATCAGGCAAGGTTACATATTTGGCATCTATGCATTTACCCCAAGTGTATGAGTTATTTTCGTCAGTATTTACTGTTGAATCTCCTATGGCATAAAGTGCAGGCTGTGCGTTTGCCGCTTTTGCTTCTGCTTTTTCAACCGTCAATCCGCTTATTGACGCACCGCCCGGAATCGTTATATCCAAAACGCCGTCGCATACAGCAGCGGTAAATGTTTTTTCGTTTGTTGTCCTTTTTACATCTGCCGAAATATTCGGTACTTTTTCGTATGAAATTTTATCTGCTGTGGTATCTATTGTAACATTATAATTGCCGTTTTCAACAAGCACATTAAAAGTATAATCACTTGCTGATGAAATGCTATTATCGCTTATGCTTAATCCGCTGCCATCAGTAAAACCATATTTTGCAGTTTCACTGTATTGACCACCTTTAACTGAAATACTACCCTCCACATTTCCACTGCCAAAACTGAATACAGCTTTGCCGTTTTCAAATATATTCTCTCTCGGCGGGTCGGTAGTGTCAGGTTCATCTGTCGGAGCTGTCGTTGGGGACTCTGCTGTTTCTGTATATTTCACAGAAGCTACCGTTGCTGATTTTGCTTTTGTGAAAATATAATATGTAGTTCCTGCTGTACAGTCCATTGATACAGTAGATGAAGAAGTACTTGTTGTGCTACTGGCCGCAACAAAAGTTCCTACATTAAGAAATGTGGAAATACCCCAACGTCCACCTGTTGCATTTAATTTTCCTGTTGCAGACAGCGTTCCATTCTTTGTTGGTGTATATGAAATATAACGTGTGGTGCTTTCACCGCTTGACGTGCCGCCTCGCCAATATACACCACCTGCTGAAATACTATCATCACCGTTATTTGCAATGGCAATAGTAAGACCGTCATAGCTTTCAGTAAAGTCCGCTTCGATTGTCGTTATCTTGTCTGTGTACTTTGAAAAATCCCACAGATATGTTCCTGAATTTTCAGCGCTCTCCGCTTGAACAGCAATGTGCAGTCCGCTTATAATATTTATAAAAATACTAAACATTACAAGCATTGATACAATTTTTTTATCTTTCATAATTAACTGTCCTTTCTGTAATTATTTTTATATTTATATTCTACATCCTGTTGTTTCTTATTTCAATACAGCAAAAGGCATTGTTCAAAATAAACGTGTAAAAGTTCATAATAAATCGTTAGCTTTCTTGACATTTTTTTGGTGTATGATAAAATATTAAGCGGAGGTATTAAAATTTTTCATATCGTCTGTCAGTGTAAAGGTTTTTCTGTACCAACCTGTACCTCCATCAAGAAATCCAGTCGTCTGTCCTGCTCTCGAATTTGTATTAAAATTAAGTCCTATTGACCAATCGTGCTGAAGATTCAGTGTTTTCCACGAGAAATCATTATAATTCTTGCTCTCCGCACTGTTTACATCACTTTGTATAAATTTCCACGAATCATTAAAATCAATGCTTCTTTCTTTGTTATCCGCCGCGCTTACCGCAAAGCTACATAATAGAGAAATCAACATAATTATGATAGCTGTTTTTATTTTTAAAAATTTTTTCCACATTATTATATCTCCTTTACTTTAATCTCACATATATCTTGTTTTAATCCGCTTGATTGTGCAGTTATTTTGATAAATCCTTCTTTGTCTGTTACCTTAACCAAAAGCTGACATAAGCCATTAAATGCACGTCTTACAGGGATTTTATCACTTTCATGGCTGCCCGGATTTCCGTTACCGCATCCCAAGAATTGTCCGCCCTCAACAGTAAAGAATATTTGATTATCCGCTGTCGGAACAGTTATACCGTTTTTATCGGCTATCCTTACATTTATAATTGCGGTTTCTCCAACTGCGATATTGTCCTTGTCTGGCATAAGCTCGATTTTATACGGTGCATCAGTTGTCTTAATCGTCTGTGTCATAACTTCTTTTCCGTCTTTATATCCCTTTGCAGTTACTCCACCTGTTTCATAAACAACATTTTCCCAAGTCAGATACCAATTACGCTCCATTTGCTTTTTACCATAGCTTTTGCCGTTTACAAACAATTCAATCTCATCAAGATTACTGTAACAATATACATTTATCTTTTCGCCGTTTTCAAAATTCCAATGCGGGAATATGTGCAGTGTCGGCTCATCTGTCCACCAGCTTTTATAATAATAAAAATTATCCTTTGGAAAACCGCAGTAATCGAATATTCCGAATTGTGTTGATATTGCAGGATATACAAGCGGTGTAGGCTCTCCGCGATAGTCCATTCCCGTCCAAAGAAAAATTCCCGCAAGGTAATCACGCTCGGCAAAATATTTCCATTCACTTTCACCAATATCTTTCCTCTGTGCTTTTTGTGAGTTCTTGCACTTTATCCCATTGTCATCGTCAAGAATATAATACTGTCCGATTGTTTCATTTGTACTGTAACAGCCGCGTGTACCACTATTTGAGCTTGCCTCGGTTATGATAATCGGTTGATTTGGCATATGCTTATGATAATCGTCCCATGCCGTCTTACAGTAGTTAAAGCCAATAACATCAAGATTTTTTGTAACGTCTACATATTGTTCTGCGTTGTCAAAGCGTTCTTTCCCATTCCAACATACAACCGCTGATGTTATGTTTCTTGACGGGTCAAGCTTTCTGATTTCTGTTTTCATAGTAACAGTTGTTCTTGCTGTTTCTTTTCTGTGCTGTGAAAATATTTCCTCATTCCCTATACCGTACAAAAATACGGACGGATGATTTCTTGCGTGTTTTACCATTGTTCTAAGACATTCCAAGTCCTGCGGTGCACTCGACATTCTACGTGTTTCATCAAACACGAACATACCAATCCTGTCACATATATCTAATAACTCATCTGTCGGCATATGATGTGCACTTCTATATGCATTTGCACCCATACTTTTCATTTGTGCTATTCTATATTCAAACACATTCTTATTCTGTGCAATACCTAAGCCCGCATGGTCATGGTGACAACACAAGCCTTTTATTTTTACATTTTTTCCATTTAGGAAAAAGCCTTTATTTGCATCAAAATAAATATCTCGTACTCCAAAATTTGTTGTAACTGTATATGTTAATTTTCCGTTAGCATAAATATTAGTTTTAAGGCTGTACAAATACGGATTTTCTATATCCCATAGCGTAACATTATTAAGTACAATGTTTTGTTTGCAAAAAATATTATCCCAAGCATATGACAACACTGTATTTTCGGTTTGGACGATTTTCTTTTTATCTGCATTATATATAATCTGTTCAACTGTGACATCACAGTCATTCAGCTGCTTGTTTTCAATTTCGGTTTGTACATTCAAAACTGCCGATTTTTCTTCTAAAGCAACATCTGAATATATAAATACACCGTTATATGCAGCTGATATATTCTCTTTTATTTCAAGCCATACATTTCGATAAATACCGCCGCCTTCATACCACCAGCCTTCACGACCTGTCGCATCAACCCTAACCGCAAGCAGATTTTCACCGCCGATATTTACAAAGTCGGTAATGTCATAATAGAAACTCGTATATCCGCTTTCATATTTTCCTATATAATATTCATTGAGATATATTGTACAGTTGCGGTACACTCCGTCAAAATGTATATATATTCGCTTATTCTCGCAATCCTGTGGAATATCAAAGTGTTTTCTGTACCATGCAATACCGCCCTCCAACGAACCGCCGGCAAAATGACGGCTGTCCATGCTCTCCATTTCGGGGATTTTTTGCATATCAGAACCCTGCACTTTCTTTTGTGTATAGTCACCTTCCACCACAAAATCATGTGGAATATCCACACTTCTCCACATACTGTCATCAAATGTTTCTGACACCGCTCCAAAGCTGTATGCTCTCGCTTTTGCCCCACCCCAACCGTCTGTGCTGTTTTTAGGGAATACGTCCCCCAAAAAGAATTTCCAATCATTATCCATGTTTATACGCATAATCTATCAGCCTTTCAGAAATATTTTCAATAAGCGGCATAGCCGCGTCATTCAACATTTTCAGTGAGAGATTATACTCTCGCTGAAAAAAATCAAGCAGAACTCACCACCTATAGAGGCGAGGAACATCTTAATTTAGTTATATTTTAATTATACTATTCTTTTATTTATATACAATTAACTATTCTAATCTTTTCACGATTTTTATTGATGTAAACTAAACAATTTATTGATTTTTTAGCCAAAAGTATATATAATATCTTTGGGGGTATTATCATGAACACAAAAAAGAGATTTATATTTGACGATTTTAGAATATCGCAAGAAAGCATAGACTACGGTTGGACTATGCCATATTCGCATTGCCATGTAGCATATGAAATATACATATTAAAAAGTGGAGAAAGAACGGTTACAATAGAAGATATGGAATATACTGCAAAAGCTATGGACGCAACACTGTTTTCTTCTAATACTTCTCATAAAAGCAGAGGAGATACTCCGTTTTCAGGAATTTGTATCCATTTTTCAGAGAGGTATATTGATTTGTATTTCACCACCGCAGCGAAAAAACAGCTTATGAAATGTTTTAAGCACAAAGTAATAAGTTTAAGTGATACTGATTTTGAAACAATACAAAGAATTTCCGACAACTTTAAAGAAAACGCATCAAACAATTTCTTAATTCTTGCGTTTATTTTGGATATTCTAAACCGTTCCGTTAATTCAGTGGATTTAGGAGTATCTGCAGGCAGTGAAAAAAAGATTAAAAAGTCGCAGAGAGTAATTGAGTATGTCAATGAAAATTATGTTTATATAAAAAAAATAAGTGACATTACAGATATTTTTAATCTATCTGAAAACTATGTTTTTCAGATATTCCGAAAAAACTATTCTATGACACCGAAACAGTATATAAATAAACTTAGGATTAATAATGCTTGCCATAGATTAAAATATGAAAAGAAAAGTATTAAATCAATAGCCTTAGATTGTGGCTTTGATAGTTATGAGCATTTTATAAATGTATTCAAAAAAGCAGTTGGCTGTACGCCAAGCGAATATAAAAAAATGTTTTAATGGAGGGTGTGAGATTACTTCTATAAATTAAACTTGTCTGCGGTAAAATATTCCATCCCAGAAGGGTGAGAAAAATTATAACAAGCGCATGAATAAAATCATTTCTTTATATCAGGATTAAAAAAATCATTTGAATCGGACTTTTCATAAAATCTAATACTCGCATAATCACTCACATTAATGCCCATATTCTTTTTATAAATTTCCCACTGATTATACTCGCCCATACCAAGGTGTTTTAATATATCATCAATATTTTCCCTTGTTTTCGGAACAACGCAATCACTTATATACAGCCTTACACGGCTATCCTCCACAACGTCGGATATTTTCAAAATTCCAAACAGACCTCTCGGATTAGGATTTTCTATGGGGAGTAGATACGACTACATTCTTTAAATATGCTTGAAATTTATCTGTTTTCGTATTATATTCCAAATATCCCGTAACGTTTTCATTCCGCCACACTATCTCGTAAATCTCTAACATATTCAATCCTCCACATTACAAAGTCTATAACTTTTTCCCACCAAATATCTTTTAGCTCAATATTATTTATATCCGCATAAACCAATTCGCTGTATGTTTTCTTTACTGCCATAATCCTATCTGCAACTTGGCTTCTTTCAATATTCAGATTAATTGTCGGCGCATATATTTTAGACATCTTCTGAAAAATTCTTTCCGCCGCATTAAATCTTTCCTCATACAACGGTGCATTACAAAGACAGTATCTATATGCCGATTTAAAATCATTCAACATTCCTTTTATATCATCATAAAGCAAAGAATATCCGTTATCATATATAGGCGACAATTTAAGCTCTCCGTTATCCGACATAAGAAATCCTACGTTACTGTTATGCCTATCCTCATTCATTATAATCAAATCAAATGCCAACAGATTTATTAAATCATTTCCGCACCCGGTGTTTCTGCAAAGCTTTTCAAAATCAATATTGCTTTCATCTTCCGCATATAGACTTGCCAAATATATTAACGTTTTTCCGTTTCTGAAATCGGGAGAACTGCAAACCAAAGTTCTGAAATTCTTACCGTATCTAATTCCATCCATACCAATAAGACTTTGCTCCGCTACATTTAATCCCATTAGCTTGCCTATTTCATAACATAGCACCTCAATAACAGGTTCAATTCCCCACTTTTCAGGAAAATCACGAACCTGTAAACGTCCCGATTTAACAAAATACACTATTCCGCCTTTCTGATATTCTGTTTTTAGTAAATTACCCTTTGAATTACTGTGTATTGAAAAATTGTTTCTTGTAATGCTACTCATTATAATATCCTCCGATATTGATATTATATCAAACTATATAGTGTAAATGGCGAAATAAAATTCTACCGCAAACAAACTAAATATACAACTAATATATCACAATGAAAGATGAATTGCAAATGAAATTGGTTTGACTAATAAATACGTTCAAACGCATAGACGAAGAATTTGCTATTCTAATCTCAAAAATCACGAAATTAAACGGTAAATTATAAACAAGCCGAATTTATCAAATCAAATCGACAAATTCGGCTTATTTTATATGAATGTAGCTTATAAACTAATTACTCACTGATTACAGGTCTCATATTTTCGAACGAATACCAATATGTAATAAGCGAATTTTTACTTCGTTCTGCCTTTTGTGCCTCCGACACCTTTGCAGGTGTGGTTGTCAAATTGACAAGTGTGCCGTTATCGTCATATTCCGCTTCTATTTTAACGCAAGGTTTATTTGTGCTCTCAGTCAGCACTCTTACAAGCTCCGACACTATACCCGGTGCAGTTCCATAGCCGTTAAGCATTAAATCGCCCGCAAGCTGTGATCGTCCCCCGTTGCCGTAATGGTTATGGTCGCCGAAGCAATCCATAATTGCCTTTGCCGCCGCATCCTCGTTTTCATAACCGTTCTTTGCATAATCCGCTACATATTCGTTAAATGCATTGTCAGCGTTAAGTCCTATATCAATAAATCCTAAAATATCAGGATCATCCTTTCTTTCCTCGTAGATAACTCTTATGCCTAAAGAATCATACGCATCCTCTCGACAGCCGTGGAATGTATGTGTTGTTTTATCATATACATATTCGTAGCCTTCAACGCAGCCGTGCGGGGTATAGCTTGTAAGTATTACTTTTGCACCCATTGCAAGACACGCATCAACATAATAGTCAAGCGGAGCCTTAAACTGCGTACCGGACATTCCGCCCGGATTTGTCCCCATATTTCCAATGGTGACAATATCGCCCGGTCTTATGTTTATCAGAATATTATCAAGCCAGCCCTGTGTATAATATGTTTTAAGATTTCTCGAACCCTTACCGTTATTATGATAATCGGCAAGTGCGGTAAACTCGGGATAATTGGCTTGATCACGTGCTAAATTATATGCGTATGAGCCGCTGTTGCCGATAGTTGAATCGCCGACAGACCAAATGTTAGGTTTTTCGGCGGCAGTCTTTTCAACCTTTTCTATTGATATATACGCAACCCTTGCACCTGAGAATTTTAAATCCATTACATCATCCACAACCGGAATATCATATACTTGTTCGGTTATTTCTTCTGTTTTTACAGTATATCCCGTATGTGTTGTCCCCTCTGCGGCAAGAGTTCTTTCATGACCTGACAGTGCTTCACTTACATATTCAGACACCAAATCACCACTAAAAGCAATCTTTACTCTGTAATGTTTTCCTTTTGTAACCTTAGCTTTAAAAGTGAAATCACCCGACAAATAATCAGATTCTGCATTATCAATACTTGGTGTGCCTTCTGCTTTTGCACTTCCCTCTATTCCATAACCGCGTGATACGGTATAAGTTGTTAAAGGATTAATATCCGTATAACCCTCTGTAACACTTTCATCCGCACCACTTCCGAAGTCAAATGATAAACCGTGAACTGTGACCTTAATACTTCTTGATAATATTTTGCCGTCACTGCTTTCTCCTGTGGCTCTTACGGTAAACACACAAGGAACAGCTGCCGATGTAACGCTTATTGTACCCGCTGATGCGTCAAACGATATACCGTCGGGAAGATTATATTTATTGACATTATTTTTGTCATATATTCCAAGCGATACATTTCTGTTCAAATCCATACCATCACCGTTGATTACCGCCGCACTGTATTTAGCAGTATTTACTGATTTTTCATCAAGCGGTATTGCAAGGCTTCCTTGTGATGATGTAAACTTTATACTTTCAGCCGAGTCGGTAATATTGAGCTTTATGGTTTTGGTATAGCCGCCGATATTCACCTGAACAGTTGCCTCACCGGCTGATGCACCCTCACCCAGAGTTATTGTTGCTTTGTGAGAATCTACTACATCGGGAGTTATTATAATGTCTTGCATATCATCTTCTAAGATTGACCATTCTGCCGCACCTGTTATATTATATCCTTCTTTGCTTTTTACCGATGCAGATAATGTTGCAGTATCTTTGTTTGGAATTGACAAAGTTTCCTGTGAAATATTGAGTGTATAGGTTGAAATATCCGCAGCCGGATAATATGCTCTATATGCATCAAAATCAACCGTTCCTGTCTGCTTATTTGCAAAACCGATTGAGTAATATGTCGGCTCCGAGTTTTCAGTCCACGCTATGCTATCGGTTTCACCTACAAACTGACCGTTTAAGTCATACACCTTTACAAAACAACTTTCGGTAGTCTTGTCAGCCGACAGTACAATTTTATACCATTTGCCCTTGTTGACTGTAACATCAATATCATTATTTTTTATAGCTATGCCATTTAGCTTTATTGTTGTTCCGTCAAATTCAAGCGTTACAGGCGTTGTATAGCCTTCCTTATCCGTCCAATACGGCTGTTTTGATGTAAGTGTAATACATCCATTGCCATTAAAGCGTATATTCTGCTCAAATATAATTTGTTTTTGCGGTGTATCTATTGAATTTGTGAACATATGTGATTTACTCGATGTTGGGCAATTAATTCTAAGGAATTTGTTATTCTCCTCTTTCATAATAACTGCATCACCGCTATCTGAACCGGACATACCCCAGCCGCCGACCATAATATCGTTACCGCCGTAAGTGTCCTTTAATGTAGTATATCCAACAAGACTGTCGGGATATTCGTCAAAGTCGGATGGGTAGCCTGCTTCAGGCAAGATTTGGTTATCTGCCATGCTCTTATCACCTGTTGCGGCAACATACATTGACGCTTCAATCGTCTCACCATTATATGTAACAGTTGCTTTGAGCTTACCGTAGAAATTAAAGTCGCACTGTCTGAGCATAAACGAAACTTCTGTAGCGCTGTTTGTATGCTCGGCAAATTCACCGTAGCTGTCGCAATACTTGTCGGTATCGTTTACGGTCTTAAATCCGTCTATATCCCACTCAATATTAAAATCCTCTATGCGGCTGTCTATTGTCTCTGCGGTTATAATCGTTCCCGCTTCGCCTGTAAGAGTAAGCGTATATTTGTTTTCGGCGGCAGTGTCGGGACTATCGCCGAAGGTCATCAGGGAATTGCCCTTTATTTCGGCAGAAACGATAGGCTCAATATACTCTGTGTCTTTTTCATAAACTGCCGTAAATTTTGTGTCGGCTGTAATTTTGTATTCCTTTAAATCGTTAATCAGATTTTCGGTATCGTCATTTACCTGCCAGCCCTTAAAGATATAGCCATAATTTGTTAAGTCGGGAATATTTAACGGGCTTGCATTGCCCTTTACGGCTTCTTCGGTGGTATTGCCTTTTACATCATAAGTTACGGTGTAATATGCGCTTCCTGCGTCAAGCGCGCTATCGTATGCGCGGACTACGATATTGTCAATGCCGAATGTAGCCGTACTCTTTCTCGCCTCACAAATCAGAAGCTTACCGATTGCCGTTCCGTCTGTCCCCATAGGAACTTTGTTGTCAAAATATATTGTTTCGCCGTCAGGGCTCGACAGTGTGATTGTCGAGCTGTGCTCCGCAAAGTCCATAATCGCTTTAGCGTGAGTCCAGCCTGATTTGTTTGACCATTCCTTTGTTGCGTATGACGCGCTGCTGCCGTCGATACTGTTTATAATAAGACTGTCTGTGTTCTTTGGCTGTGTGAATGAAAAAATATAATTTCCGCTGTAATTTGCGTTGCCCTTAGGCTTACCTATGGCAGAGTCCAGCAGTACGAGCTGATTTATATTTTCATTACCCGTATTCGTCATATAGAAATCAAATTCAATAACCGACTTGTTATCCTCTGTTGTCTGTGCATCAGCGCCGAAGGTGTAGTACGCGTTTCTTGTTCCGCTGCCGTTTGTGTTGGCAAATTTGAAATACTTGTTAATCTTACTGTCTGTATCGGTTGCTATTGACATATTGCCCGAAGCATACTCCGATGTCCAGCCTGTTGTATCTGAGGCGGCTTCAAAATTGATTGAAAAATACTCCGCCGCACCCGCAGTAATAACAAACGACATTTGCAGGGATAGCGATATTGCTGTTATTACTCCTAAAAATTTTTTTAATTTGTTTTTCATTTTCATAATTATTAACTCCTTTTTAGTTAATCGTTACCGCACCGCATAAAGGTTTCATTCCGTCCTCCCATAAGAACAGCTTGACATATACAGCTTCCGAGTTATCGCTTATATTCATATTTTCCGTTCTTATCGTACCATTATTATTAGGCGTGGCTGTTTCATTTTTAACTCTTACAGATTGGAGTATGCCGTCTTTATCATACAGCACCATATACAAAGTTAATTCCTTGTTCTTGGAGTCTTTATTTATATATGCGGCTTCAGCATATACTTCACCGCTGCCAAGCTCGGTAACCGTTTCGCCCTGAGCATTCTTCAGCGTAAGAGTGTTTGTTACGGGGATATTTTTATTGAGCTTACCGTCAATTACTGTGCCGTCATAATTTCTCGTCAAATATAAATCATCAATTCTTACATAACTGTTTGCAATCGCGTCCGAGTAAAGACCGACCTCACATTCGCCGTTTTCAATAACAATATCCTTTACGACAATATCCGTCCAATTACTCATTTTTGATTTGAGCGATGCAGTGTACTCTTTATTTCCCGAGTTTGCGTAAAGCACACATTCATTCTGTCCGCCGCTTGACATAACGCTTGCGCGCAGCGTATATGTACCGTCGGGCAAATCCTTAATTGTCTGCTTCATTCTTGCTGTATAATCTGTATCCGCGCTGTGCTTTGCCGCGTAATTGCCATGAAAACGCTTCGCCTTTACATTTCCGCCGGCTGCGCCGCCTACACTGTCGCTGTGCTCCCAGCCCGTAAGAGATTTAACGTCAACTCTGTCCGCGTCAAATTCATTATTAGCGATATAATTATTTCCGTCGCCGATAGTCCATTCGCCCGTTTCGGCATCGAGCCGCCACTGACTTAAATCATTAAAATGCGGAGTATATCCGTCCATTGTAAGCGGAACCCACTGATTATAGCCTATGCCGTGCGTTCCGAAGTCGCACCAGCGGTCGCCGCAATAAATAACGGTGTCCTGCTTGCTTCCGTGAAGTGTGTAATAAAAGCCGGTCTGCGAATTATGGGCGTAGCTGTATTTTGCTCCGGGCATTATGTACGGAAGGTTAGAGCTTGCTTTTGAAGCGTCAACATAATCGGGCTTGAGCTTGTAATCGCCAAGTATATCTTCCGACTCGAAAACATAAACTCTCGAACCGCGCCAGCCGTATAAATCCGATCCTGTGAAATAATAGTGGTCTTTGTACTTAAACATACAATCGCCCTCAATTCCGCCCTTGTCTTTCTTTTGTACCGAGGCGTCCTCGTCATAATACGAGCCTGTCGAACCGTTAAGCTCTTTTATATTATCAAAATCAAAGTCGCAGTAATCTTTTGCCGCGTCCATAGGCGCAATATAAAGGTGTCCTCTGCCGTTTGCGCTGGAGCATATCATATAACCTTTGCCGTCCTCGTCGTAGAACATTGTCAAATCGCCCGTGTCGCCGTTTGCGATAACGGGGAGCGAGGTTCCGCCCCAGAAATAACCCTTTTCCGTTTTAAACGGTCCTTTCGGATTATCCGCGCTTGCGATAATCGTTCCGTTAAACTGCGATACGAGGACATATTTGTTTGCTTTTTCATTGTAGACAACACCGCACCTGCCTGCCCAGCCGCACCAAGTCTGACCGAGAGTTTCAAGCGTTGCGACATCACCCTCATATTTCCAATTCACCAAATCATCCGAAGTATATAAGGTGTACGCCTCAAATGCAGGGTGTTCCACCGTTTTGCCCGAAAGCGGATCAGCCGCGTATGATACCGCTTCCTTATAACGAACGCCGTACCAATAATATTTATCGTCATTCGGGTACTTGAAAATACCTCCGCCCTGCGAATACAGAATGTTGCCGTCTGTATCGGTATAGAAACGGTCATTTGTTATAAGCTGTTTATCCTCTGTTACGGTTACGGTACACTTTGCCGTTTTGCCGTTTGATGTCGCCGCTGTTATTTCCGCTGTGCCGACTTCGCCTGCGACAATAACGCCATCATAAACCTTTGCAATTTTTTCATCACTTGAAGTCCAAGTAATTCTGTCATCCGCGTTTGACGGCTGAATATTTGCATTTACTACGGTTGTTGCACCGAGCTTTGGTAAAGATACATTTTCTTTATCAAGTGAAATGCTTTGAGGTTCAGCCATTTCCGCTACCGTTACATTGCATGAAGCCGTAAGCTTTTCGTTGTCAGCCGCCGCTGCGGTAATTATTGTTTCACCAACGCTTATAGGAGTCACAATACCGTTTGATGAAACAGTTGCTACATTCTCATCTGAGGACGTCCATTTTATTTGTCGTTTAACTGCTGTTTCGGGCAGCAATTTGGCTGTAAGTTCGCCGTTTTTACCGCCCGATAGCAGTGAGAGAGAGGCTTTGTCAATAGTTATATCCTGAGCCGCCTGCAATACAGTAACGGCGCAGTCGGCTTTGAAACTGCTGTCAGCCGTTTTTATAGACACCACTGTTCTGCCTGCCTTTTTCGGTGTGACAAGACCTGTGTCGTCAACGGTGGCTATATCCTCATTTTCGCTTATCCATACAAGGTCGCTTTCATTTATCCCTGCGCCGAAAATACTGTAGGTAAGCCTTTGAGGTTCGCCTGACGTAGATAAGATAAGCTCGTTTTTGTCAAGAGCAACGCCGCCGTCATACATCGTAAGCGCAAGAGTTGCAGTTTTCGGGTCTATATCAAGCGTCTGCGATGAGTTTGAAAACGCAAACTGTACTATGCTTTCCGTCTCTGTGCTTACCTTGCTTTTTACATATTCACGGATTGTTTCGGTTGATATTTGGTCCGTGCGCGTTTCGCCCTGTTTAACCCCCTCCGCCTGATACATACTTTTGTCAAGTGAAATCGCCTTTATTTCGGAAGCCGTTGTATCGGCGTTTATTGTGATGTCGGCTGGATATATATCATATGTTCTGCCGCCGCTTCTTGATGAGCCGTTATGTACGCTTACGGTAAGAGTGGCGGATTTTATGCGTTTTGTCTCAACAGCAGGCACAACAAATTCAAGAACGCCTGTGCCGCCCCACGAATTTGATTTGGTATTCCAATTGATATTTGATATATCTTCTTTGCCTGCATAGTTTACGGTCGTCTGTGTAACCTTTCCATCACCGTCCGTCAGATATGACGCACTCTGCGTACACACTATAGGCGTCATTTCCTCATCAGCATTTACAGCTACTGTTGTAAATAACGATGTTATAATAGCAAATACGCTTATTATGCTTATCAATTTTTTCAGTACCATTTTCCTACCTCCATTAAAATATTATTTTTATGATAGTATTTTATCATAAATAATGTATCGGTAAAAATACATATTTGCCGTAAACCAATCAATTTTTGCTCTTTAATCTTGACCGAGAGTATATGAAATGATATACTTTTAATAGGTGATTTTTATGATATATGAAAAAGAATGGGGAAACCCGAATTACAAATTTCTTTCATATGATGTGGATAATCTGAATTGGAATATGCATTACCACGAGTCTTTTGAGATATGTTTTATTATTAACGGTGAAATAAATATCATAATAGATACTGATTGTTATAATTTAAAACAAAATGACAGCGTGATAATATTTCCGCGACAGCTCCATAGTTATGAAACAGCACAAAGTTCAAAAATACGAGTGATTACTTTTATGCCGGACCTAATCCCTGAATTTACAAACCACTATCAAAATATGCTGCCCGAAAAAAACGATATTAAGGAGATTTCGGATTTAAAAAAATATTTTGACGCGAAAAATATATTTGAGCAAAAGGGCTTATTATATTCTGTGTTTGGTATTTTAGTAAAAAGTACAAATTTTAAAGAAACTGTAAATAATGAGGAATCACGGTTATTACTCAAAATTCTAAGGTATATTGAAAAAAATTTTAAAACCCCCTGTCTTTTGCAGACAGCCGCCGAAGAATTGTCTTATGGGTATTCGTATCTATCGAGAACCTTTAAAAAACGTATGGGAATAAGTTATACGGAGTATTTGAATAAATACAGAATAAACCGAGCATTGTATATGCTCAGCAATCAAAATCATGTGCAGATACAGCAGATTGCGGAGGAGTGCGGCTATGACAGCCTATGCAGCTTCAACCGCAATTTTAAGCATTTTACGGGTCGTACACCGCGTGAGATGATAAAGTGTAATGACAACCAAAAATAGCATTCAGACATCATAACAGAAATATATCGGAACGGTTGTATTTGCCACAAAAATATTAATCTCCTATGGTTATCATGAACCAAAGCTTTAACAACAGCAGTTATAGTTTTTCAGAATATGTTAAAGTGTTGGAATATAGGTGAGTTTGTTAATACACTATATGCCAAAGGAACATCTGATAACATACTTCACTCTAAAATTTATATTGATTTGAAAATATGAAACAAATATGATATAATATTTGTAAATAGCTTATAGAAAGGCAGGTATGCTAAATGGAATACAAACCACCATTTTCAATTAATGACGATATAATAAATTTACTTGCCAAAACCAGTGAACTTGTCGGACAAGTAAGTATATTGCATAAAAGCAGCAGTTTAAAGCTAAGACGTGAAAACAGAATAAAAACAATTCACTCATCTCTGGCTATTGAACACAATTCATTATCATTAGAACAAGTTACAGCGGTTATAAATGGTAAGCGAATTTTGGGTGCACCTCAAGAAATCAAAGAAGTACAAAACGCATATGAAGCATATGATATAATGCTTACACTCAATCCTCTTAGTATTGAAGATTTGTTAAAAGCACATAAGCTAATGATGAATGATTTAGTTAAAGAAAATGGTCGTTTTAGAAATGGCGGTGTCGGTATTTTTGACGGAAATAACTTAATTCATACCGCTCCTCCTGCAAATTATGTACCCCAATTAATCAGCGACCTATTTGAATGGTACAAACAATCTCCATTGCATATTTTAATTAAAAGTTGTATTTTTCACTATGAGTTTGAATTTATTCATCCGTTTGCAGATGGCAACGGACGAATCGGTAGAATGTGGCACACACTATTACTTAGTCAATGGAATAAATTATTCTCTTGGTTACCTATTGAAGAACTTATAAAAGAGCGACAACAAGAATATTATGACGCTCTCGCTATCTCAGATAACAAAGCTGACTGTACTGTATTTGTAGAAATGATGATGCAAATAATATTCGATGCCCTAAATGATTTAGACACCACCGACCAAGTTAGCGACCAAGTTAGCGACCAAGTTAACATACTGTTAAATTGTATGGGAAATGAAGTGCTATCTGCTACTCAGCTTATGCAACGATTAGGACTTTCACATAGACCTACTTTCAGAAAAAATTATCTCAATCCGGCACTTAAAAACGGACTCATAGAAATGACTATTCCCGATAAACCAAACAGTAAAAATCAAAAATATCGTAAAAAAATATAGACTGTTATGTAAAAAATAAAGCAGAGAATAACAAAACGTATTCTCTGCTCTATAATTTTTATGTATCCGTATCCTCACCGCAAACTTCTTTAATAACCGTGCGGGCAAGGCTTTTTGCTATTGCGGTTGCAAGAACGTCCCGTATGTGTTCTTTTATCCGCTCGTCTACTTCATCTATTGTTATAACTTTTTGTGACTTGTCCAATGTACCTCCCCCTTTCCGTGATATGTTATAATATGCAATGCAGATTAAAATAATAACAAAATTATCATATATACTGTGCCACATGTGACATGATGCCACACTGTAATATGCCTATAAACCGCATAAATACTATATTTGACACACCTGTCACACTTGGCACACTTAAAATTTATTTATTATTTTCAAACTTTTCGCGGTCGAATCTCATTAATCCGCTTCTTGAACCGTTAATAGTTTTTTTAACTTTATGACGCCCGTCTTTAGCAGGTATTAAATACCCTTTTTTAATTAATTTTGTTTCAAGTTCTCTTTTGGGCAAAGAAAATCCATCATCTGCTTTCCGCAAAAATTCATTTGCTTTTGCATATGCCGCTTCCCAGATAAGATAAATATAAATTCCATCATAATAACCAATACAATTATTAGAACAAGATGCTATATTCTTCTTACCCTCTTGTATTTCTGAAAGTGAAACCTTATTTGAGGCTCTCATTACATTAATAGTGTCAACAAAAAGTTTTGCTTCATCTTTTGAATGAAGTTCTTCTTTTTGAAGTTTAATCGATTTTTCAGTGGCAGAATTAAAAATTTTTTTGTATTTTTTAAGACGCTTAAGGGATACCTTATACTTATCGCAAATAAATTCTAAAAACATTTCAAACCCCGCCTGCATCCATGCAACATTTTCGGGTATTCGATTATGAATCTTACCAAGTTCAACATTTTGTTTCCGGAAATTTTTAAATTTCCTTTCGAGTGATTTCATATAAGACCATTTTTCAGAACATATCCAACCTAAATAGTCTGTAACAAACCTCACAAGGCAATGTTTTTGTTTCTGAATTTTTGACAAGTGCTTTTTATCAATCTCACCCGCCTCCAGTTTATATAGAAATGCACGTGCTATATCCGAACTGTCGGTTAAAGGCTGAAATTCAGCAGTAATTGCTGACAAACAACACGGTTTACTATTTTTAACCGAATCACCCTGCATAACATTTCTACCCGTATCATCGCCGACGGCTCGTGTAATGCTTTCGCATTTTTTCACAACTTCATCATTTCCGTATTTAGATGGTGCACCGTCATCAAGCAAGCATACACAATCATGAAATTGAGTGCATGCATTCACATATATACTATATATTTATAAATTCGGAAAAGCCAAAATAAAAAAAAAAAAAACTGCGATATATTACTTTTATCAGTAATTATATCGCAGTTTTTTATTATAGCGTCTTAGATTATGTTGAAAAATTCTCTGATTTTGTTTGAGATAGTTGAATCGATAAAACCTTTCTGTGCCATGTCATCAAGTATATCACATGTTTTTTCATGCGATAATCCTTTCTTATATGGTCTGTCCTCGGTAAGCGCTTGATAAATATCAATGCAAGCCATTATACGTTCCGGCTCATTTAATTCATCAGCAGTTTTTCCAAAAGGATATCCTTTTCCATTTAACTTTTCATGGTGAAAAGCCGCCCAATCTCGTATTTCCTCAAAATCATCAACATCTGATAATATACGATACGTATACCCAGCATGATTTTTCATTTTAGAAAATTCATCATCCGTGAGTTTATCTGGTTTTTCCAAAATCTCATTGCCTATTGCCATTTTACCGATATCATGCAAAGCGCCAGCCAAATACATTTTTTGTGTATTTATTGTGTTAAATCCCATATAGTTAGCAAGCAGAGATGCTTTTTCAGCTACTCCTACAGAATGCCTGCTGGTAAAAGAAGATTTATAATCAATAATATTTGCAAAAAAGTCTGCAACGTTTTTACATGTTTCCCAGTCAAAAACTTGTTTTTTTCTTGGAATAATCCCCCATAGATTTGTTTCAAAAGAATCATCACTTAAACACATAAAGGATTCTTTTGTGAATGCATGACGAAAAGCGTTCACACATTCGGAGTCAAATAAACGATCCTTATTTTTTGAAAGATACTGACATATAAAATTCCATCTCTGCCCATTAAAGTCCTTACTGTTTCCGATAATATCAATCATATCAGCCAAATGAATTATCCTTGCAAACAATGGAATTTCCCGCCATGTCTTTTGAAATGGACCGGTTCCATCCGCATGCTCATGGTGATATAATATAGCGTTTGAAACATCTGTTTTAAACGGAAGTTTTGAGATATTTTTTTCACCATAAATACAATGAAGATGTTTTTTCTCCTCTGATAAATTATTTTTGATATAAACATCGGAATGATTTTGTAGTTCTTCCGAAATATATTGGGTTAGGGCATTATCATGCAACAAAGCACACATGGCTAAATCTTGTAACGCATCACTTTTGATTGACCAATATTCAGCCATACATACACTTATATAAGCCACCCTTTTTCCATGTTTATTTTTTACATTTACAAGTTCTGCTTCGATGCAGTCCAATGCATAAGAACAAGCTCCTACCAATCCAACAATATCTATACTAAGTGGCTCTACTTTCATATATATATCCTTTATAATCAAATTAAACTTCTGAAAACTGATCTTTTCCTACAAAACATAACGGACATTCAAAATCCTCTGGAATATCCTCCCATTTTGTACCGGGTGCAATACCACCTTCCGGGTAGCCCTTCTCCTCATCGTATTCCCATCCGCAAACATCACATATGTATTTCATTCGTTGTTCCTCCTTATAAATATATTAATGCACAGCCTATATTGCTGTTATATTTGTGTTATTATGTAATCTTAATATGCATATTCCATTTAATTCTATCTGCAAAAATTTATAGTTCAATTTTTTCTATAATTTTTTTCAAAGCATCAGCTGATTCCTTAAGCTTTAATGCTTCCTCGCCATTCAAATTAATAGGTACGTCTGACTCAACACCATTTGCACCTACAATAGCCGGCATACTCAATGAAACTCCGTCAATGTCATATATACCATGAATCATGTGAGATATCGGGAGTATTGATTTCTCGTCTCTCATAATCACTTCACAGATTCTTTTTACAGACATCGCAATTCCATAATATGTAGCATGCTTTTTATTTATAATTTCATAAGCACTATTCTTGACCGCTGTCGCTATTTCTTCCGTATTTTCCTTATGCTTGTAATGCCCACGCATTTCACACATTTCACTTAACGGAACACCAGATACATTGGCTGATGACCATGCTACAACTTCACTGTCACCATGTTCTCCTAAGATAAATGCATGAACACTCCTGCTATCCACCGATAAATGCTCACCAAGCTTATATCTTAATCGTGCACTATCTAACACTGTACCCGAACCAATAACTCTGTTTTCCGGAAGTCCTGATAACTTTATGGCTACCTGAGTAAGAATATCTACCGGATTAGCGACTACCAACATGATACCTGCAAAATTTCTCTTTGCTATTTCAGGAATAATTGACTTAAATATTGCTACATTTTTATTTACAAGATCAAGTCTTGTTTCTCCAGGTTTTTGTCCTGCTCCGGCAGATATGATAACGATTGCAGCATCAACAACATCATCATAATCACCGGCATATATTTTCATTGGACTGGCAAATGGTATTCCATGACTAATATCCATCGCTTCACCATCTGCTTTATCCTTATCTGCATCAATAAGAACAATCTCTGTAAATAATCCACTTTGCATAAGAGCAAATACAGATGCGGAACCGACAAAGCCACAGCCTATCATTACTGCTTTTTTTGAATTAATCGTTTGTTTCTTCGTAATAATCTCCCCCTTAATAATTTTCTTCATGCACTTCAAAATAGCTCTGTGGATGATTACATACCGGACATACCTCCGGAGCCTTTGTTCCTACCACAATATGTCCGCAGTTACGGCATTCCCATACCTTAACTTCACTTTTTTCAAATACCTGTGCAGTTTCGATATTCTTAAGAAGAGCACGATATCTCTCTTCGTGGTGCTTTTCAATCTCTCCTACAGCTCTGAATTTTGCTGCAAGCTCATGGAAACCTTCTTCCTCAGCCGTTTTTGCAAAGCTCTCATACATATCTGTCCACTCATAATTTTCGCCTTCCGCAGCTGCCGCTAAATTTTCTTTTGTATTACTAATCCCTGCCAATTCCTTGAACCACATCTTTGCATGTTCTTTTTCATTATCTGCTGTTTTTAAAAATAAAGCTGACATCTGCTCATAGCCTTCCTTTTTCGCTACAGATGCAAAATAAGTATACTTATTTCTTGCCTGTGATTCTCCTGCAAATGCCTCCTGTAAATTTTTCTCTGTCTGTGTTCCTGCGTACTTGTTTGCTGCCATTACTTTTACCTCCGTTTTCTTTACTACTTTTTCAAAATCTGATGCCGGGTGCTTACATAAAGGACATATAAAATCATCCGGTAGTTCTTCACCTACATATTCATATCCACAAATTCTGCAACGCCATATTGTCTGACCGTCCTCCGTTTTTCCAACGTTCTCTGGCTTAATATTATTCTGGTAATAATCATATGTGACAGAAGGTATATTACTTAAAACTTCCATATCGGTTATCTCACCGATAAACATTGTATGCGAACCCAAATCCTCTGTTTTAATAACTTTTACAGAAATATATGCATTTGTACCTTCCGTAATATAATAAATATCATTTATACCCCTGTCACACTTTTTAAATGTTTCAAATTTATTGGTATTTCTTCCTGATTGAAAGCCAAAATGTTTAAATAATTCAAACTGTGCATTCTGACTCAGAACTGATACTGTAAATTTTCCGGTTCTTTCAATCATATCATGCGTGTAATTTGTCTTATTGACGCATATACTTAATTGGTTTGGTTCCGAAGCTGCCTGAATCGCTGTGTTAATAATGCATCCATTATCTTTTTCAGCTTCCCTTGCAGTCAATACAAACAGTCCGTAACTCAGCCTATACATTGCTTTTCTATCCATGTTATTCCACCTTTGCCTCCTTCCTGCATTTTGGGCAAATGCCTTTAAATGAAATATCGTAATCCAAAAATTCAATTCCGTGAGTATCATGAATTTTTTTCATCAAATCCGGTATTTCATCCATATCCACATCTGATACCTCACCGCATTTTACACACCTGACATGGTAGTGATTTTTCAATGTAAAATCGAATCGGTTTGGTCCCTCCGAGACTTCAACTTTCCTCAAAGCACCTTCCTCTACCAATATATCAAGATTTCTATATACAGTTCCTTTTCCGATTGTAGGATATG
>OGZX01001535.1_pt1 | contig 22485 bp, 18 predicted proteins | sample 1576881 | NCBI WGS metagenome assembly OGZX01 (sample SAMEA3541542, study PRJEB24748) | human gut metagenome | biome: human gut; feature: human-associated habitat; material: faeces | place: China | collected 2012
GATTAGTATGAGATGGCGGGTCAAGCCCGCCAGGACACAGACGCTATAAATGGGAATTTTGACACACCCACTTATATCCGTTTAGTCGTATTTGATCACGCTAACCGGACAGCTTTCGGCCGCTTCTTTGATGCCTTCTTCGTAGTCGTTGAAGTTCACTCCTTCGTTCACGTGCGAACGGTCGGTTACCTGGAACACTTCGGGGCAGATACCTTCGCAAGTGCCGCAAGCGATGCAGTCTTCTTCTATCCAAACACTCTTTATTGCCATAATTCTTATATTTTAGATGATTAATATACTAAGATAACATCTGCATGGGGTGAATAGTTGATATGGAACGGCTATCTTGTGACACTTTGTTTTAAATTAAATTTAACGCTTCGCTCTCTTCTATTAAAAAATTATTCATTATGTTTACGCCGCTGAAATAATCAGCTATTGAACACTTAAATAATAAGAGATACTATGGACAATGCAATTTTTAGCTTTCCTAAACCTATTAATGAACCGGTAAAAGCTTACGCCCCCGGTTCCAGTGAAAAATCTTCCTTGAAAAAAACGCTTGCACAGCTGTCTTCAGAAGAATGGGATATCCCTTTGGTGATCGGAGGTAAAGAAATCCGTACCGGCAATACCGGTAAAGTCGTGATGCCGCATGATCATCATCATGTATTGGCAACTTACCATAAAGCCGGTGAGAAAGAAGTACAAATGGCTATCGATGCCGCTATGAAAGCGCATAAGGATTGGTCTGAACTTCCCTGGGTGGAAAGAGCTTCCGTTATGTTGCGCGTGGCTGAATTGCTGTCGACCAAATATCGTTATCTGTTGAATGCATCCGTGATGTTAGGACAGAGTAAGAATCCGTTCCAGGCAGAGATCGACGCTCCCTGTGAGTTGATCGACTTCCTGCGTTTCAGTACCTTCTATGCCAGCCAGGTCTATGCCGACCAGCCTTATTCGGAAACCGGCATTCTGAACCGGATGGAGTATCGTGCTCTGGAAGGCTTTGTGTTCTCGCTTACGCCGTTCAACTTCACATCCATTGCTTCCAACCTGAACATGGCTCCGGCTATGATGGGTAATGTGGCTGTTTGGAAACCGTCTACTACAGCTATTCACTCCAACTATCTTCTGATGAAGGTATTCCAGGAAGCAGGCTTGCCCGACGGCGTTGTCAACTTTATTCCGGGACAGGGAAGTGTGATTGGCAAGGTTGTAACAGCCAGCCGCGACTTGGGTGGTTTCCATTTCACAGGTTCAACTTCTACCTTTAATACATTGTGGCGCCAGATCGGTGAAAACTTAGGTAACTACAAATCTTATCCGAAGATTGTCGGCGAGACAGGCGGTAAGAACTTTATCTTTGTTCATCCTTCTGCTCCGGCTTTGGATGTGGCAACCGCTATCGTGCGCGGCGCATTCGAATATCAGGGACAGAAATGTTCGGCCGGTTCACGTGCCTATATCCCGGCTTCGCTCTGGAAAGAGGTGAAAGATTATGTGGGCGATATGCTGAAAGAAATCAAGATGGGTGATGTCCAGGACTTCACGAACTTTATCAATGCTGTTATCGATGAGGCTTCGTTCGACAACATCATGAGCTATATCAACTATGCAAAACAATCTCCGGATGCAGAGATCGTATTCGGCGGAAACGGCGACAAGTCCGTCGGTTACTTTGTCGAGCCGACTGTTATCCAGACTACAGACCCGATGTTCAAGAGCATGGTGGAAGAAATCTTCGGCCCGGTTATCACGATTTATGTGTACGACGATGCTAAATATGAAGAAACGCTCGAACTCTGCGACCGCACTTCCCCGTACGGCCTGACAGGTTCTATCTTTGCACGCGACCGCTATGCGATCGACATGGCATTTAATAAATTGCGTTATGCAGCAGGAAACTTCTATATCAACGATAAACCTACAGGGGCCGTTATCGCTCAGCAACCGTTCGGTGGTTCGCGTGCATCCGGTACGAACGATAAGGCCGGTGGCCCGTTGAACCTGATCCGTTGGACAAATGCCCGCTGCATCAAAGAGGCGTTGGTTCCGCCGACAAGCTACGGTTATCCGTTCCTGGGAGAAAAATAACAGACTAAATATAATACCATGTTAGACTTTGATAACACCGAAATCGCTTTCTCTGCCAAATCGCAGTCTGAGCTGAAAAATGCTTATTTGCTGTTCAACACGATCAAGTATCCCTGGTTAGTTAAATGCGCCAGTGTAGCGAGTAACATTGCTTTGAACATTCATTTTCCTTTGGCATGGGCCGTAAAGCCGACCTTGTACAAACAATTTGTGGGTGGCGAGACCTTGCAGGATTGCACGAAAGCGATCGACCACCTGCGGAAGTTCAACGTCCGTTCGACGCTCGACTTCTCAGCCGAAGGTGAGCAGACGCCCGAAGGCATACAGGCAACCTTTGAAGAGACGATCCGTTCGATCGATTTTGCAAAAGGCAATGATAACCTGGCATACGCCGTGTTCAAACCTTCCACGATCGTAACGGATGAACTGCTTGCCAAAGCATCCGAGAAACGGGAAGAGCTGACGATTGAAGAGGTAAAGGCCTTCCGTGAATTCAAGGAACGCTTCATGGCTTTCTGCCAGCGCGCCTACGAGAATGATGTCCGCCTGATTGTCGATGCGGAAGACTATTGTTTCCAGGATGCATTGGACGAACTGACCGACGAAGCCATGCGCAAGTTTAATAAGAAACGTGCGATCGTATTTGCTACTTTGCAGATGTACCGCCATGACCGTATGCCGTATCTGCGCCGTATCCTGGATGATGCGAAGGAGAAAGGCTATATCGCCGGCGTTAAGTTTGTGCGGGGTGCTTATATGGAAGCCGAACGTGCCCGGGCTGCCGCTTTGGGTTATCCCGACCCGATTTGCAAGGACAAAAAGGCGACGGATGAGAATTTTAACGAAGCTGTCCGCTTCACAATGGATCACCTCGATCATTTTGAAATGTTTATGGGGACCCATAATGAAGAGAGCAACTATATGTTGGCCAAGCTGATTGATGAAAAGGGCCTGAAACGGGATGACCCGCGCATCTTCTTTGCACAGTTATTGGGGATGAGCGATAACATCTCATTCAACTTGGCTCATGAAGGATATCGTGTTACCAAATATGTGCCGTATGCAAAAGTGCGGGACGTATTGCCCTACCTGATCCGCCGTGCCGAGGAAAATACTTCCGTAGCCGGGCAAACCAGCCGCGAGCTCCGTATGCTGAAGCTGGAACTGGATCGCCGGAAAGCGGCAAAGAAATAAGTGAGGCTAAAAGTCTTTCGATACAATTTTTAGGCACGGATTCTGTAAGGTCTGTGCCTAAATTATTTACTCGCTTTCAATCCCCGGATAACGGAGGAGGTGAAGCCGGAAAGTTCCATTTCGTTCAAACCTTTGATCGTGATACCGCCCGGTGTCGTGACCTTGTCGATTTCCATTTCCGGGTTGCTTTTGTTTTCCAGTAGCAGGTCGACTGCGCCTTTCACGGTGTGGACTACGATTTCCTGCGCTTGCTTCGGGTAGAAGCCCAATTCGACACCGCCTTCAATCGCTGCGCGGATATAACGCAGGGCAAAGGCAATGCCGCTGGAAGCTAAGGCTGTTCCGGCTGACATCAGGCGTTCTTCCACCAGCATCGCATTTCCCAACTCATTAAAGATATTGATGATCAGGTCTGTCTGTTCTTTGGAAGCATTGCGGGCGGCGACGAATGTCATACTGCTGAGTACTTCAATGGCCGTATTCGGCATGATGCGGAAAATCGTCGGAGTAGCCAGGCAATCATCGAAACCGGTGTTTTTAGTCAGATAGGTGTTCAACAGGTCGAACGTGATACCGGCGGCAACAGATACGATTATCTGCTTGTCGTAGTTGAGCACGCCTTTGATCTGGTCGACGATTTCTTCTACACGCCACGGCTTAACGGCGATAACGATAATGTCGGCCTCTTTAACCGCTTCCACATTGTCCAGCGACAGAATAAAGTCCGGATCAGCTTTTTTCATTTTCTCCAAAGTCGTTTCCGATTGTGCAGTACAAGTAATGTCGGATGCTTTGAACATATTCCCTTTTGCCAGTCCCCGTGCAATAGCGCCCCCAATGTTCCCGGCGCCGATAATCGTTATTTTCATGTCTTTTTAATTACTTATTAGTAAGGGCTACAAAGATATGAATTTAATTGTCAATAGTCCATTGCCCAATGTCAATTAAAATAGTATCTTTGTCCTTCAGAATTAATCTTATAACAGAATATAAACAGATTTACATGAAAAAGACAATTTTTGCAGTTGGTATGCTGTTCGCCATGACGATGTCTGCAACCATTCATGCACAAGACTCAGAGAAGAAAGACAATGAAGAAGGCTTTGTATTTACAACAGTAAAGGAGAATCCGATCACTTCGATCAAAAATCAGAATCGTGCCGGAACCTGCTGGTGTTATTCTACGATGGCATTCCTGGAATCGGAATTGCTTCGTATGGGAAAGGGTGAATATGATTTATCCGAAATGTATATAGTTTATAATACTTATCTGGATCGTGCAGACGCTGCGGTACGTACTCATGGAGATGTTTCCTTCTCACAGGGTGGCTCTTTCTATGATGTCATGTACGGCATGAAAACATTCGGACTGGTTCCGGAAGCGGAGATGCGTCCGGGCGTGATGTATGGCGATACATTGAGCAATCATACCGAACTTTCCGCCCTTACGGATGCAATGGTGGCTGCTGTTGCTAAAGGCAGACTGCGTAAATTGCAGTCGGATGACAATAACGCTATGTTGTGGAAAAAGGCAGTTGCTGCCGTTCATGAGATCTATTTAGGCAAAGCTCCTGAAAAGTTCACTTACAAAGGAAAGGAATATACTCCGAAATCATTCTATGAATCAACGGGCTTGAATCCTGATGATTATGTGTCTCTGACGTCTTATACGCATCGTCCGTTCTATACGGAGTTTCCGCTCGAAATCCAGGATAACTGGCGTCATGGCCTGTCTTACAACCTGCCGATCGACGAACTGATGGAAGTCTTTGACAATGCCATTAATAACGGCTATACGATTGCCTGGGGATCTGACGTGAGCGAAGCCGGCTTTACCCGTGACGGCGTGGCTGTTATGCCTGACGGCGATAAGATTCAGGAACTGAGTGGTTCCGACATGGCTCATTGGTTGAAAATGAAACCGGAAGAAAAGAAACTGAATACGAAGCCCCAACCGCAGAAATGGTGCACACAGGCAGAACGTCAGCTGGCTTATGATAACTACGAAACGACAGACGACCACGGCATGCAAATCTATGGTATCGCTAAAGACCAGGAAGGCAATGAATATTATATGGTGAAGAATTCTTGGGGTACGGACAACAAATATAAAGGTACCTGGTATGCATCCAAGGCTTTCGTCCGCTACAAAACTATGAACATTCTTGTTCACAAAAATGCACTTCCTAAGGCTATTAAGGCTAAGTTAGGCATTAAATAAATTCTGAATTCATAATTCAAAAAGAGGCTATCCCGACAGGATCGGGGGAAGCCTCTTTTTTTATATAAAGATGTGTAGCGAAGATGTTTCGTTTATTGTACGAGTGTCAGCGTATAGTTGAGATCGGAAGCTGCCTTCTGTAAATCCTGGTTCAGCATTGTCAGGCTGTCGCCTTCTGCCTGGAAATAGAATACCATGCTGCCGTCGCTTGGGATCAATTCATAAACAACTGCGCTTGCATCGGCCGGAGTACCTTTCTTCACTTTTCGTTTGCCGGTGGAAGTAAATGTCTGGTCTTTGTTGTTCTCTGCTTCCAGATAGGTGGCATCCAATTCGTAAACACCATCATCGCTATCCTGCTGATAATATAAAGTCAGATCATAAACGATACCGGGACCATCGGCAGCCGGAACTGTGCCTTTATATTTTTTCTGTACGACTGCACCCTTTTTCGGATCTGTTTTCAGGGAGTCACGCATATTAATCGGCTTTGCAGGCTTAGCCTTTACAACCGGTAATTTCGGCAGAGAAGGAGTTTCGGGAACTGCTTCGGCTACGGCAAGACTTTCTTCTTCTACTACTACGGGAGCATCTTTTGCTGCTTTCCCGCTACATGCAGCCAAAAATGCCAGTGCTGCTACTGCGATAAAATACTTTTTCATTATTCTGCTTTTTATTTGATGATTTAGTGACATTTGAAATTATAACAAAAGACCCCCTGCATTTTGTTTTTGCAGAGGGTCTTTTTAACTATTCCGGAAAAAAGCTCCTTTTATTTACTTTTCAGATAGTCTTCCGGTATTGTCGTGGCACTTCCGTCGCGTCCGGCAAAGTAGTGCGGTGACATGATTTCGACGCCGGCTTCGTTGAAGGTGTCCTGAATATTCTGGTGCAGATCGGAGGTGATCTGTGCCAGGCGGTCGGCATCTTTGATGTAGGCGTTGATCTGATAACAAGGATAATAGTCCTGTAGTTCGGTCTCTAACACGAACGGTTTCGGATGAGCCAGAACGCCAGGGGTAGAGCGGGCTGCATTTATCAACAATTGGTGGACCTGCCGCCAGGGTGCGTCGTAGCCAATCGTCACTGTCGTGTGGATGATGAGTCCGAACTGACGTGCCGAGGCGCTGTAGTTGACGGTGTGGGATGACATGATAAAGGCATTCGGTATCGTCACCACCTCATTCTTGGGTGTACGCAAGCGTGTGACGAAAGGTGTCTTTTCGATTACGTTACCAGTCGTCTCGTTCAGCTTGATACGGTCGCCCAGTTTGAAGGGGCGCATATAGGTGATGACAAGTCCGGCAATGATGTTCCCGATCACCGTACTGGAACCGAGCGAGATAATCAAACCTACAAATACCGATATTCCCTGGAACACACCGGATTTGGACCCCGGCAGATAAGGATAGACCATTGCGATCATAAAAGCGTAGAGCAAAAAGCGGATGATATTGAACGTCGGCTGCGCCCAGTCCGGGTAGAAGCCGGTGATCTTCAGCTTCTCGTTCTCGATCTCGTTGGCGATGTATTGTATTCCCTTTATGATATACTTGATGCAATACCAGATTACCAGGATGATGAACAGGTTCGGGATATATTCGATAATCGACTTGAACACCATCTTGATCGGCTCCATGATGTAGAAGAATATCCGGAGTGCCAGTTTCTCTGTCTGCGGGAAGATGGCGAATAGCATCGGGACACTGAACATCAACTGTATCAGCAGGACGATATACCGGCATACATTGCTGAAGAATATCAGGATACGCCCTTGCCGGTGTGTATTCAGAAACTCATAATCGCGGATGACGATCGATTTCAACCGTTGTTGCTTGAGCCGTATGATCTGCCGGCGCAGTTTCCGGAAAAGGTAGTTTGTCACGCGGAACAGGAGGTATTGGATTGCCAGGACCAACACGAATAGTGCCGCCCGTTTGGCAACCTGCAACAAGCTGTTTTCCTCTTTCAGCTCCTTGATTTTTTCGGCAATGACGGGCACATATTGCTGCGCCAACTCCTGGCGTGTCGTGTTCTGCCAAAGCGCATCCTGGTCGGTAATGCTGGCGATCACTTTGTCGCCATACATGATGTCGACGTAATATTCGCTGTCGAACGTATAGACCGAATCTTTGTGCAGCTTGCGGTCTTTCCCGATCTTCAGGATGATGTCGTTGACGCTCGCTGCACGGTCGAGGGCTGAATGTCCGCCCCGCTTGGCATACAGGGTGAAAAGCGTGTCGCCATCCACCAAGACCGGTACGCCGGGCGTGAGGGCACGGAGCGAGTCTATACTGCGGCGTTGTTCTGCGCGTTTCAGTGAATCGGTTGCCAGATTCCGGTTGTGTGCGTCATCTAATTCCGTGCGCAGAACAATCTCGTTCAGCCTCATTTCCTGTAGCTGTAGCGTCATCTCCTGGATGCGGATCGAATCCTGGCGGTGACGCTCTTCGACAGTCAGCGTGTCAGCCGAGACTGTCGGAAGAGAATCGGGGTGAGGCTCGTTGATGGCTGTTTGGATCAGCTTTTCAGCCTTTTCGATCAACTGGGCCTGGGCCGGAGAATAGAAAGCAAATATCCCGATAAAGATCAGGAAATATTCCGCTAATTGTTTCATGTCGAACTATTACTGTATATCTGCTTGTTTGTTATTTGCCGCCGGCCGGCAGGTGGTCGAGCCAGTATTTAGCCATTGTCATGCGCAGGTGGAGCGTCGTTCCCGGACGTTCGTAGATGCCATGGCTACGCATCGGGTAGCTGACCTGGCTGAACATCTTGCCGTGTTTCACCAACTCGTTCACCAGCATTTCGCAGTTCTGGTAATGGACATTGTCATCACCTGTGCCGTGTATCAGCAGCAGATTGCCCTTCAGACCGGATGCGTATGTGATGGGCGAACCTTTACGGTAGCCGTCCGGGTTGTTTTGCGGCGTATTCATATAACGTTCCTGGTAGATCGTATCGTAGGTGCGCTGGTCGGCAACGAAAGCGATGGCGATACCCGTGTGGAACACCTCCGGATAACGGAACATGGAGTTCAGCGTCTGGCTTCCTCCGCCGCTCCATCCGGTGATGCCGATGCGGGCGGTGTCGATAAACGGATAACGGCGTGCCATATCCTGGATGCCGCGTGCCTGGTCTTCGGAAGCAAACGTGCCGACTTCGCCATAAATACACTTGCGCCATTCGCGTCCGCGCGGGGTATTGGCTCCCCGGTTGTCGATGCTGACCACGATGTATCCGAGGTTGGCGATATACTGGTTCCACAGGTCACCGCCTCCCCATACATCCTGTACCGTTGAGCTTGCCGGTTCGCCATAGACTTCTATGATAACAGGATATTTCTTTGTCGCGTCGAAGTCGACAGGCTTGATCATCCAGGCATCCAGCGTGAGGTCGCCCGATGTCACTTTGACAAACTCTTTCGGATTCAGGCCGAGGGCTGCATATTGTTCGCGTGCCTTAGCGTTGTCTTCAATGACCCGTACGGACTGGTGTTTGGGGAAAGAAACCATATCGATCACCGAAGGAGTAGCCGCATTGCTGTATGTGTGGACGGCCCATTTCCCGGTGGGCGACATATTATAGCGGTGCTGTCCCGGTTGGTCCGCCGGGCTGAGGCGTTTCACGTCGCCCTTGCCGAACAGGCTGGCGCTGTACAGATAACGTTGTGTGAAGTTATCAGGAGAAGCAATGAAGTAGACTAACCCTTTTTGAAGGTCTGTTCCGACCGGCGAGATGTAATCGAAATCGCCTTTCGTGATGGGCAGAATCTCTTTCCCGTCGCGGCTGATGCGGTAGAGATGGCGCCAGCCGTCCCGTTCGCTTTCCCAGGTGAACCAGGTGTTGTCTTTCAACCACTGGATATTATCGTTCGTGTCCAGCCAGGCGGCGTCCGTGTCGGTGAATATATTTTCAGGCGTGGCGCTGCCGATGCGGGCAATCCAGACCTTATTCGTATTCTGCGGGCGGTTCAACTGCTGGATAAACAGTTCGTTGCTTCCGGGGATAAATTCCATACGTGGGATATAGTTATTACGCGGGTCGCCGGGAATCTCCACCCAGGTAGTCGCTCCGCCGGCCACAGGCAGATAGCCGACTTTGACAGCCGAGTTCGTACTTCCTGCCTTCGGGTAGGGGAAATGCAGGATGGTCGGATAGATGGAATCCACATTGTTGATGATGTCAAACACGCCCGTCCCTTCCGTATCGCTCTGCCAATAGGCGATGTACTGCCCGTCCGGACTCCAGCGGAAGCCGTCGCGGCAGGCGAACTCTTCTTCATAGACCCAGTCGAATGTCCCGTTCACGATCCTGTCGCTTCCGTCGTGCGTCAGCTGTGTGACCTGGCCGGAGGCGATGTCTTCCACATATAGATTGTTGCGTGATACATAGGCCACACGCGTTCCGTCGGGAGAGAACTTGGCGAACATCATGGACGATTCGGGCAGGCCTTTACCCAACCTGCGGAGGGAACCGTCTTTCAGACTCAGCACCCAGTAGTCGCCCCGTGTGTCGTAGCGCCATACCCGTTGGGTATTGGTATATATCAGAACCTTCTCGTTGTCGGCGCTCCAGGAGATGCTGCGGATCGCAATCGGCTTTCCCGTCTCTTTGTCGATAAACATGGACGAGGGAATGATGACTTCGCGCCGATTGTCTTTGGCACGGTAGGCAACGATGTCTACGCCGCCTGTTTCGGCATTGGGTTCCATCCGGCTGTAGCGTTCGCCGTCTTTCATCCAGTTCATGGCGCCGATTCCTCTGGTCTGTACCAGCCGTCCGGCTACGACATCTTCGAGATGCAGCTTGCCTTGCGTTCTGGCTGTTTCGCTTTTGGCAAACGGATCATTGTCCGTCTCCGTCCGGTTTTCCCAGGGCATGATTTGTGCCATACAGACATTTCCGGCAAACAGCATGCAGGCTACCGGAAGGATGAGTTTGTTTAGTTTCATGTATATTAGTTTTAATAGTTTGCTGCCTGCAAAGAACGGAATGTTTTACGAGATGGACAAAAGAAATACCAAAGAAATGGTTTTGGTGGATTATAACTATGAGTCTCCAAAACCATACTGATGGAAGCCTTGCCTCAAAACGGTGTTCTTTCCCATATTTCGAAGGAAAAATGTCAGATATAGGAAGACGTGGTTCTGTTACTCATTTTATCTTTGCCATCAAATCACAAAAAGAAAAATACCATGAGTAAATTACTGAACCGATTCACGCTGTTAGCCTCTTGCGCCCTTTCTGCGTTTTGCCTGCAGGCGGTTGACAGGAAGCCTTCCGGCTTGATGACCGATCTGATCGAACATACCGAACGGACCTGGCAGAGCGGTTACGCATCGAACCTTCCGGTCTGGAAACTCGATACGGCGATAGAACCCCTGCAATATGCCGCCATTCGCTCGACACATCCCGCTTTTTCATGGATCGTACCCGGTGAAGAAAAGGGTACACTTCAAACGGCTTACCGGTTGATCGTCGCAGATAACCAGGATGATGCCATTGCCGGAAAAGGGAATGTGTGGGATAGTGGAGAGGTTGGAAGTGACTGTTCGGTGGCTGTCCGATATGCCGGTGAGGCCTTGAAACCCGGCAGATCCTATTTCTGGCGGGTAAAAACAACAACCAATACAGAAGGGGAAAGCGAATGGTCTGAAGTGAAAGCATTCCGAACTGCCGAACGCTTGTCCGGATATGAAACGGCTTATTATCCACAGGTAAAGACAATGGAGTATCCGGCCGGTGTGAAGAAGCTTAGTCCCGGTACGCACCTGATCGACTTCGGTAAGGATGCCTTCGGGCAGTTGGTGCTGACACTTACGTCGGACGGGGTATGCGATTCGGTGATCGTACACGTAGGGGAATGTCTGGAGAACGGACGCATCCTGCGCGATCCGGGAAAGTCAACGATCCGTTACCATCGCTATCCGTTGGCTTTGATGAAGGGGACCAATACCTACCGGATCAAGATAGATAAAGACATACGGAATACCGGTCCGGCTGCCGTGCTGATGCCAGAGTATGTCGGCGAGGTGATGCCTTTCCGTTATTGTGAGATCGAGGGATATGAGGGCGCTTTACCGCCTGCTGCTGTTGTCCGCGAAACGGTGCATTATCCTTTTGACGAGACGGCTTCCTCTTTCCGTTGCTCCAATGATACGCTGAACCAGATCTGGGATCTGTGTAAATACTCTGTCCGCGCTACCTCTTTCCTGGGGATTTATGTGGATGGCGACCGCGAGCGTATCCCTTATGAGGCGGATGCCCTGATCAACCAGCTTTGCCATTATGGTGTGGATCGCGAATATGCGATTGCGCGTCGTTCGCATGAGTATCTGCTGCAACACCCTACCTGGCCGACCGAATGGATTTTGCAGGCACTGTCGATAGCCTGGTATGATTATCTGTATACGGGTGACAGCCGTTCGCTCGAATCCAGCTATGAATTGTTGAAACCGCGTCTCCTGCTGGCCCTCCGCGAGAAGAACGGGTTGATCAGTACGACGACCGGGCTACAGACACCGGAGTTTGTCTCTTCTATCCGGATGAATCGTCCGATCATGGATATAGTGGACTGGCCGCATACCAAGCCCGGACAGAAGAGTGAAGTGATGGGAGAGTCCGATAACTTCGTCTTCACGGATTATAATGCCGTGACGAATGCCTGGCATGGCGAGGCGTTGAAGCTGATGGGGCAGATCGCCGGTGTGCTTGGCAAATCCGGAGATGCCGCTTTTTACAGTTCCGAGGCGGATGCTTTCAGAAAGCTTTTTATCCGTTCGTTCTTCAATGCCCGTAAGGGGTGTTTCATCGATGGGCTCGCAGCCGATACCGATCATGCTTCCCTGCATGGCAATATGTTCCCGTTAGCGTTTAATATGGTTCCGGCCGGGAAGAAACAGCGTGTGGTCGACTTTCTCCAAACCCGTGGTATGGCTTGCAGTGTCTACGGCTCCCAATTCCTGATGGATGCCCTTTATGAAGCGAACGATGCCGGATATGCCCTGCACATGCTGACGAAAACCGACGACCGGAGTTGGTACAATATGATCCGTGTCGGCTCGACCATTTCACTCGAAGCCTGGGACAATAAATATAAACCCAATCAGGACTGGAACCATGTTTGGGGTGCCGCTCCCGCTAATATCATCCCGCGTCGCCTGATGGGTGTAGAGCCTTTGACGCCCGGCTTCGGGACTGCCCGCATCAAGCCGCAACTGGCGTCGCTCGAATGGGTGGAAGCTACGATCCCGACTATCCGGGGCGCAATTCATCTATCTGTAGAAAATAAGCCTGGCTCTTATACGCTGAATGTGACGGTCCCGGCCAATATGAATGCAGAAGTCTACTTGCCGCTTCCTTCCGGCAAATATAAGGTGATGAATAACGGAACCCCGGTGAAAGTTTCCCGTGTGAAAGGCGAGCCGTTCCTGTATGCCGGAAAGATCGGTTCGGGAAGTTATACTTTTGTTGTAAACTGACATTCCCGTTTGCGGTGTATTGTTCTGAATGTTATCTTTGCGACTTCATAATAATAAAAGATTAAAGAAGAAATGAAGAGATCTATTTATGCGGTGGCTTGCCTGATGATGGTGTTGCTGATTGGTTTTACTGCTTGTGGAGATGATGACAACAATGATTTTACACCCGAACAGCTCGCCTATTTCGAGAAGAATCTTGACTATATCCGCGAGAAGAAAGTCCTCAAAGGTGAGGACGGGGAATTACTTTACAAACAGGTGGTTTTAGGTGGCGACACTGCTCTGTATCGTGTGTTAAGCAAGGAGGGAACGGAGACGAAGTATCCGACGAGCCAGACTACTATCACAGTGACATTGAAAGGCGATTTTATTAATAAAACAAATTTTCAGCCGGAAATGTCAATGCCGCTTACTCCGGCGGGGGTAGTTCCAGGTTTGGGGGCTATCTTGTTAGAAAACACGGTCGGTGAACGGGTTGAAGCGATTATACCGGCTTATTTAGGATATGGATATTATGACAACAGGGGAATACCTGCCGGTTCAACCCTGATTTTTACCTATACGGTTGAGAAATTCAATTGATAAGAGTTAGATTGTAAATGAGGTATAAGCAAAAGCTCCACTGGCCGGAATTTCCGGGGTGGAGCTTTTTTAATAAAGACACAATTAAAATCGTAGGGGCGATTCGTGAACCGCCCTCTTTTATTTTCAGGCATTCAGCACCTTGCGGAAACGAACCAGGAACTCTTTCGCCTCATCCATCGTCAGACAGAGGGGAGGAAGCAGACGGATCGTATTCGTTCCGGCAACACCCGTGAAGACCTTCTCTTCGAACAGCAGTTTGCTGCGCACTTCCTTGATCGACTCTTCAAACTCGATACCGATCATCAAGCCGCGTCCGCGAATTTCCTTGATACCCGGAAGTTTGTGCAGTTCTTCCAGCAGGTATGCACCCACTTTGGCCGCATTGTCGATCAGTTTTTCCTCTTCCATAATATCCAGTACGGCAATGGCTGCCGCACATGCCAGATGGTTACCTCCGAATGTCGTTCCCAACATACCGTATACAGGCTTAAACATCGGGCTGATCAGCAATCCGCTCATTGGGAAACCGTTGCCGATACCTTTGGCAACCGTGATCAGATCCGGCTTGATTCCTGCATACTGATGGGCAAAGAACTTACCGCTACGTCCGTAACCGGATTGGATTTCGTCCAGGATCAGGCAGGCTTCATATTTCGTACACAAGGCACGCAGTTCCTGCATAAAGGAATCTGTCGGTAGTTGGATACCGCCTACACCCTGGATCCCTTCGATGATAACCGAGGATACGTCGCCTTTTTTCAGTTCTGCTTCTACGGCTGCCGTATCGTTCAGGGGTACGTAGGTCACGGCCAGGTCTTCATTTACCGGTGCGATGATCTTCGGGTTGTCGGTCACGCGTACGGCTGCCGATGTGCGTCCGTGAAACGCGTGTTTGAAGGCGATCACCCGCTTCTTGCCGTTATGGAAAGAGGCTAACTTCAGGGCGTTCTCGTTCGCTTCGGCCCCCGAGTTAATCAGGAACAGCGAGCAGTCGTCGTAGCCGCAGGCTTTACCCAACTTGTCTGCCAATTTTTGCTGAAGGCTGTTGATGACAGAATTGGAATAGAATCCTAACTTGCCGACTTGTTCGGAGATAGCCTTCACATAAGTGGGATGGCTATGCCCGACGGAGATTACGGCATGTCCGCCATACAGGTCGAGGTACTCGTTTCCCTCCGTGTCCCATACATGGCATCCTTTGCCTTTCTGTATCTCGATATTAAATAATGGATATACGTCGAATAAATGCATAATGGATAATGTTATTTTGGTAAATAATGATTTATCGGTGTGTTTATATCGCCCGTTGGTAACTCCTTCCCCTCTTGAGAGGGGGTAGGGGGTGTGTGAATTTTCTTTGAAAGACAGAAAGATAACACACCCCTTATCCCCTCTCGAGAGGGGAAACAGATACTCCCGACGCTATTACTACAAATACGAAACAGACCGATAAATCATCATTTACAATGTTAATTAAAACGCCGAAGGCTTAAGGTGCAGGCCGACCGTTTCTTCGAGGCCGAACAACAGGTTCATGTTGTGGACGGCTTGGCCGCTGGCGCCTTTCAGCAGGTTGTCGATCATCGAGATGATCAGCAACTTGTCTTCATGTTTCTGTAAATGGATCAGGCACTTGTTGGTGTTGACCACCTGTTTCAGATCCGGGTTCTTGTCTGTGACGAAGGTGAACGAATGATCATCGTAATACTCTTCGTAAATACGCGTGATCTCATCCAACCCGATCTTACAGTCCAGATAAGTTGTCGCGAAGATACCTCGCGAGAAGTTTCCTCTTACCGGGATAAAGTTGATCGAGCTGCTGAAACTGTTCTGCAACTGACGCAGACTTTGTCCGATCTCGGCAAGGTGCTGATGCGTGAATGGTTTGTAGATCGAGATATTGTCGTTTCGCCAGCTGAAGTGGGAAGTAGACGACGGCTTTACGCCGGCTCCCGTCGAACCCGTGATTGCGTTTACATGCAATTCGGAGTTCAGCATCAGGTGCTTGGCCAATGGTAAAACGCCTAACTGGATACAGGTGGCAAAACATCCCGGGTTTGCAATATGTTTAGCGCCGCAGATGCGGCGTCGGTTCAGCTCGGGCAGGCCGTACACGAAATCGTGTTCGGGGCTTTCGATACGGTAGTCCATGCTAAGATCGATGATCTTCACATTTTCGGGTACGGTATGGCTTTCCATGAACTTCTTCGTATCGCCGTGGGCGGTACAGAAGAACAGCAGGTCGATCTGGTCCAACGGCAGTTCATCGGTAAACACCAGGTCGGTTTCTCCATACAGTCCGCTGTGCACATCCGTTATCTTGTTGCCTGCATTGCTCGTACTGTTCACAAATGTAATCTCGGCGTCCGGATGATTCAGCAGCAGGCGAATCAGTTCGCCTGCCGTGTATCCCGCACCACCTATAATTCCTATCTTGATCATAAATAATGTGTATAATTTGCCAATATGCCAATGTGCCAATTAAGAATGCGAATGTATCCATTAATTGGCACATTGGCATATTGGCACATTGATTAATTATATTTTATGGTTATTGTAATAAACACGCAGCGGAGTGGAAGTTACCTTGATGAATCCTTTTGCATCTTCGGCAGTCCAGCCCTTTTGCATTTCCCCGTATTCGCCGAACTTGGTCTTTACCAGGTCGTCTTTCGAGTCAACGCCGACGGTAGAGAAGGAGAGCGGGCGAAGTTCCAGGATGGCTGTTCCGTTTACGTTACGCTGCGATTCCTGCAACATGGCTTCGATGTCGCGCATAACCGGTTCGAGGTACTGGCTTTCGTGGAGGAACATTCCGTACCAGTTGGCAACCTGGTCTTTCCAGTACTGCTGCCATTTGCTCAGCGTATATTTTTCGAGGAAACGGTGTGCGCCGATGATCAGCATGGGAGCGGCAGCTTCAAATCCGACACGTCCCTTGATACCGATGATGGTGTCTCCGACGTGCATATCGCGGCCGATACCGTATGCAGCTCCGATTTCTTCCACCTTCTGGATGGCAGCGATCTTGTCTTCGAAAACTTCACCGTTCACGGCATAAATCTCACCATTCTTAAACTCGATGCGAAGTTCTTCGCTTCCGGTCTTTTCGACTTGTTTCAGGTAAGCGCTTTCGGGTAAACCCTGTGTTGAGTCGAGGATTTCGCCGCCACAGATAGATGTTCCCCACAAGCCTACGTTATAAGAATACTTCAACTTGGTGAAATCCGCTTCGAAACCATGTTCTTTCAGGTAGTTGATTTCGTAGTCGCGCGTCAGGGCCATGTCGCGTGTCAGCGTGATGATCTCTACGTTTGGAGCCAGTACCAGGAACGTCATGTCGAAACGGATCTGGTCGTTTCCTGCGCCGGTGGAACCGTGGGCGATAGCATCCGCACCGATCTCATTTGCATAGCGGGCGATTGCCAATGCCTGGAAGATACGTTCCGAGCTGACGGAGATCGGATATGTGCCGTTACGCAGTACGTTTCCGAAAATCATATATTTCAGGCTCTTTTCATAATATTCTTTTGTAACGTCGATAGTCACATATTTGGTTGCGCCCAACTTGTAGGCGTTTTCTTCGTTCTGCTTCAGTTGTTCTTCGCTGAAACCGCCTGTGTTGGCACAAGCTGCATACACTTCATAACCCTTCTCTTTAGCCAGATACATAACAGTAAAAGATGTATCCAATCCTCCGCTGAATGCGACTACTACTTTCTTCTTCATTATTCTATATATTAATGTTATTATTCCTGTTTATCGAGCCCTCTTTCAATTGGCACATTGGCACATTGAACAATTAGCCCATTATTATAAATTCCTCTCTCTCGCTTCCCTTTCCGCCCGGTGAGGATCGTCCGGATCGAAGAGCATACCTGTACAGATGCAATACCGCCGGTTGGTCCTTTCGAGGACATCGTGGTTGACACAACCTTCGCAGCCTCTCCAGAATGATTCGTCGTCCGTCAGGTCGGCAAAGGTAACCGGAACGTATCCTAACTCCGTGTTCATCTTCATAACGGCGGCGCCGGATGTCAGGCTGAAAACCTTCGCGTGCGGCCATCGCATGCGTGCCAGTTGGAAGGTCATCTCCTTAATCCTCTTGGCGATGCCCAATCCCCGGAAGTCCGGATGAACAATCAGACCGGAAGTGGTCACGTATTGTTTGTTACCCCATGATTCGATATAACTGAAACCAGCAAATTTGTTACCTTCGAGCGCGATGACGGCTTTTCCTTCCTTCATCTTCTGTGCAACATATTCGTGCGTACGCTTGGCGATACCGGTTCCGCGCACTTTGGCTGCCGCCTCGATAGTGTCGAGGATAATGTCGACATATTCCTCGTGGCAGGATTCAGCAATCATCACATCAATTTTTCTTTGTTGTTCCATTTTATGTTTGTTCTTTTATCTTCCTTTGTTTATGGGGCAAACAACCGCTCGCCCCTACACTATATGAAATGCGACAAGGCGCTAACTATCTTATCCCGGCTGATTCCTTCGCGAGGAATGATCAGGATGGTGTCGTCACCGGCGATTGTCCCCAATATCTCGTGAGGCGCATGTGTGTCGATGTCGGAGGCGATCCCCATTGCATATCCCGGACGGGTCTTGACTACTGCTAAGTTTCCCGAAAACTCGATGTTGGGATGATGCTGCGTTTGCTCTTTCGCGGGTTGCATAAGCGCTGAATAATCAGGCAGGCGATATACATAATTCCCGTTTCCGTCGTGTACCTTGACAACTTTCAGCTGCTTGATGTCGCGCGACAGTGTTGCTTGGGTGACCTGGAATCCGCTATTCTCCAATTGTTTAAGCAGCTCTTCCTGATTACCTATTTTCTCTGTCTGTATAATGCGGCAGATGGCATCCAATCGTTCTTTTTTTGTACTCATACTTGTATATTTATGCAACAAGGCTGCAAATATAAACAGTATGATTGAATAAATATGCAAATATCCACTCTTTTTTTGCATAAATCTCCATATTCTTTTATTGACCGGGCAAAAAGCTCTTGTGAATTGTTTATTAATAGGAGAGAAATTATATTTTTGCAAACACTTAGAAACAAAAGATAAGAGATGAAAAAGATTACAGGTTTATTTGTTGCCATGCTGCTATTGTTGAGCAGTTGCGGCAGTGTCCCGCTGACCGGAAGAAAGCAGGTGTTGCTTGTTTCGGATCAGGAAGTGTTGTCGTCCAGTCTGACCCAATATTCCGATTATATGAAGTCGGCTGCCAAATCGTCCTCCAAAGACGGGGCGGCTATGGTGACGCGTGTCGGCAAGAAGATTGCTGCCGCTACCGAACAATATCTGAAAAATAACGGGTTGGAGAGTGAAATCAAGAATTTCTCCTGGGAGTTTAACCTGGTGAAAGACCCGCAGGTGAACGCTTTTTGTATGCCCGGCGGTAAGATTGTCGTCTATGAAGGGCTGATGCAGTTGGTTTCGTCGGACGACGAACTGGCTGTCGTAATCGGTCATGAAGTGGCGCATGCCGTTGCCAAACACAGCAACGAACGCATGAGCCAGCAGCTGATGGCCCAATACGGCGCCCAGATATTGGGGCAGGCGTTGAGTAATAAATCGGCCGCTGTCCAGCAGGTCGGAAATACGGTGTATGGCCTGGGTGCACAATACGGCGTTATGCTGCCTTTCTCCCGCAAGCACGAATCGGAAGCTGATTACATGGGATTGGTCTTTATGGCAATGGCCGGTTATAACCCGGAAGTCGCCGTCACTTTCTGGCAGAAGATGTCCGCCGGCAGTTCCGGCTCTACCCCCGAATTCATGAGCACGCACCCCAGCGATGCCACCCGCATCAACGAGATTAAGCAGCATTTGCCGGAGATTGAGAAGTATAGGATGAAGTGAGTAGAGGATATAGATGTTCGTCTGTTTGATCTCTATATGAAAGGTTGAAGACGAAGTAGGAGGAAAGCAATATTCCTCCTACTTCGTCTTATCCTCATGGATAAAACTGTTTACTTATGTTGAAAATAAGTGGATAGATTCGTCTCAACATCTTGTTTGACTTCTTCTATAAAATATGTTTTCATCGGATAAATGATAAGGTGTTCTCTTGTTCCTGCTCTATTCTCTGTTATATTAACATGGTCTACAGAAGATAATGTTTCCATGAAAGTTTTAAGTCTGTTCATATCTTCAGATGTATTTACATATACTCTTAGATAGGGATTCTCGATGTGGGTCTTAACTGTTTCTGTTTTAAATTGTTTCATTTCTTGATTTCTTTTTGTTAGTAATATGATATTTCATGAAGTAATGAGAATGCTATTGTTATAATCTTAATTTGATTTTTTTGTTTCCTACTTGTACAATATAAATTTGATTAGAAGGAAGGTTGATTTCGCACTGATCTGAATTTGCAACAGCCGAATAATGTAAACGGCCTGAAATGTCAAAGATATAGATTCTTTCTCCATTGTTTATATTTGTAATAATGATGTTATTTGTGGATGTATGAATTTGGTAATTGCTTTTAGATGGTATTTTTTCGTTAGATACAGATCCATTATAAAAATAAGTATAGAGACTTGTGTAATACGGTCCCCAATAACCTCCCCATATAAAACACGATTCTTCAATTAAATCGTGCTTATCATTGAAAATGAATTTATATTTTCTGTCATATTCTCCTCTTTGATAAGTGTATATTTCAGTTCTGTTTTCAAAGTAAAATCTTTCTTCTATAATATTAGAGTTCTCATGATCTTTGAGTTCAAATATTTTTGTTAATTGATTTTGTTTGTTAAATTCATATAAGTACTCACAGTATTTTACAAATGTATCTTCTTCGATATCATAGTCATATTGAGCCCATTTATATCCATTTGAATTGTATGTTACAATATATTTAGATGTTAGTATGAATTTTTGTAGCCGATCACTGTAAGACCAACGCATCATAGAATCTATACCTGAATTTGTATAATGGCAGAAAATTTCGCGATAAGAAGACTTTATTGATAATAATTTTCCATCATCTGTATAAGTAAAAGTTTCATCAGCGTAATCGGTTGTTTGTTTTTTCAGTTTCCCATTAGGGTAAAATATGTAAGTATCTTTATCATTGACTTTGATGGTTAATCCATCTTCGCTATATTTGTAATAGGTAGTAGCAGCTTTATTAAAAGTTTCTCCACTATAATATTTCCAAATGACTTTATCTGCTGTCATTTTTTTTATATTACCAAAATATCCTGTAAATGGATTTTTAGGCGATGGAGTAAAAAGACTGATCTCATAAGGAAATGAACCTGATGCAAGAATGTTTAAACAAAACAAATTGAGAATGAGAAAAATAAAGAACTTCATGATGACTAAGTTTTTTTCCAATCTGTCCCCTCCGTTCGGCATTATTAAATAAAAAAGCGTGAGGACCATCGTCTATCACTGCTTTGAGGCTCTCGACTGCCCACCAATCAATAATAGAACAATGATCCCACGCTTTATGTAGGTATATAGTCCATCCATTACCGGATAGGTATATAACAAACACAAGCGTAGGAGTCATTTTCCCATTATCTTGATTGGTTGAAATTGTCGAGATTTCAAAGCAAGATAATATCGAAACGCTTCTACGTTATTTTCAATACGTTGCAAAGGTCGTGTTTTTCAGTGATTGTAACAAATATAAGAACATGAAAAAAATATTATTGTTAGCCTTGGCCCCCCAAAAATGAAAATGTAAGTCGCCATTTTAGATTTCAACAGTGAAAACTCATAATGTAAGGTTACATTGTCATTTTCCGATTGTGAAATCTCATAATGTAAAGTTACATTGTTATTTTCCTATGCAGAAACTTGATAATGTAATCTTACATTATGAGATTTCACCATTGAAAAGCCATAATGTGACTTTACATTGTCGTTTTTCAACGTTTGATCGGCATAATGTAAGTTTACATTTCTTTTTTAGCGAAAAAGTATGATTAATTTTTGTTCTGAAGTTAAAATTCTTACCTTGCGGCACAAACAATAAATAAAAAATAATGCCATGAGTACTTACACAAAAATTTTGACACTTCCCCTTGACAGATTCAACAACGCCGAATTTCTGGCCTACATGAATTCCGTTTTAAGTCTTTTGCCTCCCCCGGAAGAGCAGCGTCCCGGTGAGCTTTCGCTGGACGAAGATGTTCAGGCGCAGGGTTCGCCGGAGATCGGGCTGACGAAGGAGTTTGTCGCTACGATGGAAAAAGATGTGCTCGACCTTGCAGACGTTGTAGACGAGAGCCGTACGGCACAGGAAACGGAGCAGGCGCAGGTGCATGAAGCAAACCGCGACAGTTTGGTTATTTACATTACAACCCGCATTTCGCGCGCGGGCTCGCTGCCGCTTGCGGCGGAACGTGAAGCCGGGAAGGCCCTCTATAAAGTGGTTAAGCCTTATATCGGTATTGCAACTCTGCCGATGGCACAGGAATCGGCCAAAATACAGGGACTGTTGCTGGATCTGAGGAAGGAGGAATACGCTGCGTATGTTACGACGCTAGGGCTGACGACTTATCTCGTCGAGCTGGAAAAGGAAAATAATGCCTTCATCGCGCTTACCAGCCAGCGGACGCAGAACCGTGCCGCCAATAAAAAGGAATCGGGCGCCACGTTGCGCGAACGGATCGGGTTGCAATATGAAGACCTTGTCCTTCTGGCGCAATCCTACAATATCGTTCAGCCGACGAATTCCAGCCGGACATTTGTCGCTAATCTCAACCAGTTGATTTCAGAAACCGTCACGGCTTTCAACTCGCGCTCCAAAAGGGCGAAGAAAAGCAATGGCGAGGGTGGTGGCGAACGTCCCGGAGAGTTGTAAGTGAATTATAAATGATGATTTGTCGGTCTGTTCTTTTAATGGGGCATTGCCCCATGCCGCAGG
>OGZX01001547.1_pt1 | contig 22358 bp, 19 predicted proteins | sample 1576881 | NCBI WGS metagenome assembly OGZX01 (sample SAMEA3541542, study PRJEB24748) | human gut metagenome | biome: human gut; feature: human-associated habitat; material: faeces | place: China | collected 2012
ATACTTAAGTTGGGGAGGAATCCGAATTTATCCCGGAATACCTGGTAATAGGGTTTCGGGAGAAAGGCGGGATCTTCCCCTTCGTGTTTCGGACGGATGATCTCACGATAATCGTTAGGCACTTCCGGGCTGTATTCTTCCGTATATATAATATCTGCCTGCAGATCCAACAGGCGGCAAACCAATTCTCTTAATTCCTCATTAAAGTCGAAGAGGTATTCAAATTTCTTTTCGTAGAACGGAGCAAAGTCTTCTTCATAATATTCAAAGAACGGGCTCATATTATAGGCCGATACTAATGCGTTCCAGTGCAGATGGCGCCAGTTGCCGTGATCGGATATACGAATATCCTTCGTGAGGCATTTCAATGTATCGGGCTTAACGATTGGGACGGACAATGATAAAGGCCCGTTGGCTGCAGCTATCGTACACCGATTACGATACGTTTGCTTCAGATAGTTTTCGCCCGTTTCGATCCGGACTTCTTTGAATTGGAGGAGCTTACAATATTGTTGTACGGGGCCCAGATAGGCCGAAGAAATATATACTGGTTGCATGTTAGTTTATAGGTTTAAAAATTCGTTGCCGGTCTTTGCTGTACCAGCAGAGCCATGCGTTTCCTATGATATGGTCACGGGGAATAAATCCGAGATGACGGGAATCCACTGCTTCATTGGCATTGTCTGAAAGCATCCAGTAATAATCCTGATCGAAGAAGAAGAAAGCGGCTTCACGTCCGTCGAGGAATAGTTTACCATCACGAAAAACAGCTTTTTCACCGGCTTCTGTCTGGATCGCTTCGCGGCAGGCGGTGAGAGCGGCGTCATCCAGGCGGTGAGCTCTTCCTTTTTGCGGAACGATCAGTTCGTAGCTTTCCATCGGCTTCTTAAGGAAACGAACACTTGCATTTTCCGACAATTCTTCACGTAACTGATATTCTTCGAAAGAGGTCAGACTGAAGGAAATACCGAATGGCTCTTCTTTCAGGTTTCTGAGTGGAATATTTAGTTTTTTCAGTGTAGTCAGAACTTCATCCATTGCCTCCTGCGTTACGATATACGTATTGAGTGACCGAGGAGAATGGGGTATCAGCTTCCCGTTTACCCGGTATCCGTCATTACTGATCCGGATCGTATCACCGGGCATTCCGATGCAACGGCTGAGGAATAACGGTTTCAATACCGTGTCTTTTAGCAATGGACTGCAGAACAACGCTACCCGGTTACGTCCCGGATTATCTTTTAGGGGAAGTTTATTGACAAGGATATAGTCTCCTTTGTGCAAAGCCACTTCCATCGAGTCGGTGGATACATGGAAAGATTCCATGCAGAAATGCCGGACTGCCATTACGATCCCCACCAGCAACACAATTGTTGCCAGCCATCCCATTACAGATATGAAGGAACGTTTTGCCATAGATCCGATTCTTTTGTTCTTGTCTGTTTGCGCAGCCATTGCGCATTACCGTGCGCAGGCACCGCACCTTACCGAGTGCGATCGATGCGCACGGTAAGGTGCGGCACTGCACTTAATCGGGGTGCACCATCCGGAACAAACGGTTCCAGCGGATACCACCGTCGAACAGGCTGCGGTCTTTATCCAGCGACAACCAGATCAGGATCGGTTTTCCTACGATATGATCTTCCGGAACAAATCCCCACGAACGGCTGTCGGCACTGTTATGACGGTTATCGCCCATCATCCAGTAATAGTCGTATTTGAAGGTATATTTTGTTTCCGGCTGGCCGTTGATATAGACTTTGCCGTCTTTGACTTCCAGTGTATTGTTCTCGTAGTTTTTGATGCAACGGCCATATAAAGCCAGGTTACGTTCTGTAAGAGGAATGGTTGCTCCTTTTTTCGGTATCCACAGCGGGCCGAAATTATCGCGCGTCCAACCTGTTTCATACCAGGCAGGATAAGTGGTTCCGCCCAGTGCATCCGGCTCGATAACGATCTTCTTTACGGAAGGCAGTTTCTCTGCGATGGCGAGGGCTTTCGGAGTTAAAGGCATCCGGTAAACCATATTGTATTGTCCGTTGGCATTCGGGGTGAAACCCAGGAAAGACAGGTAATCCTGATAATATCCGCTATTGTTTGCGATCATCCGATCGTCTTTGCTTACGTCCAGCAGGCGGAACTGTTCTTCTGTGAGCGGTGAACCATCGGTTTCAACATAGTAGTTGAACTGTATGTTTTCCGGGTTTTTAAGGGCTTTCCCATCGATATAAACCTGGTTGTCGCGAATCTGGATCGTGTCGCCGGGCATACCGATACAACGTTTCACATAGTTCTCGCGTTTGTCTACCGGACGGTATATCACATCACCGAATGTATTTTTATCCATCCAGATACGGTCGCGTCCCGACATGGCGACCAGTTCGTCGTAACTCGGGTTTTGCACTTTCAGGGCAACTGTGTCGCCTGCAGGGAAGTTGAACACTACGATATCGTTGCGTTTTACATGACCGAAACCTTTTACGCGTTTGTATCCCCATTCAGGCCAGTCCAGATAAGATTTACAGTTGAAGAACGGCAAGGTATTTTGTACCAGCGGGAACGACAACGGGGTGTTCGGAACACGCGGGCCGTAGCTCAGTTTGCTTACGAACAGATAATCGCCTACCAACAATGACTTCTCAAGCGAAGAACTCGGTATTTGATAGTTCTGGAAAATGAACAGGTTAATGAAATAGACAGCGATCAAGGCGAACAGGATATCGTCCACCCATTCCAATGCATTGCGCACAGCCGGGTTCTTCGAGCGTTTCCATGCTCCCCAGGGAATGTATTGTGTCAGGAAAATATCTACCAGTACGATCAACCCCAGCAGCAACCAAAGGTTCTGCATCCAGATTGAAAAGAGTATATACAATACGGCAGAAATGCCGAACTTGATCCATTGTTTCTTGGAAAACTTTTTCATTTGTAGACTTCTGTGGAATTAAAATTTAAGCATATCATCCATACCGAGGAAACCTTTCTTCCCGGCAGTAAATTCGGCTGCAACCACTGCTCCGAGGGCGAAACCGGCACGGCTCTTCGCATCATGTTTAATGCTGATATAGTCGACGTCCGATTCGTAAGTGACTTCATGTATACCCGGAACTTCTCCTTCACGGATAGCATGGATAGGCAGATCGGTCGGTTGTTCGGCTGTTTCCAGTGTCCAGCGTTCTTTCCGGTCAACGTTTTCAATGATACCTTCTGCCAGCGTGATGGCTGTTCCGCTGGGGGCATCCAATTTGTGAATATGGTGTGTTTCCGTCATACTGATAGCGTACGAAGGAAAATTGTTCATGATCTTTGCCAGGTGTTTGTTGAGGGCGAAAAAGATATTTACGCCAATGCTGAAGTTGGATGCATAAAAGAATGTTTTACCCTCCTTTGCACATTTCTCCTTTATTTCGTCGATACGGTCGAGCCAGCCGGTAGTGCCGGAAACGACCGGAACGCCTGCCGCAAAACTCTTCATATAATTGTCGAAAGCTGTTGCCGGAGTGGTAAACTCGATGGCTACGTCTGCGCTCTTGAAATTGTCTGACTGAAATTCTTCCGGGTTGTTTATATCTACGATAGAGACGATCTGGTGCCCTCTATTTAATGCAATCTGTTCGATGGTTTTTCCCATCTTGCCGTAGCCGATAAGTGCAATCTTCATATCTTTTCAGAATAAAATGAATAAATAGGGCTAATAACTTAGCCATCAAGGGTGCAAATATAAAGAAAATGAATTAGATTTGTGGCATAAATCTTAACTCTGAAAATAATATGGAACGTTTATTACATTATGTTTGGAAATACAGACTGTATTCGACAACTCCGCTTTTTACCACTGACGGTTATTCAGTATCCGTAATCGATCCGGGAATACCAAACACCGATGCCGGTCCGGACTTCTTCAATGCAAAGATAAAAATAGACGATACGTTATGGGCTGGAAGTATCGAAATACATACAAAGGCGTCCGATTGGCTGCTTCATCGGCATAATCAGGACAAGGCATACGACGGGGTTATTCTTCACATCGTGGAGGTTGCCGATTGTACGGTCTTTCGAACGAATGGCGAAGCTATTCCTCAAATGCAACTGACCGTGCCGGAATTAGTCATGCAGAATATCGACTGGCTGTTACATCGTGATAGGGCATTGCCTTGTGCGGCCTATATCCCTCAAATAGAGCCTTTGCACATCACTTCCTGGCTGGGAGCCCTGCTCAGCGAGCGGTTGGAGCGAAAGACGGCTGACGTGTTTCGCCTATTGGATCAATATGCAGGTGATTGGAACGAAGTCTTTTATATTATTCTGACTCGTAACTTCGGTTTTGGCGTAAACAACGAGATCTTCGAACGTCTGGCAAAAAGCCTGCCGCTTCGTTATATCCAAAAGCAGCGCAGCAGCCATTCGCAAATCGAAGCCTTGCTGTTCGGACAGGCTGGTATGTTGGAAGAACTGGGCGATTGCCATTACTACCGCCTACTTCAACGTGAATATCATTTCTTGCGACATAAGTTCGGACTGACTCCGTTAGACAACTCGCAGTTCAGAAGTCTCCGCACCCGTCCGATCAACTTCCCCTATCTGAAATTGGCACAATTGGCTTCCGTGTGGGTACAGCACGATACACTCTTTTCGGTCATTCTCAACGCCGGAAGTGTCGGGCAGATCAAACAATGTTTCCGTGTCCGCCCTTCCGAATATTGGGAGACACACTACCATTTCCGCAGCCCGTCGGCAAAGAAGGATAAATCCATGGGAGAGAAGTCATTGTGTATCCTATTGATAAATACCGTCGTCCCGATCATGTTTGCCTATGGAGTGAAGAACAAGCTGCCGGAATATTGTGAACGCGCCATCCGTATCCTGGAAACCTTACCGTCCGAAACAAACTCGATCGTTACCTCTTTCTGCCGTGCCGGTGTGAAGGTTGGTCATGCCGGTGATAGCCAGGCATTGATTCAGTTAAAGCGCGAGTATTGCGAGAAGAAGAAATGCTTGTATTGCCGGATTGGGTTCAGGTATCTGAAACGTGGGAAGATGTAAGTTTTTAGTTGTTGAAAGTTGTAATATGTTTAAACTTTATATACTTTTGTCCTATGTATGGTGAACGGGAAATAGTAGCATATAAAAGTTTCTTTTGGGACTTTATGGCTACTCTTACTGAGAGTGAATCTCAAAAGATATATTATGTATTGGATATGTTGAAAGTCCGTGAACGAGTTTCTGAGAAGTTCGTAAAACACATTAAAGACGGTTTGTATGAATTAAGAGCCGAATATAATGGAAATATTTATCGGTTATTTTTCTGTTTTGATAAAGGTAAAATTGTTATTCTGTTTAATGGATTTCAGAAGAAGACAAAGAAGACACCGATTAAAGAAATAAATAAAGCAATAAAACTCAAAGAAGAATATTATGGAAGCAAATTTGAAAAGCGTTGATGAGGTGATGAACCAGAAGTTTGGTAAGGTCGGTTCTCCCGAACGTGAGAACTTCCGGCGCGAGGCGTATTCTTATTGCATGGGGCAGATTATCCATGATGCGCGTAAGCAGGAAAAAGTAACGCAGGAAGAACTGGCAAAGCGTATCGGAGCCAGTAAGTCATATATTTCACGTATTGAAAAAGGACTTATCGAACCGGGTGTAAGTACTTTTTACAGAATAATTGAGGCATTGGGTCTGCGCATTGAAATAGTAAAGCCTGTGGTGTAGTATTTTTTTCAAATAATCCCCTGTACCCCTTGTTTTTTCCGGTTTAATCCCTGCCTTTACCCCGTCCGAAACAAAAATACATGGCTTATACATCAGCAAATAGCATCTTAGGAGATTCAATCCAATATTGGATTGAACAATACGGTAGTTGCCGTATTGTTCAACGCTGATTTAACCGATACATATTCTATATGCGTACTCCCGTTTGTAAGGCAATCGCCCGGCAAACGGGAGTACTGCGTTTACGGCAATCCGGACGCCGGAAAGGTCATCCGAAAAACACGACACGCTAAGCCGGGAATGGCGCGGGAATCTCGACGCAGACATTTTGACACCCTGCCCGTCAGTGGCCTCACAGGGCCTTCTGAGGGCATTTTGACAGGTCCGTCACCTGACGTGGTTCGGTCCGTCACCAGACACTGCTCGGTGACGGATCTGACCGCGTTCGATGACGGACTCTGTCGTGTCGCACGTCGGGCAGGGTGTCGTTAACCCTAAAATGTGACAAGATGGCATTTTTTAAAAAGGTTAAGCAGAAGATCAACGGACTGTGGTATCCGAAGGCGGTGACGGTAGGCAAACCGGTCACGACCGACGAGGTGGCCGACCGCCTGGCACAGATTTCGACCGTGAGCCGTTCCGACACCTACGCCGTGCTGAAAGACCTGGCAGGCGTATTGGCGGACTATATGGCGCAGGGCCGGACGGTGAAGATCGAGGGCCTCGGTACGTTCTACTACACCTCCAATGCTTCCGGCCAGGGAGTGGAGGATGAGAAGGACGTGACTGCCGCCCAGATCACCAGCGTACGCGTTCGCTTCATTCCCGAAGCCCGCAAGAGCGGTAGCAGCCGCAGCATGGTACGTTCGCTGATCAGCAACAACATCTTCTGGATGGAGTTGCCTGCCGGTGCGGAAACAACCGAGCCGGGTGAGGACGACGACGATCGTCCGGTAATCGAGTAAAACAATCGGAGAAGGGGTGTCGGCTGTTGGGGCGGCACGTCTTCTTTTTTATCCATTTTATTTACTGCCAAAGCTGCTTGGCGTGGCAGGTTTTTTATGAATTATTGATAGTATGGACAAAAAATTTCTACAAGTACTTGCTGGGAGGGAGCGATACTTCCGTGTGCTTACGCTTTTATTTCTTTGGGGACTTCTGTGTCCGGTGGTGGTATGGGGGGAAGAAGAGATAGACTGGAGTGAGAAACTGCAGGACGGTGGGGTCACTATAGAGGATGGAGGTACTTACTGTTTTAAAGGCTTCTTTAGCAGTCGTCCACTTCAGAATATCGGTGTGGATAACGTGAATGCCCTGATTGCAGTAAATACTGAAAATGATGAGGAGGTGACGATCGTGTTGGAAGGACTGAGCATTTACTTGTCTGGAGAAGGGCACTGCCCCCTTTCTGTCAGACAGGCGAAAGGAAAGGTGACTATCCTTTTGAGAGGGGACAACACTTTGAGTACAAGTCATATGGGAGGAGGAAGTCCGGCCCTTTGGGCTCCTGAAGAAGGAGGGACATTGGTAATAAAGGATGATGAAAATGTGGATGGTGTGGGAAAGCTTATTGCCAGGGGGCCATATACATTTCCAGGAATAGGGGTTCGGCCAGGACAACGAGGTGATATAACAATCGAAAGCGGAATAATAGAGTCTAGTGCAGACTTTACTGCTGATGGAATCGGTGCAGAAAATGGTAAGATCATGATAACCGGAGGAACAGTTGTGGCTAAAGAAGGGAAAAATGGTTTTGGCATTTCAGGCACGTTATCCACCGGTGATTCGGGCAATGCCTTTATCGTAGCCAGTAGCATTTATAGCAACCAAGATTATAACAGGTGGAGCGGTGTTATCATCATAGGAAATGCCGGTAAAGTCTATGGCAATCCTACCCTCAAAACTAATGCTACAATTCCTGAAGACAAAACACTAACGGTTGAAGACGGCAAGACATTGACGATTGGCGAAGGGGTAACACTTACAATCGAAGGAAAGCTGCAAAACAATGGTAAGATTGTGAATAATGGCACGATTAATGGTGAGATTTCGGGGAATCCTGTTTTTACAGAATTGACTGAAGGTATGATCGATGTTTCAGATATAACCTATACTGGAGAAAAAATTGATCCTGAGGTCAAGGTTGCTAATAAAGATGGGTTTGTTTATCAAAAGGAAACTGATTACACTATTACTTGTTCCGACGGTGTCAATGCAGGAGATGAGGTGACGGTAACGATTGAGCCTATATCAAGTAGTAATGTATTAGGAGGAACAGCTGTTGCGGTGGCGTTAGCGATTGAGCAAGCCGGAAACGACTGGACGGCTAAATTATCTATCGACGACTGGACGTATGGTGAAGAAGCAAGCAAACCTACGGCTAAGGCTGTGTTCGGCGATGTTACATTTACTTATTCAAATGATGAGAGTGGAACATATAACAATGAAGTCCCGAGCAATGCTGGTACTTGGTATGTCAAGGCAACTGTCGAAGAAACTGACAACTATAAGGGATTAGAGGCTACGAAAGAGTTCGAAATCACTCAAGCTAAAAACGAGTGGACTGAACCATTAAGTACCACCGGTTGGACGTATGGCGGAGAAGCCTATCTTACGGCTAAGGCCAAGTTCGGTACTCCTATATTTACTTATTCTGACGGACAGGACGGTCAATATACCTCTGATGTTCCAACCAATGCCGGCACTTGGTATGTCAAGGCAACTGTCGAAGAAAATAAAAACTACGAAGGATTAACAAGTACCCCTGTGAAGTTCACGATCTCCCCAGCCAAAGCTGGCCTATCTTTTGCCAAAACAGAAAAGTCCCTCGAACAGGGAGAGACCTATACGAACACATTGACAACTAAGCCGGAAGGCTTGCCAGTCACCTATAGCAGCAACGATGCGTCTGTCGCAACCGTAGATGCTAATGGCTTAGTCACCGCCAAGAAAGTCGGAACAGCTACTATCACCGCCACTGTTGCTGACGGGCAGAATTATGCAGGTACGGCCACTTATACGATCACGGTAGAGAAGAAAGAAGAGGTAACCCCACCCCCATATTACCCCTCTTACTACGACCTGGCCTTCAATGCCAACGACAGCGTCAGCTTCTCCGCCCGCTCGGTAACCGTTCGCGAGGGAGGCTCCTTCCGTTTCACCGCCCAAGCAGCCGAGGGGTACGACCCCGTGACGCTCGCCGTCGAGTATCGACGCGGACGTTGGGGCAGCTGGCAGACACTCACTCCGGAAACGGACGGCGAGTACCATATATATAATGTATGGAACGACATCTACGTCCGTGCCTCTGTCGACCGGAAGGAGGAGGATCCGACCGCCAATCTGCCTGTCGACGACGCCGCCACCCGGATTCGTGCCGTCGGCAATCGTATCGGCATCCGTTTGCCCTATCCGTCGAGCCTGTGCATTGTGGGTCTGGATGGCCGTGTGATCCGCCAGGCAGATCTTCCCGCTGGCGACAGTTGGATCGACGGCTTGCCGTCTGCATCGTCGTGCTGGCAGATGGCACGCGGGCAAAGGTAATGATTAGATAAAGCCCTCAAGAGGAATGTATTAAAACAAATAAACCGGACGCAGATATCGCAGACGAGCTCAGAGTAACGCAGATATATTAATTATCAACAAAATAAGTCTGCGTTACTGCGTCTTCCGCGATATCTGCGTCCGGTTTATGTTATTTACCATACATATTCCTGCTAATCACCGGATTTTTCCCTATTTTTGCCCTCTGATTAAAAAGTAATTGAATGGGAAATAGATATATAAAAGATTTACTGCTGGCTGTTTGTGGGATATTTCTGTTGGTCACGATGTATTCGTGCGCGAATATGGCATCTCCGAACGGAGGTCCTTACGACGAGACCCCGCCTAAATACGTCAGCAGCCTTCCCGCACCGAACCAAACGAATTATAAGGGAAAACGGATTGAGATTCTGTTCGACGAGTTGGTGCAGTTGGATAAACCCTCCGAGAATGTAATCATCACACCGCCCCAGATGCAACTTCCGGTGATCCGTGCCGCAGGAAAAAAGGTGATTGTCGAATTGAAAGATACCCTGAAAGAGAATACAACTTATACGATCGACTTTACAAACTCGATCTCCGACAATAATGAGAAGAATGTATTCGAGAACTTCTCTTTTGCTTTCTCGACCGGAGATAAGATCGATACCCTGGAAGTGTCGGGTATTCTGTTGAATGCCGAGAATCTGGAACCGATGCCCGGTATCACAATCGGTCTGCATCAGAACCTGGAAGATTCGGCTTTCGTGAAGCTACCGTTCGACCGTACTTCCCGTACGAATGATAAGGGAGAGTTTACGATCCGTAATATCTCCCCCGGCAGTTATCGTATATTCGGTCTGAATGACGTGAACCGCGACTATAAGTTCGACCAGCCGGGCGAAGAAATAGCTTTCAACGATTCGATCATTATCCCTTCCTTCGAACTGACCAGCCGTCAGGATACGCTTTGGAAGGATAGCTTGACGATCGATACGATCAAGACGGTAGCTTATACCCGTTATTTCCCGGATAATATCGAGTTGCGTCTGTTTAAAGAGGATTTTGTCCGCCAGTATCTGTTAAAACCGGAACGTCAGCAGGAAAATCTCTTGGTAGTACGTTTTAACTCTCCGCTGGATACGGTGCCGCTTCCCCGTCCGCTTAATTTTACTCCGGAGAATCCCGATTGGTATTTTATGCAGGAAACGGAAGGTGGAGCGACTGTTAATTACTGGTTGACCGATCCGCAAGTCTGGCAGCAGGATACATTGAAAGTCGAGTTGTCTTATCCGAAGAGCGATTCGCTGAATATACTGCGTCCGCAAACCGATACGCTCCAGTTTGTGATGCGCCGTCGTCCGGAAAAGAAGAAAAAGAAGAAAGATGACGAACCCGAACCAATCGTGTTCCTGGGTATGCAGGTAGATGCACCGACGTCGATGGATCTGTTCGATACGATATCCGTTACGTTCAGCGAGCCGGTTCTCGATTTGCAAAAAGAACTGTTCTATCTCGATCAGAAGGTCGACACGGTATGGACTCCGGTCGAGTTCCAATTATTCCCGGACTCAACAAATAGTTTGAATTACTTTATCCGCCGTCCGTGGAAATACGGGGAGGAATATCGCTTGCAAGTAGATTCGGCGACAATCTTCAGTATTTACGATAAATGGAACGAACCTTTCTCCGGTGAATTCAAGATCAAGAAAGAAGATGAATACGGGCATTTATATATCAATATTGTAGGTGTCGATACTACTGCTTATGTCGAACTATTGAACAGTAGTGATACCCCTATACGTAAATCGAAGGTGAAAAACGGTGGCGCCCTTTTTATGGATCTGAAACCGGATAAATATTATGCCCGTCTGGTAGTCGACCTTAACGGGAACGGCAAGTGGGATACCGGTAATTATGCAGAAAAGCGTCAACCGGAAGAGGTTTATTATTCACCTAAAAAATATGAGGTGATGCAGAACTGGAGAGTCGAAGAAACATGGAATGTGAAAGAAACTCCGTGGGCTAAACAGAAACCGCTCGAGATAACAAAGAATAAGCCTAAAGAGGCAACCAAGAAGAAAAGAAATTATAAAGATGAATCGCAGCAGAAATCTTCTTCGAGCAGCAATAGCGGCCGTAGCAGCATGCCGTTCTAAGGCGGTGGCCCTGTTGGTGGTCACCTTATTGCTGTTACTTCCGGGAATAGTCGACGCACAGGTGATTCCGGTAAAAGAACGGTTCAAAGCCGGAGAAGAGGTACAATATGAGTTGTATTTCAAATGGGGGCTATTGATGCCCCGTGCCGGACAGGCTATTTTGTCGGTGCACGATGCCCACTATGAAGGGAAGAAGGCTTATCATTATAACCTGCTGTTCCGTACATCGGGCATGTTTGAAAAGGTGTTTCCGATGCGTGATACGATCGATTGTTATTTTTCTCCCGAGATGGTGTTGCTCAGGAGCGAGAAGCGTGTGAATGAGAATGATTATTATCTGATAGATGATCTGACGTTTTCATACGATAACGGACGGACATCTGTCCATTCCCACCGTTATACACCCAGCCGGACCAAGATCGATACGATGCTCGTTTCCGAACAGTATATGTTTGATATGTTGGGAGCTACCATGTATCTTCGTTCGCTGGATTGGGAAAAGATGAAGCAAGGAGATGAATTCCCCTTTCATGTGGCGATCGGGCGCGACCGTATTAATATCAGTTTCCGGTATACCGGGCAAGCGATTGTAGAACGTAATGAAACATTGAAGTATCGTACCCGCCATTTTTTTATAGATATCTATGATGATGCATTTACCCAAAGTAAAGCGGCTGCCGAGCTATGGATCGGTGATGACGAAAACCATATCCCTGTGAAGATACGGGCTAAACTGAAGATCGGGGCTGCGGAGGTCTATTATAAATCATCCAAGGGGTTGCGCTATCCGCTTACTTCACGTGTGGAAATTCCCAGGCGTTAGTGGCAGGGAAATTGTGAACAATGTTTCGAAATAGGGGCGGGAACTTACCTGCAACTCGCCGCCATGCATTCGTATAATCTGTCGTGAGAGGCTGAGGCCGATGCCTGTTCCTGTCTCTTTGGTTGTAAAGAAAGGTACGAAAATATCTTCCAATATGTCGTGAGGAATACCCGGGCCGTTGTCTTTTACTTCAATATAGGTCGTTGTTCGTAGCTGTTTCACGCTCAATGATATTTCTCCGTTTTCTTGTCCTTCCAGGGCCTGCATGGCATTCTTCAACAGATTTATAAGTACCTGTGAAAGTAGTTCTTCATCGGCGTTGACCTCTATTTCTTCGCGGAAAAGGTCGATCGAGAATTGTATCTGTAAGCGGTGCAGGTCCGAATGAAACAGCATTTCGATGTTTCTTATCAGGTGAGGCAGCGAGAAAGGTTTGGGTTTGGGTTGTTGCAGCCGGGCAAGTTGTCTGTACGAGTCGGTAAAGTTCATCAGGCTTTGCCCCTGGCTTTTGATCGTATCCAGTCCACGGATGGTCTTGCGGATGGTTGCGTCGCTGATCTCATCGCTGTTTTTGGCATTTCCTTTCGTTTGGAAATAGGAGAGAAGCGTACCGGAAAGGGATACGATCGGGGCGATCGAATTCATGATCTCATGTGTCAGTACGTGCATCAGCTTGTCGTACGACTCGTATTCTTTCCGGTAAAGTTCGCGGTCGAATTCCCGTTGTTTATTTTCCGTCATTAGGTGGTGGATCCGGTTGAAGGCTGCGTGAAGACGGCGTTGCTCTTCGCTACCGGTATTCTCGGGGAAATAAAGCATCGATTCATTGTCTTCAATGGCATCCAGAAAGAGTTGTATCCGACGGTTGGAGGTATTGAGAAAATAGACGAGTAGTCCGGCCAGCCATGCCGCTATAAATACGGCTACCGTACCCAGAATGATCGCTTTTCCACTGATGATACCTGCAACACCTATCCCGGCCACAATGAGAATGAGTGTAACCTGTAAGATAATGCGTATATAAATACGTATGCTGAACATGCGTTTCACAGGTTAAATCGTTTCAGTTTGTTGTAGAGGGTTTGCCGGCTTACTCCCAGTTGTTCGGCTGCCGCAGTCAGATTGCCGTCATTCTGGGTGATGGCAGTTTCGATCGCTTTGCGTTCTACCTCGCTGAGATTGGGTACTTCAGTAAAAGATATTGCTTTTCCGGGACGGATGAACAGGTCGCTGGCGCGGATTATGTTCTTCTCAGCCAGGATAACGGCTTTTTCGATCGTGTGTTGTAATTCGCGGATGTTTCCCGGCCAGTCGTATGCTTCGAGTTTACTTGCCGCTTGTGGATGAAGAGTCAGTCCGGTCCGCTTATAAAGAACGGTGTATTTTTTCAGGAAATAATCGATAAAAAGGGGAATGTCTTCCCGGCGGTTTCGGAGAGGAGGAATTTCTATCTGTATGGTGTTGATACGGTAAAACAGGTCTTCGCGGAATGAAGATTGTTCGACCATTTCCGGCAAATTCCGGTTGGTAGCTGCTATCAGGCGTATGTCGACAGGGATTTTCCGGTTACTTCCCAGACGGGTGATTTCCCTGTTCTGGAGGACTGCCAGTAATTTAGCCTGTAAACCGATCGGAAGGTTGCCTATTTCATCCAGAAACAAAGTACTGCCGTTGGCCGCTTCAAATTTCCCCGGACGACTTTCCCGGGCATCGGTAAAGGCGCCTTTCTCATGTCCGAACAACTCGCTTTCAAACAATGATTCGCTGACAGCACCCATATCGACATTGATCATTTCCCCGCGGCTGCGGAGGGACAGGCGATGTATTTCGCGAGCCAGCATTTCTTTTCCTGTTCCATTTTCGCCGGTGATTAGTACGTTGGCATCTGTTTTTGCTACTTTGGTCACTACTTTGATCAGTTTCATCATAATAGGAGAGTGACCGATGATCATAGCCGGTTCGGATGGGCGGGAGGTACGGGGAGGAAGGGAAGCAGCTTGCAATGCCGTATGTATCTTTTCCAGTAGTACGTCATTGTCCCACGGTTTGAGAACAAAGTCTGTTGCTCCGCTTTTAAGTGCTTTTACTGCTAGCTCCACGTCTCCGTAAGCTGTTAGCATGATAACAGGCAGGCCGGGTACGATCTCCTGTATGCGACGAAGCCAGAACAGGCCTTCGTTGCCGGTATTGACACCCGCAGAGAAATTCATGTCAAGGATAACGAGATCGACAGGCATAGTATCGAGTACTGAAAGTATCTTATTGGGGTTCGATGCGGTTTCGACCCGTTCGAATTCGTCTTCCAGCAATAATTCGAGTGACGTCAGTACACTTTTATTATCATCTACTATAAGAACTGTTCCTGCTTGCATACGATCTATTTTTTCGTAAAGGTATCCGCTTCCGGAATACTTTGCAAGCGAGCGTCAAAATATTTGACACTTATTTATTCAGATCTTTCAGTAGTTTTAATCCGGCACGGAACTTAACCGATGTACGTGGGGCTAACATGACTGGTTCTCCGGTTTTAGGATTCCTGGCCGGACGGCTGGTTTGTTTCCAGGGGTGGAATGTTCCGAAACCGATCATTGTGACAGGTTCGTCTTTTTGCAATGCTTTTGTAGATGCCTGAAGTATTGATTGCAATACAGCTCTCACGTCTTTTTTCTTTAATCCTGTGTCTTCTGTTACGTATTGGATCAATTCGTTTTTATTCATATTCCAGTCTTTTTTTAAATGTCTATTTTACTAATAAACTTCCATCCTTTTTGCGGTAGAAGCAGAGTGCAATTTGGGTATGTAAAGAGCCTAAAATTGAACGTATTATACGGAGTACACTCTCTTTATTATTGGATAATGTATCCTCCTGTGTATCTCAGGAGGCTTTTGGAGTATGTCCTATCAATTTAAATGAGTTCGTTCAGAACTTGGTTATTTACGGCGGTAAAGGTAATAAATATTGGCAATTAAAAACAATCTAACATCAAAGTTATCAAAGAATAGAATAAAATAAAACATTAAAAAAAACATCATTTAGTCCTCAGAAGAGTACCGTACTGGTATATCATCACAAAAGTATTCAAAAGAAAATACATGTGATAAGGAGCAAACTACCAGAGTTCCAAACAGATTGAAGCTATACGTCGCTTAATAATCAATAAAGGTACTAGAGTTCTGAACGAACTACGTCTTTTCTTATGTGTTTCTAACAGACCGTCAAATTATTTGACAATCGGGCGTCAAATATTTTGACACTTGAAAATCCTTTTCTTTTTATATTCATTGAAAATCTGTCTGTTATAAATGTGGCACGCCTTTTGCCTCCTTCATTTACATGATGAAAACACAAATAACAACAAAATATGGATTAAGGCTTGCCTGTCTGTTGCTTGCAAGCTATGTGTCGGAGATGCATGCCCAGGCTGTCTGGACGGTCGATTCCTGTATGCAATATGCCATAGAGAGGAATGTCAGCCTGAAAAACAGCAGGCTCGATACCCGCATTGCCCGTGAAGATTTTACAGCTGCTATTGGCGACTTTCTGCCTTCAGTGAGTACGACGGGCGCTTTGGGAAAACGTTTGGGACGCTCCGTCGATCCTAAGACAAATATGTACACCTCTTCCTCTTTTCTTGAAAGCACGATGGGACTGGATATCTCTTTGCCGGTATTCGATGGTTTCACCCGTGTAAACCATGCACAGTTTACCCGCCTGAACCAGCAGATCAGCGGCCTGACGGAGAAAGTGGAAGAAAACCGGATCGCGTTTGAAGTGATGGATGCCTATTATCTCCTTCTTTTTGAAAAGAAGATGTATGAACTGGCCTCCGAACAGCGTAGACTAAGTGAACGATATCATGAGCAGATGCTGGAATTTGTTGAATTGGGTCTACGTGCCCCTTCCGATTTGCAAGAAGTGAAAGCCCGGTTGCAGTCTGATATCTATCAGGAAACGGTGAAAGAGAATAGCTGTCGTTTATCGTTACTGGCTCTTAAAGAGTTGTTGCAGATGAGAGGGACGGACACGCTGGCGATCAGTGGGGATGAAATTACTGCCCGGGAAATACCCCTTATACAGGATTTTTCGGCAGAAGATGTTTATCTGCAATCGGAGGAGGCTTTGCCCCAGTTCCGTATAATGGATTTGCGGGAAAAGGCCTCCCGTAAGTCGTTGGCAATTGCTTCGGGGGCTTTTTCTCCTTCCATCCGGGCCGAGTTCAGCCTTTATTCCGGCTATTATGATACGGAGAAGGATGCGCAAGGGCATATCACCTCTTTTGGCGATCAGATGAAGAATAATCTGAATAAATATATTGGAGTCCGTGTTTCTATTCCGATATTCAGCGGACTGTCACGCCTCACTTCGGTACGGAAAGAACGTTTCCGTCTTCGTAAAATAAGGAACGATAACGATCAGCAACGTATCTCCTTATATAAGGAAATAGAAGATGCTTGTCTGTCTTTACAGGCTGCTGCACAGGAACACTGGCAGGCAGAACTGCAACTTCGTACCGCCACCACTACCTTAAAGGAGAATGAGGAACGATGGGAGGAAGGCCTGATCTCCGTATTCGAACTGATGGAAAAGCGAAATCTTTATATCTTGGCAAAAGCAGAGTTGATGCGGACACAATTGCAATATGACCTGAAAGACCGGATGGTGCGGTTCTATCAGTCAGGATCATTTTTAGGAATAAAATAAACACAATAATATACTATGAACAACAACATGGATACCCCGGTCGAACGGAAATCCCGTTTGAAGAAGAAACATATTTACGCAATGACAGGAGGAATATTCCTCGTTATCTGTATTCTCTATTTTATCTTTCGCGATACCTCTTCTTCCATGAAGGTGGATAAAGAGCGATTGACCATTTCTTCTGTCACTTTAGGAGAATTTAATGACTATATTCGCGTAATCGGCCAGGTGATTCCTGATCGTATCATTTATCTGGATGCTATCGAGGGAGGACGCGTGGAAGAGCGCCTGATTGAAGAGGGTGCACAGGTGAAAGCCGGAGATGTAATTCTCCGACTGAGTAATCCATTATTGAATATCGGTATCCTGCAAAGTGAAGCTGACCTGGCTTATCAGGAAAACGAACTTCGTAATACACGCCTGAGTATGGAACAGGAACATCTTCGTCTGAAACAGGATCGAATCGGTCTTAGTAAAGAATTAGTCCAGAAGGAACGCCGCTATAAGCAGTACGAGCGTCTTTACAACAAACAATTGTTAGCCCGTGAAGATTATCTGCAGGCGAAAGAGGATTATGATGCAGCACGTGACCAACTGGATGTAGTAGACCAGCGCATCAAACAGGACGACCTGTTCCGTAGTAGCCAGTTGGAAAGTCTGGATGAGAATATCCGTAATATGAAACGCAGTCTGGCATTGGTACGTGAACGTTTGGAAAACCTGAAAGTGAAAGCTCCGGTGAGCGGTCAGTTAGGAAACCTGGAAGCCCAGATCGGACAGTCTATCGCTCAGGGAGAACGGATCGGTCAGGTCATTACTCCGGAACTGAAAGTGGAAGCCAAGATAGATGAACATTATGTGGAACGTGTCATGCCGGGCCTGCCTGCCAGCTTTGAACGCGAAGGTAAATTGTTCAATATGGAAGTGACTAAAGTATACCCGGAAGTGCGTGAAGGCCAGTTCCGTACAGACCTGCATTTTACAGCAGACCGTCCTGAGAATATACGTGCCGGACAGACCTATCACCTTAATTTGCAACTGGGTGATCCGGTACAGGCTATCCTGGTTCCCCGTGGTAGTTTTTACCAGGCAAGCGGTGGCCAGTATGTGTATGTGGTGGATGAAGATGAAACGACTGCCCGTCGTCGTCCGGTGAAGATCGGCCGTCAGAACCCGCAGTATTATGAAGTAACCGAAGGGTTGAAGCCTGGTGAGAAGGTGATTATCTCCGGCTATGAATTGTTCGGTGAGAATGAACGTTTGATAATCAGATAATAAACAAATAAAAGTATGGATTACCTGTCGCAAGTCATAAAAAGCCAGCGGGCCCGAAAGTCACTTTCTGTGGTTAACATATTGGGCTTATCCGTTTGTATCTCCGCTGCCCTGTTGATTCTGCTCTATGTTCGTTTCGAACTGAGCTATGATACATTTCACGACGGGGATCGCATCTACCGGGTGGAAAGTCGCCTGTACGATGGGGAAACACTGACCGACAACTGGGCGACGACCTCCTTCGGGCATGCTCCGGCCATGAGCCGGGAAATTCCAGGCATTGAGAAGTTTGTACGGTTGACGGCACAAGACCGGGAACAGGTAGTCACTTATCAGGATAAACAGTTTGCTGAGGACCGGTATTGCTATGCCGAACCTTCTTTCTTTGAACTATTCAATTTTCCGGTGATAAAAGGGGAGAAGGAAGGCCAGCTGGAACGTCCCAATACGGTTGTCTTGACAAAGAGTGCCGCCCATCGTTATTTCGGAGGGGGGGAGCCATTGGGTAAAATTCTGACTTTCCGTACGGCTACGGTAGAGCAGAACTTTGAGGTCACAGGCATAATTGAAGATATGCCTGCCAATTCGCATCTGCATTATGACTTTCTGCTTTCGTACGCTACCATTCCTAAAGAACGACAGGATATCTGGTATATTCATGGCGTTTATACGTATGTCCGCCTGGAACCGGGAAAAAGTCCGGAAGAAATTGAAACTGCTTTCCGTGCGATCTCCGATAAATATAAGACTTCGGCATTGAAACATAAGAACTGGCGGGTCGAGTTGATCCCGTTGAAAGATATCCACCTGACTCCGCAGAAGTCGTATGAGAAAGAAGCGAAAGGCAGTCGTACAGCCGTATATATTCTTTCTGTAATGGCTGTTGCCTTGCTTTTGATCGGTTGGGTGAATGCGCTGAATCTGATGGTTGCCCGTTTCCTTGAACGTGGAAAAGAGTTCGGTGTCCGAAAGGCGTTTGGTGCTTCCCGCAAACAGATGCTTTTCCAGGGATTGATAGAAGCCGGGATTGTGAATTTACTGGCAGCTCTGATCGCCCTCGGATGGTTGGAGGTTCTGCTTCCTTTCGTTTATACATGGGCCGGGCAGGATTTTGGAGCGAACACCTTGTTGCAACCGGGTTTCTGGGGCATTGTGGGGATGGTCGTTGCGGCAGGAACATTATTTATCGGGATATATCCGTCTTGTCTGTTGATGGGTATTCGCCCTTCGGATATTATGCGTGGAAAATTACTGCATAGCCGGAAAGGAAATACGATACGGAAAGCTTTAATTGTTGTACAATTCGTAGCTTCGTTTATCCTGATAACGGGAACGTTTGTAGTTGTCAGCCAGGTACGTTATATGCAAAATGAAACGGCTTCTGCTTCTTTTAAACAGATACTGGTATTGAAATATCCATCTTTTACCGATGAAATGTCGGTAAAGATGGAGAGTTTTAAGAAGCAACTGAAACAGAAACCATATATGCGACAAGTGACCGTTTCCGGTGCTGTACCGGGTGTTGAGGTAGCCAACTACTTCACTAATCGTCCGTATGGGAGCGATCCGACCGATGTGAAGCTTATTCAGATGTTTGCCGTCGATTACGATTATCTGCCGACCTATTCGCCTGAAATGGTTTGTGGAAGAGGTTTCTCTGAAGAATACGGGGATGAACTTAATAAAGTCGTCCTGAATGAAGAAGCTGTCCGTCTGCTTGGATTCCCGTCCAGCGAAGCTGCTTTGGGGAAACAACTCACTATGGAAGTAGTGGAAGATCCGCTTCTAATAATTGGGGTGGCAAAGAATTATCACCAGCAATCGCTGGCAGTTCCTTATAAACCGATCATCTTCTTTATTAAAGAACGGGTACCGTTTATCGGGACACCTTATATCTCTCTTCAGATGGATGGGAAGATCGATGCCACACGATTGGCGGAGATCGAACAAACATATCGTGATTTTTTCCCGACTTCGTTGTTCTCTTATTTCTTCCTCGATGATTTTAACAATCACCAGTATAAAGAAGACAGGAACTTTGGTTGGATGTTTGCCTGTTCCGCCCTGTTGGCTGTATTTGTAGCTTGTTTGGGATTATGGGTAGTGACGTTCTTCTCCACAATGGCGAGGGTGAAAGAAATCGGTATCCGGAAAGTGTTGGGAGCCGGGAAAGCAAATCTTTTTGTAGTTTTGACGCGTGAATTATTACTCCTTACGGTACTGGCCTCCGTGATTGGTATTCCTGTTTCCGCGTTTTTAATGAACAGCTGGCTGGAAGGTTATGCGTTTCATATCTTGCAGCCCTGGTGGGTGTATGCCGTTGCTTTTGCTTTACTGATGTTTATTGCTTTCCTGACGGTGGTTCGCCAGGTGTGGCGTATCATTCGCCTGAAACCGATGTATATATTAAGGAGTGAATAATTTATAAAACAGAAAACTATATGATTAGAACAGAGAACCTGTCTATGCTCTTCACAACTGAAGATGTACAGACCAAAGCATTGAATGAAGTCAGCCTCGAGATAAAGCAAGGCGAATTTGTAGCTATCATGGGACCTTCGGGTTGTGGTAAATCCACTTTGCTGAATATCCTGGGAACATTAGACTCGCCCACTTCCGGTAAATATTACTTCAATGATAAGGAGATCGATAAGATGGGCGAAAGCCAGCTTACTTCTTTCCGTAAGGGGAATATAGGCTTTGTCTTCCAGAATTTTAATCTGATAGATGAACTGAGTGTTTTTGAGAATGTGGAGCTGCCGCTTGTTTATCTGAATGGAAAGAAGAGCGAGCGTAAAAAGAAAGTGATGGAAGTATTAGAACGCATGAATATCGCCCATCGTGCCGGTCATTTCCCGCAGCAGTTGTCGGGTGGTCAGCAGCAGCGTGTGGCTATTGCCCGTGCCGTGGTGACGGACTGTAACCTGATCCTGGCGGATGAGCCGACAGGTAATTTGGATTCTACCAATGGTGTTGAAGTAATGGAGTTACTTAGCGAACTGAACCGGCAGGGGACGACGATCGTGATCGTTACCCACTCGCAGCGGGATGCGAAATATGCCCACCGGGTGATTCATTTATTGGATGGAAAGATCGTATCGGAAGAGAGACATTAAATCAGACAACAACGAATATGATCTTATCAAACTATTGGAACAGTGCCTTACGCAGCCTGACAAAGAAAAAAGGCTTCAGTGCGATCAATATCGCAGGCCTGGCAATCGGTATGGCGGCGGCCTTATTGATCCTGACTTATGTGGCTTTCGAATATAGCTACGATAATATGCACAGCCGTGCCGACCGTATTTTCCGTGTAGAGGCTCGCTTTTACGAAAATGGTGAACTGACCGATAACTGGGCTTCCAGTTCTGCCGGCTATGCTACTGCCATGAAACGTAATCTGGCTGCTGTGGAAGACTATACCCGTGTCGGCAGCCAGTATTATCCGGAACAGATCGTCAAATATAACGAACTCTTGTATCGTGAAACAAACATCGGCTATGCGGAAAAGAACTACTTCGACTTCTTTGACTTCGAACTGCTGAAGGGTGACAAAAACACCTGCCTGGCCGGACCGAATAAGGTCGTGATTACTGAACGTATCGCCCGTAAATATTTCAAAGGAGCCGATCCGATTGGAAAAATACTGATCTTCCGGAGTAATATCGGTGAAGAGGCTTGCGAAGTGACCGGCATAATGAAAGACATGCCTATTAATTCGCATGTGCGTTACAGTATGCTGATTTCATATGAAACGCTTCCGAAGTGGATGGATGAATACTGGTATCGTCACGAAGTCTATTCATACGTCTTACTTAAATCGGCTGACCTGAAGAAGCAGGTGGAAGAGGCCTTTCCTGCTATGGCGGAGAAATATAAAACGGAGGAGGCGTTGAAAAATAAAACGTGGGCAATCGAATTGACCAATCTCCGCGATGTCCATTTGACACCTCAAAAAGCATATGAACCGGAGACAAAAGGTAATAGTTCTTCTATGTTGGTATTGATCTGTACGGCACTGGCTATCCTGTGCATTGCCTGGATCAATTATATCAATATGACGGTAGCCCGTTCGATGGAACGTGCGAAAGAGATTGGCATACGCCGCGCTTCGGGAGCCGGACGCCGGCATTCATTTTCATAACAGTATCCGACAAAGAAATTG
>OGZX01001557.1_pt1 | contig 22286 bp, 16 predicted proteins | sample 1576881 | NCBI WGS metagenome assembly OGZX01 (sample SAMEA3541542, study PRJEB24748) | human gut metagenome | biome: human gut; feature: human-associated habitat; material: faeces | place: China | collected 2012
GGGTAGGAAACGCATCGGGCGAAGGCCGCCCGGGACTGACCGGTGTAGGCAATGCCGCCCCTGTCTTGTTCGATCTGTTCTCCTTGCTTCCCGGCGGTGATTGGTTCGACATACCTTACGATGAACTGGAAGAGGTAGCCATCTGCCGTAGCAGCGGTCACAAAGCATCGCAGATATGCGACCAGGTAGATAGTTTGTACATTCCCCGTTCAGGCATCAATACCCCCGTCTGCCCTTACCATCAGTTGATACATCTCTCGGCTGACGGACGTTTCCGTGTAAACAGCTCCTGCGAGTCGGTCGACCGGATGATCACCCGCCCCTGGTTCGTCCTCCCTCCGTCCCAGGAATATTATTACCGCAATTACCATATCGACTATGTTCCCCTCCCGCCCATCAAACCGGGATGCGAACAAACAAAAAGTTCCGGGCAAATCGAACTGATCTACCCGGAACATAATGCCGTCTTATACCTCCCGAAAGGCTTCTCCGGCAAACGCGAAAAGTTTATCTTCAAAGCCGCCCACGCCCGTGAAGAGGCAACCATCTACTGGCATCTCGACGACACCTACCTCGGCGAAACCACCGGACCTGACCATCAGATCGCCTGTTCCGTCCCGTCAGGCAAACACATGCTTACGCTGATCGACAACTGGGGCAATCAGCGCAAGATACTGTTTACATGCACGATGTAATTTTGCGGGCATCTACCGGGACGCCGGGCGCATCATCGATTCCCCAATTTGGGAACACCGAATCATACGCCAGCTTGTCGAACACCCGGAAGAAGAAGCGGCATGGATTAACATTGACTAACTATCATGCCTCCCCAGCTTGTTTTTAGGCACGGATTACACCAAACACTATTAAAAGTATTAACTTCATCATAAATAGCAGCATTAACAAAAATACGGTGAGCAATATAACTATTACCCACCATATCATTTACATAAGAGTTACACTGTTATTTCACCTCTACCTTATCGCTGATAGTCGGTGAACCGCTTTCGGCACGGACAACGTAGATGCCCGGTGCGAGGTGGTCGACAGAGACGGTCGGGGTGTTCAGGTTGCGTAAGGTGCGCAGGGTACGACCGGCGATGTCGTAGACCGTCACTTCGTTGAGTGCATCGACCGAAGAGACGTCGATCCGTCCGGGGGCACTGTTGTAGAAGATGATGCGGCCCTGGGCGATGATCTCGTTCGACGTGGCGATGGAGCCGTTCAGGAAGTAGCGTCCGTAGGTGTTACCCGGGACGGTCAGCGTCAGGCCGTCGGTCACATCGTAGCGCTTGCCGGTTTGCTTGTCTACCAGCTTCACGTTCTTCATGGCACCTGACAGTTTGAAACTCAGCTCTACGGGGGTCGCGTCTTTGCCGTGGATACCGACAGGGATTTCAGCCAGGTCGGATGTCACGTTGATGGCTACCATCTGATTACCGGCAAGAGTATACACCTGTGGTGCGGCGACTTCCTCGTTGATCAGCAAGACAGCGTCTTCACCCTCCACATAGTTATCCGAAGCGGTGGCAAGAGCGGCAACGACGGCGGTGTTGCGTACTCCGTCACGGGTGGCGGTGATGCGCAATTGCGGCAGGGATTCTTCAGTCGGAGCGACAGTGGCGGAGCGCAAACCGAGCTTTCCGGTTGTCGGGGCTTTCGCAATCATGTCGGTAGTGAAAGTGGCAGAAGCCAGATCTTTCACGATGAATGATTGGAGAGGGGCGACAAACTTAGGATCTGCATCACCTGTTGAGATGGAATATTCATCACCCAAGATATTGGTAGTCGTACCTGTAGCGGTCATGATATAGTAGATATTTGGTGACTTACCATTTAAGAACTTTGTCATATCCAAATGCGACATGAACGGGTTACCGAACATACCGCCTGTAGAGGAAGCCTCACAAAACTTAACAGCGTTCTGTCCTTTTTCATCAGGGCTGATATGGAAGCGGCCGTTACCTTCACGATTTGTCAACTTTGTTTTATCTCCTTCTGTACCATTATTACTACCATAATACGTATATTCAGTATCAGCCTTTGGCAGACGAAACAATACTTTATCGTTAGTTAATGCAGTAGTTCTATCCGTCTTCGTCCCAATCGAGAATCCAGCACCCGGAGTAAACGGAACATCTACATCGTTATAGAGGTTTGACCAACTACCTGCAATTCCGTAATTGGGCTTAGTACCATCCGGGCGAACAATCGTAGCTGTAACCTTATCCCATCCGCGCATATAAACAGCAGGTTCCCAACGGGTATAGTTTGTATTATCCACATAGGTAATATCCGTAAACGCCGGTGTCTCCTGGCGTGCATAACTACCTACCTTTAGAGTTCCTGTACCTGTCGGCAAATACATATCCCCCGACACTACGCCTTTCAAAGGTGAAGCGAGCATGTACCAGCGGTTCGGAGCCATTTCGTAGTCTACCCGTGCCGTGTTGTAGGTCAGGTATTCCGTATGCAGGATTTCCGATTCGGGCTTGATGTAAATCTCGTCGCAGATGTTGCCGTAGAAGCGGACACAAGAGTAGTTGTGATTATCACCTGTAGTCGACTTATCCGGATTCGTAACACTTCCAAACAACTCCCGTTCATAATCCGGATCGGCAAGCAAGTCGTATTCGATATTCTTGGTGGCGGCACCGATAGTTGCATCCATACCTGCCGGAGCCATATCTACTAAGGCTGCTGGAGCTGTCGCCCGTTTACTCAATCTGTACAAATACGGATAGGCGGCATAAGCGTTTCCATCAGTACTATAACTATCATTCTTATCTTTCGCTTTCCCGTGAATGGTCACTTTCGTGAAACGCATCGGAGTGTAGGCTTCAGTATGCCCACCGTTTTCGTTTGCAATGTTCATTGTATAAAGTTCATTATCCGTAGACCGTCTCCAATGCTTTGGTCCGTCGTTATTCCAGTTGTGCATATTTTCGGCACTTCCTACCCACGTCACATATTCGGGGACGATTTTGAGGGTGAGTTGGAAAGAACTGGAATAAGTAATCTTATCTTCTTTATCCTTTACAACATAAGGTATATCCACCATATACCAAAAACCTTCTTTGAGGTTGTTAACAGCATCTGAGGTGAATTTGATTTTGAAATAATTCGTAGCCCAGGTTACTGTTGTAGCATCATCGACAAGTTCCTCCAAAGTAGCAACCGATTTTGATTTATTCCATTTCGTGTCAGAAGTCTTCAAAACCATTATATCGATCTTTGTATCCTTGGCAAATGTCTCACCCTCTGCCGACTTCCGGAAATGAACCGGAATACGCAATGTACCATCATTCTCCTGCATATCTTGTATCTGGACTAATCCGACACGGACAGACCGGACATGTTTGCCACCCAAATCATCGGGTTGGTTCGGATTATTCGGATCTTTGGGGTCCGGGTCTTCAGGGTCTTGGGGATCATCCGAGTCCTCTGGATCGGGCACGTTGGGATCACCCGGCTCGATAGTCGGAGGATTCGGACCTAATTGGATTACGACAGGGTCAGGGCAATACAAATGGTCATCAATCACATTTCCATTACCATCTTTTTGTTGAGCTTGTGGCAAACCTATAATTGTTTGGTATTTGTTTGCCATTGTGTATTCAAAGAATGGTTGACTAAAAACAAATTTTCCCCTCACATTGTCTTTACTATATTCTTCTCCATAAGTTGTTAAAGCATTTTTTATAGCCTCACTCCCATCCAGATTCGTAGAAATCTCCCTTAGTGCCTGTGCTATTGTGTATGTTTGACTATTCACAGTCACTGTTGATGCATTAAACTCTACAACATCTCCTATAAACCAATCAAACTTGGCATTTTCTACTGTTTCCCATCCATTCTCACCCAAATAACGGAAATTACCGGCTATTTTATATCTTTTCCCCTGCTCCGCATTTTCCGACGATGAGATTTCAGTATTCAAATCATCCCCTTCAAATATCTTAAAGCGATCTCCCGTAAGAGAAATACTAAACGGATCTCCGGTTAAAGCACAAGCATCACACTTAACAGGCACACTTGGGTGACCTATCGGTTGAGCGGAAATTCTGGCTATATATTTTTTATTGGGATCAAAAGACTCACCAATATTAAGAGGAAGAGAATAGATTTTATCTCCCGAAGTTTTCCCATCCGAACCAAAAGACGAATCCACCCATTTCATATCTTCCTTACGAGTGGAAAGATAAGACACACGACATGATTCCGGGATGCCGTCACCATCGTAGTCGATTTCAATAGGACTATTTAAATTATCCTCCGCATAAACGGAATAATAAATTTTTGTAAAATATTCTACTGCATCACTTTCGCCATTAGGATATTTTTCACTTATATAATCCTTCAACTCCTGAGGCAACTTGTCATCCCATTCAACGTCTTTATTTATACCTTCCACTTTTGTGTTCGCAGTCAACCCCATTACACTCATTATATTACTATAACTTGTCGCATATTTGACTGTTTTTAATTCCGTATCACACAAGTCACCGGCTTGGATAATTTCAACTTCCGGTTTTCTTTTAAAGATACGGATATCGTCAATGGCATAGTCGGCTCCATCGGTGTGGGGCTCGTTGTTTTGGACTTCCAAATAAAATTCGGTACAGCCGGCGATCTCATCTTCCGAAACGACAAATTTGTAATGGAATTGTTGCCATTTCATAAGGTTATAATTAAATTTATCTCTGGTCTCTGTATTTACATTAGAAGCATTTGAATGACCAAGCTTATTATCTTTATAATCCGTTAATGCATCTCCTGTTGTAAACCTGTGAAGTACAACTTCTTCTTGACCTTTTACTCCTTTTAATATTATATTCAAATTAGGAACCAACGGAAGAGGATTACCATCAGCCCATACGTCACATCCCGGGCGCGTCATATCGGCTAACCATCCGGTTACGGTCAACTCCGTATTTCCACAAATAGAACCTTCTATTGGTACGGAAACCAAAGTTCCCGGTTCATCAGTTGCATCAATATAACAAAAATAACCGTATTTTGTATCACCTGCTTCCTTGGTTACTGTATAAGTTCGATCATACAATTCTCTGTTTTCATAAATTTTACTTCCATAATTATACGCTTTTTCTATATAAGGTGTTACCCACTTATAGTATCTATTTACATCGCCAGTAGAACAAAGACCATCATGTTTAGACTTACCTTCAACATTCGCACTTCTAAACAAGCCATACATTCCAGGATATGAAGTATAACACTTTGAATTTTGGTCTAATAAGGACTTACCGTTTTTATATATAAATCCGTAACTTGTTTCAGACTGGTTGAAAGAACCCAAAGGATTATTTGACATATTATCACCTGCTTGAATCTCATTTACAATAGAATTTTGGTCAAAATCAACAATCCCTATTTGTTTATATTTCTTAATATTCCCTCTGGGCCATCTGTCACTATCCTTATTTATCTCATCTTCCAATATGAACTTAGCATTCTCAATCGGATGAAAATTGAAAGTGGCAATAACCCCACTCTGATGGGGAGTGTTTTCATTACAAATGGCTCGTATATCAACCTTAAAATCATTTTTAAGCGCATCGTTTATTTCTATTTTCTGCGTCTGTTGCAAATCCAAGTCTGCCTTTCTTGTTACAAGATGAAAATCTTTAAAATCGGCATTATCATCACTATTTATTCGATATTGAAATTTTGATCCTTGGTGAACCTTCCCATCATTCCAAAAATAATTATCCGGTGTATAAGGCATAGATAAGTTTATAGATTCTGCATCTTTCGGAAAATCGATATGATAAATTGTTTTCTCCTGAATATAAGAAGGACACTCTTCCGCTTTTTTTATTACATACTTGTATCGTTTAAGCAAGGTGGGTTCTGCATATGTTCCTTTGATGTCAGAAGAACTTGAAGGTGTCCAAGTTCCATCCTGATAAACACTTACATCACAATACACAACATCACCATCTGCATAGTCCTCCGGCAATGTATAGACAATGGTAGAGGCGTCGATTCCCAGACCACGCTTATATTCACTCAAAATCCCGTTGGTTTGTTCCGGAATAACATTTGAATCTTTTAATCGATTCGACCAAATTAAGCCATCGGTTTCTTTGACTTTGATAAAATAATCATGTGTTATGTACAAATCTGCATTTCCTGTATTTCCTACTGAGTTTTCATTACATATACTCAAAGATCCACCTCTATTAGCAGACATGTTTTTAGTAACAGTTACTGAGTGATGTCCTATTCTTTCTTTGACAAAATTATCCCCATTTTTCACATACCAATGAACAAACCAGTTGTAGGATTGGTCATTATTGTTCCTCGTATTTACATTCAACACTGGTATCGACAATACACGTGGCTTAGTTGGATCAACATAAATAATCTCTTCTTTCACATGAACTTTATCATGATCTTCTGAAAACATTAGGCTAATCACCGGTCTAGTCGTCGTTTCCTGTCCCCAAGCCATCCCGACACCTCCTCCTGTGAACAGGGCAAACGACAGGAGTAACGTTCGGAGCCATTTGTCATATATTGTTTTTTTTCGTTTCATCGTATTCTGAATTTAGTTTTTATCTGTTGTCAGTTCAAATAGATCCGCAAATCGTAACTGGATTTGGAAAGTGGCTAAAACACTGCCGTCTTTCTTTGCAATCAATTCGAAGGTCGCGCTTTGATCCTTAGTGGCTGCACCGACCATATGACCGCCTGTTATTTGATAACGTGATGCACCATCCATTGTGGCTTGCTCGATTTTATTAGGAGCTTCTGCCAACAAATCTCCCTTATCTACCTTTCCGATACTCCAAGTTACCTGGTCAGAAAGATCTACATCTCCGTTTTCCTCCTGCGAAACTAACTTTTCGATTATAATAGTAAACGGACCACCGCCATATACAGTGCAAACCAAATCGGTTATACCTTTGCTTGTTACCGAAGATTCTGGATACCCGCCGATCGGAGGATTTTCATTACTTACGGCTAAAAGCGTCAATTTATAAGGCGTGAACTCGATACTCAGGTTCCAAAAATGGTTGCGGGGGATCTGGCGAAGAGCGGTGTACTTTGTTCCTTGATGGGGGTTATCACCTGTTAAATGTTTGTCACTACTCGTTTCCAACTCCACCTCAAAACCGTCGGTAGCTTCCGATTCGTTCACGTAATACCAATCGGAGTCTATGGATTCGCTTACTGCAAGTTGCTTGTTATCTTCGAAAGGCTTGTCAATCGAATAACCGCCTCCCGTCAGAGCCAAATACTTATCCGCTTCAAAAAGATTTCCTGCCGTGTTGAACTTGCCTAAAGTTAACTTTGTAACAGTAATCGTATGGCTCGTTCTGTTGAGCATCTTGACTTTCAAACGACTTATTAAACGAACCAAACAAATCGGTTTCCCCCCTTTTGCCGGAATCCACTCTTCCTGCACGCTCATGGGGAGGAATTTTGATGTCTTAGAAATGTCATTAACACCGGATTCCCAAGAAACGGATACGGGAAGCGACGGCATATCTTGTCCTTCCGGTATATTTACAACATTTTCCAACGGATTGTCTTTTATCGACTCCCAGTTGGCAAACGCATAAATCTTCTTCGGACCACCGGTAATCTCGAAAGAGCCGGACTTCCAGCTTGTCAATTCGCCTTTTTTCGCCTCCTCGTCACCAGTCAAATCCGGTTGGAATTTCTTTTCGATCTTACCGGAAGCATTGACGATAAACACGACCAAAGAGTTGATCTGTTCACCGGGCAACGCATTTGCATCTGCGGCTTTCGTCTGCAACGACTTCGAAGCCTCAGAGATACCCACCTGCAAATCCACCTCCAGCATGTCAGGAAGGTCGGGGTCGCCCCCCGCACCCCGTTCGCCGCTCACGCAACCGAACGCGATGAGGGCAAACAGGCTGGCAAGCAGCGGCAAGCTCTTGTATTGGTTCAATCTGTTTTTCATAATCCCATCTCCTCATTACCAAGTGTCACATCTTCGAGACGGACGATCCAGTCGTCCACTACTACATAGAGGCAATGAGCCCGTCCACCGGCGATATCCACATAGGCGGTAAGCACATATTCGTCCTGACGATCCAGGTACTCCTGTCCCGGCAACTTGTGCGAAGCGATCTGCGTCAGCTTCAACAGACCTGCCAGATCGACATTGATAAACGGCGTCTTTTCGCTTGCATAACGGACACTCAGCGTACCGGTCGCATTGTCGATCAGGCGTAAGGTGTTCAGCTCGGTGCAGACGGCATCGTAGGCAACGGTTGCATTATCAGCCGACTTGACCGTTTCTACCTGTTGCAGGTAGGGCAGCCAGGTGATGCGTGTATCGGATTGCGGTTCGTTGTGCGCATCGAGGTTGCCGTTGGTAGTGGTGACTACAAAGTCGAAGGCGTCTTTCGACAGCTCCGTACCCCGGTTGGCATCCACCAAGATGAAACGGATTTTTTTGGTGTTTTTCACAAGCGGAAACTCGGTGTCGGTCGCGCCGCCCGCCGGGATCGTATAGTCCAGCTCACCCTGGAAGAGTCCCGACAACTCGCGGTCCACACGGTTCTCCGCCGCCTTCACCGCCATACGGAAGTCTTCGATCGTAGAGCCTGCGGCGGGTTCCATCCAGGTATAATCCGTATCGTTCAGCCCCGCCCAAGCCAACAGGTGGTAATCACCCGGAGCCAGTTCGCTGAGGTCTACTTCGTTCTTTTTCAGTTCCTCGCCCTCGATCAGACGGGAAGAGAGGAACGCCCCCTTGTCGTCGTAGATGTAGAGGCGGACGTTCTTTTCGCGCTCCTGGTTCACCATTTCGTAGGCAAACGCATCGGCGTGTTTGATGTTATGCCGGTAGACGAAACGGAGCGTGTGCCGGCAAAGAGGCAGTTCGTCATGGATATAATCGCATGAAGCCAGTCCGGCGAGGCAAAACACCGCCAGCACCGGGAATAAAAGATATAGTATTTTATGGTAATTCATTGTTCTCCAATTTTGCACGTTAAAAATAAATCGTCTCGTCCTGAAGCGGTCCCCAAGGCTTGACAATCACTTCGATTTCGATTTTTTCCGGTTCATCGGGTTTGTTCGGTTCATCTGGATTGTCGGGATCTTCGGGGTCTTTCGGATCATCCGGGTTATCCGGATTTATCGGGTCCTTAGGTTCGGGATCGAACGGCGGTTCGTAGGGAATATCGTCTCCCAGGCCGTAGAAGTCACGGATGCGCAACTTGTAGACGTTGTTGCGCACAATGGCATACTCCATGATGCCCTTCGACGGAGCATTGTTGTTAGAATGGCGAATCCAGTGTGTGTAGAAACAAACACCGTCCACATAGGTATGCAGACCATAGCGTGCCAACAGACGACGCGTGTCTTTACCGCCCTGATTGACCTGCGGCGTGCCATCCGTGCGTGAGGTATATCCGAACGTCGTATACATATATTCCTTCCACGCCAATGCCGAAACTTCGGCAGCAGTCAGAGCAGCTGAAGAATCCTTGTCTTTCAACTGCCTTGAAAGGAAACGGCGGTATCCGGTCGGGTCGCCCTCCTTCAAGCTCAATGCCAGCGAACGCACGTCGCCCCAGGTCTTGCCCGTGAAGTCGTAAGTAGAGACGTCCAGCGCCCCTTCGGTGAAAGCCAGCATCGCTGCTTCGGGCGAACCGTAAATTACGCCTTTGAAAGCAAAGAAGGTAAACGGCGAACCGTCCAACCCTTTGCGATAGTCGGTCGTGCCGGTGGCGGGATCATAGAAGAGGCACCTTCTGGGTCCGTATAATGTCCTGAACACCACGCCTGTGCAATAGTAAGGCGACTGGTCGGCACGCGCCACCGTATTTTCTTTCGTGTAGCCCACGCGGTACCATTCGCCCACGCGGTCACCCATGCCGTTGGTGAAACGCCAGTTACCTGCCGAAGTACCGAAACTCATAAAGTAGTTTTCATAGAGTGCTTCGACCGGTTTGCCGTCCGAAGCGGGACGCTCCGGACAGTTAGGGTTGAACATCTCGCTGTTCACATTCGCCATCGTCTTGTAGCGGCTCCACGGGTCGAGCACGTAGTTAGTCTGGTGGTCGCCCCACTCGGGCAGCTCCAAGCCTAAAAACTCAACTGCGCTTGCCGGTCCGAACGCATCGTTGGCCGCTGCTCCGACCACTCGTTTGACCATGAATGAACCTGCATCCAGCTTGTTGACGATCATGGCACCGGTAATCGACACGCGGGCTGCTCCCGCCGTCTTGTCCATCACGTCGAAATAGTCATGTACCGGCAGGTAGTCGATGCGTGCCGCATGGCGTTCGACCTCAACCGTTGCGGAAGCGGGGTTATCGATCGTGTTGTCGCCACAGATATACACCTTCTCGTCCAGGTGGCCGTCCGAAGCCATCACGAAATGTGAATACTCGCCGTTTCTTTCCATCCACGCACGCTTTTGCAAGAAGTCACGCACTTCTCCGAGCGTCAAATCCTTGAGCTGTGGGCGGATATTGCCGGTGTTGGTAATAACCAGCAGGTCGTACCATCCGGCAGGCAATCCCACCAACACCGGTTCGGTGCGGTTGTCGCCCTGCATGGCGTCGCGGTCGAGATAGATAATCTTGTCGATCGGGGTCGAGGCAGGTGAGTTCACCCCGTCTGTCCCTTGGTAGAAGAGCAACATCGGGTCGTCGATGCGCGTCTCGTAGTCCTGCCCCGGCTCGTAGCCGTCGCCGTTCTCGCCTCCTGTAGGATTCGAGCGGGTGAGCGGTGCCTTGGCATCCGGACAACGGAGCGTCAGTCGGAGATAGTTCTCCTCCACCGGCTTGTCGCCGCCGTCGTCCCGTTCCGTCCGGTACTCATCCGAACATGCGGCAGACAAAAAACAGCCCGCAGCACAGGCATATACTAATAATTTATGTGTAATATTCATACGCTATCGTTTTTTGAAAATATCTCATTCTTCGCGCTTCGCCTTGATCTGTTCGAGGTTCGCACAGGCGGCTTCGCCTGCAACCGAGCTGTTTTCCAATCCTTTCAGGATCGCTTCCGCACTGTCGAGATCGCCACGCAGCATCCGGACGGAGGCAAGCGCCAACTGTTTCTCATCGCCTTCAACAGCTTTCGCAAGGTAGCTTTCCGCACGGTCGAGCTGACCTGTCCGAATGGCGGTGTTGGCGGCATTCAAATTAGATACCGGATCATCCGGAAACATGCGGACCGCGATTTCGAACACTTCGTTATACTTCTCGCTGCCGGCTTCGAAAAGCTGCGCCACCATGAACATTTCGTTCAAGCTGAGCTTCTTCGGGTCGGTGTAGATGAGCGACTTCGCCTCTTCGGCTGTGAAGTTGCGGATGTTGTATTTCACCACGTAATCCGAGTGGCGCAAGGCGGGATAGATGTCGCGCAACAGGATCTTGTAAGAGGTTCCGCCGTTCAGCGTCTTCAGCTTCCATTCCTTTTTGTCTAAGTCGCGCGGTTCCGGGTTGCGGATGATGGCGAGCAGTTCCGCCTTGTCGGGCAAGTTCATCTCTTCCAGCCGCTTTTCCAACCCTTCCCAGTCTTCCGGCTCGAAGTCGACGCTAAAGGTAGCATGTTCGAAGCGGTAAAGGCTCTTCACATAGTCGCGCAAAGCCTTGGCACGGTTTTCTGCCAGATAGGTGTTGTTGGCGTAAGTTCCTTCGGGAGAGGCGAAACCTTTGATCCACACCTCCGTGATAGTGGCGTAGGGATCGTCCTTCACCGACTCGATCGTGGCACGGATGGCGGCCAGTTCGCGCGGGTTGTTGCGGTAGTCGGGATAGATCGTAATCTTATTGACCGGGAAGTCAAGGAACGCCTTGCCTTCGATCGAACGCGCCTTGACTGCTTCGGCTTCGGGCGTACGGTAAGCAAGCAGCGGTTTCAATACTACCGGCTCTGCCATGTTAATCGGAAAAAGCGGTGAGCGGTCGTTCTGCAATGCCTCCCAACCGCAACCACATTCGTCGATGACGAGGGCGACTTCCGACTTCTTCATCCACGGTGCCATCGGTGTGCGGGTGGTGTATTCGAAGGTCTGCGGCTTGCCGTTCTCGCGGCGCAGTTCGTATTCATCGTGTGTCGTATAGGTGCGGTTCTTCCGTTCATATAATATATGTCGGTCGCGTCCGCTCAGGATGACCGGTGTCAGGGGACGGATGCTGTCTCCTGCCGATATGACCGGTGTGCAAACCAGACTACGGTCTGAAGGGACTTTGATTTCTCCGAAGTCGAGCGTCATGCCGATCACGAGAGTACCATCCGACTTCTCTACAATCTTGTCTTTGACTTTGATTTCTTGTGCCTGCAAGGTGGCTATCGCCAGCAGGCTTGTCACGATCAGTATATGTTTGTTCATTTTCATAAGGCGCTCCTATTTAGAATTGGTAAATTAGGTTGATAGCGGCCTGCGTGGGACCGAAATAGTGCTTCTTGACATACTCCTGGCGGCGTCCGCAATTGGTACAAGGGTACTTTTCCGATTCGAGGTAGAGGTAACCCACACCGACAGTCGCTTCCAGGTTCCAGTGCTTGGAGAGTAACCAGGAATATCCGTAGCTGACACCTACTCCTGCGCCCCAACCCTGGTGGCGTTCGTTTTCGGTACCGAGCAACTTGATGTCCGATACATTATATAATATGTACGGGACATGTAACCCAATGAAATGTTTATAGAATGTTTCACAGAACCAATAGCGCATCTCCGGATGCAGCCTCCAGTGTTTGAGAGATTTGCCATAGCTCCCGTCGCCCTTCTTTCCGTCGAACGGATTGAGGCCGGTTTCTATATCCAGGCTCCAGTGACGTGCCAAGCGGAACTCCGCGCCGGCATTGAAAGTTACCATTGCTCCCCAATATGGAATATTGGTCTTGATCCCGACGGTCGAACCTTTTTCTCCGGTCAACCTGTTCTGTGCGTAGAACGACAGAGGGATCACAAACAGGAACATCATCAAGATAAGTTTTCTCATCATACTAGTTATGTTTTATTATAGTTATTTTATTCGCTGATTCAAAAATCGCGGAGTAAAGGTTCTAATACCAGGTGAACTCACCATGAACCTAAACTTATTTATGAAATAAGAAATAGCTTATTTATGAAATAAGTTTAGGTTGTCTATTTTAGAATATAAATTCTGAAGAAACGACAGCTATTATGAAGAGTAAAAAACCAACAATGGAAACTCAAACATGTTTAATTCTACAAAAATTGGTAAGGATATCTTTACTAAAGAAAAGTTAAAGCATGATGGGGTTAACCGGCTATGTCTAAACATTCTGCCATTTAATATTAGTATAGATTTAGCGGTTGAATTTATATAAAATATAGTATAAATTTCGAGAAGTCTTTATCTAACCTGAAAACAAACCTAAAGATGTAGATAAAATAGTAAGAAAATGTTTCTTTTTTAACAACTAATATCCTAACTTTGCATTCAGTAATCATTTTGAGATAAATGATAATGCGTGATTTTCAAAAGACTTTATGATATTATTCTTATTTCATAAATAAGTTCCTTCCATCCGAAAAACACCTCTACCTTTTTGTTTGTTTATCAGTATTTTACTAATGGGATCCGTAATCTTTTGATTGGCCTCATTCAGTTCCGGCTGTTCCATCCGATTAAAATATCCGCGGGTTGTCTTTTCATTAGTATGTCCTAATGCTTGGCTGATCACGGCGATGTCCACATGTAAACGACGAGCCTCCGAAGCCCAGGTATAACGCATTACATAAGAGGTCAGGTTATCAGAAATCGACAGAAGCCGACCCACTTCTTTCAATGCAGAATTATGATTAGAGAGCATCCCCTTGTATTGCCGATAAGTAGCAGATGCAAACATCACAGGAAAAAGATAATCCCTCTCGGAAGACTCGTATTTATGAATAATTTGCCACATACCGGAAGTAATCTCAATACATATCTCGATCCCCGTTTTATGACGGTTATATACTATAGCTTGCCCTCGAATATTCTTTCGAGTCAGACGAACCATATCGGCAAAAGGCATGCCATAAGCCATGAAACTGAATAGTGCCAAATCGGTAGCCAGAGTCAGATCAGGACGGTCGCGAAAATCAGCTGTCGCCATTTTCTTTACTTGCTGGTCAGATAAAGTTTTTTTGACTGTCAGATCGCGTTTCAGTTTCAGCTTATGAAACGGATGATACTTCATTTTAAACGGCTGTTCGTCGAAAGCCGCATTGTAGACAGCCCTCAGGCTACTCAGATAACTATTAATCGTATTGATCTTTAATCTTTTTGCTTGCAAATAGGCCTGAAAGTCATTTAACAAGGTGGAAGTCAGATCACGAATCGGTATATCCTTGTTTCTTTGAAATCGGTAAAAATGACGACCGGCTGCCAAATAAAGGTCAGCTGTACTGTTTTTACCCATCTGTTGTTTACTTTCCGCCCGTTGCCGAATATAGTCGTACAACAAAGGGCCTTTTCTTTTTCGATTGTTTTCTTGTGTTACTTTCATTTCCATACTATTTATAAATCACCCATTACCATCCTTATAACAGCAAATACGCCCCCAAAGATATCTACCCCTACCCCCTTTTCCAAATAAAAAAGGAACCGATCTGGTAGGTCGTTGACAAATGTATTAGTTATTATTTGCACACTTCGATCTTTATTACGTAATTTGCGTTACGTAATTTACGCAATGAAGATATGCCAACAATTCAACCGAACAATCCTTTCCTGATAGCAGGATATTACGGCCCCGATTATTTCTGTGACAGACAACAGGAAACCGGGCAAATAATCAATGCTCTATACAACGAACGCAACCTGACGCTTGTTGCTCCCCGGCGTATGGGTAAAACAGGATTGATTAAGCATGTTTTCTATAAGTTACATGAACAACAACCCGACATTATCACTCTTTATCTCGATATTTATTCGACACAAAACCTGAATGAATTTGTACAGGTATTCGCCAGCACCGTATTAGGCAGCCTCGACTCCATACCTCAAAAAGCGATATCACGGATCAACCGGTTCATTAAAAGTTGCCGCCCTGTTTTTACGCTGGATGAGCTATCAGGCATGCCGGAAGTCAGTATTGATATTGCCACAGATAAAGAAGAAACTACTTTAAAAGAGATATTCAATTACCTGCAATCGTCGGAAAAACGTTGCTATATCGCCATCGACGAATTCCAGCAAATCACGGAATATCCGGAAAAAGGGGTGGAAGCCCTGTTACGTTCTTACATCCAGTTTTTACCTAATGTCCGTTTTATTTTTGCCGGCAGCAAACAGCATGTTATGCAGGAAATGTTTTTGTCGACCAAACGTCCTTTTTATCAAAGTACGCAGACAATAACCATCGGGTGTATCGACAGAAAGGCTTATTACGATTTCGCCGCTACTTGGTTTGCCAGACAAAACCTCCTTATAAATGAAGATACTTTTTCCAGCATTTACGATGAGTTCGAAGGGCATACATGGTATATCCAAGCCATATTAAACCGTCTGTATGGATATTCCGTAAACCCCGATCAGGAAATGGTGAGTCGTGCTATACGTGAAATCGTCGCAGAAAATGAATATGGTTATCAAAACTTACTGGCAGCTTATACTTCCGGTGCTATACGTTTAATCAAAGCGATAGCAAAGGAACGGATCGTACCGGAGATCAATGCCGGTTCTTTCATTTCTAAATACAAACTGAAAGCTGCCAGCAGTGTGAATTCCGCTCTTCGTACACTTACGAAAATGGAAATGGTCTACCGGACAGAAGCCGGTTATATCGTTTACGATCGCTTCTTTGCTATCTGGTTACGCCAACAGCCTTATTAATCATCCGACCGTATTACCGTCGTTCATTCCATTGCTGTTTTATACTTATTTCACCTTAGGCTGCTTATGTCCCGGCTCATTGGTTATCAGGGTCTTGTCGTTTAGCATATTGAGGTCTTCAGCAGTGAGCCATTTCTCACGCAATTGGTCGCCCAGGTACTCCACCGATCCCTTATAAGAGAGGGTCAGAAGCAGGGAAAAAGCCAGGTGGACCAAAGAGGGTTTGTAATCGGGTCTGCGTTTTTCCATTTGGGCGATAAAACGCAGGATGATATCCGGTTGCTGAAGGTCGAAACGTAAGGTGCCGAGTACTGTGTATACCAGCAGAAAATTAAGTGTCCGCTGCCGATCGCGGGTAAACAAACGGGTGAGAAAAACCTGGTAACGTACGGTCATTATATCCCATTCGCTGAAGGCCGCTTTGTAAGCTAAGCGGAGGTGACAGACTGATCGAACTAATCTCTTCTTTTGATTACGAGAATCAACTATAATGAATATCAAAGATACCTCTTACAAAAAAGGTAAGAGGTATCTTTGACAACATATCTCCACCGACGGAAATTCGGCGTTTGCCCGGTTTTCAGTGCCCGACACCAATTATTAATATTCCAAATTTAATAATCGACATTCCATCTTTACGCAATATTCGTTCCGGTAATTTTATTCACTTACTTTTGTCCCCCGTTTGAAAATTAATTAACGAGAGATGAAAAAGACATTTTATTTAGTGGCATTAGCCTTTGTTTTTGGTTTGTTTACCGCATGTAATGACGATGACGAGAACGATACTCCGATTGTGAATCCTACACCAAAGGAACAATGGGGTAAAACACTTCGAGGTGACGATCAATCCTTATTAGCATTTCCGGATATATTCGCAGATTATTGGGAATATACCTACTCCTACAAGGATAATCCCAATATCGGACTTCGCCTGACCGGGAAATACCCCAAATCACGTTTCTTCAATTTCACAGTCTATAATGACGAGACGCAGGTCGATATGTCCAGTATCGAAGATGCTAACATCCAACCGGATGAAAATTCTGTCAATCCTTATGTAAAAGAAACGGCAGATTATAGTGCTAACGGATACACCATTTACATTATTCCGAAAAGTACCCCGGAAAGTATGCGGGCATCCATGAAAAACATCTGTGAATTCCCTGATACTTTAAACATGGTATCTGTATTTATGCGCCTCTATCTGGCAAAGGAATACAACAACGGTGACACATACGGTGGTACTGATATGCCGGCAATCCAGGCATTCGATGTAACGACCGGTAAAGAAGTGAGTTTCCCCAAACGTGAAGTATGTAATATCCACGAAGCATTGCAGATGCCTCCGTTGGATTTCTCTTCCGACATGAAACCGCTTCCTTTTATGCGTGCCCCGTTAAGCCTGATGTACCCGAATACTCCGGCTGATTACTTATTCTCACGCATCAAGTTGAATGAAGGTGAAGTAGCTACTTTCCGCTTTATTCCTCCGACGGCACCTAAAGGTGTAAATGAATATGCAACCTCGGATGTTCGTTACTGGTCTGTCTGCCTCGGATCACAAAAGACTTATTCTTATGTCTCTATTTATGATGAAGAAATGCCAAAAGTAGACAAAGATGGTTTTGTTACATTCATTATTGCAGATGCCAACTCTGCTAAACTGAAAGATATCAAAGCCAAAGCAGATGCCAACGACGGTACTTATGTATTGGAATGGAACCGCAAAGAACATGGCGACGGAGTTCTGGCTTTATATCGTAACATGCTTTTCAATAAAAGCTATGAACACAATATGAAAAAACTAATGAAATCAATCCCATTGGAAGCTGCCGGAGGCGATATGACAAATTTCAACCCGTTGACAATGATTGCCATGCTGGCAATGGGCAACTGGGGGCCTCAGGGTTATAAATTCACGGAAAATGATTATCTGAGCGATGAATTTAATTATGCATCGATCAGACGTATGCAATAATAGTCCTCATATCTGAAAAACAAAGGCGCCATCCCTGTCAAGGGTCTGCGCCTTTCGTTTTTTAACTACACGGAGTATCTGATCAACCGATAATCTTTTATATATTTGTGCCACATATAAACTCTAATTCTTATGAAGCCCAAAAAGTTTCTTTACCTGGCCACATTCTGCATATTACTAATTTCCGGTTACTTGCATGCTGAAGAACCAACAAAGATGCATTCTGTATCTCTACATATGGGATATGCAAATATGCTAGGTGGGACAGCCGGTTTGACAAATTCAGCACATAGCTATGAGCGGGATCTCTGTTCAGGGATCTCCTGGGATGCACAATACTATTTACATCCTTTCAAATGGATCGGCTTCGGTTTTCTTTATTCCGGATATAGTTCGAAAGGCTCTTTAGAATATAGTTCCGATCATGTATATACACATTATATCGCACCGCAGTTTGCCTTCTATTGTTTAAGTAGCGAACGGATGAATGTACGCCTGAATCTAGGTACCGGTTACCTGCGTTATAAAAATAACAGTATGGTATACGAAAAAGAGCGTCGTGTATCCGGGGGACGTATTGCCGGGAATATCGGGGTTAATACAGAATATATGCTAACGCCTCGCTGGGGTATTTCGGCTGATGTACAGTATGTATTTACTAATCTAAGGAAAGTAGATTCCAGATATCATGGAGAGACAATTCAGGTCAAGTTCCCGTCGGAAGACCGGCTGAAAGTCTCCAGACTAAACATATCGTTGGGTCTCGGATATCATTTCTAATTATAAGCAACTATTAAATTCGTCACATCATGAAAAAATATATATTCCTTTTATGCTTTCTGTCCTTTCTTTTCTCCTGCACAGAAGATGAGACGGTGGATGTCACCGTGATGCCGGAAGAGACAACTACCGGTGCCGAAACTTTCGGATGTCTGGTCGACGGCTGGTTATACGTCGGCGGCAGATATAGCACCTTCAATGGCCCCTCTATTAATTTCGATTATATATCCTATGATGAAACCATGCATGTCAACGTATGGGTAAAGCCAGACCTGGCCATCAGCTTCTGCATAGAAAACCCGGTCGAGAACCAGGAGATTCCTTACACTTCATTCTCATGGGGAAATGAAAAGCTACCGGACGGAAAGGTCTTTATTACCCGATACGACAGCAACTCCCAGATCATCAGCGGACGCTTTGAAGGCGAGCGTGTGACGTTCGGGCGTTTCGATGTACATTATAATGAATAACTATACAACATTCTTCGGCAACACCTTCTTCAAAATCAGATAACCACAGAGACCGGAGATGAATGAGCCGGCAAAAACGCCGAGTTTTGCCTGATTCAATAAATCGATCCCGGCATCGCCCATACCAATAAAGGAGAGGTTAGCGATAAATAGCGCTACTGTAAATCCGATACCACCCAGCATGGATACACCGAATAAGTTCATACGGGTCATTCCTGTCGGTAAAGAGCCCATATTCGTACGGGCAAAAAGATAGGTGAAAGAGAAAATCCCCAGTGTCTTTCCGATAAACAGACCGGCAACAACAGCCAACGGAACATTCACCAACGATGCCGGCTGGATATCGCCAAACGTGACACCCGCATTGACAAACGCAAACAACGGAAGGATCAGGTAGTTTACCAACGGATGCAGTTTGTCGGCAATACTCTGCAACGGACTGATCGTTCTATCAGCCAGCGAGTGTATATTATTCAGAACCTGTATCTGTGTCGGTGTCAGTACCGCCGCTTTTTTGGATTGGCGAACCTCCGTATAATCCAGCATATTCAGATAACCGGTCATATCGCAGGTGAAGTCGTTCAGGTTGATCTTCGGACGGGCAGGGACGGTGAATGCCACCAATACACCGGCTATCGTCGGATGAATACCCGATTCAAGAAACAATACCCAGACGAAGAAACCGACAATATAATAAAACAAGTTATTATTTATCCGCATCTTCCCTCCTACATATAATAATGCAAGCAAGGCCAGCGATATCAACAACGGCTGATAGGCAATATCCCCGCTATAAAACAAAGCAATAATAATTATACCGCCAATATCATCGACAACCGCCAGTGCCGTCAGGAAAATCCGCATCCCCAGAGGCACCCGTTTACCCAATAGTCCCAAAACGGCCAGGGCAAAAGCAATATCGGTAGCCATCGGGATAGCAGCACCACGTATTTCAGGAGAAGTGTTACAAACAAGGATATAGAAAAGAACCGGTACGATCATACCGCCGCAAGCAGCTATGACCGGAAGGATCGCCTTACGCATCGAACTAAGTTCACCTATCAAGACCTCCTGCTTGATCTCCAATCCGATCACGAAAAAGAAGACAGCCATCAGGGCATCATTCACAAAGGCCAGCATCGGCATAGGTTCCCCGTGGTGAGAAAACATTCCGAATTTACCGACCTGAAGATCGATGGGATAAGACAAGATATGATGATAAGCGTGCGCCCAGGGAGAATTTGCCAATATCATAGCCAGTATAGTGGCCATAAACAATAGAAAACTGGCACTCGACTTCTGTGTAGCGAATCGGCGCAATGGTTTCAGGATAACATTAATAGTACGATCCATTCTGTGTTCAAGGTTTGCGGAGACAGCTTGCTGCCCTGTCTCCGTTTATTTATTCTAACTCTTATTCTTTTTGTTGCTTCTCTGCCATTTCGAGCTGATAGGCGCTACGGGTAAGTTTCTCCACCCAGACTACAAATATACCAGTTAAAATTAAATTAAACACAATAGTAAGCACAGAAATCATCAGGGCCGGCCCACCAAGATTATAGCCGAGGGCAATAAAAATGATCCCCGCTCCTACTTCTCCACGGGTGAACATTCCGATCGACAGTGCCAAACGTTCACGTTTACGTCTGTCGCGGTAAAAGAACAACGGGAATAACTTTCCGATATTCGACAGGAAAGAAACGATAAGAACATGCAACAGGATCATCGGCCACGACATCATGGGTTGTGCTCCGGTGATCGTTGCCGCTTCAGCCGATTGTTTCGCAAAGTCGATACCGAAGAACACCGGCATACTGACCCCCACCAGGAACATGAACAGGAAAGAGATGGCCGTAGCCACATTATGCTCGACCTTTGTATCGATATGCTTATGTTTCATAATCATACCCAGTACGAATGCTGGCAGCAGCACTTCGATATGAATACTGGCCTCTTCACCATAGAAATGTTTCGATATCAGATAAACACCCTGGGTAATGGCCAGCGTTATAACCGCATAAAGCAGGATCGCTTTCCAGTCCTGACGCATATTATAGGCACCCATCTTCTTCCATCCGAGCATAAGCAATACCATCACAATCAGGATGATGACTCCCAATTGCCAGCGTAACCCCACCATCATGATCTGAAGCGGGATCATCAATAAAATAGTATCGAGATCGTCGAAGATAGCCAGCACCTGTACTTTTTTATAGACCCAGGAGGCCTTTAATCCGGCAGCAGCAAGCATGGTAAATAAGATACCCGCCGATGTAGGCGCGGCAAAACGACTTAACAGCAGGTTTTCTTTCCAGGCTTCACCACTCGACCAGTAGATATCGGGAAGCAAGACGAACATATAATACAATGCAACAAATATCCAGGGAAAAGCAGCGGTAGCCATTGCTATAAAGTAATCCTCCGTGTAAGATCTCCACCGGGTTTTGTCCATTTCAAACTCCCGGCCAACATTTATCATAATAAAGGCCAGGCACACATACAATAGTGTATTGGATACTGTCTTCACCATCGAATAACTCTCTCCTACCATCGTAGGAAGAAACTGCGACACGACCAGACCAATCACTAAGAAAAAAGAAAATAAAAGAATCTTCTTCATTATTCTATCAGCTATTTTTGTTTAGATTTCGAGAGAACAAAATTAAGAAAATCCTCTCAAATCGAAAATAGCCGATAACCCATGTTTCAGATTATTAATAATTTACTTGAGATATGCCGACTCCACTTTCAGTAATCGATTCTTTAGCCGTTCTGCTTCTCCCTTTCGGATACGGAGGGTCATTTCGCAGTCCATTTCGAACTTCTGTGATACAATCATAGGATTATCCTCTTTCACTATCCGCATAATTCCGTTCAGATAAGGGTATTCGAAAGCGACAGTGATATCTTCATCCACCGTGCGTTCTTCGATCTTGGCTGCGGCAATCGCCTCGGCTGCTGCTGTACGGTAAGCGACGATCAGACCGCTGGTACCTAGCTCTATTCCTCCGAAATAACGAATGACAACAATCAAGATATCGGTTAACTCGTTGGAATTGATCTGCCCTAGTATTGGTTTACCTGCCGTGGAGGATGGTTCGCCGTCATCGTTCGCACGAAAAGTCTGGCGATCGGGTCCCAGCATATAAGCCCAACAGACGTGGCGGGCGTCGTAATATTGTTTACGGTATTTATCCAGTTGCTCCTTCACCTCTTCGACCGTACGCACCGGGATGGCATACG
>OGZX01001585.1_pt1 | contig 21944 bp, 22 predicted proteins | sample 1576881 | NCBI WGS metagenome assembly OGZX01 (sample SAMEA3541542, study PRJEB24748) | human gut metagenome | biome: human gut; feature: human-associated habitat; material: faeces | place: China | collected 2012
AAAACTTTGGACTTTTATGGGGACAAAAGTTAGTAAACACTTTGCGGGCACTCCATGACGTAAAGTATAACCAGGAGCCGGAGGAAGAAGAGGAAGAAGAAGTTGAAGAAGATGAGTATGAACCTGGGAATGATGATTGTCACTGCGATGACGAAGATTGCCATTGTGGAGAGGATGACGACTGTCATTGTCACAACCATGGCTGTCATTGCCATGACAACCAATAAGAGAAGAAGAAAATGGTCATAAAAAGAACAATAAGTAAAGAAGAAATAAAAGAATTGCCTAAAGCCGTTTTTGAAGGACCGATACATGTGATTCAAAGCGAGAAAGAAGCAGACAAGGCAGTAGCCTATCTACAGGCTCAGGCCGTATTGGGCATTGACAGTGAGACCCGTCCGTCTTTCACTAAAGGACAATCTCATAAAGTTGCACTATTACAAATATCCTCCAATGAATGTTGTTTCCTATTCCGTCTGAATATGACAGGGCTTACCCCGTCACTGATTGGATTGCTGGAAAATCCGGAAGTAGTAAAAGTTGGATTGTCGCTACGTGATGATTTCATGATGCTACATAAACGTGCACCATTCACTCAGCAGGGTTGTGTGGAATTACAGGATTATGTACGTCCTTTCGGCATATTGGACAAAAGTCTGCAAAAAATATACGGCATCTTATTTAAAGAAAAGATATCAAAATCACAACGTCTCTCCAATTGGGAAGCGGATGTATTAACAGATGCCCAAAAGCAATATGCGGCAACAGATGCCTGGGCATGCCTTCACATCTATAATTTACTGGAAGAGCTGAAACACACCGGCAACTTTGAAATAGAAGAAATTCCCGTAGCTATAGAAGACGAACAGGGAACCCGCCCTCTCTAAAATTGTAAATCGTAAAATTGTAAATTGTAAATCCCTATATTTTCATGTATAAAGTATATCTCAAATCCGGCAAAGAAGAGTCATTGAAACGTTTTCACCCGTGGGTGTTTTCCGGTGCCATCGCGCACTTCGACGGAGAGCCCGAAGAAGGAGAAGTAGTGGAAATATACACCTCTAAGAAAGAGTTCATCGCGAAAGGTCATTTCCAGATAGGAAGTATCGCCGTGCGTGTGCTGACTTTCCGCCAGGACGAAGACATCAACGCCGACTTCTGGAAACGCAAACTCAGCATCGCCTACGAGATGCGACGCAGCATCGGCATTGCCGAGAACCCGACAAACAACACCTACCGCCTGATTCATGGCGAAGGCGACAACCTGCCGGGACTCGTCATCGACATCTATGCCCGTACCGCCGTGATGCAGGCGCATTCCGCCGGGATGCACCTCGACCGCATGGCCATCGCCGAAGCCCTTAGTGAAGTGATGGGCGACCGGATAGACAACATCTACTACAAATCGGAAACCACTCTCCCCTTCAAAGCCGACCTCTACCCCGAAAACGGCTTCCTGAAAGGCGGAAGTGCCGACAACATAGCCATGGAATATGGCCTAAAATTCCACATCGACTGGCTGAAAGGACAAAAAACCGGCTTCTTCGTAGACCAACGCGAGAACCGTTCTCTGCTGGAACGTTATGCCAAAGGGCGCAGCGTGCTGAATATGTTCTGCTACACCGGCGGATTCTCCGTCTATGCCATGCGCGGAGACGCCAAACTGGTACACTCCGTAGACAGTTCCGCCAAAGCCATCGACCTGACCAACAAGAACATCGAACTGAACTTCCCCGGTGACGAGCGTCATGCCGCCTATGCCGAGGACGCTTTCAAATACCTGGACCGTATGGGCGACCAATACGACCTCATCGTCCTTGACCCGCCCGCCTTTGCCAAACACCGCGATGCCCTGCGTAACGCCTTGCAAGGCTATCGCAAGCTGAACGTCAAGGCTTTTGAGAAAATCAAACCGGGCGGCATCCTCTTTACTTTCTCCTGTTCGCAGGCGGTCAGTAAAGAGAATTTCCGCACTGCCGTATTCACCGCCGCCGCCATGTCCGGCCGTAGCGTCCGCATCCTGCACCAACTGACGCAGCCTGCGGACCATCCGGTAAGCATCTACCATCCCGAAGGAGAATATCTGAAAGGATTGGTACTCTATGTAGAATAAAAACGGACTAACGTCCCTCTACAGGAGATAATACAGAACGAATAATACTACCAAATATTTAAAAGTAGTTAATAAACAGCAGATTTCCGTCTAATTACTATGTTGTATAACATAAACCCTGTATCTTTGCAGAGTGTTTTTCATGGTATTAGATTTAAGGTTAATAAAGATTGGCTGTCTGGGATAGATAGCCTTCTTTTTTTATATACCCCTCACTTCCCTTTTTTTACTCCTTTAGCCATCGCCTTTTCCGATAAATTCCCTACATTTGCATCAATATATTTATAGGAAAAACACATAATAAGAAACAATTATGAGCATCAAGGTTCGTTTAGTTATCATGAACTTCCTGCAATTTGCCGTATGGGGAGCATATCTCACGTCAATGGGAAGTTATTTGGTAAATGTAGGTTTGGCAGGACACATCGGTATGTTCTACGCCATGCAGGGCATCGTATCGTTATTCATGCCTGCCATTCTGGGTATCATTGCCGACCGCTGGGTACCGGCACAGAAGCTATTGAGCTTCAGTCATTTCATTGCCGCCCTCTTCATGGCACTGACCGGATATTACGGCATGACAGCCGGAGCGGATGTAGATTTCAGCATACTCTTCACCTTCTACTCATTGAGTGTTGCCTTCTATATGCCTACCCTTGCCCTCTCCAACTCCGTGGCCTACACCGCTTTGGATAAAGCAGGACTGGATACAATCAAGACTTTCCCACCCATCCGTATCTTCGGTACTATCGGTTTCATCTGCTCCATGTGGATGGTCGATTTATTGGGACTGCAAAATACCTACGGACAATTCTTTGCCTGCGCCATCATCGGACTGGTCTATGGCGTGTATGCACTGACCTTGCCCGACTGCCCCACCAGCAAAGGCGGACAGAGCAAATCATTGGTGGAAGCGTTGGGACTGCGGGCCTTCGCACTGTTCAAGCAGAAAAAGATGGCGGTATTCTTCATCTTCTCCATGCTGCTGGGCGTATCGTTACAGATTACCAACGGGTTTGCCAACCCATACATCAGCAGCTTCGGAAGCATTCCCGAATATGCCGAAACCTTCGGCGTGCAACACGCCAACATCCTTATTTCACTGTCGCAGGTATCCGAGACTCTTTGTATCCTGCTGATTCCCTTCTTCCTGAAACGTTTCGGCATCAAGCAGGTAATGCTGATTGCCATGCTGGCATGGGTACTGCGCTTCGGACTGTTCGGAGCAGGTAATCCGGGCAGCGGGGTGTGGATGTTTGTACTTTCCATGATTGTTTATGGAGTTGCATTCGATTTTTTCAACATATCCGGCTCCTTATTTGTTGATAGGGAAACGGACAAAGGAATCCGCTCCAGTGCACAAGGGCTGTTTGTTATCATGACCAACGGCTTCGGCGCCACCATCGGTACATTGGGGGCACAAGCTGTGGTAAATCATTTCGTCGATTTCAACAGTGAAGTGCCGCAGATTACGCAATGGCAGTCGGCATGGTTCACGTTCGCAGCTTATGCGCTGGTCGTAGCGGTAGTGTTTGCACTTGTATTCAAGTACAAGCACCGTCCGGAAAAGAACTAAACTAAGCTTTTATGAATAAGAAGAAGATAGAACTACAAGTACTTAACATTTCCAACAGTCAGGCGCAGGCAGGTGCCTACGCCCTGGTATTAGGCGAAGTGGATGGCAAACGCCAGCTCCCGGTCATTATCGGTGCGTCCGAAGCACAATCCATGGTCATCGAACTGAAAGGGATTGTTCCGCCTCGCCCACTGACTCACAATCTGTTTGCTTCCGTACTCGAAGTGCTGGGAGTGAAACTGATGCGAGTCCTTATCTACAAGGTGGACAACGGTGTGTTCTACTCCTATCTTTATATGAAATCCGAAGAGACCATTCTCCGGGTAGATGCCCGCACCAGCGATGCGGTGGCACTGGCACTGCGCATGAATGCCCCTATTTTTGTCTACGAAGATATTCTGGAAACGGAATGCCTGAAAACAGAGGGAGACATCACCGCCGGCAACGCTCCTGTCCAGGATGCCCCGGAAGATACGCTGGACGCACTGAAGGCCGCATTGCAAAAAGCAGTAGAAGAAGAAGACTACGAACGCGCCGCACTCCTGAGAGACCAGATAAACCAACGCAAAAACTTATAAACCCTATGCACGTATTTTATACTCCCGACATACAAACCCGCAACGAACTGCCCGAAGAAGAAGCCGCACATGCTGTACGTGTCTTGCGGTTGCAGGCAGGTGACGAAGTGACGCTGACGGATGGTAAAGGCAACTTCTACCGTGCCGAAATCAGCACCGCCACCAACAAGCGCTGCCTCGTGAATATCGTGGAGACCCTGCCGCAAGAACCTCTATGGAGCGGGCATCTGCACATTGCCATGGCTCCCACCAAGAATATGGACCGCACGGAATGGTTTGCCGAGAAAGCCACCGAGATAGGCTTCGACGAGCTGACCTTCCTGAACTGCCGCTTCTCGGAGCGAAAAGTCATCAAGACAGAACGCATCGCCAAGATACTCGTATCTGCCATCAAGCAATCGCTCAAAGCACGCCTACCCCGGCTGAACGAAATGACAGACTTCAACAAGTTCATCACCCAGCCCTTCACGGGACAAAAGTTCATCGCGCATTGTTACGAAGGCGAAAAGCCGTTATTGAAGGACATAGTGCGCAAGGGAGAAGATGCCCTGGTGCTGATAGGGCCGGAAGGCGACTTCAGCGAGGAAGAAGTAAAAAAGGCAATAGAGAATGGCTTTACGCCCATCAGCCTGGGAAAAGCACGCCTGCGTACCGAAACAGCCGCACTCGTTGCCTGTCACATTCTGAATCTGCAAAATCAATGATATTCACTAAAACAAAAACTATATGAAAAAGAATCTATTCATCCACCTTTCAGTGCTGGCAGTGCTGATAGTATTCGTAAGCGCATGCTCCTCTAAAAAGGCGGAATACACCAACGTGATTCCTGCCGACGCTTCGCAAGTCGTTACCCTCAACCTGAAATCGATAGCAGACAAAGCAGGCATGAAGGACAAAGAAAACAAAGAAGCGCTGCAAAAGCTGACGGATGCCATGAAGAGCGGCATGAATGCAGCTACCTTCCAGCAGGTAGAAGCTGTATTGAAAGACCCGTCCAGCTCGGGTGTGGATGTAGAAGCCCCGATGTATATCTTCAGCGCACCGACCTTCCCATACGTCACTTTGGTCGCAAAAGTAGTGAACGAGGATAACCTGCTGAAACTCCTGGAAGTGATGGAGAAAGAGCAACTGAGCACCCACGTTGCCGAGGCAGACGGATATAGCTTTACGAAGCTCACCGGACAAGCACTGCTTGCCTTCACCCCGACAACGCTGATGATAGTAAACTACAAAGGCAATACTCAACTGGAAAAGGCAAAGGCAGGCATCACCACCCTACTGAAACAGAGCGCTGAGAACAGCATCACCAGCCAGGCCGGTTTCAAAAAGATGCAGAAGATGGGCGGAGACATCAGCATGATTGTTTCCCCCACCAGCATGCTGGGCACCTATGCCAACCAAATGAACTACGGCATATCCAAAGACATCGACCTGAAAGACCTGACGGTAGTGGGCAGCCTCTCCTTCGAGAAGGGAAAAATAGAAATGAAGGTAGAGAACTACACCGAAAATGCCGAGTTGAAAGCATTGCTCGAAAAGCAGATGAAGGCCACCCGTCCCATCGAGAATACATTCTTGAAGTATTTCCCGCAGTCCACTCTGGCACTGTTCAGCATCGGTGTGAACGGAGAGGAATTCTATAACGCATTGCAGGAAAACGAACAGTTCCGCGACAACTTCTCCATCGCCAAAGCAGCCGAAGTGAAAGATTTGTTCAGCACTTTCCAGAACGACCTCACCTTCGGACTTATCAATGTGACCATGAACAACAATCCTTCGTTCCTTGCCTATGCCAGTGTGCAGAACAGCGACCCGCTGAAAGCAATCTACGAAAAGAAGGGCGAACTGGGCCTGAAGCGCGGCGAAGACATCGTGAAACTGAATGAAAACGAATATGTGTACAAGTCACGCAGCATCAACATCTTCTTCGGCATACGCGACAAGCAGATGTATGCAACAAACGACGAACTGCTGTTCAAGAGCGTAGGCAAGGCTGCCGATCCGTCGGTCAAGGATGCAAACTACGCTTCCGGCATGAAAGGCAAGCGCATGGCATTCGTCATCAATGCAGAAGCGGTACTGGGCTTGCCGGTAGTAAAGATGCTGGTAGAGTTTGGCGGACACCAGGCTGCCACTTACTATTCGCTTCTCGATAATATCTCTTACCTGGAAGTAACCGGCGACAGTGATAAATCAGTTATCACTCTGCAATTGAAAGACAAGAATGTAAATGCACTGAAACAAATTGTAGACTTCGCCAAGGGGTTTGCAGGCATGTAAATCAAGAAAGATAATGAACAGCATTCACTTACGGCAGACACTACCCCAGGTGTTTGCCGAACGTGATGCCATCGTCTCCGATGTATGGCATCAAGACATTACGTTCAGCAAGGGGAAGCGTTACCTCATAGAAGCCGCCTCTGGCACAGGCAAATCGTCACTATGCAGTTACATCTACGGTTATCGCCGCGACTATCAGGGCATCATCAACTTCGACGAACGGAACATCCGCTCGCTCTCCGTCGGCGAATGGGTGGAGATGCGCCAGCATTGGCTCAGCATTCTTTTCCAGGAACTGCGCATCTTTCCCGAACTGACTGCCCTCGAAAACATACAGCTTAAAAACCGCCTTACCAACTACAAGAAGAAAAAAGATATCCTCGCCCTTTTCCAGGCCTTCGGCATTGCCGACAAGGTGGACGAGAAGGCGGGGAAACTCTCCTTCGGCCAGCAGCAGCGGGTAGCTTTCATCCGCAGCCTCTGCCAGCCGTTCGACTTCATCTTCCTGGATGAACCCATCAGCCATTTGGACGATGACAACGGGGAAATCATGAGCCGGATACTCACAGAGGAAGCCGGGCGCCAAGGTGCAGGAGTCATTGTGACGTCCATCGGAAAGCATTTGCAATTAGAATATGACAGTGTATATAAACTATAAATGATATGAACAGACTTGTTTGGAAACTTCTTCGCCAGCACATCAGCGTCGGACAGCTGGCCGGCTTCTTCCTTGCCAATCTTTTCGGCATGATGATAGTACTGCTGAGTGTGCAGTTTTACCGCGACGTTGTCCCCGTCTTTACAGATGGAGACAGCTTCATGAAGAAGGATTATATCATTGCAACCAAAAAGATAAGCACCCTCGGCAGCTTTGCCGGGAAAAGCAATACCTTCACCAAAGACGAGATTGAGGACTTGAAGCAGCAGGCTTTCACCAAAAGCATAGGAGCGTTTACGCCTTCTCTCTTCAAGGTTTCTGCCGGACTGGGCATGCAGGAAGCAGGTATCCGCCTCTCCACCGAAATGTTCTTTGAGGCCGTTCCCGATGAATATGTAGACGTCAACCTGGACCGGTGGCACTTCGACCCGGATACTCCGGTCATCCCCATCATCATTCCCCGCAACTATCTGAACCTTTATAACTTCGGCTTTGCCCAAAGCCGTAGCTTGCCGAAACTGTCGGAAGGGGTTATGAGCCTGATACAAATGGACATCATGATTCGCGGTAACGGACGCGTAGAGCAATACAAGGGCAGTATCGTCGGTTTCTCCAACCGCCTGAACACTATCCTTGTTCCCCAATCTTTCATAGACTGGGCCAACCTGAACTTTGCCCCCGAGAAAGAAGCCCAGCCTTCACGCCTCATCGTAGAAGTGAAGAATCCCACCGATACAGCCATCACTGATTATTTCCAGCAGAAGAACTACGAAACCGAGGGCAATAATCTGGATGCCGGCAAAACCACCTATTTCCTGCGCCTCATTACCGGAATCGTTATGGGTGTAGGGCTGTTCATCAGCATCCTGTCGTTCTATATCCTGATGTTGAGCATCTTCCTGCTCCTACAAAAGAACACCGTGAAGCTGGAGAATCTGCTGTTGATAGGATATAGCCCCACGCGGGTAGCCTTTCCCTACTACGTCCTTACTGTGGGGCTGAACATCCTTGTCCTGTTACTTGCCGTAGGCAGTGTAGCATGGATACGCACTTACTATACAGAAGTAATCCAAACCCTTTTCCCACAGCTGACAACCGGCTCGTTACTGCCTTGTATGTTGACAGGTTTCATCCTGTTCCTCGCAGTGTCCCTGCTGAATATCCTGGCAATACACAGAAAGATCATAAGCATTTGGCAAGGGAAAGTTACTTCCCAAAGCTGATCCAATCGACTTCCGCCCGGTTTCCCTTCAGAAGAGAAATAAACAAATCGTGTACTCCGGTAGGAGCAGAACTTACCGGAGTACTCACTACCGTCCAGTTTCTGCTTTGTGGAATATCGACGGATGCAATGACGGGGCCGTTTTTACCGGTACGTATTTGCAGCACACCACCCGTAGCGGAGTTCACCCGTACGTTTACCTTCCGCACCTTAGCTTTGCCAAAGTCCACCCGATTGTATTGCAGCCAGGCATCCTTACCATTAAAGATTGCCTTCCAGCCTTCAAACTTATTCGCTTCATCCAAGAAGGCGATGGAAGTTCCCGCAGGGCTTATACTGCTGTAACGGTCTATCTGAATAGGGGTACGGGCATCGGTAATACCTACTCCGCGTAAAGTCGGGATAACCTTCCGAATGGTTCCGTCGGCATTGAAAGAAAGGGAGTCGATTCGCACGGATCTGTTCTTGTCAAACTCGGGAGAGTAATCGTTATGGTGATAAAACAGATACCACTGACCGTTATATTCTACAATAGAATGGTGATTCGTCCAACAGGCGGTAGGCGACTGTTCCATGATAATCCCCTTAAACTCAAAAGGCCCCATCGGAGTGTCGCCCATGGCGTACGCCAGTGTTTCGGTTTTGTCCTGCACCCAGGGGAAAGTGAAGTAATATTTTCCGTTGCGCTCAAAGACGAACGGACCTTCTTTAAAGCCTTCGGGCAATCCATCTACCACCACCGGCTCGGAAGCCAGTTCCAGCATATTGTCTTTCAGCTTTGCCATAGACATTCCACGCCCTGCCCAGTAGATATAGCTTTGACCGTCTTTATCGACCAGCACACAAGGGTCTATGCCGCTTACCCCCTCAATGGCATTCATCTCGGGTTTAAAAGGGCCATAAGGTTTGTCCGCCGTGGCAACTCCCACCGCAAAACCCGTCTTGCCCTCGCCTTTGAGGGTGGAAGGGAAATAGAAATAGTACTTGCCATTCTTATAGACACAGTCGGGCGCCCACATGGAATAAGAATCCGGCTGTACCCACGGCACATTTTCCTGGCTGACAATGACGCCATGATCCTTCCAGTCCACCAGATTGTCGGAAGAAAAGACGTGATAGTCCGCCATGCAGAACCATTCTTTCAACCGTTCGATGGGGCTGGGAATATCGTGTGAAGGATAAACATACATCTTTCCTTCAAAAACTCTTGCCGTAGGATCGGCAGTGAATTGGTCTCTGATGATGGGATTCTGCGCTTCAACCATATTGGCAGAGAGCGCAAGAAGAGCAAGGGTAAGCAACTGTTTGTATTTCATGGTATCTTTAAGTAAAGTAGAACTTCTCCAACTTCATGGAAGCCAGCCCCTGTATCTTCGGAACCAGCGTCACAAAATGAGCTGCCCCCTCATGTGCAGTCAACGACTCGGCATCTTGCCACGTTTCGCAAATCATAAGAACATCACTGCGAGTGGTGCTCTCAAAAATATCATAGGCAATGCAACCCTTGTCTTTCAAAGAACATGCTACCAATTCTTTGGCAGCTTCCAATACGGCGGCACGATTCTCCGCGCTTACCTGAATAAAAACATTTAGTCTAATCATATCTGTATATATTTTAAGTATCTCGCAAATTTAAGCAGAATAAATCAAAAACCGTGCAATTATTCCTCAAGTGTGTTACCCAATTCCACACTTTTCCACATTTTATTTATAGCCAAAGGTATGGCGCTTCACTAATATACGATTGAGAAACAAGCACATACAGAAGAAGCAGTATTTTTGGCATCCCCTTTGTCCTATAGTTAGCGTTAGAAACAATAAACCAAATACTCACTTAAACTTTACAATTATGAAAAAAGTATTAGTAGCATTAGCAATGATTTTGGGAGCAGGCAGTTCTGTAGCATTCGCACAGGAAGCAAACAACTCAGCAGAAGTAGCCACAGTGGCTCAGGTTCCACAAGACGAATTTGTAAAGATGGATCCCACCCAGTTGCCACAAGCCGTTATGCAGACACTGGGAAAAGATTACGAAGGAGCTTCTGTAAAAGAAGCCTACGTGAAGGAGAAAGACGGTGCCAAGGTTTACAAAATAGTAGTTTCCGCTCAGGACGGTACTGAAACAACTGTTATTTTAAATGAAAAAGGTGAAGCAGTAAAAGAATAAGCTTCCCACGATGTAGGTAACTCATGGTGGACAATTCCGGTTCGTGGTGAATCGGAATTGTCTTTTTTGTATTCACCGTTCTTAAAAAGTAAATTGTTACTAATTCCTTTCCGCTCCATGAACCAATGTCTTTCCGGACACGTTGTCTAAGCAGAATTGATTTTAATTTTAACCGTTTAAAACTAACTTAATTATGAGATGTAAAAATTCTAATTTCCTGATCGGACTGGGAATAGGTTCGGTCGTAGGAGCACTGATTTATCACTTTTCCCACACACCAAGAGCTGAAAAATTGAGAAGTGAAATGTGCCATGCCATGCACAAAGCAGGTCACGAAGCCAGAGAAGCATTCCACGCTGCCGAAGAAGAAGCGTTGCACGCCGGCGTAAAGGCAGCAGATAAAATGGCGGATGAAGCACACGAAGCAGCCGAGAAAGCAGACAGCCTGAAAAATAAGGTACATACCTTTGCCGATGCAAAGAAATAAGGTTCACCCCGAAAAACAGATTGCTAAATAGGAATTTAGTAATCTGTTTCCTTTCTCAGACAATTAGTTTTGTACATTCCGGCGGTTCAGTATATCGTCCATATGCTCCAAAGCCCAGCCAACCAACGATTCGATATGTGGCATCAGGCTACACCCTGTTTCCGTAAGGCTATACTCCACACGTGGCGGAACTTCGGCATACACTTTCCTGATGATCAGTCCATCGGTTTCCAACGAACGGAGCGTCACCGTCAGCATACGCTGGGAAATGTCGCCTATTGTTTTCTGAATATCGCCGAAACGCATTGTTCCATTTGCTTTCAGAGTCACCAGGATAAGCATCGTCCATTTATCGCCAAGCCCGCTCAGCACGTCCCGTATCGGACAAACATCTATACGATGAAAGTTTTCCATATTTTAACAGTTCCTAATTGATTGAACATCAACAATGGTTACATTGTTGTAACTATCTAACATTCAAGTTCCTTCTTGTTTATATCAGACAAGAAGCATAACTTTGCTGTACAAAAGTAATAAACTTACTGAAAATAACTATTGTCTCACTTAATAATTAAAATTATGGCAAAGAAAGTTGCAGTTTTAGCAGTCAATCCGGTCAACGGATTCGGATTATTCCAGTATCTCGAAGCATTCTTTGAGAATGGTATTTCCTATAAAGTATATGCCGTGGCAGACAGCAAGGAAATCAAAACAAATTCCGGCATCACGCTGATGGCAGACGATGTAGTAGCTAATCTGAAAGGACACGAAGACGAGTACGATGCGCTGGTATTCGCTTGCGGCGATGCAGTGCCCGTGTTCCAGCAGAATGCAAGCAAACCGTATAACATTACGATGATGGAAGTAATCAAGGCTTTCGGCGAGAAAGGCAAAATTATGATCGGTCACTGTGCCGCTGCCATGATGTTCGACTTCACCGGAGTGACGAAAGGCAAGAAAGTAGCCGTCCACCCTTTGGCAAAGCCTGCCATCCAGAATGCAGAAGCTACCGGCAATCCATCGGAAATTGACGGAAACTTCTACACCGCCCAAGACGAAAATCATATCTGGACGATGATGCCGAAAGTGATTGCCGCACTGAAAGCATAATAAAACAAGAGAGAGTGTCTGATTTATTCTTTAGACACTCTCTTTTTCATTTATGGTTCACCCCGTAGCCGAACAAGGCAAAGTCTCCGAAACACGGATCATCGGGAAAGACCTCTGCCAACGCAGCAGTAATCCGGCGGGCATTTTTCAGGGAGAAAGTCTCCGTCTCGGTAAGCCCCAAGGCACAAGCCACGCGGCAGACATGGGTATCTAAAGGAATCACCAGATCCCGGCAATCAAAGCCCTGCCAAATACCGAAGTCCACTTCCGGTCCCCGGCGTATCATCCAGCGCAGAAACATATTCAGCTTCTTTTGGGGGCTTTTAGGGGAAACATCCAAAAATGCACAAAGCTTCTCCATAGGCGTGCCGGAGTGCACCAGCAAAGCATCTTCAAGACTGTCAAAACGGGAATATGCCGCGTGCAACCGCTTGAAGTAAGAGTAGAAATCAGCATAAGAAAGCATACGATAAAAGCTGCTGCTGTCTGTCGAAGGGAAATCTCTCTCCCACCGGCGCGACAATACATATTTATAAGGAGAAGCCCCCATCAAGGTATGGAGTTCATCTGCTTTCTTTAAAATCTGCTTGCGGTTGCCAAAGCTCATAATAGCCGTCAGCAAGCCACTCACTTCAATGTCCTGCTTCTGCACGTACCGATGTGGGAATTGCACCGGATCGCTCTGTATAAAGTCGGCACAGTGATAAGTTGCCGCCCATGCTGATAATTGTCGCTTTATATCTTCTGTCATACTAATTTGCAAATATAGCAACATCGGACAACTCCCCTATCCCTTTTCCTCTTATTTTTGCAGCATGAAAAAGCCCAATAGAACTATGCAACAGAAAAAAACAACGCAAGAAGAGTATCAAAAGTGTGTGAATGCAGTGGTAGATTACATCAATCTGCACCTCGGAGAAGAAATTGACCTGAAATCACTGGCCGCGATTTCCCATTTCTCCCCGTTCTACTTTCACCGCATCATGAAAGCCTTCCTGGGCGAACCCATCGGTACGTTTATAGTCCGGACGCGTACCGAAGCCGCCGCCCGATTGCTGCGTTATTCCGACTTGCCGATAGCAGACATTGCCTATCGTATAGGCTATTCTTCCTCTTCATCGCTATCGAAAGTATTCAAGCAGTTCTATGGCATTTCACCATTAGAGTATCGTAACAATAAAAACTTTGTAATTATGAAACCAGCCATTATCCGTCCGGAACTGGAACTAAAGCGGGAAATCAGAGAAGTTCCCGCAAAAAATGTAATTTATATCCGCTTATTCGGAGACTACAAACTGAATGACTATTGCGGCACATGGATGCGCCTCTTCCAGTTTATCCAGGAGCAGAAACTACCGATGGGGGAAGTAATGCCGTACTGTATCTATCACGACGACCCCAAGGTGACTCCGACCGAAAGATTGCGTACCGATGTATGTATGGTTATGCCCGAAGCTGTCAGTCCTAAAGGTGACGTCGGCTCCAAGCAAATACCTGCCGGGCGCTATGCCATCTTCTTGTATAAAGGCTCTTACGAGCATCTACAAGCCGTCTATGACACCATTTATGGTAAATACATTCCCGAAATGGAATGTACCCTACGGGATGAACCCAGTGCGGAACGTTATATGAACGACCCGTCGACAACGGCACCGGAAGAACTGTTAACGGAGATTTATATTCCCGTAGAATAAACGAGAAACTTCTCCCACTATATGTAAGACCTCATATAGTACACACTTATTCGTTCCACTATAGGGGAAATTGCGTTCCGCTACAAGGGAAATTGCGTTCTACTGCAGTGGTATGATTCTCCCCCTATAGAAGGACGAATAAATTTTAGTAACTCCACCACTTAATAACCATATCTTTTGGAGATAATTATCGCATTGATTCTCTTAAATAAATGTAACTTTGCAGCAAGAGAAAGGAAAACAAAAATAGAGTCATGAAAAAAGAAGTAATCTTCGTCTTATTAAATGAATATGCCGACTGGGAAGGTGCTTTCATCGCCTCTTCCCTCAATGCCGGAGTAATGCCGGGCAGTGAAGTGAAATATACCACAAAAGTAGCAGCTCCTACAATGGATGCTGTGCGTTCCATCGGCGGTTTCCACACCCAGCCCGATTATAGTTTCCAGACAATACCCACAGACTATGCAGCATTGATACTGATAGGTGGTATGCAATGGGGTTCTCCGGAAGCAGAACTAATTGTACCATTCGTGCAAGATGCTTTACAACGTGGGAAAATAGTCGGTGCAATCTGCAACGCAGCTTCTTTCATGGCAAAGCATGGTTTCCTGAATGACGTAAAACATACCGGGAACACTGTACAGCAGCTAAAGTTATGGGGCGGCAACCGATATACGAACGAAGCCGGATACCAAGAGCAGCAAGCCGCCAGCGACAAGAATATCATCACCGCCAACGGCACAGGACAACTGGAATTCTGCCGCGAACTGCTTCTACTGCTCGAAGCCGACACACCGGAAAGAATTCAGGAATCATATAATTTCTATAAAAACGGATTCGTATAGTAAATGGAAGTTTGCATTCATTCACCAAAGAAAGGGAAACGCCATGGAGTACATCATCAATCACCAACCCGAACGCCACTTGTTCACCACCGAAGTAAACGGCTATACAGCCTATGTAGAATATCGCCTGGATAACGACAGTCTGGACATTCTCCACACAGTTGTTCCCCCGCCCATTGAAGGGCAGGGCATTGCGGCGGCCCTTGTCAAAAGGACCTATGAATATGCGACAGAACAAGAACTGAAGCCGAAAGCGACTTGCTGGTATGCTGCGAAGTGGTTGGAAAGGCATCCGGAAATGAAATAGTCGTAGTTATGACTGAAAAAGCAGCCGATTCTCCGGCACCGGGGAACGCATCGCTCGGCACCGGGGAAGGCACCCTTCGACACCGGGGAACACATCGCTCAGTATCGGGACATAAAACCGGTCTTTATTTCGCCTTCTTATAATCTGTGATGAAACCTTCCATCATCCACTTTGCCAATGCCTGGCGATTGGAACTGATAACGAAACGGCGTTGGTCGAAGGTATTCTGAATATTTCCCAACTCTACAAAGACAGAAGCGGGGGAAGTGTTGGCAAGCACATATAGATTGCGGGCACTGACGGTTCCCGTAAAACCGCGATTAGGCTGATGCTTGTCATATTTCGATTCAAAAGTCTTTTTCATGGTGGTTGCCAGGCGTTTGCTGTCGGGCTTGTTCTTGGAATGATAAAAGAACACATCGGTCTGATGACTCTTGCTGCGGCTATCTACATGTAGGAAAATGGCGCGGCAATACTTATATTTCTTGCGGTCTTTCTGATAAAGCTCGTTGATTTTGGCACAGCGCTGTTGCAGGCGTGCTACCTGGTTCAGAGGAATAGGAGCACCCATACACGTTTCACGCTTGCTGTTGGAGAGGTATTGGTCATCGCGAATACCGTCTTTGGCATCCTGAATAATGATGCGTACTTCGGCGCCTTCCTGCATCAGGTTGCGGGCAAGACGCAAGGCAACATCGTAAGCATATTCATCTTCGTGCAACTCTATATTACCGATTCTGCCGATGGCACCGGGGTCGGGACCACCATGCCCGCTGACTACGTAGAAGCAAGTGCCTTGCAGGCGATTGGAAGTGACTTGAACATTGGCAAGCGCTTTTCCGAACAGAGGCTCGTGAATTGTTTTCTTTTTACTGCCCGAAGAGCTGGCAGCAGCATTTGCCGGACTGTCGCCGACAGCCGCCTTTCCATTCCGCAAGGGCGGCAATGCGTATTTCACTCGCAAGAGCAGTTCTTCTTTTCCACGCAAACGCTTCTCGTTCAGTTTCAAGAATTCCTTGTAATATGTTTTTGCCGGACGATTATTCCTTTCGAGAAAAGCAGAAATACCTTCACCGGATTTCGGAGTCGCATATTCTCCCTGAGCAAGCACTGAAAAAGAGCAAAGCATGAAAAAGAATAAAAGCAGTAATCGAGCCATAAGATTTATCATTTTGCAGTATTTTCCCTATATAGCGGACAAATTTACATTATTTTCCTTACTTTTGCGATGACTTAGGCGTTAATAGACAAAAAAACTTTAAAAACAGATAGCATTATGGCAAAGCAATTCAAGCCGGAGACCCTCTGCGTACAGGCAGGCTGGACTCCTAAAAAGGGGGAACCCCGTGTACTCCCCATCTATCAAAGCACCACTTTCAAATACGACACCAGCGAGCAAATGGCACGCCTGTTCGACCTCGAAGAGAACGGTTATTTCTATACCCGCCTTCAGAATCCGACGAACGACGCCGTTGCCGCCAAGATAGCCGCCCTCGAAGGCGGTGTGGCAGGTATGCTCACATCCAGCGGACAAGCTGCCAACTTCTACGCTATCTTCAACATCTGCCAGGCAGGCGACCACTTCGTTTGTTCTTCCACCATCTACGGCGGAACGTTCAACCTCTTCGGCGTAACCATGAAGAAGCTGGGCATCGACGTAACCTTCGTCAACCCAGATGCACCGGAAGAAGAAATCTCCGCTGCTTTCCGCCCGAATACCAAAGCTCTGTTTGGCGAAACCATCTCTAATCCGACACTGGAAGTGCTCGATATCGAGAAATTTGCCCGCATTGCCCACAGCCACGGCGTGCCCTTGATTGTGGACAACACCTTCCCTACCCCGATTAACTGCCGCCCGTTTGAATGGGGCGCCGACATCGTGGTACATTCCACCACCAAGTACATGGACGGACATGCCACCAGCGTAGGCGGCGCCATTGTAGATAGTGGGAAATTCGATTGGGATGCCTATGCCGACAAATTCCCCGGATTGTGCACCCCGGATGAGTCTTATCACGGACTGACTTATACGAAAGCCTTCGGCAAAATGGCTTATATCACCAAAGCTACCGCCCAACTGATGCGTGACCTCGGCAGCATCCAGTCTCCGCAGAACTCTTTCTTGCTGAACCTCGGTCTGGAAACCCTGCACCTGCGTATGCCGCAGCACTGCAAGAATGCGCAAGCCGTTGCCGAGTATCTTTCTAAAAACGATAAAGTGGCTTGGGTGAACTATTGCGGTCTGCCCGGAAATAAATACTACGACCTGGCACAAAAGTACATGCCGAACGGCTCTTGCGGCGTCATCTCCTTCGGACTGAAAGGCGGACGCGAAGTGTCCATCAAGTTTATGGATTCGCTGAAACTCGCTGCCATCGTGACCCATGTCGCTGATGCCCGCACCTGTGTGCTGCATCCCGCCAGCCATACACACCGCCAACTCTCGGACGAACAACTGATGGAAGCCGGCGTACGCCCCGACCTGATTCGTTTCTCCGTAGGTATAGAGAATGCAGGCGATATCATTGCAGATATAGAGCAAGCATTGAATGCATAAAAAAAGGAAGTGCATTGCCAAAGCAATGCACTTCCTTTTTTATATAAGTTCCTCAATATCTTACTTCACGCTAAGCGTTATCGGCACACTCTTCTTTCCTTGATAGAACGTTGCCGCCTTGACAACCGGAGCATCGCACTTCACGGGAGCTTCCCACAAAGCAGATTGGGCGGTAGGCTCGGTTCCATCAGTGGTATAGCGTATCTCCGCACCGTCAATGGCAACATTGGCATAAAGAGTACCCTCTTTCACCATCAGTCCCGGATGAGGCAGACGGAAGTTTATACCGTTCTTTGCCCAATACGGCATTTCCTTCTCACTGATTTTCTCGTAATAAGATGCCAGGGCCTTATCAAAGGCTTGCTGCTCCGGTGCACCGGAAAGAGCTTCCCATACCGGATACGCATTCCAACCACGTTCTATCAATCCCATCATTTTCGGGAAAAGCAAGTACTCTATCTGGCCGAAGTTACGGATTGTTTCAGCAAACAACTGACCTTGCACACCCACGATATTCTTCTTGCCGACTGCGGTCAACAGGGTCTTTCCTTTTTCAGCTGCACTCAAGTCAATAGGATCACCTGCCATATTCTTGCGAAGCGAACGATAGATGCTGAAAGGAAGCATAGCGAAAGAGATGGACTCGTCCACATAACCGCCCCAGTCGAGTCCACGTTCGTCGGGATGACCGTTGTATGCCATATCCATATAGAAATTGCCCACGTTGCAGAGGATGACCGGATAACCGTTATTGGCTGTCTGATAAACCACTTCATCATATCCCGGAACAGTGTTCCAGCAATATACACCGGCAGCCTGTGCCCTCAGTTGTTGGTGAGCCTGCTCCGTATGTCCCAAAGCAACTTCCTGCCAGCCGCTGAACTTCATGCCGTTCTTCTGCATAATGTCTCCCATCCGGGTAATGAAATACTCTGATAAATCGTGTATCTTCGTCATTCCTTTCTCTTTCATCAGCTCCTGGCACTTGGGAGAGCCTTCCCATACACCATGCGGAACCTCGTCGCCACCCAGGTGTATCGTTGCCAGCGGAGCGCCGGCTTCCTTATACATGGCAGCAAGTTCCTGAATCACTTTTTCCATAAAGCGATAGGTAGAAGGCAAGGCAACATTCATCACATTGTCCGTATAGGCCTGGGCGGAAGAATAGCGGGAAGTATCCTGCGGATCATTCAGTACATACTCATTCGCCTTTTCGGGATCAGTACCGATGTATTTGTTGTAACGGGCTTTCATTGAATAAATAGCGGCGCGTGCATGTCCCGGAGATTCGATTTCGGGAATGATGCGGACGTGTCTTTCTGTAGCATACTTCAATAAGCCGATGAACTCGTCACGGGTGTAATATCCATTGCCGACGGTCTTTGCATCCGGGTCATATCCACCGTCATAAGACGGATAGAGGCAATTGCTTTCGTCCGTAGTATGTCCGCGACGGCTTCCTACGGCAGTCAATTCTTCCAAACCGGGAATTTCCAAACGCCAGCCCTCATCGTCCGAGAAATGGAAATGGAGCACATTCATCTTATAAGAAGCGAAATTATCAATCAGCTTCTTCAAATCTTCCGAAGTGGTGAAGTCGCGGGCGATGTCAATCATTTGTCCGCGATACGACAAATCGGGATAGTCCTGAATAGTCATCCCCTCAAGCTGGTAAGGCGCTTGCTTGCCTTTCAGCATGGCGAGCAACGTCTGCGTGCCATTGAAGATGCCGTGTGGGGTGGCGGCACTAATCTTTATCTGATTATCACCTATATTAATAGTATAATATTCATCGTTCACCGCCTGCGACTTATCTGCCAGAGCTTCTAAAGCGATTGTCACGGGAGCACCTTCAGCAACTTCCAGGCCGTAAACACCGGCCAGTTTCTCTTTCAGCATCTTTGCTTCACCGGCAAAATCATCTGCAAAGGTCAAGGCTACCTTGCCTTCCAACGTCGCTTTGCCTGCTGCCGGTACTGCCTTCTTTACCGATGGCAATATATCCGATTGAGACAGGGCGGGAGCACCGGCCAAACGAAGGTTTGCTTCATAAATCTTGGTAGCATCCGGATACCCCTTCAGCGTTTCGGGCGAAGGCAATGGAAGTGCGGTCATCGCAACAGGAAGCGGCTTCCCGTCTGCCGTCCCTACCCAATAAGTACCTTCGGGAGCAAGGGAATTTCTGTTCAGTGTATAAGAGCACCGGAAAGTAATCCGGATGGAATCGCCGGGAGCCAGCGGAGTGAAGCTATCGGTAGGATACATCTTGAAGTAGTTGGCATTCACTACTTCCACTTTTACCGCCGGGTTCTCTTCCTGCTTGATGCGACGGGGAAGTTGGCAATAATAAATCGTCCAATCTTTGGTCAAGGGCTCTTTAGAAATGTTCTTAAGGATGAAAGCGTTCTCATAATATCCGGATTCGATATTATTCTCAATCAGCTCCCAGGTCAAGGCAACCGGAGCCTTTTGTTCGTTACTTACCGACTTACATCCCGCAAATAGTGCCATCACAGAAAGTAATAATCCTGTTAAAGGAAGTCTCAAAAATCTCATAATACATATGTGTTAAGTTAATAAAAGGGGGTATTGTTTTAATTTATTGCCAAAAATAAGCATTTTTAGCTAATCTGCTATAATAAGAACAGAAAAACTCAGCAGCGAACTACGATTTAGAACTTTTATCCCTACATTTGCAGCAAAATCATAACCATTTTAACTAAAACACCATGGCTAAAATTACCAAAGAAGCCGCTTTGCTTTACCACTCGCAAGGCAAGCCAGGCAAAATAGAAGTAGTGCCAACCAAGCCCTACAGTACACAAACCGATCTTTCACTCGCATACTCTCCGGGAGTTGCAGAGCCGTGTCTTGAAATTGAAAAGAATCCACAAGACGCCTACAAATATACAGCCAAAGGTAACCTCGTTGCCGTAATCTCCAACGGCACCGCCGTACTGGGACTGGGTGATATCGGTGCCCTCAGCGGCAAGCCCGTCATGGAAGGCAAAGGCCTGTTGTTCAAAATTTATGCCGGTATCGACGTATTCGATATCGAGGTGAACGAGAAAGACCCCGACAAATTTATAGAAGCCGTCAAAGCCATTGCCCCGACCTTCGGCGGCATCAACCTGGAAGACATCAAAGCGCCCGAATGCTTCGAGATAGAACGCCGGTTGAAGGAAGAACTCGACATCCCCGTGATGCACGACGACCAGCACGGTACCGCCATCATTTCCAGCGCCGGACTGCTGAATGCCCTCGAAGTGGCAGGCAAGAAGATTGAAGAAGTGAAAATTGTAGTAAACGGTGCCGGCGCCTCTGCCGTTTCCTGTACCAAGCTCTACGTTTCTCTCGGCGCCCGCCTCGAAAACATCGTGATGGTAGATAGTAAAGGCGTCATCAGCAAAGCACGTACCGACCTCAACGAGCAAAAGAAATACTTTGCCACCGACCGCACCGACATCCACACGCTGGAAGAAGCCATCAAAGGCGCCGATGTATTCCTCGGCCTGTCCAAAGGCAACGTACTGTCCCAAAACATGGTGCGCAGCATGGCCGCCATGCCTATTGTTTTCGCACTGGCGAACCCCACCCCGGAAATCTCTTACGAAGACGCCATGTCCGCCCGTCCCGACGTGCTGATGGCAACCGGACGTTCGGACTATCCGAATCAGATTAATAATGTAATCGGTTTCCCCTACATCTTCCGCGGTGCGCTCGACACACAAGCCAAAGCCATCAACGAAGAAATGAAGATTGCCGCCGTACATGCCATCGCCAACCTTGCCAAGCAGCCCGTGCCCGATGTTGTGAATGAAGCCTATCATGTGAATAACTTCACCTTCGGCCCCGAATACTTCATCCCGAAACCGGTTGACCCGCGCCTCATCACCGAAGTATCCTGCGCCGTAGCCAAGGCTGCTATGGAAAGTGGTGTAGCCCGCAAGCACATCGAGAACTGGGATGCCTACTGCGTGCACCTGCGCGAACTGATGGGCTATGAGAGCAAACTCACCCGCCAGCTCTACGATACTGCCCGCCGCCATCCGCAACGCGTAGTATTTGCCGAAGGCATCCACCCCAATATGCTGAAAGCTGCTGTCGAAGCGAAATCAGAAGGCATCTGCCATCCTATCATATTAGGCAACGACGAAGCCATCGTGAAACTGGCAAAGGAACTCGACCTCAGCCTCGAAGGCATTGAAATCGTAAACCTGCGCCACCCCGACGAAGCACCGCGCCGCGAACGCTACGCCCGCATCCTCGCCGAGAAGCGTGCCCGCGAAGGCGCCACCTACGAAGAAGCCAACGACAAGATGTTCGAACGCAACTACTTCGGTATGATGA